>ERZ773221.1847-NODE-1847-length-18348-cov-7.186683_pt1 | contig 18348 bp, 18 predicted proteins | sample MGYA00580994_ERZ773221 | MGnify/ENA primary metagenome ERZ773221 (study PRJEB29015, sample SAMEA2737758) | human gut metagenome | biome: human gut; feature: human-associated habitat; material: faeces | place: China | collected 2012 ... | reverse complement strand
CAGACCGAGAAAGAAATGGTCTGGGGGCAGGTGTGGGTGTCCCCATCGTCAAGGACAATGCAGTTGCCGCCCTCACAGAAACAGCACTCCCGGCGTATCAGGCTGGCCGCCTGCTTCCTCTGTGCCGGTGTCATACGGTAAAGGGAACCGTCCGGCCTGCGTTCCAGCGGTGGCAAGTCTTTATAGGGGTTATCTCTCATGCGTTCCCTCCATTTTTCGCTTTTGCCGTTCTCCCCGAAAAGGCTTCCTGCCCCATTCCTGCGGCGTGTTCCGGCGTTGGCACGCTCCCCACAGCTTCGGGACAAGTTGTCCCGAAGTGACCTCTGGACAAAGTGCCCAGAAGTTGGCTCCTTGCGGTGCTTCCCCGGCCGGGGTATTCCTTTTCGGACGGTCATTCGGTTTTCAAGGTGCTGTCCATCGATGAACTATCTCAAGTGTATACTTTTTTGATTGCCCATCCCGTATATCCGAAAGGTAGGAAATCCGCCCAAAAAACTGCCTATTTCCAAGCTCTCGGAATTGTGGTAGAATGAAAGAAACGATAAGCTGACAAGGAGGGTGAGCCATGAAAATGCCAACAGAAAAAATTGATACGGCTATGTTTGCCCCCTGCGGCATGAACTGTTTGGTTTGCTATAAACATTGTTATCATAAAAAACCGTGTGCCGGTTGCTTAAACAGTGATATAGGAAAGCCGGAGCACTGCCGTAAATGCAAGATAAAAGATTGTATCAAGAGCAAAGGACTGTCCTATTGTTTTGAGTGTACCGACTACCCTTGCAAGCTGATAAAAAACCTTGAAAAAAGCTACAACAAAAGGTATCAGACGAGCCTCATGACGAATAGTGAGTTTGTTCGCCAGCACGGTTTGGAAAGGTTCATGGAACAGCAGAAAGAGAAATATACTTGTTCAAAATGTGGGGGTATCATTTCTATCCATGACAGAGAGTGTAGTGAGTGTCAAGAAAGCATGAAATAAGCATAAGGGGGTGTGCGAATTGGCGTTGACAATACAGGAACGCTTAAAAGACCTGCGTGTAGAGTGCGGCCTGACATTGGAGCAGCTTGCAGAGCAGACACATCTCTCTAAATCTGCTTTGGGTAGTTATGAAGCGGACGATTTTAAGGACATCAGCCACTATGCCCTTATCAAGCTGGCGAAGTTTTACGGCGTGACCGCTGATTATCTGCTGGGATTGACCGAAACAAAAAATCACCCAAACGCCGAGCTTGCAGACCTGCGTTTGAGTGATGATATGATTGAACTATTGAAAAGTGGGCGGGTGGATAATTCCCTCCTGTGTGAGCTGGCGGTACACCCGGATTTCCCCCGGCTCATGGCTGACCTTGAAATCTATGTGAACGGCGTGGCGGTGAAGCAGGTGCAGGCCGCAAACGCCATAGTGGATACCATGAGCGCAACGATTATGAAGCAGCACAATCCCGGCCTGACCGACCCGCAGCTACGGCAGCTTGTCACCGCCCATATTGACGATGACAGCTTTTGCCGCTATGTGATACAGCAGGACATAAACGGCATAGCCCTTGACCTGCGGGAAGCCCACAAGGACGATTTTTTCAGCGTCCCGGAGGATAACCCACTGGAAGATTTTTTGCAGACCGCCGAGGAAACCGCCAAAGAGGGCAGCGACCCGGAGCAAGCGTCGCTGGCGTTTATCTGCAAGCGGCTCAAGCTGAACTACGGGAAGCTGTCGGAAGAAGAAAGAAAGTGGCTGAAAAGGATTGCGCAGAAGTCGGACTTGCTGAAAAATCCAAACCCGCAGCGGGGGAGAAAATAGAGAACGAGAAATTGGAGGGAGTAAAGGTGCAGGAGGCAATTATAAAATTGAAACTTCTCGGTCAAATGCCAGACGCAGTGAAAGATGACCCTACAGAAGAAACCATCAACATGTATGACGAATTGCTCTCCAATGTAAAAACGCCATTGACAAGAGACGAAGTAGGCGTATTGATTGACATTTTCCCCGAAGGTGGAATGTATGGAGTAGAGTGGGATTTGCTAAAATTGGTAGAGTCTTATTTGATAGAAGCACCATCAAGTGAAGAGTATCGAAAATTGATTACTGCTTGTCCAAGTGAAGAATGGCGAGAAACTATGCAAGCCCGTTTAGATAATTGGGAAAACAACAAACAATAACTTGTTGGGGAGATAGCAAAGCCAGTCGAGCCAGTCAACGGTCAAGATGAACGGCGCATTTCATGCGCCGCCGTTGACAGCCCCGCCCGTCTTTGCTAATGGGCAATCAAGGCGGGAAAGCCCTAAAATGGCTTCCCGCCCATTTCAATTTTGAGAGAAAAATCCGTCTGCTTTTTCGTAAGTGTGGCTATCCGTCTGGGACACTTTGTCCCATAGTCCAGCGTAAGACGAGGGACGGGGGCATTCATATACGCCCTGTCTGCTGATGAAACCAGTCCTGCGCTTGCGGCTCCACGCCACGCAATCACAGCCCTGCTTTCCTGCCGCTTCAAATGCCCTTGCCCTCCCCGGCGGCAACGGTATTTTCACGGCAACGCCGACAGAGCGTATAACACACTACACTTTGCAAGCAAAGTCGTGTGCCAAGGGGCAAGCCCCTTTGGAAACCCCTGACAACAAAACAGGCTGAATACCTCGCACTTTTCCTGTGCTTGGTGTTCAGCCTTAATTTGTTGTCAGCAGCCCGTTTCTCGGTCTGCCTTTTGTGTCCTTGTCCATAATGTTTCGATGTAAAAGCCGACCTCAAGATAGTTCCTGCCGAAATGGCTCATATCCTTGATGATGATTGTTCCGATTTTCCCGGCTTCGGCTTCTGCAAGCATTGCCTGAAATCTGGGATGGTTGAAGTTGTTCCCCGTGTAACCGTCACCGGCAAAATGCTTGATGTTCGTCATACCGTTTTTTCGGACAAAATCTTCGAGCAATCTTTTTTGATGATAGATATCCTCTTCATCTTTGCCAACAAGCGAGTAACTAATAGATGGATACTGCAGCGCATCGTGGTCAACTCCTATGGGCAATTTTGAGGCTGATAGTCTTTATGTATCTTATAATAATCCGGAATTCTTCACGCCGCCTAAATAGGAAGAGGAAGAGTGCGTTCGGGAGTACTGCGCACAGAATTATATCCGCCAAAAAGGCAAGCCCCCGATTCTGAATAGGAATATTATTGCTAATCGCAAGGCAAAGCACCCCTGCGCCAAGAGTTGACATTCCGTAGAGTATATAAGTTGCAAAGTAGTGTTTCAACTTCCGTCTAAACAGCGTCTTATGGATAATGTACGGGTCATACCAGAAATAAACACACAGCCTGCTAATAATAGTGCCAAGTAAGATGCCGGAAATGCCCAGTGGATAGGCCAGAATAATAGAAACCGCCAAATTGATTATGGCAGCAATGAGCGGTCGGTACTTTCCTACCTTAAATAGGCCTGTAACCTCTCGATATGTAGTAGATGCATACTGGACACCAGCAGTATAGTAATTGACGATGATAATAAAAACAGTCCAGTTCGGGAGCAAATAGTCTGCTCCGATCCATAGTGCAATAAATGGATTCAGCAACACCCCCAGGCAAATTCCGGTAAAACCATATAGCCAAAAAGATGCAAAAAAGAGATTATAGAACATTTTTTCGTTCGCTTCTTTGCTCTCTGTAGCGTTATAATTGCCAATGCTGGCCGTCATCGAATAAAAAATATAACTCAGGAACGTCCGAATCACATCTACAATGTAAACATAGTTGGAATAAAGGCCAACCGAAGCCAGTCCCTGAAACTTTGAAATCAGGATATTGTCCGTGCTGCTGGTAATCGTCCCGCTGATTTTATAAAGGAACAGCGATTTCACATTATCCTTCAGCGCCTTCTTTTGCTCAGGAGAGATTTTCCCAGCACTTGCATCTGTCAGGAACGGAAACTTTTTATCCGTTACTCTTGCGATCCATGCATTTTCGGCAAGCTGAAAAGCGATAATGCAGATCAACGTTGGAATATATGCACGGAAGGAAAACAGAACCACCATTTCTCCCAGATTCCGCAATACCATAAAAATCGAATGGTATATGGAATTGATCCGGTTCTGTTGGCTGGCTGTCAGAAGAGACTGCTTGTAGGAGAAAAAGTATGAGCTTGCAGATTGCAGTAGGAAGAGGACATAAATAATATTTATGTCCTCCGAGATCGCGGCCTCGCCGTTGATCAGATACGGCAAGAACGGCATCAGGACGCAGCCAAACGTAAGAACCGTTACGCCCACTATGGCGTATACGCGTTTGTATACGCACATATATCCCTTTACGGTAACCATGTCGCCTTCTGCAAGCGGCTTATACAGGCTGTAAATGATGGCCGTATCAAAGCCCAGATTGGCAAGAGACAGCAGTGAGAGCACATTGGTAAATAATCCCGATACGCCAAGGTATTCTTTCCCTAACAGAGCAATAAACATCCAACGGGTAAAAAAGCCCATTAAGATGCTGAGCATTTGGCTTCCTATGCCAAATACCATGTTTTTCAGTGAATTTGACGTGCGGGATGTATCCATAGTTATCCTCTTCTAATAATGCTCCTCAGCTTTCTTTTGACAATTGAGAAAAAGTTTTGACGGTAGTAGCGCCAAAGGCCATGCTTTTTTTCTTTTTCAAAGTCGAAAGTAACTAAAAAATCTGCAGTGTCTTTATCGAGTAACTTGTTGTAATTCTCAGACATTCGTGCAATAGCATCCTTCCAAAAGACAAGGTGATCATTATCAATTTCCTTGACATTATTTTTGAGGAACGCTTTCAATGCTTCGCAAAAGCTTCCCTCAATATGAAAACCAAAATCATTTACGTTACCGCCTTCCGCAACGATCTCTATCATTGTACGAAAGCATTTTTCGCATTGATTACAGTTTTCTTCTTTGAATGAGCAAACTCTGAGATTTACTTGTACATCAGCTTCTTTCTTTGCATCGACAATTACTCTAATCTTTTGCTGTCTACTCAATTCGTAAGCGTCATGGATAACATTACATGATGCTACCGCAAATTCACGATCAATTCTGGGGTCTGATACACAATTAACCGCTTGGCCGAAAGTGTATGAACTACCAATATATATTGTCCTAATATGATAGTAGAATGCCACAATGGAAGCCACTCCCAAAAATGCAAGAGAATGTTGAAATCCGAACCACCATGAGTTATGGAGTTTCCTATTCAGAACTTTATTTACCTTTTCCGGCTTAATAAAAGTTGCAAAGTTAGATTTAATGTATTCCGCTTGCACACAGTGTTCTTCTGCAAATCTATTGATTGCAGATATGTCTGCTTTGAATACACAGCTCTCGTCGTCTCTATCGTTACACCATCCAAATGTATCTATCAAAATTGGATGTGTATCTCTTATCCGCAAAAAGGTAGTTGTTGCATCAACACCTCCGGTAAACAAAAGAGCGCTCTCCTTTTTTACAGAGTGTTCATTGTCTATAACTTTTGCGGCAATTAGAGAACCGCCGAAGCTATAGTTCCGGTACATTTCCTGGAAGCTTCTCTTGATTCGTGGCAGACACTCATAAAACTGCTTATCAACTGATTCAATCCAAACAAGGCAGTCAAATAGCCACGCAAATTGCATGATATTAGAAAGTATTGGAACTGCTAAAACACTTTTGGGGATGGCAGAAATATCAAATCCAAACTCCACGAACATTTCGCGTTTATCGTTAAAATAACAAGCTAAGCCTGTTGATATATCAAGATGATATGTAACACAACGTCCATCAACTTCTATATTCTTTATCCAAATCGTTTCCACTTATTATCCCTCAAATTGTTCTTTCCAATGTGTGATCTCCTCAAATGGAATATTCAGTTTGGTCTCAAATTCACTGTTTATCAGTGAAGGCAATCCATTCAGCATGTCTTTTTCAATAGTTATTAGGCCTGTGTCCGCGCTGATGTTTCGTGCACGCTCATCTATCGAAATGATGATTGCTCTCTTTTTGTGCCGCAGTGCGTAAATACCGCCGTGCAGACGCGTGCCCACATACTCGATATTGTCTCGCAGGAGAACGGCCTCATAAGCCGCTTTGTGCGGCGGAATGATTTCAATATCATCCGTATTTGACAGTGTTCGGAAATACGCTTCATCTTTATCGCCCTGTATCCAGAAGGAAACATGATCGTATTCCCGTTTAAGTGTATCAATCAACATCTGATCGCATAGGTCTTCCTGCACTCTTGCAGTCAAAGTGAAAACTACATTGTCCGCTTTTTTGGCCGGGATCTGTGCGCAAAAATCAGGTGTCAGTGCCCACATGGTCACGCAGCCGGTGTTGATTGCCTTTAATCCAAGAACATCTTCCACATAGTGCTTGCTGCGCTCATCACGAACGCTGTGATAATAAGAATGGCTGAGTATCTTGCGGTATAGATGCGTTGTGTAAGCATCGGTATGTTCTCCGGCACCTGCACCCACTCCAATGCAGACAGAACCCGACAACGGTTTGCAGTTGAAAATGTTTACATTCCATTGCGGATAATGCGTTCGCATGTCTTTCGCCAGAATATTGCTGCCGCCGATAAATTTATAATCACAGGCCGCATAATTTTGAACGGCAAAGGAATCTTTCCAGATAGCATAGCTGTGAAAGGCCGGAACATGTGTGGGCAGGCGGAATACAAACATATTGGCTAAAATTGGAGCGAGTTCCTTCTCCACACACTCCATAATGATATCATCGCCAACATTGCTTGTACCGATCGAGGTATCCAATAACAGTGCTTTTTTCATATTATTTCCCACTTGCTCCCCGCATTCTCCGCCACACGCGCCCCAACTTTGCCTTCATCTGTGTGCGTTTCGGAAGCCAACTCATGGAGTACCAGTGGATCGAGTATGTATTCTCTGTTTTCGCCAGTTTCCCAGTTGTACTGTCCATAGGGTTGAAGTAATCATCCGGATAGACATGGATACCTGCGACGATCTGTTCCTGCCCATTACGGATAAGTCCAAAGCGTTCCAACACATCGCTGTTCAGGCGCGGACACCCTATCGGCATAACGCTGCTATCTGGCTGCATATAGTGCAGCTTTTTGTATTCATCGATCATGGCCTGCACAATGGGCTGATGCGGCACGGCCGCCATAACCTGCCCGCTGTTGACAAACCGGTTATTTTCAAATCCAATAAATCCCTCGTCATTCAGCAATGGCGAAATATCCCGCAGCACCTCCACATCGGTGTCGAAGTACACGCCGCCGTACTGCTCCAGCACGACAAGGCGCATAACGTCGGACACGAAGGCGTATTTTTTCGCGGCATACGCCTCCGCCATGAAGGGCATGGCGAGGTAATCGCAGTTGTCCTCGTTCCACTCGCGGATCTCAAAATCCGGGCAGAACTTCTTCCAGCTGGCGATGCACTTCTTGGCAAGCTCCGGCTTTTCGCCGCGGCCAAACCAGCAGTAGTGGATGATTTTGGGGATCATGGGTTCAGTCCTCCATCAGCGCGTAGATCTTCTCGACCTCCGCGCTGTTCGTATAATCTCTCTTTGCGCAGTTCTCCGACAGCCGCTGCATCCGGGCAGGGTCGCGCAGCAGCGCGGCGATTCCGGCGGCGCAGCCCGCATTGTCCACGGGGACGATCAGGCCATCCACACCGTCCTCCAGCTGGCTGCCGGAGGTAGCGTAGTTGGTGATAACGACGGGCTTTCCAAGAAGCTGCGCCTCCCGCACGGTGACGGCCTTGCCCTCATAGCGGGAGGGCTGTACATACAGGTCGCAGGCGCGCATATAGGGGTAGGGGTTGTCTTTCTTGCCGAGGATGATGACGCGATCCTGCATACCGGCTTCGGCGATTTTCTGGCGAATCAGCGCTTCATCGCCGCCATAGCCGATGAGATACCACGTTACGTCAAGGCCGTCCGCCACCAGACGGCGGCAGATGTCCGGCACGTTGTCGAAATTTTTCTGTTCTGAAAAGCGACCAACAGACAATAACTTAAACGGTTTTTCTTTTTGCATTTCGCCCTGCGGATTATTGGATTGGCGTTCGATCAGATTTTGGGGAAGAATATTCTCCACTGTTCCTGTCAAATGCGAGAGTTCAGGAAACTCTGTATCGAATGCAGTAGTCACTTGCTCCGACACGCCGCAAATGGCATCATAACCCTCCCACATGGCAATCTCCGCCGAGCGGTCGAAGGACAGCGCTGCATAGTCGGTGTGGATCCATGCTGCGTATTTCTTTGCCCTCGCCCGTTCCCGTGCAAAGTAGTGCGGCGTCAGGAAGCTGATGGCAAGATCATAGGTTTTGTCGGAAATCTGCGGCATAGAGCGCAGTGTGTACTTATGGCTATACGTCAGCGCGGTGACGGACGGCTTCTCGCTTAGGTGCTGCTTGTCAAAACGCCGCGCCGCAAGCTTTCCTTGCAGCCGCCCACAAAGTACGCCGAATTGACCGTTTTTGATAAGCGACGCCATCGGCACGGCCAGCGACGCATACTGCGGAATCTCCGGCAGAAGATTTGCCTTGGGATTCAGATATGGCATCAGCTCGCCGCTGTGCCGCATCAGAAAGAGGTCAACGTCATAGCGGTCGTAGTCGATGGAATCCAGCAGCCCCAGAAGGCTGCGCTCCACGCCCCCAAGCTCCATGGCCTGGGAGAAGATGAGAACAGATGGTTTCATCGAGCCTTTCTCCTGATATACCCCGTCAGCACCCACCCAGCCGGGGTACACAGCACCGTCAGCAGTTTGCGGGGCGATTCCTTGATATAGTTCCGGTTTCCCGCGATCTGGCTGCTGGAGCAGTAGTGGATACAGTCCAGCAGCAAGCGCTTAAAGGACTCCGGATGCTGCATCTTCACCACGCGCCAGAAAGCAAAACCCTGCGGATTTTTGAGATACTGCCGCAACATGTTATTGCTGGAACCATCGGGCTGGTATTCTACATTGCAAAGCACCTCATTCAGCACGGCCAGTTTGTAGTCTTGGTCTATCAATAGATATTTATAGGCCAGACTGACATATTTTTCGCCTTCAAACACGGGGTACTCCGGATATGCATTGATGATACCCGTGCGATAGACCAGCTTCTTGTCGCCGGTGCCGCCCGCAGCATAGTAACCGGAGAGCGTTGTTTCTGTCACAGCAGCAGGGAAATCCTTGCCGATAATTTTTCCTTCAAAGTCGGCATCCAGACCAACGATGCCGGCATAGCCCTTGTCCTTGACCTCGGCCCATTTGCGCAGGATCTTCTCCACCGCGCCAACTGCCAGCATGTCGTCGGAATCAATGCAGGTGTTCAGTTCCGTGTGGATATTGGCGTAGGCCGCATTGTGAGCCGTGTGCATGCCGCCATTTTCCTTGTAGATATACTGAATCTCAAATCCGTTGTCGCGGCTCTGCCAATCACGCACTAGTTCTGCGGTGTTGTCGGCAGAGCCGTCGTCTACGATCAGCCAGATGAAGTTCTTGCAATTCTGGCGGCAAAGACTTTCATAGGTGCGCGGCAGGGTGTGTGCGCGGTTGTAGGTAGGGGTGAAGATCGTGAGGATAGGCTCAGCAATTCTGTTCATAAGCGTTGATGTAGAACTCCTGTAGTTTTACGGCCTCGGTAGTGATATCGAAGCCATGGGCGGCAATTTCGGCTCGGCGATCAGTGCGGTGGATGGCTCGCTTCGCAAGGATCTTCTCCGCCCATATCTCCGGGCTTGCGGACAAAGGCATGACATCCACCAAACCCTCAGTCAAGATGCACTCGGGAGGAATCTTGTCGGAGATAATGCACGGCAGCCCCGCCGCTTGCGCCTCGACCATGGTGACTGGCAAGCCCTCATACAGCGACGGGAATACAAACACGTCCATTGCCTGCATCAAATCTGCGACATCGCTGCGGACACCGAGAAAACGTACATGCTCTGCAATGCCCAGCGCGTGTGCTTTAGCCTGTATCTTCAGCATATCTTCACCGCCACCAACCAGCAAAAGGACTGCGTTCGGCTCTTTTTTCAGCAGCGCGGCAAAGATGTCGAGCAGAAATGGATGGTTCTTCTGCGGATTGAATCTGCCAACATGGCCAATAATCAACTTATCTGCCAAACCTAACTGATGGCGCATTTCTATACGTTTTTTCGGATTAAACGAATAGGCAGTAGCATCGATGGCATTGTTGATAATCTGATACGGTGCTCCTCCAAACATCCAATCACCTGCATCCTTCCCACAAGCAAATAAATTAGTAGTATATTTAGGGATGCTCCGCTTATACCATAGCTTGATGGGATATTTCAGATTCTTGTCTTGGTTTGCATTATGGCTGTGGGCGATGCGGACCGGAATATTATGCTGTGCAGCGGCTCTCAGGATTACCGAACTAAGGCAGTCCTGATGTACATGAACAATTTTGTATTCCGGGTGTTCATCAAAAAAGTGATTCAGAGCAGCTAAATAGCCTTCGCTCCAAGGCACCAGCCGGGGCAAACGATAGAGCTTTCCACCAAGGGATTCGATTTCATCGTCAAACGCCGCTCGCTCCTGGCGGTGTACCAGAAAATCGAACTGCACCCTTTCCCGGTCAATGTGGCGGTAATAATTCATGAGCGTGGATTCCAGGCCGCCGCGCTCCATGTGGGTGACAACTTGTAAAACGCGAATTGGAGTCATCATTTATCTCCCTGCCAAGTTTAAGTATTCTGACAAGCTCAGTCGTGCAAAATCCTGGTCAAATGGCCGATTGATCGCATTTTCATAACAGAAATACACAAGATAACCCGCTACCATCAAAATTTTCAATATTCTCCCGTCTCTGCCACCGATCTTTTTCAGCATCCACGGGAGCGACAGCGACTGAAAAATCAGGAAATAGTTTGCCAGCCGCGCAAAATAATTTGCCGTACCGAACAGGCCCACAAACATAATGGCGCCATTGAGCATGGTCAGGTTCACCATGAGGTTCTCCGTTTCAGAGCTGTCTGTGAACAGCTTCTTGCGGTAAATATACGACAGCACCAGCGGCACATTGCAGACAAGTACACGGAAAATATTAACGCCCTCGCCTGTAAACTCAGAAATCGTGTATTCCTCTCCCAATAGCGTTGTGATATTGACGACCATGCCAAGCAGCGGGCGGAGGAGAAATCCCGCCGCAAGGGAAAATGCCAGCATCCAGTAGGTCCTCTTTGTCCACGGACGAAACTCCATGAACGGCACCAGCAGATACATCAGCGAATAAGGGTGGATCAGCGACGCGATCAGGACGCCCGCTATAAAGAAAACCCACTTCCTTTTAAACGCAAACGTTACTGCAATGACTGCAATACCGACGGCGGCGGCCTGCTTGATACCCGCGAAAACAAACGTATAACAGCCGGTGGTAAACAGCAGGAAAACCGTCAGCGGATAATCTGCAGAATATCTGTGCACAAAAATAAAATAGCAGGCAACCGTCAGGAAGGCCCAGAACATCAGAAAATTCTGTGTGGATACACCGCAAATTTTCAACTGGTAATTGATCCAGTTGAAGAGCGGGTTCGCGCCTACACTCTTGTCTGTCATTTTCCACGAGCCTTCTGTGATCAGCTCATAAGCATAACGATACGCCTCCGTATCATTGCACTGTGTCCGCAGTCCCGCAAAGCCTGCCAGCAGGATGATGATCAGCAGGGTGCAGAAAACCAGTCTGTGCCGTTGGGCATGGTTCATCGGTCCCATCGTAACATGATCCGCACACCACGCCAGTGCAGCCGTTATGAGCATGAGGATGACTAACTCTCGCATTTCAGATCTCCAAGTGTTTGATCGTCTCCGCCACAACGGCGGTTTTACTGAATCTTTGCTCCATCCGCGTCCGACCGCGGCGACCCATTTCAGCCTGCCGATTCTCCGGCAGCTCTGCAAAACGCCGCATCGCGTCGCAAAGCGCGTCTGCATCCTTTGTCGGGCACAGATATCCGCTGACACCGTCCTCCACCGCCTCGCGGCAGCCGGGGATATCGCTGGTGATGAGGGCACGGCCAGTGGCGGCACCCTCCAATAGAACATTGGACATGCCCTCATGGTACGATGGCAGCACGACGCAGCTCGCCATGGCGTAAAAGCGCTTCATATCCGGCTGATAGCCGTGATACTTGACCACGCCAGCCTGCTCCAATTTATCCATGAGGGGCTTATATTCCTCTTCAAATGAGCCGACGATATGAAACTCCACGCCGTTGCCGTATTCCTGCTTCATTCGCTTTGCGGCGGCAAACAGCTCGTCCACACCCTTTTCGCGCATGACGCGACCCACAAAAAGAAAGCGCACCGCCCCCTCCTGCGGGTAGGGCTGATAGGGATAATCTTCTAAATTGACGCCTGCACCGCTCAGCACCACGTCGCGCCCCTTCGGCACAACGCCAGTGGCGGCAAGGGTATCCCGATTCCCGGCATTCTCAAAAAAAACGACCCTCGCACCCTTCAACGCCGGTTTGTAGAGCGCCAGCACAAACTTCTTGAGCCAGCCGCCGTTTTCGATGGCGCTGCCAAGTCCCGTGATGTTCACGGCATAGGGGATGTGCGCCATCCGGCAGGCAAGGCCGCCGTAGATATTGGGCTTGATGGTGTATGTCAGAACCAAATCCGGCTTGACCTCTTTCAGCATGGCCCTGTACTGCCGGAAGAGTTTGCTGTCATGGATGGGGTTCATTCCTCGGCGGTCAACGGGAAGTTCTATCACCTCGTCCACCAACTTATGAAGCTCCTCCCAGCGATCATTATGTGGGACAGCAACCGTAACATTCGCGTGTTTTTTCAGTTCTGAGATCAGGTCCTTGCGGAAATCGTAAAGGCCGCCGCTGTGATTGGCCAGTATTGCAATTCGCTTTTTCATCGTCTCTCGTCCAACGCAAGTGTTTTTAGCTCGTTGTACTTCATCATAACAACATCGCTTCTATATTTCCCCACGGAGGGGACATTTTGCTGCCCGCTCAGGTTATTCACGATCATCTGCGGCGTTTTTACGCCGCATTCATAGGCGTGCGGATAACCGCCTCCAAAGCGCGGATTGACCTCGGAAATATAATACGCATCCCCGATTTTGAAGATATCCATATCGATCTGCGCACGATACCCGCTTTCTTCAACAAAACGCAAAATCAGTGCAAACAGCTGTTCGTCCTTAAAGGAGATCGCCTTATCCGTCTCTCCGGCCCGCATCACCAATTTGTTCTTCGTAAAGGCGGCAACAACATGCCCGGAAAGCATATCTGTGTAAACATCCGCGCCGATTTCCTGCCCATTCAGAAACTCCTGAATGATCATGTCCGGCTGGTGCTGAAAGAGGAAGGCTGCCGTTTCCATATCCTCCGCCTTGGAGATGTGCAGACTCGCGCTGCCAAAGCGTGGCTTTACAAAAACCGGAAATGCAACCTCGCCATCAGCCAACGCCTGTTCAAACGCCGAGAATTGTACATAGGTTTTCGCGCAGTGGTAGCCATGCTCTGTCAGCCAGTTATACATTGCCCATTTGTCAAGGGCCATTTCACACAACTCGTAGGAGGAACCTACAACCGTTGTGCCAATAGCTTCAAACGCTTCTTTGTGTTGAGCCAAAAGCGACAGTTCCGGATCAATCAGAGATAAAACACCATCGATGTGCTCACTTTTGCAAATCGTTAATATCTCATCGACATAACCAGGTGCGGTCATTCGAGGGACGATATAGAAAGAATCTGCATCATAAAGCGCAGGTGCATACGGGCTGCAATCGGTCACAATAACTTTGCCAGAAGGGCCGACCGCATCTTTGAAATATTGAACAACTTTATTTCTCGTTCCGCAGCTAAGAATTAGAATGTTCATGATAAATCACTCCACTTTTTCTCCAACACAACTTCTAATCCGTGCGAGATTTCCCTCACTACTTTGGGTGTTGACCTGCACTCCCGACCTGTTGAGCACCTTGCCAACTGTCCCCAGTAGAATGCGTAAATCCGCAATAAAACTGATATGCTGCACATACTCCAAGTCATATGCAAATTTCTGCTCCCACGTCAACGTGTTTCTTCCGTTTATTTGAGCCAGACCTGTGAGTCCCGGTCGCACATCGTGCCTATGGCGCTCATCCGCTGTGTAATAGAGTAAGTATTCAACCAGCAGCGGTCTCGGCCCCACGATGCTCATCTTGCCGCGGAAAATATCCCACAGCTCCGGCAGCTCATCCAGGCTTGTTTCTCTCAAATTGCGGCCAAACTTCCCTAACCGGATTTCGTCTGGCAGCAGGTTGCCGTTTTCATCCCGTGCATCGCTCATACTGCGGAACTTATGGAGTTTGAAAATTTTCTCATCCCTTCCCGGACGCTCCTGACAGAAGATCACAGGACTGCCCAGCTTCACGCGCACCAATATCGCCGTCACGAAAAGTATCGGAGACAGAATGATCAGCGCCATTCCGGAGAGAAAAATGTCAAGGAATCGCTTGACGAACTTCTCGTAAAATCCAGCCTTGTGCCGCATCAGAACATCCCTCGGATGACCTCGCACACGCGGTCAACGTCGTCCATGCTCATTTTCGTGTCGCTGGGCAGGCACACGCCGCGGGCAAACAGATCGTCGCACACCGTCTTTTCGCTGACGCTGACAAAGGGGTAATCCGCAAAGACCGGCTGCAAATGCATGGGTTTCCAGAGGTAGCGCCCCTCAATGCCAGCCTCGTTCAGCTTTGCCAGCATTTCGCCGGGCGTCACGCCGCAGCCCTCGTCCAGCAGGGCGACAGACAGCCAGCGGTTCGATTCCGCGCAGTCCAGCTTCGGCTGCATGGTCAGCGGCAGGTCTTTCAGATTTTCGGAGTAGCGGGCAAAGATAGCCCGCTTCTGCTCCACGCGCAGCGGCAGCACTTTCATCTGCCCGCGCCCAATGCCCGCGCAGATGTTGCTCATGCGGTAGTTGTAGCCGATTTCCTCGTGCTGGTACCACGGCGCGTTTTCGCGGGCCTGCGTTGCCAGCCTCAGGGCATGCTTGGCTTCCTCTTCCGTCTGGCACAGCAGCATACCGCCGCCGGAGGTGGTGATAATTTTATTGCCGTTGAAGGAAAGCGCGCCAAAGTCGCCAAAGGTGCCGCACTTCTGGCCGTTGTATGTAGAACCCAGCGCCTCGGCGGCATCCTCAATCAGGGGAACGTTGTGCTCACGGCAGATGGCGATGATTTCATCCAGTTTGGCTGGGTTGCCGTATAGATGCACCGCGACCACCGCCTTGGGCACACCGTATAGTTCAAAGGCATGGCGAAGAGCAGCGGGATCCATGTTCCACGTCTCCCGCTCGGAGTCGATGAACACCGGCTTCGCGCCGCAGTAGACGACAGGGTTGGCCGAAGCGGAGAAGGTCAGGCTCTGGCAGAACACCGCATCGCCGCGCTTCACGCCCGCGAGGATCATCGCCAGATGCAGCGCCGCCGTGCCGGCAGACAGAGCGACAGGATAGCCCTTACCCATGTAGGTACCCATCGCTTTTTCAAATTCGTTAACATTCTCGCCCAGCGGCGCGATCCAGTTCTTCCGAAATGCGTCGTTAATGTACTCCAGTTCATAGCCCTCACCCGACATATGCGGGCTGGCCAGCAAAAGTCGTTTATCCATTTTCCGCTCCTGTGTTTTTTGTCCAACGGATGCCAAAGTATGCTTCTGTCGGGCATGTTGGTTGTGTTCAAAAGTATAGTGAATCCGCGCCATGTCTTTCTGCCACTATGGCATGCAGCAATATGCAAGTTCATCGATCTGGCATATTGCTGCTTCCCACCCGAAAAAACGTTTGAATTAAGCCATTTTTATCGCTCAATTATACTGCATATAGGCAAAAAGTGCAATACCTAACAACAGATGAAAAAGCAGGGCGTGGTCACGAGTCAGCATATTCTCCTTTCTTTCACAAGGGAGTTGCCCATGGAATCCTTCAATCTGGAATATTACCGCGCCTTTTGTACGGTGGCACAGACCGGCAATGTCACAAAGGCCGCCGAGCTGCTGTGCCTGTCCCAGCCCGCCGTAACCCGCTCCATCCACCGGCTGGAGGAGTCTCTTGGCTGCAAGTTGTTTATCCGCGTTTCCCGCGGCGTACGGCTCACCGTGGAAGGCACGGCGCTTTTTTCCCATGTGGACAGCGCTTTCAAATCTCTGTCCAACGGCGAACGCGAGCTGAAGCGGCTGGCCGCTTTTGAAGCAGGTACGCCGATCATCGGCGCTGCGGAGATGCCGCTGTACCATTTCCTGCTGCCGAAGCTGTGACAGTTCCGGGAGATGCATCCCAATGTGACGCTTCAGCTGCAGGGCAGCTCCACACATGAGACGATCCAGATGCTCCGCGCAGAGCAGGCGGACGTAGTGCTGGCAGTTTCTCCGCTGACAGATGTGGAGGACTTGTCCGTGACTGAGCTTGCCTCTTTTCGTGACGTGTTTGTGGCCGGGCCCAGATTCAAATCGCTGGCCATCGGCATTCTGCCATCCCTGTTCGCACAGAGCCTTCTGGCACAGGAGGGCTTTTTCGCGCTCGATACAGACCCCATCCCTGCCCGCCAGATTCTGTTGGTACATCGCGGCGAGGGCCGAACCTCACTGCTGTGCATACTCACAAGCAGTAAAAGAAAAAAGCCTTGCCATATCAAGGCTTTGCAGATGAGAAGAACTCCGCTTTTCGGCAAGAATGCCCGAAAAACGGAGTTCATTTCATTACCACAGCCCCATCACACGCTGCATCAGCAGACTGACGGCGGTGATGCCCGCCCAGCAGCAGGCTCCCAACAGCAGAGGTTTTCCCCCGCTCTTTACCAGCTTGACCACGTTGCTGTTCAGTCCGATGGCCGCCATAGCCATGATGATGAAGAACTTGCTCAGCTCCTTCAGCGGCTGAAACATCACCGAAGGTACGCCCAAGGACGTGCAGATGGTGGTGACTACCGACGCGCAGACGAACCACAGGATAAATAGGGGGAACGCGTTCTTCAGCCGGAAGCCGCCCTGCCCCGTTCCCGCCTTCTTCGCCTGCATCAGCGACAGCACCAGTGTGATGGGGATGATGGCCAGCGTGCGGGTCAGCTTGACGGTCACCGCCTTGTCCAGCGTCTGGCTGCCCAGCTCCCACATGCTGTCCCACGTGGAGGCCGCCGCCGTGACGGAGGAGGTATCGTTCACCGCCGTACCGGCGAAGATGCCGAAGGACTCGCCGGAGGCAGTATCAAACCCGATGGCCTGTCCCAGCAGCGGGAACAGCAGCGCCGCCAGTACATTGAAAAAGAAGATGACCGAGATGGCCTGCGCCACCTCCTCGTCGTCGGCGTGGATCACCGGCGCGGTGGCGGCGATGGCGCTGCCGCCGCAGATGGAGGAGCCTACGCCGATGAGGGTGCTGATATTGCCGTCGATATGCAGCAGCTTGTGAAGGGCAAAGGCCACCAGCAGCGACGTGGCGATGGTGCAGATGATGATGGGCAGGGACTGCTTTCCGGTTTGCAGCACCACGTTCAGATTCAGGCCGAAGCCCAGCAGCACCACGGCGGTCTGGAGAATTTTCTTTGAGGTGAAGCCCACGCCCGGCTTGCAGGCTGCGCCGGGCGTCCAGAACAGGGCGATGACCATGCCGATGACGATGGAGAACACCGGACCGCCGATGACCGGTACCAGCTTGCCCAGCAGCCACGAGGGCACGGCGATGGCAAGGCACACCGCCATGCCGGGGAGGTATTTTCTAATGGTTTGCATACGATTTCTGATTTACTCCCGTTCCTTGCGGATGGCCTCCACCATGCGGGTCAGTCCGGTCTCGATGATGCTGCGGGGCATGGCCAGATTCAGCCGCACGTAACCGGCGGCGTTGCCCACGAACAGGCCGTTGCCGCCCTCCAGCAGCACGCCCGCCCTGTTGGCGAAGAAGTCCGGCAGGTCCGTGTCCTCCGGCAGGCATTTGCCCAGATCGACCCATGCCAGATAGGTAGCCTCCGGGATGTACATCACCGCCTCCGGCAGCTCACGGGTCAGGAACTCCTTCACAAAGGCGAAGTTTCCATCCAGATATTCTTTCAGCGCCTCGTGCCACGGTCCGCCCAGCTCATAGGCCGCCTTGGCCGCCGTCAGGGACATGGGGTTCACCGCGCCAAACAGCTTGTCCCGCTCCTTGAACCGCGCCCGCAGTGCCGCGTCGCGGATGATGATATTGGAGAAGGCCAGGCCTGCCAGATTGAAGGTCTTGCTGGGGGCCATACAAGTGATGAGCTTGGGGTAGTCTTCCATCACCTTGGCCATAGGGATATGGCGGCGGCCGCAGCGGATCAGGTCGCAGTGGATCTCGTCGGACACCACCCAGAGGTTATATTCTTCGATGATCGCAGCAACCCGGC
>ERZ773221.1808-NODE-1808-length-18680-cov-11.643490_pt1 | contig 18680 bp, 16 predicted proteins | sample MGYA00580994_ERZ773221 | MGnify/ENA primary metagenome ERZ773221 (study PRJEB29015, sample SAMEA2737758) | human gut metagenome | biome: human gut; feature: human-associated habitat; material: faeces | place: China | collected 2012 ... | reverse complement strand
GCCGCGCGGGCGGGGGTCGGCATGACCTCTTTACCGCATGACGTCGGGCGCCTGGCGGCCCGGATCCGGCGCAGTATCGAGACCTTCGCCGGCGAACTGCCGCGCAGCCAGCAGGGTTTCCTGTTTGTGCTGGAGGACACCGCGCTGGCGCGGGTGGTGGGGGTGAGCGCCATTGAGGTCGCAGTGGGCCTGGACGAGCCGTTTTACAATTTTCGCATTCAGAAAACGGTGCGCGCCTCGAAAGCGCTGGGAGTCTATAAGCCCCAGGAGCTGCTTAATCTCAGCTATGACCACACCGGGCACAGCGAACTGTGTACGCTGTTTCTCGACCCGGCGTATCAGCGCAACCGCAATGGTCTGCTGCTCTCCAAGGCGCGCTTTTTATTTATCGCCGCCTTTCGCGAGTGGTTCTCCCCGCACCTGTTTGCCGAACTGCGCGGCTGCAGCGATGAGCAGGGACAGTCGCCGTTCTGGGATGCGCTGGGCCATCATTTCTTCGACATCCCGTTCGCCGATGCCGACCGGCTGACCGGCACCGGCATGAAAACCTTTATTGCCGAACTGATGCCGGCGTACCCGATCTATATCTCACTGCTGCCGGAAGCGGCCCGCGGGGTCATCGGTCAGGTGCATCCCAATACCGCCCCGGCGCGGGCGATCCTCGAGAAAGAGGGTTTCAGCTGGCGCGGCTCGGTGGATATTTTCGATGCCGGTCCGGTGCTGGAGGCGGACACCGATCAGATCCGCGCCGTGCGCGACAGCCAGCGCCTGCCTGTCCGGCAGCTGATGGGCGACCTGCCGGCGCCGACCCTCGTCGCCAACGGTCAATTCGACAACTTTCGGGCGCTGCTGGTGGCCCACGAAGAGCAGGTCTCGCTTGACAGCGCCGCGCTGGACGCACTGCAGGTCAGTGACACCGACCGCGTTTATACGGTAACCCTGAATCCAGAGGACAACAGATCATGGCGGTAAAAGCACAGTTTATAGCCGGGCAGTGGCTGCCAGGCAGTGGCGCAACGATGAGCAAACTGGCCCCGGAGGATCAGTCGCTGCTGTGGCAGGCGGCCAGCGCGGGGGCTGACGACGTCCAGGCGGCCTGCGCCGCGGCGCGCGCGGCGTTTTATCCCTGGTCGCACCGGCCGCTGGCCGAGCGTATTGACGTCGTACAGCGTTTTGCCGCGCTGCTGGAGACGCATAAAGAGGCGCTGGCGACCCTGATTTCCCGCGAGACCAGCAAGCCGCTGTGGGAGACCCGCACCGAAGTGCAGGCGATGATCGGCAAGGCCGCGATCTCCATCGAAGCCTATCACCAGCGGACGGGCTTTCATGAGTCGACGCTGCCGGACGGTAAAGCGCTGCTGCGCCACAAACCGCACGGCGTGATGGCGGTCTTTGGCCCCTACAACTTCCCGGGCCACCTGCCCAACGGACATATCATTCCGGCGCTGATCGCCGGGAACACCATTGTGTTTAAACCCAGCGAGCTGACGCCGGCTACCGCTGAAATGACCGTCCAGCTGTGGCAGCAGGCGGGCATCCCCGACGGGGCGATCAACCTGCTGCAGGGCGGAAAAGCCACCGGCCAGGCGCTGCTGGAAAATCGTGATATCGACGGCGTGCTGTTCACCGGCAGCGCGGCGGCCGGTTTCCACTTCCATCGCTACTTCGGCGGCCAGCCGGAGAAGATGCTGGCCCTCGAGATGGGCGGCAACAACGCACTGATCGTCGCCGACGTGGCCGATATCGATGCGGCGCTGCATGTGATTATCCAGTCGGCGTTTATCTCTGCCGGGCAGCGCTGCACCTGCGCGCGCCGGCTGATCGTGCCGCGCGGCGAGCAGGGGGATGCGCTGCTGCAGCGGCTGGTAGAGGCCAGCGCGCAGATCCGCGCCGGCAAGTGGGATGATCAGCCGGCGCCGTTTATGGGCGGGGTGATCTCTCTCGACGCTGCGCAGAACATGCTGGCGGCGCAGCAAAAACTGGAGGGGCTCGGCGGCAAGGTGCTGCTGCGCATGCGCCAGCCTGACCCGCGCTCCACGGTGCTGGCCCCGGGGATCGTCGACGTCACCGGTATTGAGGTGCCGGATGAAGAGTACTTTGGCCCGCTGCTGACGATTATCCGTTACGACGGCTTCCCGGAGGCGATTCGCCTCGCCAATCAGACCCGCTATGGCCTGGCCGTCGGGCTGATCTCCAGCGATGCGGCGCAGTTTGATCAGCTGGCGGACGAGGCGCGAGCCGGGATCGTCAACTGGAACAAGCCGCTGACCGGCGCATCGAGTAAAGCGCCGTTTGGCGGGGTGGGCGCCTCCGGCAACCATCGCGCGGCAGCGTGGTATGCCGCCGACTACTGTGCCTGGCCGATGGCCTCTCTGGTCAGCGATACGCTGACGCTTCCGGCGACGGTATCGCCGGGCCTGCCATTCTGATAACGGATCCTGTGAGGACATATGTCTGGTTTTGAAGCAAACTTTGATGGCCTGGTCGGCCCGACGCACCACTACGCCGGACTCTCCGTCGGCAATGAAGCCTCGCAAAATAACCGCGATGGTCTCTCTAACCCTAAAAAGGCGGCGCTGCAGGGGCTGTATAAAATGAAAGCCCTGGCCGACCGCGGCTTCGTACAGGGCATTCTGCCGCCGCAGCCGCGGCCGAATCTGCGTCTGCTGCGCGAAGTGGGTTTCCAGGGCAGCGATGAGCAGGTTATCCGGCAGGCGGCCCACGCGGCGCCGCAGCTGCTCTCCGCCTTCAGCTCCGCCTCGTCGATGTGGACCGCCAACGCGGCGACCGTCTCACCGTCGGCGGACAGCGCCGATGGCAAAGTCCATTTCACCGTCGCCAACCTGAACAATAAGCTGCACCGTATGCAGGAGGCACCCACCACCTCGGCGATCCTTGGCGCCACGTTCGCCGATCCGCGCTACTTTGCCCACCATGCGGCGCTGCCGCAGCATGGCGACCTCGGCGATGAAGGGGCGGCCAACCATAACCGCTTCTGCCGGGAATATGACCGGCAGGGGGTGCAGTTTTTCGTCTATGGTCGACGCGCCAGCGGCGGTATCGCCCCGATGAAGTATCCGGCGCGGCAGACCCTCGAGGCCAGCGAAGCGGTGGCCCGCCTGCATCAGCTGGATCCGCGCTACACGGTGTTTGCCCAGCAGGCGCCGCAGGCTATCGATCGCGGCGTGTTTCATAACGACGTCATCGCGGTCAGCAATCGCCATGTGCTGTTCCACCATCAGCTGGCGTTTGTCGATCAGGCGACAGTGCTGGCCACGCTGCGGGCTAAAAGCGACAGTCTGGATATCCCGTTCACCAGCGTGGAAGTGCCGGACGAGCGGGTTTCGCTCGATGACGCCGTGGCCTCATACCTGTTCAACAGCCAGCTGCTGAGCAAACCAGACGGCAAGATGCTGATCGTGGTGCCGGAGGAGTGCCGCCAGCGGGAAAACGTCTGGCGCTATCTCAGCGATCTCGCCGCCGATAGCGCATCGCCGATCGATGAAGTGGCGGTCTTTGACCTGCGGGAAAGCATGCGCAACGGCGGCGGCCCGGCCTGTCTGCGGCTGCGGGTGGTGCTCAACGAGGCGGAGCGCCAGGCGGTCAACGCCCATAGCCTGATGAACGACGAACGTTATCAGCAGCTGACGGCATGGGTGGAAAAACACTATCGCGACCGGCTGCATGCCCGCGATCTGGCGGACCCGCAGCTGCTGCGCGAGGTTTATCAGGCGCTGGATGAGCTGACGCAGATCCTGCGCCTCGGCGCGGTCTATGATTTTCAGCGTTAAGGAGCGGCAGATGGAGCACCTGGTTAACGATTTACTGCACTGCCGCCTGCAGGCGTGGACCTTTCCGGCGGGCATCGAGGCCCGCTGGCTGGGCGAGGGCATTTTACAGCTGCTGCCGACGGCGCCGTGGCGCCGGGCGACGATCCTCTCCGCCGGCGTGCATGGCAATGAGACCGCGCCGATTGAACTGCTGCTGCAGCTAACCCACGATCTGAGCCAGGGGCGGCAGCCGCTCACGCAGGCGCTGCTGATCGTCTTTGGTAATCTGCCGGCGATCCGCGCCGCGCGCCGCTATCTGCATAAGGACCTGAATCGCCTGTTCGGCGGCCGCCATCTGGCGGTCACCCCGGGAAATGAGTCGCGGCGGGCTTTTGCGCTGGAGCAGGCGGTGCAGGCTTTTTATCGCGCCGCCGATGCGGCGGGGCCGGTCAACCGTGGTCATCTCGATATGCACACCGCCATTCGCGGATCGCTGTATCGCCAGTTTGCGCTGCTCCCGGCCCACGCCGGGGATTTTTCGCCCAATTTCTATCAGCTGCTGCAGGCCAGCGGGATGGACGCCGTCGTGCGCCATACCGAAGCGGGCGGCACCTTCACCCATTTCACCTGCGAAAAGTTCGCCGCGCAAAGCGCCACCCTGGAGCTGGGGAAAGTGATGCCGTTCGGCGCCAACGATCTCAGCCTGTTCGCCGCCGCCGACGCGGCGATCCGGGCCTGGATCGCTGACGCGCCGCTGCCGCCGCGCGACAAAGCGCCGGTGGACTACTTCCTGGTCGAGGAGAGCATCATCAAGCGCGAGGGGGAATTTACGCTTAATCTCGCGGCAGACGTTGAAAACTTCACCGCGCTCCCGGCAGGGTATGAGATCGCCCGCCAGGCAGAGAAACGTTGGGTGGTGCAGGCCCGGGCCCCCTATATCCTCTTTCCCAACGCCGGGGTCGCCACCGGCCAGCGCGCCGGGCTGTTGCTCCGCGCCGCTGCCCTTCGTCTCCCGCAACTAGCCTGAGGAAACACCATGACTGAACATCAACATCAGGCGTCACCTGCCGCCGGAGGTGAAGGCGCGTCACAGCTTAAGCGCGGGCTCAGCGCCCGCCATATCCAGATGATTGCCCTCGGGGGCGCCATCGGCACCGGACTGTTTATGGGGGCGGGGCGCAACATCGCCGTCGCCGGCACCTCGATCCTGGTTATCTATGTGCTGGTCGGGTTCTTTACCTATATGGTGATGCGGGCGATGGGCGAGCTGCTGCTCACCCGCCATGACTACCGCTCGTTTGCCGACTTTGTCGGCGAGTATCTCGGGCCGCAGGCCAGCTTTTACCTCGGCTGGACCTACTGGCTAAGCTGGGTGGTGACCTGTATCGCCGACGTGGTGGTCTGCGGGAGCTATATGCAGTACTGGTTCCCGGAACTGTCGGCGTGGATGCCGGCCCTCAGCATGCTGGCGATCCTGTTCCTGCTTAACCTGCTGTCGGTGAAAATGTTTGGCGAGGCGGAGTTCTGGTTCGCCCTGATCAAGGTGATCACCATTATCGCCCTGATCGGCACCGGCGGCTGGATGATTGCCACCGGCTGGACCTCCCCGGACGGCGTGACGGCCTCCCTCAGCCATCTCACCGACCCGACGGCCTTTATGCCCCACGGCATCACCGGCTTTTTCGCCGGCTTCCAGATAGCGATCTTCTCCTTTACCGGCATTGAGCTGCTGGGCACCATGACGGCGGAGACCCGCGATCCGCAGCGCATTTTGCCCAAGGCGATCAATGCTCTGCCGCTGCGGATTATCATCTTCTATCTGCTGTCGATGGTGGTGATCATCGCTGTCGCCTCGTGGCCGGGGGTGTCGGCGGAGACCAGCCCCTTCGTGACGCTGTTCGCCAAGGCCGGGCTGCCTGCCGCCGCGGCGGTGATTAACTTTGTGGCGCTGACCTCGGCGATGTCCTCGGCCAACAGCGGGGTCTTCTCCAGCACCCGCATGCTGTACGGCCTGTCGGTGGAGAAGCATGCGCACTGGCAGTTTCGTATCCTGTCGCGCAGTACCCGCATTCCGGTGCGCAGCCTGCTGTTCTCCTGCTTCTGCATGCTGATCGGCACGCTGTGGCTGTTTCTGGTGCCGAACGTGATGACCCTGTTCACCATCGTCTCGACCCTGGCGGCGATTATGGTGGTGTTCAGCTGGGGGATGATCCTCGTGGCCTATCTGGTTTACCGCCGTCAGCGTCCGGACCTGCACGCCGGGTCGATCTTTAAGATGCCCGCCGGGGTAGTGATGAGCTGGGTGAGCCTGCTGTTCTTCGCGTTCGCTATCTTCATCATGATCTTTGACCCGGACACGCTGCTGGCGCTGTTGGCTTCTCCGCTGTGGTTTATCGCGCTGTGGGGCTTCTGGAAGCTGAAGCAGCGGCGCGAGGGGCAGCTTCAGCTGGACAACCAGAGCGCCTGACACCCGCCGGCCCTGGCGACCGGCTAAGCAGGGGGGAAGACTTGACGCCTGTTTGTGCCCGGTGGCGGCTGGCGCCTTACCGGGCCCATGCTTACCGGACCTGGGATAAGCGGTTTCCCCCGCGGCGCGATTTCCCCAGGCCCGCGCAAGCGCAGCGCCGCCGGGCGGGATAGTCGGCGCCGTAGTAGCCCTGGCGGGCGGCGGTCAGGCGCTTTCCGCCCGGGAGGGGGCCGTGCCCAGCGCGGACTTCATCCGGCTGGCGCAGAATATCGCCAGCAGCGAAATCGCCACCGTAATGCCCAGATAAATGGCCACCGGCCGCCAGTCACCGTCATATTTCGCCAGCAGACCGGTGGCGATAAGCGGCGCGGTGCCCCCGGCCAGCGCGGCGCCCAGCTGGTAGCCGAGGGTGATCCCGGTATAGCGCACATTGGCGCTGAAAATCTCAGAGCACAGGGTGCCGAGCACCGCGGTTACCGGCGCCCACAGGATGCCGAAGGCAACGATCGTCGCCAGCATGATGCCCCAGCCGGTGCCGGTGTCGAGCAGCAGGAACCACGGGACGATAAACAGCCCCAGCAGCACCACGCTCAGGGTGTACATCTTTTGCCGACCCACCTTGTCTGACAGCAGCCCCATCAGCGGGATCATCACGGTGGCCACCAGCGCGCCCAGGGTCACGGATTCCAGCGCCTGCGACTTCTGATAGCTCAGGGTGGTGGTGGCGTAGCTGACTACAAAGGTGGAGAAGATATAGAAGGGGGCGGTCTCCACCACTTTCAGGCCGGCGGCGATCAGCACTTCCCGCCAGTGGTGCTTGAGCGTATCGCGCAGCGGGGCCTTCGCCACCTGGCCGGATTTTTTCACCTGCTTAAAGGCGGGCGTTTCGTCGATATCTTTACGGATCCACAGGCCGAGAAAAACGAGGACGGAGCTGAGCAGGAACGGTATGCGCCAGCCCCAGGCGAGAAACTGCGCCTCATCGAACAGCGTCATCAGCGAGACGATAAATGTCGCCATCAACATGCCGATGGTCACCCCGGCCTGGGGAATGCTGCCGAAAAAGCCTTTCCGCTTTTCCGGCGCGTATTCATAGGCCAGCAGCAGCGCGCCGCCCCATTCGCCGCCGATACCCATGCCCTGAATAATGCGCAGGATAATCAGCAGGGCCGGCGCCCAGAGGCCCACCATCTCGTAGGTGGGCAGCAGGCCGATCGCCACCGTGGCGCTCCCCATCAGCGACAGGGTCAGCACCAGCGTCTTCTTGCGGCCGATGCGATCGCCGATATGGGCGAAAATCACGCCGCCGATGGGGCGGATAAAAAACGTCAGCGAGAAGGAGAGCCAGGAGAGGATCAGGCCGATAACCGGGTCGACCATCGGAAAGAAGATTTTGTTGAACACCAGCGCGGCGGCGGTGCCATAGAGAAAATAATCGAACCATTCGATGGCGCTGCCTGTCAGGCTCGCGATCAGTACCTTCTTGTTTTTCTGCAGAATGGATGCAGTGTTGTCTTGTGGATTGCTCATTACGAAACGTTCTCCCGCCACGGTAGATAGGTCAGGTGTCACTCTGTACGAGCAGGGTGCAACCTGATGTGAAAAGGTTGTGTAATTGTTAAGCAACTTAGGGTTGAAGGTTACAATTGGCAAGTTTATGGCTGGCAAACTGGGCGTTATGGCGTGGTTTGAACTGGTATAACCGCGACGCTATTTTTTATTTTCCACCTGATTTTGCTGTTTTTTGTTATTTTCATAGTGAGTTGTTCAGGTGCAACCCGCCTGTTTTTAGATGTTTCTTGTTATTTCAAAATGGTTACAAATCGACGCCGCTATGCCTCCCGGCAGGCGGCGTTTATGATAGCGAAAGCATCCTCTCCGCTCGGCTGAGAGAGGATTAAGGAGACAGAATGGCAGAACAATTTCCTCCGCTGTCGGCAGCGACGCTGGCGGCGGCTAACCAGGTCGGCGCCTGGCTGGCGCAGGACGATCTGGCGACGCTGCCCGCGCTGCCGCAGGTGGACGTGGTAGTGCTGGCCGGCAACGCCGTGATCCCAACCATCGACGCCGCCTGCCGTCTGGCGGCGGCGCAGGCGGTCCCGCTGCTGATCAGCGGCGGCGTGGGACATTCTACGGGCTATCTCTACGAGGCGGTGCGCCAGGATCCCCGTTACCGTAGGTTGCCGGTGGATGGCCGCCCGGAAGCGCATGTTCTGGCCGACATTGCTCATGACTACTGGCACATCCCCCATTCGCGGCTGGTGGTGGAGGACCAGTCAACCAACTGCGGTGAGAACGCCCGTTTTACCCGGACCACGCTGGAGAGCCGGGGGCTCGCCCATCGTCGCGGGATCGTCATTCAGGACCCGACTATGCAGCGGCGAACCATGGCTACCTTCGCCCGCGTCTGGCAGGGGGCGACGACGCCGCCGCAGTGGTTAAGCTTTCCCGGCTGCTCGCCGGTGCTGGAGCAGACCGATGGCCAACTGGGGTTCGCGGGCGGCGGAGCGGGGCTCTGGCCGGTCACCCGCTACCTGGGGCTGCTGCTGGGCGAGCTGCCGCGCCTGCAGGATACCCCTGAAGGGTACGGTCCGCGGGGAAAAGACTTCATCAGCCATGTCACCTTCCCGCCGGAGATCCTCGACGCCTGGCGACAGCTGCGGGAGGACGCCCAGCTTGCCGGGGCGCTGCAGGCCCGCACCCTCGGCTGAAAAATGCCCGTTTACGGCAGATTCGTCGCAAACGGGCAATTTGTGTTATTAAAATGTAACCTCAAGCGGGCATTTTTGGCCCGTTTTTATGAATCAGCTCACAGAACTGCGTCAATGTGCTGCCGAACAGCGGCTTATCCGCCCGATATTTAACAAAAAAATCACCTGTTAAATACAAATGCACCACAGGAGCAGCCATGACAGCACCCGTTCAACACCCGATGTATATTGATGGCCAGTTCGTTTCCGGTCGCGGCGACGGCTGGATCGACGTGCTTAACCCGGCGACCGAAGCGCTGCTGTCGCGGATCCCGGACGGGACTGCCGAAGAGGCACGGCTGGCGATTGACGCCGCCGAGCGCGCCCAGCCCGCCTGGGAAGCGCTGCCGGCCATTGAGCGTGCAGGCTGGCTGCGCAAAATTGCCGCCGGTATCCGTCAGCGTGCCGACGAGATCGCCGGGCTGATTGTCGCTGAAGGCGGCAAGATCCAGCAGCTGGCGGCGGTGGAGGTTGCGTTCACCGCGGACTATCTCGACTATATGGCAGAATGGGCGCGCCGTTACGAAGGTGAGATCGTGCAGAGCGATCGCCCGGGGGAGAATATCCTTGTCTTTAAACGCGCGCTGGGGGTGACCACCGGGATCCTGCCGTGGAACTTCCCATTCTTTCTTATCGCCCGCAAGCTGGCACCGGCCCTGATCACTGGAAATACCATCGTCATTAAGCCCAGCGAATTTACGCCCAATAATGCCATCGCCTTTGCCGAGATTGTCCATCAGGTTGGGTTGCCGAAAGGGGTCTTTAACCTTGTGCTTGGCCGCGGAGAAACCGTTGGCCAGGAGCTGGCCGGCAATCCGAAGGTGGCGATGGTCAGCATGACCGGCAGCGTGGCGGCGGGAGAAAAAATTATGGCCGCTGCGGCGAAAAATATCACCAAAGTGTGCCTCGAGCTCGGCGGCAAAGCGCCTGCCATTGTAATGGACGATGCGGATCTGGAGCTGGCGGTGAAAGCGGTAGTGGACTCGCGGGTGATTAACACCGGGCAGGTGTGTAACTGCGTCGAGCGGGTCTATGTTCAGCAGGGAATATACGACCGCTTCGTCAACCGCCTCGGTGAGGCGATGAAGGCCGTCCAGTTTGGCGACCCGGCGACGCGGGATGACATCGCGATGGGGCCGCTGATCAACGCGGCGGCGCGGGACCAGGTGGCGGGCAAAGTGGCGAAGGCGGTGGCGCAGGGGGCGCGGGTGGCGCTGGGCGGTCAGCCGCTGGAGGGCAAAGGCTATTTTTATCCGCCGACCCTGCTGCTGGATGTACGTCAGGAGATGGACATTATCCATGAGGAAACCTTCGGTCCGGTGCTGCCGGTGGTGGCCTTTTCGACCCTCGATGAGGCGCTGGCGATGGCCAATGACAGCGATTATGGCCTGACCTCCTCAATCTATACCCGCGATCTGAACGTGGCGATGAAAGCGATTAAGGGACTGAAGTTTGGCGAAACCTATATCAACCGTGAGAACTTTGAGGCGATGCAGGGGTTCCACGCCGGCTGGCGTAAGTCGGGGATCGGCGGCGCAGATGGCCGCCACGGCCTGAATGAGTACCTGCAGACCCAGGTGGTCTATCTGCAGGCCTGAGGCACTCCACACAGAACCGGCGGACAGCGCAGGCTGTCCGCCGTTCACTTAGCGGGCAAATTTCTCCAGCACGCGGATCAGTTGGGTGACAAAGCCGTATTCGTTATCGTACCAGGCGACGGTTTTCACCAGCTGTACGCCGCCGGCCTCCACAATCTCCAGCTGGGTAGCATCGTAGATCGAACCGAAATGGCTGCCGATGATATCGGAAGAGACGATCTCCTCTTCGGTGTAACCAAAGGATTCATTGCCCTCAGCCGCCTGCCTCATCGCCTGATTGACCTCATCCGCAGTCACCTTTTTCTCCAGCACCGATACCAGCTCCGTCACTGAGCCGGTTTTGGTCGGTACGCGCTGGGCATGGCCTTTCAGCTTACCGCTCAGGGCAGGGATCACCAGGCCAATGGCTTTTGCCGCGCCGGTAGTGTGCGGGATAACGTTTTCCGCCGCCGCCCTGGAGGCGCGCAGATCTTTTCCGCGCGGCCCGTCCACCAGCGACTGGGTGCCGGTATAGGCGTGGATGGTGGTCATGGTGCCTACGGTGATGCCGAAGGCATCCTGCAGAACTTTGGCCATCGGCGCCAGGCAGTTGGTGGTGCAGGAGGCCACGGAGATGATGGTGTCATCCGGGGTCAGGGTGTCATCGTTGACGTTGTAGACGATGGTTTTCATCTCGCCGGCGGGGGCGGAAATCAGCACTTTGCGCGCGCCGGCCTGGAGATGGGCTTGCGATTTCTCGGCCGAGGTGTAGAACCCGGTACACTCCACAATCACCTCGGCGCCTGCCGCCTGCCATGGAATATGCTGCGCCTCTTTTTCGGCATACACCGTAATGGTTTTGCCGTTGACGATCAGCGCATCTTCGGTAAAGTCGACGCTCCACGGGAAGGGGCCGTAGTTTGAATCATGCTTCAACAGGTAGGCCAGCACCTTTGGCGAAGTGAGGTCGTTGATAGCCACCACTTCCAGGCTGCTGTCGACTTCTAATAAACGACGTAACACCAGACGTCCGATACGACCAAATCCATTAATCCCAAGTTTACTCATGGATATTCTCCGGTTGGTAAAACGACTCGATGTGATGAAACTCCTCCAGGCTTAGCCCTGTCCCCCTGATTGGTCAACTGACAATCTGTGCGCTTTGCCAGGGCCTGCGGGCCGGAGAGGGGAAAAGTGAATGTTTTCCCGGTCTTTTTTGCCCGTGACGGCAGGGAATGATTTTTGTTACCAGAGATGAGGGGGCTGCCTGCTGGCGAAACGACGAAAAGCGTCTATGCTTAACTATTGAATAGCTTAGTAAAAAATTGACGTTAGACGAAGGGAGAGGTTATGGGATTCTGGAGAATCGTTTTCACTATCATTCTGCCGCCGCTGGGTGTGCTGCTGGGAAAAGGCTTCGGCTGGGCGTTTATTCTCAATATCATTTTGACCCTGCTGGGCTATATTCCTGGCCTGATCCACGCCTTTTGGGTGCAGACCCGCGATTAAAGGCTGACCCTCGCCGCCTCCCCCTGAGACCGGCTCAGGGGGGCATCAGGCACTCTTTATACAACAGCGTATTATCCTTCGACCAGTAGTGCCGGGTCTCCTCTTCCAGATCGACGATCCACTTAAATACCCCGGCGCTGGCAAGATCCCGGCAGTACTGTTCAAAGTTAATGGCCCGGGCAAAGTGGCGGATAACGGCGGCCCTGGTCAGACAATGGCTGGCCTCAGCGCGAACGCGCAGCAGCCCGCGGGCGCTTTTTACCGAGACTACCTCGTCGTTTGCCATTACGAAATTCATATTGCCGGTGGAAACAAAATAGATGTAGTAGGAGACCTGATGCCGACGCAGTTCATTGGCGAAGGTGGCATAGTCGGCGTCAGAACGCGCTTGCTCAAAAAAATGACCCAGCCTGACCAGCAGTTCCATTTCGATCCTTATCGTGTCGCTGTGTGCGGCTTTGGCCGATAGCGGCAGAAACCATTCACTAAATAACTTATTCGCATTTTAATAATATAGGCGCGTTATATTAATGGTTATTGCGTAACTGGAACACGGTTTCAAGTGTTACAATCTATTGCAATCGTTTGGCTACCTGGTCAGCGATGCGTAAGCGAACGGCGAGGCGGGAACGAGGAGACAAGCGCCGGCGGGGAAGGCCGCCGGCGGGAAAACGGCGCTACTTCTGAATCAAATAGCGAATGGTTGGGCCATCCTGTTGAATATCCAGCACCGTGTAGCCGTGGTTCCTTGCATCAAGCGGAATGTTATTGATCGACTGCGGACAGTCGCTGACCACTTCGAGGATCTCGCCTTTTTGCAGGGAAGGCATTGCCTCCAGGGTAGCGACCGCCGGATACGGGCAGGGTTCGCCGACCATATCCAGGCGATAATCAGGGATGATGTTTTTCATGCGCTCTCCTTCACGGTCCGGACCGCCGCCTGGCGGCGGAAAAAATGTCTCTCCCAGGCGATCACCAGCAGCAGGGCGATCAGCAGCAGTAGATAGGTGGCCAGTAGTCCGCCAAAGGGACCGAAGGCGTTCAGCAGGTTGACTTTCTGCCAGTGGGTGGCGAGCGGGGCGGCGATATCGTCCCAGCACCAGGCGAGCAGCGTTGAGCCGATGACGTTGCCCAGCCCAACCCACCAGTAGTGAACCTGGCCCTCCACCGCCCGGTACATCCAGCCGGTCTCACAGCCGCCGGCCAGCACGATGCCAAAGCCAAATAGTAGCCCGCCAATCGCCGCATTAGGACCGGCCCACATAATTTTCGGCGCCATCCCCAATTGCACATAGCTGAAGATACCGATGGCACTCGCCGCCATGCCGAAGATAATCGCCTTCGCCATCACCGTCCGGCCGGTGATCCACATATCGCGAAAGGCGGAGGTAAAGCAGATCTGCGCGCGCTCGATAAGCAGACCAAAGCCAATACCGAACAGCATCGCCAGGCCGAGCGCCGGGTGGTCTGCGGCGGTAAGCAGGCCCCAGCCGATCATGGCGAAAAAGACCACCATCCCCAGGCGGAAGCGGCGGCGCGCCTGCTGCGGTTTTTGGGTTAACGGCGAGGCGGCGGACACTTTTTGCATTTTTACCGGGATGCGAAAAAGGGGCAGCAGCGTGAAGCGGGCGCCAAACCAGGAGCCGATGGCGGTGGCGATGGCAAACAGCCAGGCGTGCAGGGAGAACTGCGGAATGCCGGTGAAGAAGGCCGCCAGGTTGCAGCCCATCGCCAGCCGTGCGCCGAACCCGGCGATGATGCCGCCCGCCACGGCCTGCGCAATGCGGATCCGGCTGCGTGGCAAGCGCAGTTTGACGTTATTCGCCCACAGCGCGGCGGCCAGGCAGCCGCCGAACATGCCGATGATCATCCTGCCATCGATGCGGGTCAGCGGCGACCCTTCGAGATGTATCAGCTGGTAATAGCCCCACTGTTCGCTGTGGACGCCCAGCAGCTGCAGCAGCTGACCACCCCAGCGGGTGAATTCGCCGGTCACCGCCCAGAAGGTGCCGGTGATGCCAAAATAGTAGGTAGAGAGAATGCCCGCGGCAATGACCGCCGGGACAGGAGACCAGAACCGGATAAGCCAGGCCTGTTTGAAGGATTGCCATGTCATAAAAATGCCTCTGAACTCAGAAGGTATTAACGGTCGATGACCGACCAAAGGGGGCAAATAGTACCCGCCTTAGCGCCTGCTTTCTCTGTTTTGGATCAAGGCCCTACGCTTGCGTCAGCACGGCAACCAGCGCCAGCAGCGCGGGCAGCGCCTGAATATAGAGAATTTTGCGGCTGGCGGTCAGCGCGCCGAAAATCCCGGCGGCCAGCACGCAGGCCAGGAAAAAGATAACCACCTGCACCCCCGGCGCCCCCAGCCACAGCCCCCATGCCAGGCCGGCGGCCAGAAAGCCGTTATACAAGCCCTGGTTGGCCGCCAGCACCCGGGTCTGCCGGGCGAAATCGGCGCTGAGGTTAAAGGCCCGGCGCCCGGCGGGGGCTTCCCAGAGAAACATCTCCAGCACCAGGATGGCGAGATGAATAATAGCGACCAGCGCAACGAGGAGAGTGGCTAACACAGCGGTCCTTAACGATTAGAGAAATGTTTCTCCAGTATAACCGCAGGCGCTCACCAGGCGAGAGGGCGACTGCTATAGTGCAGATAGCGTCATATTTTCCCGCCGCGAAGAGCGTCGGTTTATCTGATTGCCCTTTGGTTTAGCTAAGCGGTGCTAGCATGCCGGGTTCTTTTTACGGGTATGGCATAGGTTACTGAATGGTAAATAAATTATGGATTTTGTTATCAGGGCTACTAATGGTTGCCATGCCGTCGGCGCAGGCCGGGGAATTAAACCTCTATTCGATGAATACCGGTTCCTATGTCTATCATATGACGGGTAACCACGGACAATATAACGAACATTTCAATAACAACTTTTTCTCGGTGGAGCGCAAGTTTTCTCAGGATTCAAAATACAGCGTGCTGGTCGGAACGATGAAAAACAGCTTTGACGATCGTTGCCTGACCCTCGGCGTGCGCCGCGACTGGCTGAAAAACGATACCGGCTGGGTACTGAAAGGGGTGTATGCCTATACCGGGGAATTTTTCTTTGATGCCTTCAGCCACTGTGGGGATTCCGGCACCTACCGCACCGCCAAAAAAATCACCGGCATCGGTTTTTCGCCCTACCTCTATCATGGCCTGCAATATAATTTCACCGATTATTTCGGTGTGGAAGGCGGCATTATTGTGCCGGCGATCTTTGTGATGAGTGTTCAGTGGAGCTTTCGCTAGACGCTTTATTACCCGGGAAAAGAGCAGGCCACCACAGGTGGCCTGATACTGATGACCTGGCGGCAGGAATTAATGGAAGCCGAGACGGATCAGATCCAACGGGCAGAAGCGGCCCTCGCAGCCGTCGATTTCAACGCAGTCCGCCCGGCGCAGCTGCTCAGCGGTTTTCCCCTCGCCATGGATAGCTTTAATCACGCCCGTCGTCCCGTTACCGGCGATCATTACCATGCTGCCGGTAGCAATAGCGTTACGATTACGGTCATAGGTTTTCATGGTCTCCTCCTCAATAAACCTGGGTGAAAGCAATGATTAAGCGCGCAAATTAATACCGCTTTCTGCCTAAAAAAGTTTTGAGGATAATCAAATTTATTTTAATAACCGCCTGAGCATAAAGGCAAGAAGACCTTCTGTTCGCCTCCATCGCATCGCCTGCGCGGCGAGGGGATGAAGCGTGATACTGGCCGTCATATGTCAGCCAGGTTACTGTTTTATGACCAGATTATTAACCTTGCCAGCCCGCGGAAAATAGCGAAAGATGACAATATTCGGGCATCAACGGTGCCAGTGCCTGTCCTGAGGGAGCCATGAGTCAAGACGTCACCGCGAAGATGTTAAAGCCCGATTTTGATAGTGAAGTTTCCGGCCTGGTGCATGGCTATTTGTTTCATGAACAGCGCCCCCCGCAGCCGATCGCCTCTGGCGAGGTATGCGCCCGCTATCAGGCGCTCGCCGATGACAAGGCGTTTATCTGGTTACACCTGAATCTTAATCATGCCACCGCCGAGAAATGGTTAACCAGCCACTTTCCGGTGGCCGATTTTTTCTTCGAGGAGATCCGCAGCGGCTCGCACACCACCCGCATTGAGCGACAGGGGGAAAATCTGTTCGCTGTGCTTAACGATGTGCTGTTTCGTCCGCAGGATACCAGCGCGGAAACCGCCACGCTGTGGCTCTACTGTAGCCCCAGGCTGGTGGTGACGGCGCGCTTCAAACCGTTGCGGTTTATCGAATGGATGCTGCCGCGCTTGCAGACGCTCAGGGTGAACACGTCTACTGAGCTGCTGGCCTTTCTGCTGGAGGAGCAGGAGGAGGTGCTGGAGCAGGTCGTCCGCCAGGCCAGCCGCCATGTTGACCTTATTGAAGAGCGTCTTCTGAGCAATCACGTGCAGCGCAACCGGGCCGATCTGGCGCGGCTACGGCGGATGCTTTTACGCTTCCAGCGGCTGCTGGCGCCGGAGCCGGCGGCGATGTTCCGGCTGCTTAACCGGCCGCCGGCGTGGATGGATCGCGCGGTGGTGCAGGCGTTTCGTCAGTTCACCGAAGAGTTTAGCGTGGTGCTTAACGATCTGTCGGGCCTGATCGAGCGCATCAGTCTGCTGCAGGAGGAGATTGGCGCCCGCCAGCTGGAGCAGAGCAATCGCACCCTCTATACCCTGACGGTGATCACCGTCCTCGCGCTGCCGATTAACATCGTCGCCGGTTTCTTCGGCATGAACGTCGGTGGGATCCCGCTGGCAAGCAACCACCACGGGTTTATCCTGCTGGTGGTGATTGTCGCTGTCTTTACCCTCGGCGCCGGTTACCTGGCGTTTCGCCGGCGCGATGACCTGTAGATTGCGCGTCGAATCAGCTGAGGCTGCGCAGGGCGGCAATCAGTCCTTCGACACCGCGTTCCAGCTTCTCGCGCGGGCAGCCGACGTTGAGTCGCAGAAAGCCGTTGCCCTCAGGACCATAGGTATAACCCGGCATAATCGCCACCTTCTGTTCGGCGATCAGCGCCTGCTGTAGCGCGCGATCGTCAACGTTGAGCGGGCGCAGGTCGATCCATGCCAGGTAGGTGGCCTCCGGCGGCTGCCAGCAGAGCGCGGGGAAGGCGTTGTTGAGCGTGTCGGCGACATAGCGAATATTCGCCTGCAGGTAGTCGCGCAGGGCATCGAGCCAGGGAGCCCCGTCGCGGTAGGCGGCGATATGGGCGACCAGCGCCGGCACGGAAGGGGAAGAGAGCCCGTCGCGACCCTTTAGCGCCTGCAGGTAGCTGTCGCGCTCGTTCTCTTCGGGGATAAAGCCGTAGGCCCCGGTAAAGGCCGGAATATTGAAGCTCTTCGAACCGGAGGTGAACAACGCCCATGGTCCCTGAGCGACCTCGCTCCACGGGATATGGCGGTGTTCGCCCCAGGTCATGTCCATATGAATTTCGTCGCTAATCACCCTGACGCCATGTTTTTGACACAGGGCCGCCATGGTCTCCAGCTCCTCGCGACGCCAGACTTTCCCCGTTGGGTTGTGCGGGCTGCACAGCAGCAGCAGGGTATTCTTTGGCTCCGCCAGCGCCGCCTCCAGGCGGTCCATATCGCAGCGCCACCGATTATCCTTCAGGATCAATGGCACCGGGGCAATCCGCCGCCGGTTAGCGGTGATGGTGTTATAGAACGCATCGTAGGCAGGGGTGTGGACCACGACGCCGTCGCCTTCTTTCGACCACTGGCGGATGGTTTCCGCCACCATATAGATAACCGAGGGTCCGTAGACCACAGATTGCGGATCGATGTCGCTGTTAAAGCGGCTGGCGTACCAGTGGGCAATCGCCCCGAGAAACGCCTCGTTGCGCCAGCGGCTGTAGCCGAACACCCCGTGAGCCAGCCGCTGGCTGACGGCGTCGAGAATACAGGGCGCGGTGGCGAAATCCATATCGGAAATAGTGAACGGCAGCAGATCGGCGGCGCCAAACCGGTCGGCGACATAGTCCCATTGCGTGCACCAGGTGCCGTGGCGATCGATAGGGGTGGCAAAATCAAACATTGGAGCTTCCTTAGCGAGCGCCCCCTCCGTAGCGGAGGGGGACTAGTGGGATCAGGCCTGCACGGTATTCATCAGCGTGGCCATCTCATCTTTTACCGACTGTACCTGCGGGCCAATAACCACCTGCAGATTATGCTGGTTGAGCTGTACCACCCCGATGGCGCGATGGGCTTTCAGCGCGGCGGCGTCCACTTTGCTCATATCGTGCACCGACAGGCGCAGACGGGTAATGCAGTTATCCAGCGAAACAATGTTCTCTGCGCCGCCGAGCGCCGCCAGAATCGCCGGTACGTTATACCCGGATTTGCCGATGGTACCGGCGACGGCTTTCTCCACGCTGGCGGCAGTGTCGATGTCGCGGCCCGGCGTTTTCAGATTGAAGCGGGTGATGGCGAAGCGGAAGATGGCATAGTAGACCGCGAACCAGATAGCCGCCACCACCGGCACCAGATACCACTTGGTGGCCAGGCCATGCAGAATGCCAAACACCACGAAGTCGATGATATTGCCGTCGGTGTT
>ERZ773221.1805-NODE-1805-length-18695-cov-9.351448_pt1 | contig 18695 bp, 20 predicted proteins | sample MGYA00580994_ERZ773221 | MGnify/ENA primary metagenome ERZ773221 (study PRJEB29015, sample SAMEA2737758) | human gut metagenome | biome: human gut; feature: human-associated habitat; material: faeces | place: China | collected 2012 ... | reverse complement strand
TTCACCATCCCCACAGAGCATTTTTTCCAACTCACTTTGGCCGTTTTCTGGTTACTGGCATTCAGCTCCGCCACACACGACATTGCTGCCGACGGCTTTTACATGCTGGCACTGGACTCGCATCGGCAAGCCCTGTTTGTAGGAATCCGCAGTACCTTCTACCGTATTGCAACCATTGCGGGACAAGAATTACTTATCATGCTTGCAGGAAGACTGGAAATAATGACAGATAATATACCATACGCTTGGTCCCTCACCTTTTTTGTATTGGCCGGACTTTTCCTTGGAATATGGATTTATCATAAGTTTGTTCTTCCCTGTCCGGATTCAGATCATACTTCCAAAGAAGTTTCCGCTTCCAATCTGCTCAAAAAGTTCTTTGGTACTTTTGCCAGTTTCTTTCAAAAAAAGCAGGCAGGCATTGCCATTCTTTTCATGTTACTCTACCGTTTGCCCGAAGCTCAACTGGCAAAAATGTGCATTCCTTTCCTTATAGACCCCGTTGAAAAAGGTGGTTTGGGGCTGACAACCGAAGAAATAGGTTTCGTACAAGGTACTGTCGGCATCATCGGACTTACCCTAGGAGGTATTTTAGGAGGAATAGCCGTAGCCCGTAACGGTTTGAAACAATGGCTCTGGCCGATGGTATGGGCCATTTCCTTACCCGATTTAGTCTATGTTTATCTCAGCTATATCCAGCCTGATTCTTTATATCTCATCAATATTTGCATCTTTATAGAGCAATTCGGTTACGGATTCGGTTTCACAGCCTATATGCTCTACCTTATTTATTTTGCAGACGGAGAACATAAAACAGCACATTATGCCATTTGTACCGCATTTATGGCATTAGGCATGATGATTCCGGGAATGGCTGCCGGCTGGCTTCAGGAACAGATGGGATACACCCATTTCTTTATATGGATTATGATATGCTGCGTTATCACCTTCGGAGTAACGGCTCTGCTAAAAATTGATCCGGAGTTCGGCAAGAAGAAAGGTTGATCCGACCTTTATTTCAGCCTGTCCTCGGAAAGACAGGCGGATTGTGGCTCTCTGGAAGGAATCAGGGAGGGTGTCGCAGATATGTACACGCTGGCCCGCACACAAAAAACATATGGTTCTTTTTAGAGTTCATTCTCAAACATAGCGGCACAGTTGGGAAGGGTCCGTTAGAAATTCTGAAATTATAGGCTCCGCACTTCAGCATTTGTTTTAATTCGTTTTTCCCTTCTCCTTTCATTTACCGTCAAAACACCCTGCCGGTGGGTGTTCCGGTGATGAAGGGGCATCCCGTCATTGTCCTTTCATCCTCCTTTTCTGCTAAATCCATAATGATTCATTTTTATACATGGCAAAAATATAAGAATGAAAAAAGAGCGACAAGATAGAATCGCGGAGACGCTTACCGTTGAAACGGGAGTGAGGGGAAGCGGTTCCAGTTTTAACCGCTTGATTGACTGTGTGTTTTTAATAAGATGAAAGGATAAATGGAGAAGGAAGAATATCGGCTTAGTGATGGAGTAATGTACGCTGAACATGATAGGCATATACGCTGAAACATGCTGACCTTTTTTTAAAACGCCCTTGTCTTTTTTTAAAAAGGTGCTGATGTTTTCTAAAAACATAAAGACATATTCAACAACATCAGTAACGTAAGCTTGCAACATACGTTGGCATCGGGCTACATATACGCAAGCATAAGCCAACACGTACTTATGTACGTGTATCAAGTTCCGCAATATCTTGTTACAAGGTTTACCCAATCTTGCACCAAGTTCCATTGGATTTTGCGCCAGGATTCGCCATACTGTCCTCCCCTCTTTGACACATTGTACAAAATATAAAGTCATAGAAGCTTTTAATTAAAAAATAAGATAAAGTCCTTTCAACAAAATAATTATTATATTTGTTTCATATCCAAACAATAACATAAAAGATACATATATGAAAAAGATTATTTTATTAGTATTCGTCACCTTGTTTTGCTGCGTAGGCTACTCACAAGCACAAACAACAAAAAAAATGACTCGTCAGGAAAAGAAAGAGGCGCAAAAAGCTATGGAACAAGCCTTGTTCGAAGAAGCCAGACAAGCTATAGAAAATAAAGCGTTCACACTGGAAGCTGACCGGGTTATATTTAAAAGAGGAAGAAATGCCTTTGTTTCTTCTAATACCAATTTTGTAATGGTAGACGGTGATAAATCATCTGTGCAGGTAGCATTCAACATTCCTGCCAGCGGTCCTAACGGATTAGGAGGTGTCACTGTAGACGGCAATGTTTCCGGTTACAAGATCAAAACCGACAAGAAAGGAAGCATATATCTGACAATGAGCGTAATGGGTGTAGGTATATCTGCTCAGGTAAGTATAACATTACCTTATGGAAGCAACAATGCCACCGTAGATATACGCCCCAACTTCAATTCCAACCGTCTGACTTTATCCGGTGAAATACTACCGCTTGACAAGTCAAATATATTTAAAGGAAGGTCTTTCTAATCACTTCTTTATAGTTCATAGAAAATAAGCCCCGGAAATTTTGTTAAAGCAGATTTCCAGGGCTGTTCTTTTCTCATTCATTCCTCTTCACACCTTTAATTTCAGCTCCTCCAAAACACACTTCAGCAACCGGTTTTTCCGTTTCAGTAATAAATTACTACCTGTTTATGACAAAGCTTATTATATTTATACCGGATTTCAATAGGAAAACAACATAAAATAAAAAAGTAGGTATTATGAGAAAAGTTGTAATATTAACATTAGTAACCTTGTTTACCTGCGTAGAATACTCACAGGCACAAACAACAGAAAAGGAAATGACACGTCAGGAAAAAAAAGCGGCTCAGGAAGCTTTGGACAAAATGTTATTTCAGGAAGCCAAAGAGGCAATAGACAACCAAACCTTTGTACTGGAAGCGGACAGAGTTTACTTTAAATACGGAACCTCCGCTTTCGTTTCATCCAACACCAACTTTGTAGGACTGGACGGTGACAAGGCCGTGGTGCAAGTAGCATTCAATGTACCTTTCAGCGGTCCGAACGGACTAGGAGGTATTACCGTAGACGGTAATGCTTCGAACTATAAAGTAAAAACCGACAAAAAAGGTAATATTCATGTCAGTATGAACGTGATGGGAATCGGAATCTCAGCCCAAGTAAACATTGACATACCTTATGGAAGCAACAATGCGACTGTAGATATTCTTCCGAACTTTAATTCCAGCCACATGACTTTATCCGGTCAAATATTGCCACTAAAGAAAGCCAATGTGTTTAAAGGACGCTCACTATAAACTACTTAACTAAAATTATAGGAATATGAAGAAGCTACTATTTCCACTATTCATGCTTGCCATGATAGTTACCTCGTGCGAGAAAGATCCGGATATGAATAAACTGGATAGTGACTACAGCGTTTACACTGATTATGACAACAGTGTACATTTCAATGAGTTTTCCACCTATTACCTGCCAGATAGCATTCTGGTTCCGGACAACAGCCTGAAAGCCAATTATTGGAAAGATGAAAATGCCCAAAACATTATCAGTGCAGTGGCCCATGAAATGGAACAGAAAGGCTATGTACGGACGGAAGATAAAGAAAAAGCCAATGTAGGCATTCAGTTGTCATACGCCCAACAAAGAATACAAATGACCACAGGAGGATGGTATGGCGGCTGGTGGGATGCCGGATTCTGGGGGCCCTACTGGGGAGGAGGATGGTATTATCCTTATCCGGTAACTTACAGCTATGACACAGGAACCCTGATTATGGAGATGGTTGATTTAAGACAACCTGCCGATAAGTCCAACCAGAACAAACTGCCTGTCATCTGGCATGCCTATGCGTCAGGACTGCTATACGGAAACTCCCATTTCAATATGCAGTTGACATTAAATGCCGTCAATCAGGCATTTGCACAATCTCCTTATCTGTCAAACAAACAATAAAACCGGAAAATCATGAAAACGAAAATATTAAAACACAGAGTTCCCAAACGTATCCTCATCGGAATGTTACTAGTTCTCTTTTGTTTCACAAGTAAAGCACAGACCTGGGAAAATATACATTTTAACGTAGACTGGCAGATGAATGTGCCGTTGAACAGCAACTTTGCCGATAAATTCAGCGGGTGGGGAATGAACTTTGAAGGAAAATATGATCTGACGCCCTATTGGGCTATAGGAGCTTTCCTTAATTTTCATACCAATCACCGATATGTGGACCGCCGGACCATCCCCCTCACCCCAACGGCTTCATTGACAACAGACCAGCAACAATCAGCGTTCCAACTACCCTTCGGAATATCTGTATCCTACAAGTTACCGGATAACAGGTATGTAAAACCTTACTTCGGAGTCAAATCGGGTGCCATGTATTCCCAAAACTCCATTTACAACAATCTGGTACAATGGTATGAACGCCCGTGGGGATTCTATGTTTCACCCGAACTGGGAATGGATATTCATCCGGTGCCTTATCAACGTCTGGGATTTCATGTAGCCGTATATTATAGCTACGCAACCAATAAAACCGATATCCTGACTTATTCTGAAGATGGAAGGAATAGCATGGGTGTACGTGTAGGAGTTTGTTTTTAATCCATACTAAGCGTTTGCTCATAAAAGAGGAGATTTGGAAAGTATTCTATTCTTTTCTGAATTTCCTCTTTTTTTCATATTTTTGTAAAATAACCCAAATCATTTTCAACAGCGGAATGGCTATGCAAAATAAATACAATCAATTCTTCAACTTTTTCCTGTTTTCAGGGCTGGCATGTTTCTCATACCTTTCGCTGGTACTATATACCGACCTTACGCCTCAACATCAGAAAATATTAATCTCCTCTTTGGGATTTATTTCTGTGGTGTTCATATTCAATCTGGTAGGCTTCAGTCTGATAGTCATCAACCGGTGGCTGAAAAAAAGCTCTCTATTCTTTATCAAGAAGAGAAACAAGCTGATTATCAACTGCATTTTGATTGCAGCTATTCTTTTCTTCATGAATTACGCTACTCTGACCATCTGTAAAGTATTGCTGGAACTGCCTTTCCCATTTGTACTGAGCAGTCCGGGTCTGCGCTTGATCATGATTATATGGTTGGTAGAAATTGTGATTGTGAGTTTAAGTATCACGAGCGCTTTTTACAGGCAGCTGGTTATTCTGCATGAAAAAACAACCAAGCTGGAAGAAAGTTCCATCAAAGCGCAATACACGGCTTTACAAAATCAATTAAATCCACATTTCCTGTTCAATAGTTTGAATACTTTAATATCCGAAATAGAATATAATCCGGAAAACGCAGTAGTTTTTACACAAAAGCTATCAGATGTTTACCGTTATATCCTAAAAAGTCAGGAACAAGGACTTGTCACTTTACGTGATGAACTGGAATTTCTGGATTCATATATCTATCTGCATCAAGTGCGTCTGGGAAAATGCATTCAACTGGAAAACAAAATGACCCCCACGTTATTGAACAAGAAAATCCCTTCATTAACCCTACAGTTAATTATCGAAAACGTGATAAAACATAACATCATCAATATGGAAAATCCAATGGTCATCCATTTGGATTATTCTGACAAAGATCAAACTCTTTCCGTAAGAAACAAGATCAAATTAAAAAAGGATGTTGCAAAATCAGGAATGGGACTGAAGAACTTATCTGCCCGCTATCTGCTGATTTGCAACTTGCATATCACAATTATTGACGATTCTGAATATTTCACCGTAAAAATACCTTTACTGAATGAATAAGATAAAAGCCGCTATTATAGAAGATGAAATTCCTGCAGGACGCCTGCTACATAAAATGTTGTCAGGATTAAGGCCAGACTGGGATATAGTTGTATTGCCCGGCAGCATAGAGGGATCTGTAAAATGGTTTCAGGAGCATCCACACCCGGATATAATCTTTCTGGATATCCAACTGACCGATGGCATTTCTTTCGCTTTCATAGAACAGGCCCAACCCGAAAGTATGATTATTTTTACCACCGCTTACGACGAATATGCCATACGTGCTTTTACTGTAAACAGCATAGACTATCTGCTGAAACCAATAAACAGGGAAAGATTGGCCGAAGCCATCGAAAAGTTTGAAAGATTAACTGCCAGATATGGCAATACCACCCTATCGAACTCATCCAATGAATTACTGAACCTACTGAAAAATATAAGTAATCCGGAAAAAAAATACCGTACCCGCTTCCTGATATCAGGAGACGAAAAGCTGTATACCTTGCAAGTAGAAGATATAGCTTATTTCTATTCTGAAAACAAAATTACCTTTGCCGTCACAAAAGAAGGAAAAGAGCATATCATAGATTTATCGCTCGACAAACTGTCCGAACAACTAAACCCCGATATTTTTTTCCGCACCAACCGGCAAACATTGGTCAGTGTACATGCCATACAGAAAATAGAAAACTATTTTTTAGGAAAAATAATAGTACAGGTAAAACCGCCATTTAAAGATAAAATTACTGTAAGCAGAGAAAAGATAGCTGCAATGAAGCTGTGGCTCAATTATTAAAAAAGTCTGTTTATATGAAAAAGCACTAACTTATAAGTAATAGGAACAGAGTTACTAAAATAATATAAGAGCCCGACAAATAAATACGGAAAACAATGGATATCGGATAAATTTATACTATTTTTGTAAGACTAACAATCATCTTATTATCCGATATGATAGTAATAGCAGACAGTGGTTCCACCAAAACAGACTGGTGTCTGGGTAACACCAAGACAAACAGCAGGACAGTTCGAACAGGAGGTATCAACCCCTTCCACCAATCAGTTGATGAAATAAAAGAAGTGATTGCCTCCACACTAATTCCCCAGTTGGGAGACACCACTGAATTTACAACTATTTATTTCTATGGTGCAGGATGTATTCCCGAAAAGACGAATATAGTGAAAACAGCTTTGGCGCAGAACTTCCCCAAAGCGAATATCCTTGTCGAAAGTGACTTGTTAGGTGCCGCCCACGCCCTATGTGGTAAAACGGCAGGAATTGCATGTATTTTAGGAACCGGATCCAACTCTTGCTTTTATGACGGGGAAAAAATAACAGCTAATATTTCTCCGTTAGGGTATATTTTAGGAGATGAAGGTAGCGGAGCCGTATTAGGGAAACGTCTGGTAGGTGATTTACTGAAACACCAACTTCCCGATGACCTTTGCCAAGATTTCCTTAAAGAATACGATTTGACCCCGGCACTGATTTTAGATAAAGTATACCGACAGCCTTTAGCCAACCGCTTTCTGGCGGGTCTGACTCCTTTTCTTTTCGCCCACAAGCACAGACCAGAGATACGGAATCTATTAATTTCCTGCTTCACTGATTTCTTCACCCGTAATGTTATGCAATACGAATATCATGATATTCTTGTACATTTCACAGGTTCTATTGCATTTTTCTTTCAAGAAGAAGTAAAAGAAGCAGCTCTAAGACTGAATGTGTCCATCGGAAAAGTTTTAAAAAGTCCACTGGAAGGATTAAAGGATTATCATTTCGAAGTATGAATTTTATAAAAATAACCGAACAACCGTCCATACATGAGGATTTGGAACAAAAATCCGTCAGAGAGTTACTGGAAGGTATCAACGAAGAAGACCGGAAAGTAGCCTCAGCCGTTCATGCCTGCATACCACAAATTGAAAAACTAGTAAATGAAATAGTAGAACGTATGCATCAAGGAGGACGCATATTCTATTTGGGAGCCGGAACCAGTGGACGCCTAGGAGTATTGGACGCTTCTGAAATTCCACCCACTTTCGGTATGCCTGATACCTGTGTCATAGGTATTATAGCCGGTGGCGAACAGGCTTTGAGACGTCCCGTAGAAAATGCTGAAGATGATAGTCAAAAAGGCTGGATGGAACTGCAAGACCATCACATCACAAATAAAGACATTCTGATAGGCATAGCGGCATCGGGAACAACTCCTTATGTAATAGGAGCACTGCAAAAAGCAAGAGAACACGGAATATTAACAGCAAGCATCAGCAGCAATCCGGGCTCTCCACTCTCGAGTGTGGCAGATATACCCATCGAAATGATAGTAGGTCCGGAATTTATCACAGGCAGCTCGCGCATGAAGAGCGGCACAGGGCAAAAAATGATACTGAATATGATAAGTACCACCGTCATGATAAAACTGGGCAGAGTAAAAGGAAACCGGATGGTAAACATGCAACTCAGCAATCGAAAACTAATAGACCGAGGAGTGCAAATGCTGATTGACGAATTACATATTAATAAAGCAGAAGCAAAACAATTCCTGCAAGAACAGGGTTCTGTTAAAAAGGCATTGGACGCTTACAAAACAAATAATTGTATCACTAAAAACAACTGAAGTATGAAAAGTTGGAAACTGGAAGCCGTCATCCTTGCTATAGGCATGTTGGTGATGGGGTATTTTATCAAACAGGGATTGGATACTTTCTCTGGTAAAGACAGAGTAGTGAATGTGAAAGGTCTGGCAGAAATGGAGGTGCCGGCTAATAAAGTAACTTGGCCTTTGATGTATAAAGACCTGGGAAATGACCTCCCGACCTTATATAACAAGATAAATGCAACCAACCAAGCAATTGTCGGCTTTTTGAAACAGAAAGGAATCACTGAAAACGAAATCAGTATCAATGCACCGGAAATTATAGACATGCAAGCCGAACGTTATAATAATAATTCAGTTCCCTTCCGCTATAATGTGACCTCTGTCATCACGGTTACTTCAACTAAAGTAGATCTGGTGAGAAAGATGATCAGCGAACAAAGCGAACTCTTAAAGCAAGGTATCGCTATTACGGGTGGAGATTATCGTTACAATGTGCAATATGACTACACCGGTTTAAACGACATCAAGCCTCAAATGATAGAGGAAGCAACTAAAAACGCACGGGCGGCAGCCGTTAAATTCGCCAAGGACTCGGACAGCGAACTTGGTAAGATAAAAAGAGCCTATCAGGGACAATTCAGCATTGAGGATCGTGACGCCAACACTCCTTACATCAAACGCATCCGCGTTGTAACCACCATTGATTACTCTTTGGAAGATTAAATTCCCATTTGGCGGAGCATATCAAACAAAGCTTCTTTGTTCAGAGGCTTGGACAAATAACCGTTAAAGCCTCTGGACATTACTTTCCGCTTATCTTTCAGAAGTATTATTCAAATTATAGTAATTGGTCTTTTCAACCAAAAAATTCCGATCAACCAAAATTATATATGCATCCACATTATACAATATGGTATCCGATTTTTTTTTTTCACCAAACACACCCCATTTTTCTTCTTAACGAACTCCTTTTCCAAACTTTTCCTCTTTCTTATCTCCCATCCCCATAAAAGACCTAAAAGTAGAACCAAACAAACTAAAATGAACGCTACCATATTTTAATAGGTTAAATTTCTACAAATGTACAAACATAAATTAAAAACAACGATTACATCCCATTTAAATTTTAATCAGCAAGAAATTTCAGTAAACTTGTTTGTGTTTCAGTATTTTGTTGTATCTTTGCGCCCGAAATTAGATAAACAATATAATGTCTAACGTAATTAACTGAGAATTTTAACAATTTTATTAATGGAAAATTTAAAAAACATCGCTCCTGTTGAAGACTTCAACTGGGAAGCTTATGAAAACGGTGAAGCCGTTACAGGCATGAGCCACGAAGCTCTTGAACAAGCTTATGACAGTACACTGAACAAAGTAAATGACCGCGAGGTTGTGGACGGTACTGTTATCGCAATGAACAAACGCGAAGTAGTTGTCAATATCGGCTACAAATCAGACGGTATCATTCCTTTGAGTGAGTTCCGTTACAATCCTGAACTGAAAGTAGGTGATACTGTAGAAGTATACATTGAAAATCAGGAAGACAAAAAAGGACAGTTGATCCTGTCACACAAGAAAGCACGTGCAACTCGCTCTTGGGATCGTGTGAACGCTGCTCTTGAAAACGAAGAAATCATTAAAGGCTTTATCAAGTGCCGCACTAAGGGTGGTATGATTGTTGACGTATTCGGTATCGAAGCATTCTTGCCGGGTTCTCAAATTGATGTTAAGCCTATCCGCGACTACGATGTATTTGTAGGCAAAACAATGGAATTCAAAGTGGTTAAAATCAACCAGGAATTCAAAAACGTTGTTGTTTCTCACAAAGCTCTTATCGAAGCTGAACTGGAACAGCAGAAGAAAGAAATCATCGGTAAACTTGAAAAAGGTCAGGTACTTGAAGGTACTGTTAAAAATATCACATCTTACGGTGTATTCATCGACTTGGGCGGCGTAGACGGTTTGATCCACATCACAGACTTGTCATGGGGCCGTGTAAGCGATCCTCGCGAAGTTGTTTCTTTGGATCAGAAGTTGAATGTAGTTATCCTTGACTTCGATGATGAAAAGAAACGTATCGCTTTAGGTTTGAAGCAATTGACTCCGCATCCATGGGATAGCCTTGATCCAAACTTGAAAGTTGGTGATCACGTTAAAGGTAAAGTTGTCGTTATGGCTGATTACGGAGCATTCATCGAAATCGCTCCGGGCGTAGAAGGTTTGATCCACGTTTCTGAAATGTCTTGGTCACAGCACTTGCGTTCAGCTCAGGACTTCATGAAAGTTGGTGATGAAATCGAAGCTGTAATCTTGACTTTGGATCGTGAAGAACGTAAGATGTCTTTGGGTATCAAACAGCTGAAAGCTGATCCATGGGAAACTATCGAAGAAAAGTATCCTGTAGGTTCTAAGCACACTGCTAAAGTACGTAACTTCACTAACTTCGGTGTATTTGTAGAAATCGAAGAAGGTGTAGACGGTTTGATTCACATCTCAGACCTGTCTTGGACTAAGAAAATCAAACACCCATCAGAATTTACTCAGATTGGTGCAGATATCGAAGTTCAGGTATTGGAAATCGACAAAGAAAACCGTCGTTTGAGCCTTGGTCACAAACAGTTGGAAGAAAATCCATGGGATGTATTCGAAACTGTATTTACTGTAGGTTCTATCCACGAAGGTACTATCATCGAAATGTTGGATAAAGGTGCTGTAGTAGCATTGCCTTACGGTGTTGAAGGTTTCGCAACTCCGAAACACTTGGTTAAGGAAGATGGTTCACAGGCTCAGTTGGACGAAAAGTTGGAATTCAAAGTAATCGAATTCAACAAAGACGCTAAGAGAATCATCTTGTCTCACAGCCGTATTTTCGAAGATGCAGCAAAAGCTGAAGAAAAAGCAGAAAAGAAAGCTACAAAGAAATCATCTAAGAAAGAAGAAGCTCCTATGATTCAGAACCAGGCTGCTTCTACAACTTTGGGTGACATCGATGCATTGGCTGCTTTGAAAGAACAATTGGAAGGTAAGAAATAATTCTTAAATTCTAGATATCAGGAAAAGGGATTGTGCTAAGCACAGTCCCTTTTTTTATACCTTAAGCCTTGATTAACTCAATCGTATTCCCTCATTTTATTTAAAATCTTTCTACCCATATTTTCGGTTCTCCATTAATATACCTATCTTTGTTTATATGGAAAAATTCGAAGTAAACATATTAGGATGTGGATCGGCACTACCGACAACCCGGCACATGGCAACCTCACAAGTCATAAACATCCGGGAAAAGCTATTTATGATCGACTGCGGAGAAGGTACACAAATCCAGCTACGCCGCTCACGATTAAAATTCAGCAGGTTAAACCATATATTTATCTCTCACTTACATGGAGATCATTGTTTTGGACTAATTGGACTGATTTCTACATTCGGTATGCTGGAACGTACAGCCGACTTACACATTTATTGTCATCCGGAGCTGGAAAAACTGCTTACACCGCATATAGACTTTTTCTGTAAAGGCATGCCATATAAAGTTATATTTCATACCTTTAACCCAAGCGAGCAAACAATCATATACGATGACCGTTCCGTTACGGTAGAAACAATTCCATTGCGCCACCGTCTGCCTACTTGTGGATTTATCTTCCGTGAAAAACCAACTCAAAACCACATCAAACGTGATATGATAGACTTCTATCATATTCCTGTGTGTATGATAAACCGAATAAAAAACGGAGAAGACTATGTAACAGAAGAAGGAACGGTTATTCCCAATGAACGACTCACAACTCCTTCCGATCCCCCACGCTCTTATGCCTACTGCTCCGATACTGCATATCTTCCACGCATTACAGAACAGATAAAAGGTATAGACTTACTGTTCCACGAAGCGACTTTCGCTAAAACAGAGGCAGCCCGAGCCAAACAAACCATGCACTCTACAGCCGAACAAGCCGCAACGATTGCCCGCGATGCACAAGTCAAGCGGTTGATTATAGGACATTTCTCTGCAAGATATGAAGATGAGGCACATCTACTTCAAGAGGCACAGAGTATTTTTCCGGAAACAATACTGGCACAAGAAAACATGAACATTACTCTTTAATGAGAATGTTAATAAAATCCAACCAACTTAAACCCTATTGCCTAGACAACAATCCAAACAACTGAAATAAAGAATCGAACAATATGAATACATACAACGAGGAAGATGTAATCAATCGACTGCAATATCCGGAAACTCAACGTGCTGCTTTCGGAGAAGTAGTAAAAGCATACAGTGAGCAACTGTACTGGCAAATCAGGCGAATGGTTCTCTCCCATGATGATGCAAATGATTTATTACAAAATACCTTCATCAAAGCGTGGAGCAACTTAAATTATTTCCGGGGAGAAGCTAAACTTTCTACCTGGCTGTACCGTATTGCCCTAAACGAAAGCCTGAACTTTCTCAACAAGCAACGCGCACAGAATCAACTTTCGATTGATGATGAAGAAGCGATGGCCTTAAACAAGCTGGAAAGTGATCCCTATTTTGATGGTGACCATACACAGCTTCTATTTGAAAAAGCAATTCAAACGCTTCCAGAAAAACAACGCATGGTGTTCAACCTGAAATATTTCCAGGAAATGAAATATGAAGAGATATCCGAAATTCTGGGAACAAGTGTGGGAGCCCTTAAAGCTTCTTATCATCATGCCGTAAAAAAAATAGAAGAATTTTTAAGCCAAAACGATTAATCCTTATGAGCAAACAGCTATCTAATATAATAAAGGAGGGTAACATACTATGAAGGAAGATAAAGATTTACTGAAGAAATATGGAAAGAAGAATCCTTTCACTGTTCCAGAAGGATATTTCCAGGATTTTAGCGAGAAACTGATGGAGCAACTTCCTGAAAAAGAAGTTATGTCTGAACCAGAAATCAGAATGTGGGATCGCATCAAGCCATGGGTTTACATGGCTGCCATGTTTGTAGGTCTGATGTTCACTGTACGCGCTTTCGTAGGCGAACAACCTTCATCACAAAGCACAGATATGGAAATTGGAAATTACACAGAAATACCAGACGAATACCTCGATCCGATTGTCAATCAGACAATGATGGATGACTACGAATTATATCAATACTTAACCGAAGCTGACAACAATATTTACAACTAAAGAAAAATTAAACCAGACATGAAAAAACTATTTTATATTTTGGCTCTTTTCATAGGCTTCTGCAGTAGTGTGTATGCGCAGAAGGCTAAACTGAGTAAAGAAGAGTTCCGTAATATACAAGAAAAATTCATTACCGAAAAGGCAAACCTTACAACCAAAGAGGCCAAACAGTTTTTCCCGCTTTATTTTGAGCTACAGGATAGAAAAACTGCCTTAAACAAAGAAGCCTGGAAAAAGATAAGAAAAGTTAAAGAAGAAAATGTAAGTGAAAGTGAATACGGTCAGTTGATAGAAGATGTTATAGAAACACGTATCCAAATTGACAAGCTTGACTTAGAATATGTCCGTAAATACAAAAAAATTCTTTCTGCCAAGAAAATTTTTGAAATACAGCGAGCTGAAATGAAATTTCACCGAGAGCTCCTGAAACCTAAAAAGAAAAAATAAAAAGACTCCATCAGAATTTTTATTGATATCGTACACTTACACAATAAAAGACCGGATGATGTACCCAACGAATACATATCCGGTCTTTTTATTATACAATGTACAGAATATTACAAACCTTTTTTCTTTGCTTCGTTCCACACTGCATCCATTTCCTCCAACGTCATGTCAGTGAGATTCCGCCCTTGTTTGATGGTATGCTCCTCCAAATAGTTGAAACGCCGGATAAATTTCTGATTGGTATGTTCCAGTGCATTATCGGGGTTAATCTTATATAGGCGTGCAGCATTAATCAAGCTAAACATGACATCTCCAAACTCAGCCTCAGCTTTTTCCTTATCCATGGTTGCCACTTCCGATTCAAATTCACCGATTTCCTCTTTCACTTTCTCCCATACCTGTTCGCGATCTTCCCAGTCGAATCCCACATTACGAGCTTTATCCTGTATGCGATATGCCTTTATAAGAGAAGGTAGAGCATCCGGAACACCGCTTAAAACAGATTTATTACCATCTTTCTCCTTCATCTTTATCTGTTCCCAATTCTCAGAAACCTGCTCAGCCGTATCAGCTTTCACTTCACCAAAAACATGAGGGTGACGGAAAATAAGCTTCTCACACAATTTATCACATACATCTTTTATATCAAAAGCGCCAGTTTCGCTTCCTATCTTCGCATAAAAAACAACATGCAACAGTACATCTCCTAATTCCTTACAGATATTCTTCTGGTCATTTTTTACTAAAGCATCACACAGCTCATAAACTTCCTCAATGGTATTTGGACGTAAGCTTTCATTTGTCTGTTTTCTATCCCAAGGACATTTTACCCTCAGCTCATCGAGTACATCGAGCAATCGCCCGAAAGCCTCCATTTGTTCTTTTCTTGTATACATATACAGTTTTCTTTTTTTGAAAGACAAAATTACAAAGAAATTGGATTTTCCCACAAAAAATACTACATTTGTGAGAATTGATAACTAATTATCAAACAAACTTTGTAATAACCAATCAAAATTTAATAATTATGAACGCGCAAAGTATTGGAGAATCAGCAAAGGCAATATGGCATCTGTTACATGGAGATAACAGAAAATGGGAATACCAAGAGCTTAAAAAAGCAACCGGTCTTCGCGACAGAGAACTAAATGCAGCTATCGGCTGGCTGGCATGTGAAGGAAAAATCCAGTTCGACGAAAGTATGCAAGGACAAAATACTGCATTGTATATCGAACTGAGTTACTATATCGGATAAAAATAAAAATGCGTTGCATTTTCCATAAGGATATTGCAACGCATTTTTCAATACTCAAGACTCTACTTATTTCAACTTAATAAATAATTCACCTTCAACCTCGCTTGTTTCAATCTTGTCTTCTCTCAATAACCAACCCAATCCTAAGAACAAATCTTTATCTGCTTTCAATTTTGCAGCTTTTTTAAGTCCTTTCTGAGTCAAACCTTCATTTCCATTTAGTGCTTCCCAGATTTGTCCGGCAATAGCACCTGCTTTTTCTTGTAACATAGTTCTCTACTTTAAAACTGTAATATTAACTTCCTTCACAAAAGAAGTTTTGTCTGTATTGCGGTGCAAATGTAACGAAAAAAACAGGAAGACACTTTTTTATGGAAAAATATTTTGATTCTGCCCCAATTTTAGACTTGAAAATATCCGAAAAGACAATATTTGTGTCAAAAGTTCTACAAATGTAGACATTATACAGACCCAATATACAAAAAACAACACTAAAGGTACGTTGATTCTTGCTTGAAACCGATATTTCTTTGTACAAAAAATAGAAAAACATCATGAAGAATAGTCAGAAATATCAGCATAAATTTCTTCTTTCTTCATGAATTTTTCTCCTTTGTGGGATATTTCTTAAATCTTACCTTCATTTTCCAGAAACTCACCAAATATGCGAGCTGCTGTTTCTACCATCCGGGCGCAAGGACGTTTCGCATAATACTGAGGAGTGCGTGCTTCTGGAGTAGAGACAATGGGTTCCTTTTTAGACAAGCCAAGTAAATCAGCACAACGTAATGCTCCGGTTTCTTTTCTAAACTTATCTGCCAATTCTTGAACTAGGGCATAATTGGCAGCTTTCGCACCTCTGTCAGCACCTTCTAGCGCACAACGTTCCAAACCTGCAAGCAGAAACATTCCACATGCGGCTCCACACGTTTCACGCATTCGCCCGATTCCTCCACCAAACGAAGCTGCCATATGCAAAGCCTGCTCATGCGTAAAACCATATAAATCTGCATAAGCGGCTACAACCGATTGTGAGCAGTTATATCCTTCCTTAAAAAAGTTTACAGCTTTCTCTATACGTTCTTCTTTTGTCATATTTCAAGTACATTATTAATTGTTCTTCCTTCCATCCACGCTTTCAGGTTTTCCACAGCCTGGTTCATCAAACGCATGCGCGACTCACGGGTAGCCCAAGCTATATGAGGAGTAATGAAGCAATTCTTCAGTTTAAGAAGCGGATTACCATTAGGCACAGGTTCCGAAGAGAGCACATCCAGTCCGGCTCCCAATAACTTGCCGCTCAGCAAAGCCTGTTCCAAAGCTTTTTCATCTATTAACCCTCCACGACTTGTATTGATTAGTATCGCACCTTGCTTCATTAGTGAAAGGCGAAATGAATTTACCATTTCTTTGTTTTCTGCCGTCAAAGGACAATGTAAACTAACGACATCACATGCAGAAAACAATTCATTAAGTGTCACTTTTTGGTATTTCTTAGGCAAACTTTTCTTTGGCTTGCTGGTATACACCCAAACTTCCATCCCCAAAGCTTCAGCTATTTGCGCAGTAGCCTGACCTGTATTTCCAAAACCAACAATCCCGATTTTCTTTCCGGCCAGTTCTATCAATGGTGTATTCCAGTAACAAAAATCGGGCTGTGCACTCCATACTCCATTATGCACTTCATGTGCATAATGAGCTACTCGTTGTGTAATATTCAACAAATGCGCAATAGCCATCTGGGCAACCGATTGTGTACTATATGCAGGAATATTGGTAACAACGATTCCACGCTGGCGAGCCACATCCAGATCAACAACATTATATCCTGTTGCCAAAACTCCTATATACTTCAGCTTTGGCAATAAATTCAAAATAAATCCATCAAGTATCGTTTTATTAGTCAACACAACTTCCGCATCTTTTGCACGCCGAACCACATCCAATTGAGCCGTCCTATCGTGCACTACGACTTCTCCCAGTTCTTCCAATTCCTCCCACCTTCTTTCTCCCGGATTCAGTGTATAAGCATCTAAAACAACTATTTTCATAACTATATCTTAAATTTATTCTTTAAAGCGATCGCCCCACAACTGTACCATACGATCTTTTAATTTAGCTTCTGAAGGATTTTCCTGTGCATGCCAAAGACGATTATGACATACTTCATCGGGTAAAAACTGTTGTTTCACAAAATTGCCCTTATAAGCATGAGCATACTTATATTCCTTTCCATATCCTAACTGCTTCATCAGCTTAGTCGGAGCATTACGTAAATGAAGCGGAACCGGAAGATTCCCTGTCTGACGAACCAGCTCAAGAGCAGAATTAATCCCTTCGTAGGCAGAGTTGCTTTTGGGACTTGTTGCCAGATAAACTGTAGCCTCAGCCAACGGAATTCTTCCTTCCGGCCAACCGATTTTCATCACGGCATCGAAAGCTGCGTTTGCAAGCAGCAATGCATTCGGATTAGCAAGACCGATATCTTCGGAAGCAGAAATGACAAGACGGCGCGCAATAAAAGCAGGATCTTCCCCACCCTCTACCATACGTGCAAGCCAGTACAATGCCCCATCCGGATCGCTTCCTCGAATAGACTTAATAAAAGCAGAAATAATGTCGTAGTGCATTTCTCCATCTTTGTCATAAGCCAGCGGATTCTGCTGCAAACGCTCCACAACCTTATCATCTGTTATCACAACAGGCACGTTATCGTCTGCTTCTACTACCAGCTCCAGTATATTCAACAGTTTTCGGGCATCTCCTCCCGAATAACGTAGCATAGCATCTGTTTCACGCAATTCCACTTGTTTCTCTTTCAGAATAACATCCGTAGTTATCGCATGATGCAACAGTTCAAGCAAGTCATCTTTTTCAAGAGATTTCAATACATAAAGCTGGCAACGGGAAAGCAAGGGGCGGATTACCTCAAATGAAGGATTTTCAGTTGTTGCCCCTATCAAGGTAACTACTCCTGTTTCTACTGCTCCCAGTAACGAATCTTGTTGCGATTTACTGAAACGATGTATTTCATCGATAAAAAGAATGGGACTCTGTTGCGAAAAAAAACGATTGCTCCGTGCCTTATCAATAACATCACGTACATCTTTCACTCCCGACGTAACTGCACTCAATGTATAAAAAGGAGTTTCCAGGCGGTTTGCAATAATCTGTGCCAACGTAGTCTTTCCCACGCCCGGAGGCCCCCATAAAATAAAAGAAGAGATGCGTCCGGAATCAATCATCCTTCTCAGCACCGCCCCTTCTCCTACCAAATGTTTTTGTCCTATATAGTCGTCCAGTGTCTTCGGACGCATGCGTTCAGCCAATGGTTGAGCCATAATATTCTATTTTTTGGAATTTCCTGTATCTTGTATTATATTGAGAAAAGTTTTTCAAAAATAAGAAATTATTCTTTCCTAAAATCCGCAACTATCATCCAATACACGATTAAGGGTAGATTTATGAGTCGT
>ERZ773221.1772-NODE-1772-length-19008-cov-2.681264_pt1 | contig 19008 bp, 22 predicted proteins | sample MGYA00580994_ERZ773221 | MGnify/ENA primary metagenome ERZ773221 (study PRJEB29015, sample SAMEA2737758) | human gut metagenome | biome: human gut; feature: human-associated habitat; material: faeces | place: China | collected 2012 ... | reverse complement strand
GACGACACAAATCCGAAGACCGTTTACGGACGTTCCAAGAGAGCAGGGGAGAATTATGTAAAGGAATTTACACACAAGCATTTCATCCTGCGCAGTAACTGGGTGTATGGAAATGGCAATAATTTTGTAAACCGCGTACTTCATGCAGCAGATACAAAGGATGAACTTCTGATTGCATCAGATCAGTTTGGTTCTCCGACAAGTGCCAAAGATCTCGCAAGAATGATCCTGTATCTGATCAGTACGAATGAATATGGTACTTATCATGTAACTTGCAGTGGAGTCTGCAATCGTTACGAATTTGCTCAGGAGATCTTGAGATTGTCAGGGAAAAACGTTGAATTAAAGGCAGTTCCGACAGAACAGTCAGACCTTTCTTCTGTCAGACCACCGTATGCGGTATTGGACAACTTCATTCTCCGTATTATTGATATGTATGATATGCCGGATTGGAAAGAGTCATTAGAAGAGTATATGAAAGAAAGAACGGAGAATTAGAATGAAAAATAAGAATGTGAAAGATGAAAAGAAAGAGAAGAAAATTGGTCTGACGACCAAGATTTTCATTGCTCTGCTTTTAGGTGCTGTTTTTGGAATTGTACTTTGTTATCTGATTCCAGACAGCAAGGTAAAAAATGATATTATTGTAGAAGGAATCCTCTATGTGATCGGACAGGGATTCATCCGTCTGATGAAGATGCTTGTTGTACCGCTTGTATTTTGTTCCCTTGTGTGCGGAAGTATGGCGATCGGAGATACGAAGAAGCTCGGAACAGTAGGCGTCAGAACATTGGTATTCTACCTCGCAACAACAGCGCTTGCTGTAACAGTTGCTTTATCAGTTGGTAATCTGATCAATCCGGGTATCGGACTTGATATGAGTGCAATCAAGACAAGTGCGTCCACAGTTGAGACAATGGAAGCAACTTCCCTGACAGATACAATCCTAAATATCATTCCGGACAACCCGATCAATTCTCTGGCGAGTGGAAGTATGCTTCAGGTTATCGTATTCGCCCTGATCGTAGGTGTGATCCTTGCGAAGATGGGAGAGCGTGCAGAGACCGTAGCAAACTTTTTCAGCCAGTTCAATGACATTATGATGGAAATGACAATGATGATCATGAGCCTTGCACCAATCGGTGTATTCTGCCTGATCAGCCGTACTTTTGCTACAATCGGATTCAGTGCATTTGTTCCGCTGGCAAAATACATGATCGCAGTACTTTTGGCACTTGCGATCCAGTGTCTGGGAGTATATCAGATTCTGTTAAAGATTTTCACAGGACTGAACCCGATCCGCTTCATCAAGAAATTCTTCCCGGTTATGGCATTTGCATTCTCTACAGCGACATCAAATGCGACAATCCCGCTTTCTATTGAAACACTTTCTAAGAAAGTCGGAGTTTCCAAGAAGATTTCTTCCTTTACGATTCCGCTTGGAGCAACAATCAACATGGATGGTACTTCCATCATGCAGGGTGTTGCAGTTGTGTTCGCAGCGCAGGCATTCGGAATCCATCTGAGTATGGCAGACTATATTACCGTTATCGGAACAGCAACACTGGCATCTGTCGGAACAGCCGGAGTACCAAGTGTTGGTCTGGTTACACTGACAATGGTATTTAACTCTGTCGGACTTCCGGTTGAGGCAATCGGTCTGATCATGGGTATTGACCGTATCCTTGATATGACAAGAACAGCTGTTAATATCACAGGTGATGCCGTATGTACAACAATCGTTGCACATCAGAATAAAGCTCTGGATAAGAAAGTCTTTTATGAGACAGAGTAAAAGTGAATAGATAGTATATGTACTGTCTATGGTATAGAATGATATAAGTGAAACCCCTGGTTTACGTCTGGAATGATGTGAAACAGGGGTTTTATTTTGGACAGAAGTGGATCGATGGGTGGCTTGGAGAGTAATACAATTGGTGGTTTTAATGGTATGATTGCAAGGCAGTTACCAGTGACAGTGCAGAGGATTTTGGAATATATAAGAGTACACGGAAATATTACGATGAAAGCGGCCACAGAACTATGTGGTTATAAAGCAAGGTCAGCAACGAGAAAGATTATAGATAAAATGCAGGAAAAACAATTAATCGAAAAAGTTGGTGATGGACCAAAACTAGATATGAATTAAAAAAATAACTATGCATGATTTGAAAAGATATAGAAAGATGGTCTCTAATGGTCTTGATAGATCAATAGATGGTCTCTAATGGTCTCAAGTGAGGCTGATAAATGGTCTTGGAAACCATTGAATTCAGGAATGGAAAATCCATATATGTTTATCGGACAGGTTGAGCGTGTAAGGATCCGTGTAGATGCGGATCAATTTACGCAGATAGTAGATTGGTTTTCGGATAATTTTAGGGTAGTCGGTTTTGATGCCGATGAAGATTCATATTATGATATTGAGGTTAGGGTAAATCTCAACAGCTTTACGTTTTGGGTATTACAGTATTCCGGTTGCGTAGAAGTGCTTGAAACAAGATTATACAGTGTGCTAGAAAGAATGTTTCCTGATGGGGAAGAAACCTATACCTTTGAAGAAGTTAAAAGATTATTTGAAGAGGAAGGTGTGTATCCGAAAAATTTTGAAGATGCATTGAGCAAATGTATAGAAAAAGGATGGATTATAGATTGTGGAAATGGTAATTATACTAGGTAAATTATAATGATATCAAATATATTTTCAGAGAGCCAAACGGCTCTCTTTTTTTCGAAAATCAAAAGTTGTAACGGTTTATACACAATCTAATTATGTATAAATATAACATAGCAGACGGGAATCGCCAAATTCAAGAGGTTGATATTCCTCCATTTGCCCCTCCGCTGAAAGCTTACAAGTAGAATATAATAGAATCAGGATCAAGAAAGAGAGGATAACGAAATGGTAGTTTTTGACAATTGGAAATTCAGAGAGATATTGAAAAACATAGTAGAGAAAAACGAACTTAATGGAGATAGGATATCTTCTAAACAACAGTTATATATGCGGATAGGTGAAGCACTGCATGTATCACCGGAAACGGTTAAATATTGGCAGAGAGATAAATCCAGTGGACCGGATTCTAGAACACCAGAACTTTTGGATGAATTGGAGAGTTATTTGGGATATCCGAAAGGTGCTTTGCAAAAGGAGATAAAGATAGAGGAAGAAAAAACGGAGGATAAGAGAATGGATAAAGTAAGTGAATTTCAGAAACAGCAGATTATGGATATTTATGAAGCGTTAAAAAAATATGTGAGTGAGATGGATATAGAAAATGAAGATGAATACTACAGAATCAGAGCTGTGATAGAAAGAAAGAAACTGGTTCTTCCGGAGACAATATTTAATGCGATATTGCAGTTTATGGACAATGTCGTTGAGGAATATGTGTTTGAAGCGGAGTATCCAGATTTTACCGAGGAAGAAGCAGAATATGAAAATGGAGTGATGAACATCAAGACAGATGCAGCGTTTAATAAGCTGATGAGTCATTTCTTAGAAAGACTCCAGGAGTTGGATGAAAAAATAGACCAATTCGCGGAACAAGAACTGCGAGCGTATCTTTTAGGATAATATTTTCGAAAGGATCGATTTATGCGGATTAAAAGCAGAGCCATATTATACAATCTCACCATAAAAGGCAGAAAGAGTCATTGGTGATGTATTTCAGACATCGGATAATGGACTTTAATCCGCAAGGGATAGGAGAGTAGTAAATCAGAATCAATAAGGAGACAACATGGGATTTAAACATTATAAATTTCAACCAAATGAGTATGTGCTTGTGATGAAGAACGGGAAAGTTATAAAGCAGGGAATTGGATTATCATTTTTTGTAACACACTTAACACAGGAATGTCAGTGGTTCCTACAGTGTCATTTGACACATTCTTTGCTTTCGATGATGTGTTGACATCGGATTTTCAGAGAATCAATATACAGGGTGATATTTCTTACATTATTCGTGATTACGAAAAGGTAGCTGGAATGATTGATTTTTCGTACACAAGTGAATCAGAGTATGAAGGGAAAAAAGTTGAAGCAAAGCAGGTGATGGGAAAGCGAATAACAAACTTAGAAAAGACATCTGTTTCTAAGATTGTTAATGCAAGAGATGTGAAGGCGGTAATTCATGCACAGGAGGAATTAGCAGCATTTTTGTCTGAAGAAATGACCTCAAACGAAGCCATTAAGGAGTTAGGTTTGGAAGTTGTAACCGTATCCATTTTGGCTGTATCTCCTTCATTGGAAACTCAAAAAGCTCTGGAGTCAGCTACAAGAGAATAAATCCTTCAACAACAGGATAATGCGATTTATAAGAGAAGAAATGCGGCGATAGAACAGGAACGAATTGTTAAGGAAAATGAGTTGAATACAGAAATAAAAGTTGCGGAGAAAGAGCATGAAAATCAAATGCTAAGGCAAAAAAATGCTTTGGAAGAGGTTGAGCTTGAAAGTAAGTTAAGAAAAGAGCAAGCGGACACTAAAGCATACGCCAATGAAGTTGTACTTAAAGCATTGGAATCAGTGGATAAGGAAGTTCTTCTTGCCATTCTTTTATCCGGTATGGACAGTAAAACACTGATTGCAAAGGCATTTAACAGTCTTGCGGAAAACACGGATAAAATCGGAAATTTGAATGTTTCGCCGGATCTTCTGGAGACACTGACATCTTCGGGTGTTGCTACAAGTAAATAAGTATATAATCCGGGTGGTCCAATCTGGAAATTGCCCGGCAATGGAGAGCAGATGGATAGAAATGCAAATAAAATTGTGATTGTGACGCAGAAGAGCCGCCTTCAAGAGTTCTTGTACAAGTATAATACAAAAGCTCAGGCAAAGTTTCATATAGAGCATATGGGAGCAGACTTTTCCGATTATATATTGGAAGATGAAACGTATCAAAAGGCACTCACTAATGTGAAACAAATTGCTGATAAGTATGCAAAAATTACAGTGGTTGACAGGAAATTTATTCCAAATATGCTGTTTGGAAAAGATGATATCGTTATTGCTGTCGGAAGAGATGGTCTGGTATGTAATACGGTGAAGTATTTGAGCGGACAAAAGTTAATCGGAGTCAATCCTGATCCTGCAAGATGGGATGGGATTCTCCTTCCGTTTGAGGCGGGAGAATTGGAGAAGATTATCCCCCAAACGATAACTGGTGACTGTGATGTGAAAAATGTTACCATGGCAAAGGCTGTAACCAATGATGGTCAGAAAATGCTTGCTGTGAATGATTTTTTTATCGGTTCCAAATCTCATACATCAGCACGATATGACTTAACCATACGCCATACTTTGGGGCGTGTCATAACAGAATCACAGTCTTCATCCGGTATAATAGTTTCTACAGGAATTGGGCAGACCGGATGGTACAAGTCAGTAATGGCACAGGCAAAGGCTGCATGTGGATTGTTTGGTTATGATGGTAGTGGTGATTATGAAAAGATTGGATGGGATGAGAAAAAGTTAAGTTTTGTTGTTAGAGAGCCATTTCCTTCAAATACAACAGATGCCACTGTTGTATTTGGAAGGATTGGTGAAGGAGATCCGTTCCGGGTATTATCTAAAATGCCTGAAAATGGAATAATCTTCTCTGACGGAATGGAGGAAGACGCGATTGAGTTTAATTCTGGAGTAGAAGTAAATATTGGAATGTCGGAATGGAAAGGGTGTCTGGTGAGATAGATGGCAGAAGTATATGATGTAACGAGGGATGTTTTAGTTGAAGATTTAGTTTTTATAGCCATAAATAAGGAAAACGGAATAACAATAGAAGTTCCTTTTTGCTATTTGTATCCCTATGAAGGGGAAGTCGTGGATATTTGTCTTGATTGGTTTGCATATCGTCGAGATGACAGGAAAAATTTGCCTGTGGGGATTTATGATAATGATTTTATTTGGAGATTAAAAAGAATAGACGAAGAACCCTCGGACATAAAACCGATCAAGTTCATTTCGGCTTATCATACGAAGGAATACTGTTTGGTAATAGAAACGACAGCAGACACGAGAGAATATGATTTTCATAGATTACATAAGTATTACGCAGAGTGTAGTTTTGAAAGTTTTACGATTAAAGAATATTGTATTATATTTGAAAAGGGACCAGAGATCAGATATTCGGATTTGCATAGGTATACCTAGTTATATGGATGAAGATGTGTAATTGAACCGTTTATTAACTATTCAGGAAACCGGAGATTCTTAACATTGTCAGTGTAAAATTAAAAATAGGGTAGTGATTTTTGCGTAAAATGCAGATGGCCATGGATTCTAAAGGTTATCTGCATTTTTTATGCCATAGCTTATTGCGATAAAGATGTCTTATCCGTATATTAAAAATTTAATTAAGATGCTTTGTCTAATAAATTTTTGCAGTAAATTTACGGTTCTGGGATTAAAGAATGGATTACGACTGGAAAATATAGTATAATTTGTATTAGAAATTTTGGCATATATACTGAGCTAGACAGAAAATGCAATATCATTATAGTATAGCACCATAATCTGAGAAATGTGAAATATATAAGAATATCAAAAAGAGAGAGGTTGATAAAATGACATTAGAACAATATATGAGAGAACTATGGCTAATGGATAAACAGTATGGACAAGAGGAAGAATTATATCCACTAATTAATATGCTTTTGAGAGAATATGCAAAAACGGAAGAACTTTCGATACGTGATGTTCATAATGGTCGGAAAACTGTAAAACGAGATCATAGGAAATATATAGATGGATTTGGAAGTTTTCCAGATCTTGCGATTTTTGATGAAAGTTTTCCGGAAAAAGAAAATATAGATAGCAATTTACAAAAAATATATGGTTGTGTGGAAGCAAAGTGCATTAGCCAAGAACTCATAGAATGCCTAGACCTCAATACAATCGAAATAATTTGTGAGGAAAACAAGAAGAACAATGAGAATGAGGAAATCAGTTGGATAAACTATTATGTAAAAAAAAATAAGACCCTTCTGAATGAATCGGGTGGAAAAGCAAAAGATGCAGGACAATTATTGGGAGAGCTATTATGGTATGGAAAAGTTCTATATACAAATGGAGTGATATGGAAATATTATACACTTTCTAAAGAATCAGGAAACAAGATTAATGGTATACGAAAAGACTATATTAGTAACCCGCCATCAAAAGGAGAAGTTGGGTATAAAACATGGATTTTTGAACAGTGTAAAGAGACTCTATTGAAGATTATATCAGCGGATATCGGTGATTTAACAGAAATATATGAAAAGATAAAGGATAAAACGAGTATACCAACATTTGATTCCCAAGATTACGATAAATGGAAAAAATTTAAAACAAACCTTGCAACAATTGATTGGACGGAAGTTATTTTTTAGTGTAACAGGAGCCAATGCCCCAACTAACCAAAGAGGAGTAATATCATGCCAGACATTAGACAAAAAATTATAACGATTGATGCCCAGGCTTTTTTCAACTTTTGTCCAAAGAAGCCTGGTGAAGAAAAAGAACGGTTCAAGATTTATCTTGAAAATTATTCGTTGCGAAGATATGTCGTAAAACAGGAAGACGAACGAGAAGACTGTGCGCTATTTTATCAATTCTGCAAAGAAATAGAATCTGCATGGTATGATAAAGAGAAACAACTTTTTAAACTTACAGATAAAACATTATATGACAAGTTAGTGATTGTAGATTTTGGTAAAATATTTCAGCCACTTGATAAGGAGAATTCTGGGGCATGGAAGATAGAGAACCAAAAAGCTTTGCTGGACGATTCAAAAGATCTTATAGAAAATGGATTTGATATGTATTTTGAAGGGGTTGAAAATCCGATCCATATGGTTGCTTTTGATAAGAGTGGAAGCATGAGCCGGAATAGTCGTATTTCGTTTATTGATGAAGATTTTTATGAAGGATTGAATACGCGCCTCAACTTAGGAATGGATTTTTCAAAGATACCGGTAATTGAAAGTAAATATTATGCATACAGAGGTTTATATCTTTCTTCTTCTAAAAGAGTTAAACATCCAAAGTTTGTGATAAATCCGGATACTATTATAATAATAAAGGATGTACGAACAAAGAAAGACAACCCGGAAAAGCCGGTTACAAGTTATAATTATGATAAAAATATTCCATTAGCAACTACAGAAATTAAAGTGGTAAAAGATGCAGATTTTAGAGAAGTGTTGCAATGCAATTTTCAGAAACCTCAAATAAAAGATTTTGAGTATGTGGATATCCCATTCGATGGTTCTGGTTTTATTACGCCAAAATATGCTTCTTACATTAATGAAGCATTGAACATAAAAGGAGCCACTTCTTTTCAGATTAGGTTACCGTTCATGAAGGGAATGCTTCATGAAGTGGATGTGCATGAGTTTTTAGAGACTTATAACGGAAAAAAAGGTGAACAGTTGTATGTAGATGCTTTTGGTATAAAGAGAGATTTGAGCAAGGCTCATATTTTTATCACAGAAAGTATGTTTAAAGGTATGAAATGGATTCGACATTATTTGGATAGTGCATCTGATAAAGCTGCTAATATGGATCCGATGGTATTCTATTGTGATACAATGAAAAAATATGATCATGCATTGTATATTTCAGGGACAAATTTACCTTACGGGAACTCCAAATATGCACATCTGAGCTATCAGATGATCAATACACTGCATTTTACGGAAGAGCAATTTAAAAGGATTGTAGGAAGACATTGTTTTTTTATAGAAAATCCTATCGAGTATCTGAAAGATTGCGAAGAAATGACAGTGGATGATGATGATAACAATATCCAAGAGGAGGATAGTGATACACAGGAGAATGATGAGGAAACGATAGTTGTAAGACAGATACCTAACTGGAAACGGGCGTTATTTAAGAATTCTGCTTTAAAAAGCGACGGATATATAAAATCGCAATTAAAAAATGTACAGAAAGGACTTTTAACAAAGCTGGCAACAGGAAAATTAGTTGTGGAAGGACAGAATCGATATCTGTGCAGAGATTTATTGCCATTGCTTGCGAGTTTACTGGAGGATGAGAATATTATATCCAAATTCTGGCAAAAATATTTATATTTGTGTTTTTACCTGCCTGTAGGTACACAGAGTGACTGTTGGGAAGATTTGAAGTTAAATTATGATTCTTATTATGCATTCTTTCGAAGTCCGCATTTGTCAAGAAATGAACAAATAATAATGAAGCGTTTTGAAATGACTACAGAGGATTTATATGCAGATTGGGTCAACTATAACTCTTTCAAAGGACATGTTGAATTATATGATGAGTATTTTAAAAAGCTGACTGGTATTGTCATGGTTCCGAGGGGATCATCGGCTCCGCTATGTCTGGGAGGTGCCGATTTTGACGGGGATCTGGTCAATGTTGTGGCGAATCAGGATGTAGTAGAAGCGGTTGCATTTGGAGCATATGAGGCTGGAAATTATCTGGGTGATAGAACGAATAGATTAGTACCGTATTTTAAGCGAACACTTCCGGTTATTAAAATACCTACTTCTAAAGGAAATCCAGTCACGATTCAGAAGCATGTTCCGTTTTCTCATATCCAGAATACATTTTCTAATCGGATTGGACAAATATCCGATGCTGCAATTGCTATCGGGCAGACAGAATATGAGAGGAATCAGAAATTACCAAGCAAAGACGAATTAGATTTGGTATTTACTTCAGAGAGTTCCACATGTGCAAAATGTACGATTTTAACAGGATTGGAGATTGATGCGGCTAAAAACGGTCTACATCCTGATTTAGACATTGTACTTAAAGCAGGGATTGACAAGAGTGCTTATATTTTATTTTTGAGAGACTTAGAAAAGTTGCGGGGAGAAGAAGAGTATAATCTTGATAATCTGTCAACAACTCGGAAAAATATTGAGGGAAAAAGATGTCTTTGTGTGTCTGCAAAAAATTGTAAAACAAAAGCTACGTTTGAAATTCAGGATGGTGGTACATATATCAACGAATTACCATTATATTTTGAAGAAGGACTAAAACAATATAAAAAGAAGAAAGAAACGAAAAGTGCACAGTTTTTTGAATATTCCAAAGAAATCTCAGACAGAGACAAGGAAAATAATGAAAGATTTAAACTAAAATGTCAAGGGATTTTAAATTCGTATGTGTTCTATGTAAACACGTTTTTGCGAGTCTTAAAGAATGAAAAGAAAGGTACTTTTTATGCACTGAAAAATCTGCAAACAAACTTATTTGAAATATATGATGAAGAAAATGTTATAGATATTCAAAGGAAAGTGCTTCCACGTATACAGGAAAAAATAGAAGCATGTTTAAATCAAGATAATACGATTAAAAAAATGAAAGATCGCTTGAATCAGATGCAATGGTTATTACAACCAATGCAAAATAGAGGAAAAGCATTAGAACAGATTATAGGTAATGGATTTGATGCTCAAAGTTTGGAAAAAGAAGAACAGGAAGTTCTGTTTCATTTTGAACAACAGGGATATAAAACTTTATGGAATGTACTTACTTTAATAGAAGGTCCAAAAGTAACCCCGTTTGAGATTTTAAAAAAGAGAGTTGTAAAAGAGACAACCGAAATGGCAGAGTTGGATAAATCATTAGAAAAAGATCTGGAAAGTATTGTTCAAGGATTTTATGAAAAAAATGAGACAGATCCGAAAAACAAATTATATGGAGTATGTCTTCAGAAACTTAAACAAATAGTGACGGAAACCAAGGAGTTACCTTTGGAATTAAAGATTGAAACATTATATGAAATCACAAAGAAGTCAGAAGATTATGGCAGATTCTTTTGGGAAGTATTTGAATGGAAAGAGCTGGAACCATATATAGAAGAGGAAAAAGAAGATGTTAAATGAAATTTTAGAATTTGAAGCATATGTGAAGGCTCCGGAATCTGCTAACCCCAGAATTCAGCCTAAAATGTTAACTGAAAATTATGAAAGTGATGATTTGAATGGAATTGGAGGAATTCTTGTAATTCTTGCAAGAGGATTTATTTTTGGATTTGAAACAGAAAAAAAGATTTATAACGAAGATGGACTTGTTAATGAGAACATCTTAAATGATACGAAGTATATTTTACTTCAATGGTGTGGATTTGATCTTAATGCTTCAGAATCCAAAGAAAAAGCAATCAATGATGATTTGGAAAATCATAGACAGTGTATTTTAGAATGGCAAGAAACATATCCGGAAGCGAATGGATGGTTAAAAAAATATTGGCTGTACCATTGTCCGGAAAATAAGAAAGAACAGTGGAAAAAAGTCGAAAGCAAGTTAAACGATAAGTTATGCGGTGAGAATGAAGAATATAGTCAAAATCGAATCACATTAGCTTCAGTAATAGCAATTGCGTTGGAGCATGGTCCATTGCGGAAAAGATATATGATATTAAGAAAGGATACGTCTAAAAAGCTGGAAAAAGATCCAACGAAGCGTTTTGCGTATTTATATAGTAGGGTAAAGCCACATAAAGATGGATCAGGAAAAACTGTGCATGAACAAACACGGGAAAAGATATTAAAGAATATTGCAGCATATCTTATAAGTAAAGAATATCATCCGAAAAATCAAAAGTTTATTCGATTAGACAGAGGACGACTTATGGGGTGGTATGGGATTGATGATTATAGATATGCCCGTGAAGCATGGTATAGGCCAAGGTTTATCTGGGAAGAAAAACAGATTATGGAGGCTCATAGTGGGGATAGAGGATGGAGCTTCATTAAATTATCTATAAACCAGGAGTTTCTGGAACATTTTGAATTTCAATTAATCAGCGAAGAACAGATTGCTGATATAGACAAATCTAGATACTGGATTTTGGAAGATACAGGACATGGAACCAAGAGCTTAGAGTGTCTGGAATAGTATTAAATAATACCCCAAAGAAAATAGACAAAGGCAGAATATTAAATAATAGCCCAAAGAAAATAATTACAGAGAAAGATCAGATATACTTAACAGCTATCTGGTCTTTTTTATTGTCCTACATTCAGTGAAAGTTACTGATAATGGAGTAGGTTCTGTAGGTGGGAGCATTATTTTTAAATATAAAAGAAAAGAGGTGGCAAGAGATGTATAATGAAATTGAAGTTGAAGAAGAACTGACTCTGTCGGAGTATATCGAAGAACTCGATGTACCTGATGAAGTCCTGGAAGACAATGTATTTGGATTGTAAAGAAAAATCCAAAAGGACGATTTATGCATTTTTATAAACAGATTGCGGTGGATATTCTGGAGAATATGGAGATGTGCTTCTGACATTAGATAACGGAGCTTTAAACCGCCGGGTATAGGAAAGTAGCAAGTTAGAAGAAATAAGACGCAGCCACCTTTATGGTGGCTGTATTTTATTGGTTGCAAATGGAGAAAAAAGATGGAGGGACGTTTTTATGGCACGAGTAGAAAAAAGATTTGGTGAACGTAATAATGATGATATTATCAGAGACATATTGAGAGAGTATTCAAGCAGGGAGAATCCGATAAGTGCAAGTGGCATCATTGATAAAGCAAAAAAAAGGGAAACCGAGATAGGTAGGACAGTAATAAAAGGTTTTGCAAATAGAATGGAAGCAGAAGAGTATCAGACAGAGGAAGAATGCGATGAAATTATAAAGAAGTGTCGGGGAGATGAACGAGAAATTATTTTTATTAAGAAAGGTCAAAATGGTAGGACGATAGGATACTGGATGATGGAAATGATATCTGAAAGCGAATGGATGTTTTTGATGGATTCAGTGATTAATAGTAAGATTTTGACTAAGAAAGAAGCAGATAATCTCGCGAAAAGGATTACATTTTTGGCAGGCAAGAGATTTTCTGAATTAACTCAATATCGCCATCGCATGGAAAATCAGCCATACTTTGTTGGAGATGATGACATTGATGGAAAGGCTGGCTATATAGAAAGTCGTGTCTTAAAGCAGGTTTATTTGATAAGACAGGCAATCAAACAGGGGAAGAAGATAAAATTTAATCTCTGCGTGTATGATTATGGAAAGCAAACTATCAGGTTGGTCCCATACGGGCGTCATGGAAAGGTACTTCCAGAAACGCCAGAGAAATATAAAGAAGATGTTCATAGAATTTGTTCACCATTTGATATCATATTCTCGAATGGGCGGTACTATATGTTGGGTGCAGATTTGGAAACGGAAAGACGCACAGATTTGCAATACAAATTATATAGAGTAGATTTAATGTCTGACGTTACTATTAATCGAGCAAAAGCTGTTACAAAAGAGGAGGCAGGTCTTTCGCAATTAAATGACCTCTTTGGATATAGAATGGAAAACCCCTATATGTTCGCGGGAAAAGTGGAGAGAGTAAGAATACGTGTGGATGCGGATCAGCTTACACAGATTGTGGATTGGTTCTCTGATTGCTTTAAGGTAGTGGGATATGATGCGGATGAAAGCAAGTATTATGATATAGAAATCAAAGTAAATCTTAACAGTTTCACTTTTTGGGTGTTGCAATATAGCGGATGCGTAGAGGTCCTTGACATTGGTAGGAAGGGCAAGAATTCCTATAGAAATAGAATCAAAGAAACACTGAGGAAAGCATTGGAAAAGTATGAGGAGAATTAGAGTCAAGCACATGTTGGCTCTCTTTTTTCTGAAAATTAAAAGTTGTGAAGTTTTATGAACAATTGGATTATGTATAAATATAGTATAGCAGATATAGATTCGCCATCTCAGGATGCTAATTTCAAACTGGAGAAGTTGGCCCTCTAGTTGCTCCTCTGGTGGAAATCTGCAAATACAATGACGGAATCAAGATAAGTCCAAAAGGGAGAAATAATTATGATTTATGCGGCTTATGCAGGAACAGGAAAAAGCTATTTTTGTCAAGAGAATCCAGAAGCAATTGATTTGATCTGTATGCCTTTCAAATACACCAATCTTTCAGAAGTATCTGGAAATATGGAATCTGACAGGGAAGGGGAACAGATAAAAGCGAATCCTAAGTTGACGCTTAGAAATTACTGGGTACTGTATTATTATTGGGCGATAAAATATTTGCTTTATTATTGCCCGGAAATACCTCTTGTAATACCGACTATCGATTTGATATTGGATTTTCTGGAAGCAGATCAAATACCATATACGCTTATATATCCGGATAAAAATTTAAAAGATGAGTATGAAAAGAGATATAAAAATCGTGGGAACACGGAGGAATTTCTGGACATATTTATTGGTCAATGGGAATTTAGAATAGAGGAATTAGAACAGAGAAATAGTCCTTTGACAAAGCATATAGTACTACAGGAAGGACAATACTTGTCGGATGTGATAAGTTGTGTGGATGGATGCGATGTATACAAGAATCAACAGATTGAAAAATTCAAGCAAAAGTTATATCAATTGCAAAATAACACATTAAAAGGAATCATAATAAAAGAGGAAGAAGTAAATCCTTTGAGTGATGATATGATTAGCGCAGTGCTTTATTTGAAGCCCATTTGTGATGATGATATCGTTACAGATTTCGTTTGGATTTCTTCGAAAAGACAAATGCATAAATTATTAGAACAATATAAGCATGATGATTTTCGTACAGTTCCAGAATTGATATTGTTAAAAATGTGTTATACAGAATCGGGTATCAGATGTAAAACAAGAATTGAAAGAAACGATTTGTGTAGATTTATAAACCAATCGATATAGTAAAATTTCAGCATAAAAAGTAGGAAGGGGTGCTTGATATGGAGAACTTTATGGAATACCAAAAGAAAAAAAGAACTAATATCAGGATGATGTCAGAAATCACCTTGTATTTAAAACAGCATCATTTGTATTTCAAAACAGATCAGTTGGAAGGAACGCCAAGGATAACGATGGTTTTTCAAAATTGTGACAGATGTCCAGATAATATTACAGAGGGATGTATCTGGTTCTATGAAGATTCAATGGAGGTTCGAGTTTACTATTCAAAATCAGGTGCTGAGATTTGTAAAAAATCAACGAAGGTATACGAATTGTGCAGACTATTAAATTTTATGAATGCAAGGATATGGATAGCTGTTTCGGACGGCATGGAAGGTGCACTATATAAATCGCAATGTTTAATATTACCAAGATTTTATATTACTGAAGATGAAATGCAAGATATTACATCGACAATGCTTATCCCATATACATATTTTGAGTTGGATATGTTGCAGATAGAAGATTTTATTACAGGAGCACTTCCAAGCCTGTTAGATTGTTTAAGTACGCCGGTGTTTCTTTTGCTTGAAGGCAAGATAACCGTAGACGAAGCTATTGATATGGTAAAATTAGAAGTCGTTGGAAAAGAGGTAGAATGTGGAATATATTAAAAATAAAAATATACAAATAACGTTTACAATAAAAGAGGATTTGTATTTCCAGTTTAAGACATTTTGTAAGGCAGAAAAGAAAAATCCAGCAGCTGTTTTAAAAGAATTTATAAAAAAATATGTAGAGGAAAGAGAGAATAAAAATAATGAACAAGAAGAAAAGAATTATGTCGATTAATATGAATGATTTTGGCGGTAAGAATGAACATTTAATGAATCACCGGTATTTTAATAATCGAGATAGAAAATATCAGATTGATTGGAAGTATTGGGCGAAGCAAGTGAAGAAAGATGAGACATGGAACAGCCTGAAAGAATATATCTTGGATAAGCAACCGGATTTATTGGTTATTGAAGAAATGTTAATTAGCTGTTATGAAAGTATAGATTTTATAGGAGAATTGGAAGAAATAGGATATTCATATATTGAAGATTGTTTACCAGAGAGAGGAAACTATTCGTTAACTATGATTTTCTTTCGAGATGGAAATCCTAAGTATATTCATTCACCTGGGAAATATCGGGAGAATAGGAGTGTGGTTTGTAAAGAGGATGATTTACTGATATGTGGAAGCCACTTTCCGTGTGAATCCGATGAGATATTTTTGAATCATATGGAAAATTTTGTGATAGACAATCTGAATGATGACTTTTTACTTGTGGGAGATTTAAACGCAAATGATCAAACCCGGGAAAATAAGAAAATGATAAATAGATTACTTGATAAAGGAGCAGTGGATCTATGGATGATGTTCGGGAATGATGAAAATACACCAACAGAGGCACAATATCAGGGGAGATTAGATTATGCCATTGCATCTCCGTCTCTTGCAAAAAAGGTAAAGAATATGGAGATTGATCCGTTTTTGATGAATGCGAGTGTTACTGATCATGCAGCGATTATTGTAGATATAAATGAATAGTTTGGTGTCAGATAACCTGCGAACATTTATAACAGGGAGATGCATGAAAGTATGGATAGAAAACAGATTATTGCGGTAGATTTTGATGGAACATTGTGTTTTTCTACTTGGCCAGATACAGGAGAACCAAATCAGCCTCTCATTGATTATTTGAAAATACATAAAAAGGCGGGGGATAAACTTATTCTTTGGACGTGTCGATCGGGAGTGATTTTGGATAAGGCACTTTCATGGTGTAGAGAAGTAGCAAAGCTTGAATTTGATGCAGTGAATGATAATGTGCCTGAAGTGATTGCTTATTATGGAAATAATTCACGTAAGATTTTCTGTGATATTTATATTGACGATAAAGCCTGTGTACCGGATGAATTTTGTGGAAAGTGTAGAAAAATCCAATAATAAACTCTGGTAGGAGCATAAAATAAACCTGAAAAGCATTAGATGTGCTGATTTATAGAATGTTCAAAACGATATAATCAGTCACAGATAAAAAGCTGATGCTGTTTATAAAATCATGAAGGGAGCGTTAGGTTGGAGAGATAACAAAAAAATGATTGAACTTTCAAATATGCCACGCCCATCACAACTCTATCGCCAGTAGAGATTGGGCGCATGGTCGTAAGCGGAATGAATGAGCAAATACAGAGGTTATTTCAAGAGGAGAACCTGTTAGAGTTCATCCGAGCGGAGACGCAAGGATGGTGTTAGTTGACACCAAGAGTTTTTTATTCGGTCATGGCACTTTGAAAATATCGTTGCAGACTGAAAATCATCTTAACGGATGGTTGAGTGTAGTAATACATTTGTGAACGATTTGTTGATGTTTCGATAGGCAGCCTCGATGCAGAGGAAGAACGGTTGATGCCTCACCCGAAAGGTGATGATTTTACACAGCCGAAACCGATAACACATCAAGCCGCATGGGCGCTGCTGCATGAACGCCCGGATATATGTGAAAAGCATATATGGAATCAAATCACAAGTGAGTAGCTAAAGGCAAGATATCGCAACGGCGACCAGGCTTGTGGCTGGTGAAAGCTAGACAGGTCTACATCAGTAAGGATTCTGCCTGCAGTAGAGAAATCTATATGCAGGGTCCACAGAGTATAAGGCTTATCGACGGATAAGACAAGAGGGATACCTCGACAAGATATTCTGTGCTGACATTTGTAGCTGCAAAGGTATTTTTGAGGTCCTCGGGTAAGCGAGGGTATATTTGAGAGTTCAATTTTAAAAGACGTTTCTGTTTTTTATTTTAGTTGGATTGGTGGCAGAGGAAGGTGAAAAGAATTGGAGCGAAAATTTAGTTCAGATTTAGAAATACCCAAATATCTCAAACGGAAAGAAAATGATATATCTAAAGCTAATAAGAAGTCAAAACACAAGCATCAATATGAAGAATGTCTAATTAGATATAAATGGAATTGGGAAGAAAACAAAATTCATACATCACTTAACAGCTATTGTACTATCTGTGGGAAGATCAATGATAAAATGAAAAATTCTATTGTAATAGATTATATGAAAAAAGTAGACACACCAGTGGGGAAACGCTATAGACAGATTTCAGAAGATGTATTATATGAAACATATCATGACAGATTACCAGTATTCTTTGTAGAAGATATATGTAAAGACAAATATGTGAATTTAGGATAAATGGTGATTATTTATGAATACAGGAAGAGAAATCGAAACAAAAAGATTAAAATTATTACCAGGAGTCAATAAGCGGGACTCCAAGCCATTTTTGAAAATGTTGCGAGAAGATGGTGATTTTCAAAAATTTTGCGGAGTAGAATTTTCGGAGAAAAACCTGTCTGAGTTTGCAACGTATTTTGAAAGAACCAGGCATGAAGAATGTATCTATTCCATTTTCCCAAAAGATCCTATGGAAGAATTTATCGGTTATGTAGGATTTCATCGTGAGTTAAATGGAGATTATGAAATAGAATTCTATATAGCTAAAAATTATAGGAAAAAAGGATATTGTGAAGAAGCTTGTAAAGCAGTAATAAAACAAATATTTGGAGAAGGACTATCGGTAGATCATAATCAGATCATGGTAGATAGATTGTATGCAACGACACTTACAGAGAATACACCTGCAATAGAACTGTTGAAAAAGATAGGCTTTCACAAAGACAATCCAAAAGATGGTCCGATTTTAGTAATGCAGGGATTTATCGATGAAGATAAGGAAATTAATATATGTCCCGTTATTAAGATGATCTATGAAGAGAAATCAATGTGTACATAACATCAATATCATTAAAAGAGATGAAGAAAACATAGGGGTAAAAAACGTATGAAATGTGGAAAATGTAAGTTTAAAATCAATATTGGTAACACAGAAGAAACAGGGGCTGCATTTTGCTCAAGAGTACCTTCGTATTTTCCTATTAATTGTAAAGACGACTGTCATTTTTTACCAAGGAAAAAAGAGCTGTATTGCAAAGACTGCTCAAGATTGGGGCGTGATGCGGCCTGCATGACAGCAAGAGAAAATGATAAGGTATATAACAATGGTCAGCGATGCGGAGGATTTATCGACAAAAAAGAAGATGAATTCACAGGGGTGGTATGAGCGTGCCAAAATCGATAGGATGCTAGATGACTTTGAAAAGTTTTATGCTGAGATTGAAGAAATATAAAACCTGTTTTTGAAAGGAAAAATTATGCCAACTGTAATCAAACGATGTATTTCACTTCTTTTGATTCTGATGCTGGTGGTTAGTCTGATTTC
>ERZ773221.1771-NODE-1771-length-19023-cov-8.469686_pt1 | contig 19023 bp, 19 predicted proteins | sample MGYA00580994_ERZ773221 | MGnify/ENA primary metagenome ERZ773221 (study PRJEB29015, sample SAMEA2737758) | human gut metagenome | biome: human gut; feature: human-associated habitat; material: faeces | place: China | collected 2012 ... | reverse complement strand
CCACGCCGGTCTTCTCGGTGTAGGTCTTGGCCAGATCCTGCCAGGCCTTGTCGGCTTCGGGCTTGAAGTTCAGGTAGTACACGGAACCCTTCGCTTCGTCTCCATTGCCCTTGTTGTTGTCATCTGCCTTCTTGCCGCAGGCTGCCAGAGACAGCGCCATAGCAAGAGCCAGAGCCAATGCAAGAAACTTCTTCATTTTCATTTCTCCTTCATTTATTATTTTTCACATCCCTTGGGATGGGAAAAACTCAGTTGATCCGCCGCACAGACGCTCCCCGGCGCAGCACGGTCCGCACCGTCTCGCAGCGGGGCCGTCCCCGGCCGTGGATCATGTCCATCAAAATCTCCACGCTGCACCGCCCCATCTCCTCCATGGGCTGACAGAGGGTGGTGAGCATGGGATAGAAATACTCCGACATGGTCAGGCCGTCGATGGCGATAACGGAGCAGTCCTCCGGTACCCGGCGTCCCGCCTCCCGCAGCGCCCGCATGGCGCCCAGCGCCATGTTGTCGGCAATGGAAAATACCGCCGTGAAGTCCGCCTCCTGCCGCAGCTTCTCCGCCGTGGCCCGGTAGGCGTCCCCGATGTCAAAGGACCCGGCGCGGATCACCAGCTCCTCCTCCGTCGGCAGGCCACAGTCCGCCAGCGCCCGGAGATACCCCTGATAGCGCAGCTGGCTGATGGCCCGGTCATCGGTGCGGGCCACCAGCGCCGCAATGCGGCGGTGTCCGCAGCGGTACAGCTCCGTCACGGCCCGATAGGCCTCCTCCTCGTCAGCGATGGACACCGATGCGTAGGAGCCCTCCGGCAGTGTGCCGTACTGATTGGCATAGGAGCAGCAGACAAAGGGGACGTTCAGCATGGTCAGCTCCTCCGGCGTATAGTCGGATCGTCCGCCCAGAAACACGATGCCCCGCAGCCGCTTCTCCCGCTCCATCATAGCCCCCCGCTTGATCTCGTCATCGCAGGTGCCGATCTGCTGCATCACCATGGTAAAGCCCTCGGCGGTGATGCTGTCCTCGACGGCCCGGATGATGTCGGTATAGAAGGGGTTGGACACGCCCCGCACCACCAATCCAATGGCGTCGGACTTGGTCTTGACCAGATCCCGTGCGGTGTTGTTGGGGATGTAGTTGGAGCTTTCAATGACCTCCAGCACCCGGCGTCGGTTCTCCTCGCTGACGTCAGGTCGGTCATTGAGCACACGGGATACCGTGCTGACGCTGACGCCGCAGAGCCGGGCAATATCTTTGATGGTCATCGGTGATCCCTCCGGAGATAGTACCGAAAACTTGGAAACCTTTCCGGTAACGTTTTCGGTTTGTTGACGCTACCATCTTAGCAACTTATACATAGGCTGTCAATGGGGCCGGACCATTTTTTCAGAATCTCACAGTTTTTTCGCCGGGTCTCTTGTGATTTTGACCAAACACGCCTCGCCCTCTGTCAGCAGTTCTCCCATCCGGGACTCCCCCAGCACCGGGATGCCCTCCCGGCGCAGCAGCTCCGCCGTCACGCCCCAGCCCTCCACCACCGTTCCGGTGAAGGTGCCGTCATAGATCTCCCCGGAACCGCAGGAGGGGCTGCGCTCCTTCAGAATGGCCGCCTGCGCCCCGGTGAGCCGGGCCAGACGCACCACCTCCTCCGCCCCCCGGCGGAAGGCATCGGTGACATCACCGCCGTCGCTTGCAAACACGCCGCCCTCCCGGCGTTCGGAGGGGAGCCGGGGCGTGGGCAGCCCCCCGAAGATCTCCCCGCACACGGGGATCACCTCATGGCGGCGGCACAGCTCCTGCGCCAGCGGGTGGAGCTTGCTCCGCCCGTCATAGCGGCAGGCCACTCCCAGCAGGCACGCACTGACCAGCAGCTTCATCGCTCCATCTCCCTTCCGTTGAGGGCGGCATAGGCCAGCCGCTCCCCCTCATAGCGCAGCTTCAGGGAGAAGAACGGCACCTCCCGCCGCAGCAGCTCCAGAAAGATGCGGTCCCCCTCCCACTGGGGCAGGGCTGCCAGCCGACCCCGGTGGATCCACTCCAGCACGCCCTCGTTGCAGTCCTCCCGGATGCGGCCCGTCCAGCCGGTGGCGGTGAACAGGTGCATATATTCCGTCTCCCACCGGTCGGAGACAAAGGTGACGATCCCCCGATACCGATAGTCGGTAAGAGTCAGCCCCGTCTCCTCCAGCGTCTCCCGCAGGACGCACTCCTCCGGACTCTCTCCGTCCTCGAATTTCCCGCCCACACCGATCCATTTGTCGTGGTTGCAGTCGTTCTCCTTCTTCACCCGGTGGAGCATCAGATACTCCCCGGCCGGATTTTCGATGTAGCACAGGGTGGTGTTCTTCATGGTGCAGTCTCCCCTTTCAGCATATGTCCTTTCCTGTATGATAACACAGTTTTTGCCTTTTGGGAACCGATGTGGTATACTGATCCCAAAAACGGAGGTGGAGCATATGGCGGACATCCAACCGGGGCGGTATCGCCACTTCAAGGGCAATGAATATCAGGTGCTGGGCATCGCCCGCCACTCGGAGACGCTGGAGGAGCTGGTGGTGTACCGGGCCCTCTACGGCGACGGCGGCCTATGGGTGCGCCCTGCGTCCATGTGGACGGAGACCGTGGACCGGGACGGCTATCACGGCCCCCGGTTCATTTGGGTGGCAGAGCGATGACGGACTATCGGGTGGTGCGGAGCCGCCGCCGCACCGTGGCCCTACAGGTGGACCAGTCCGGCAGCGTGATAGTGCGGGCGCCCATGACTCTCCCGGCGGAGGAGATCCGCACCTTCGTGGAAAAGCACGAGACATGGATCCATCGCCAGCAGCAGCGTCAGGCCCGGTATCGGGCGGAGCACCCGGAACCCACCCCTCAGGAGCAGGAGGCCCTTCGCCGGCAGGCCAAGGCTCACCTGCCCCAGCGGGTAGCCTATTGGGCCGGGATCATGGGCGTCCGCCCCACCGGGATCAGGATCACCTCCGCCCGGACACGGTTCGGCAGCTGCTCCGGGAAAAACAGCCTCTGCTTCTCCCTGTACCTGATGGCCTATCCACCGGAGGCCATCGAGTATGTGGTGGTGCATGAGCTGGCCCATATCCGCCATAAAAACCACAGCCCCGCCTTCTACGCCGAGGTGGAGCGTTACCTGCCGGACTGGCGGCGCCGCCAAGCCCTGCTGAAACGGTGAGCTTCCCGTATAAAAAAGCCGTCCCCGGCCACTGGCCGGGGACGGCTTTTCTATTCTTCTCTTACCGCAGGATGGGTGCCGTAGCGGCCACGAGCCACGCCAGCTCCTCCCCATCCAGATGGGGTGCGATGGCAGCCCGCACCTTCTCATGATAGGCGTTCAGCAGCGCCAGCTCCTCCTCCGACAGCAGGCTCAGCTCCAGCGCCGCCCGGTCGAAGGGTACCATGGTCAGCGGCTCGAAGTGCAGGAAGCGGCCATACTCGTTCTCGCCGTCCCGCTGCACCAGCTCCAGATTCTCATGGCGGATGCCGAACTGTCCGGCGGCATAGTAGCCGGGCTCGTTGGATACCACCATGCCCTCTGCCAGCGCCGTGACCTTCTGGTTCTCCGGCAGCCGCCAGTGGAGGCGCTGCGGTCCCTCATGGACGCTGAGCACATACCCCACGCCGTGACCGGTGCCGTGGTTGTAGTCCATCCCCTGCTCCCACAGAGGCAGCCGGGCCAGAATATCCAGATTCTGCCCGCACAGGCCCTCCGGGAACCGGGCCGCCCCCAGCCGCAGATGACCCTTCAGCACCACCGTATAGGCCCGGCGTTCCTCCTCCGTCAGCGGCCCCAGCGGGATGGTACGGGTGATGTCCGTGGTCCCCTGAAGATAGTGTCCGCCGGTGTCCGCCAGGCAGAAGCTGCGGGGCTCCAGCGGTACATCCGTCTCCGCCGTGGGCTCATAGTGGACGATGGCTCCGTGGGGGCCGAAGGCCATGATGGAGTCAAAGCTTGGCCCCAGATAGTCCGGCTGCTGAGCCCGGAAGCTCTCCAGCTTGGCGGCAGCGCTGCACTCGGTGATGGGTTCCTTGCCCACATGGCTCTGCAGCCAGCAGATGAACCGGCACACCGCCACACCGTCCTTGATGTGGGCGGCACGGAAGTTCTCCTGCTCCGCCGGGGTCTTCATGGCCTTCATCAGCTGCACCGGGCTGGGTCTGTCCAGCACCTTGGCCCCGGACAGGCTCTGCAATACGCAGTAGTTGGCGGTGGCGCTGTCCGTCTGCACCGTCGTCCCTGCCGGGATGGCCCGCAGCCGGTCATAAATACTCTCATAGGGGGCCAGCGCCACGCCGCAGGCCGCCAGCTTCTCCTTCAGTTCCCCGGACAGGATCTGCTCCTGCACACACAGGGTGGCCTCCTCCTGCCGCAGCAGCAGGAAGGACAGGAACACCGGCGTGCAGCGCACGTCGTCGCCCCGGAGGTTCAGCGTCCACGCCACCTCGTCCAGCGCCGTCAGCACCAGTACCTCTGCCCCGGTCTCCCGCATCTTCTCCCGCAGCAGATGCAGCTTCTCCTCACGGGTCAGCCCGGCGCACTCCGCCGGCAGCTCCCACACCGGCTGCGCCGACAGCGCCGGCCGGTCCGGCCACACAGCCCCGGCCAGATCCTGCTCATAGGCGAAGCGGACGTTCTTCCCCTCCAGCGCAGCGGCCATCGTCCGGGCAAAAAGACTGCTGACGGTGCGTCCGTCGAAGCCCACGGTGCCTCCCTGCGGCACCCTCTGTGCCAGAAAGGCCCCGATGGTGGGAACGCCGGGCTGCCCCGCCCGCATCAGGTCGATGGTGCTCCCGGCCAGCTGATCCGCCGCCTGCAAAAAGTACCGTCCGTCCGTCCACAGGGCGGCGCTGTCCGGCAGCACCACCAGCGTACCGGCGGAGCCGGTAAAGCCCGACAGGTACTCCCGTGCCTTAAAATAGTCACCCACGTACTCCGAGCCGTGGAAATCATCCGTTACCACCACATAGGCGTCCATGCCCTGCTCCTGCATCCGCTGCCGCAGCAGTCGGAGCTTTTCAGCGCTGTTCATTGCGATTACCGCCTTTCATTTATCAGTTGGCCCTATTGTACCACACCGCCGGAAAAAAGCAACGCCCAAGTGTCCCGTTGCAAAATCTGCGGATGTATGGTATGATTCTGGCAAGATCTCGTAAATACCCGACAAATTGTTTATTCCTCCGTTGAAACCAGAGAAATTTCCACAAATCCGTGCATCCCGCAACTGAATTGTAACCTTTTGTAACATTTTAAGGGGGAACATCGTGAACGCCATTGGTATCATATGTGAATACAATCCCTTCCATCTGGGCCATGCCCGGATGCTGGAGGGTCTGCGGCGGCAGTACGACGCCCCCCTTGTATGCGCCATGAGCGGCAACTTCGTCCAGCGGGGCGACGCCGCCGTGGCGCACAAGCACGCCCGTGCAGAGATGGCCGTCCGCTGCGGCGCCGATCTGGTGCTGGAGCTGCCCACCCCGTGGGCCATGGCCTCAGCGGAGCGGTTTGCCGCCGGCGGTGTGGCGCTGCTGACCTCCACCGGCGTGGTGTCCCATCTGGCCTTCGGCAGCGAGTGCGGTAACCTGACTGCCTTACAGGCGGCGGAGGCGGCCCTCTCCTGCCCGGAGCTGATGCCCCGCATCCGGCAGCTGCTGGCCCAAGGCATGGCCTATGCCCCGGCCCGACAGCAGGCGGCGGAGGAGCTGGGCGCTCCCCCCCGGATGCTCTCCCGTCCTAATGACATTCTGGCCATCGAGTACCTGAAGGCTCTGCGGCGGCAGAAGGCTCCCATGGAGCCGCTGGCCGTCCTGCGTCAGGGTGCCGGCCACGACGGCGCACCCTCCGGCGACACGGCCTCCGCCTCCTATCTGCGGACGCTGCTGCGCTCCGGCCGTACCGACGAAGCCCTCTCCTATCTTCCCGCCCCCGCAGCGCAGGTGCTGCGGCGGGAACTGGCGCTGGGACAGGCCCCGGCGGACCTCTCCTATTGCCAACGGGCTATTCTGGCCCGGCTTCGGCAGCTGCGAGAGGAGGACTTCCTCCCCTATGACGGCGGCAAGGAAGGCCTGTACCACCGGTTCTATCAGGCAGTACGCACCTCCTGTTCCCCTGAGGCGCTGCTGGAGACCGCCAAAACCAAGCGCTACCCCACCTCCCGGCTGCGGCGGATGCTGCTGTCGGCGTGGCTGGATGTCACGCCCCCGGCGGGCGGTATCCCCTATCTCCGTGTGCTGGCTGCCAACGAGCGGGGCCGGGATCTGCTGCGGCAGATGCAGCGGCGGGGTGTACCGGTACTGACCCGTCCCGGTGACGCGTCCCGTCTGGGGCCTGCGGCAGAAGCTCTCTTCCGCCGGGAGGCTCTCTGGACGGATCTCTATGTCCTGACCTATCCCCAGTCCTCCCGCAGCGTCTGCGGCAGCGACTGGCGCACGAACCCCATCCTTCTGTGAGGTGAACCCCCATGAAAAAGCTACTGGCTCTGGCCATGCTGCTGGTCCTGTGTACCATCCTGACGGGCCTGCTGACCGGCTGTAAGGTCTCCGCCGCCAACACCATGATGGTAGACGACACCCCGAAGGTGGCCGTGACCTCCCCGGACGTCCCCGTCATCTCCACGGAGTGGATCGAGCGGCAATATACCGTCAGTGAGCAGGACGAGACAGTGCTGCTCACCGCCCGATATCAGATCCCCGTGCTGACCCTCACCGGCAGTCCCGACAACAGCGACACCGCCACCAAGAACCGGCAGGCCGCCGTGCAGCGCATCAACGACTGGTTCACCGACTGGCGGGATCAGCAGGTGGATATGCTGGACGAGATGGAGCAGATGGCTCGTGAGGAGTACAAGATCACCGGCGGAGAGCGCTGGAAAACCGAGGACTTCGCCTATCGGGATGAGGCAGGGATCTCCTGGTGGCAGAATGAGCGCCTGCTGTGCGTCACCCTGTCCTATGTCTCCTATACCGGCGGCGCCCACCCCAGCACCTGGCGGCAGGCCGTCTCCTTCGACCTCTCCACCGGCAAGACCGTGTCCGTCACGGATCTGGCCACCGACATCAACCAACTGGAGGAGGCCGTGTACCAGCTGATCCTCCGTCAGATTCAGGACAGCGGCGACACCTCCTATTTCAGCGACTACGACAAAACGGTGCTGGACTGGATCGAGCGCAGCGTGTTCTATAACGCCAAGGGTGTGACCATCGTCTTCAACACCTACGACATCGCCCCCTATTCCGCCGGTGAGCAGACCTTCTTCATCCCCTATGATCTGGTGAAGCCCTACCTCAACGACTACGGCCTCCACCTGCTGGAGCTGGATACATAAAGCGCACAAAAAGTCAAAAAACAGAGCGCCGATCCGCATGGATCGGCGCTCTGTTTCTTCTGTTTTCCTCACTCCGTAAAGTGAACGTGGGAGAAGATATGATCCTGACAGAAGCAGTGATAGCCCACGCACTTGCTGCAATACCGGAACTGCAGGTCCGGATAGTCCGTATCCGTGCGGCCGCACACGGCACACTTGTGGTGATACCCCTGCTGCTTCTGCTGCTGATGGACGGCCTTCTTGAAGTTCACCGCCTGCCGGGAGTGCTGATACTGCTGCCGCTGCGCCCAGCCCTGCAAAGTGGGCCATGCGAAAATCAGGAAGTTCAGCAGCGCCATGACCGGCAAAATCACGCCGCCCCAGTTCTGCACCAAAATGGCCCGAATGATGCCCGCCGCAAACAGTCCCACATCGATGTAGGCCAGCCACTTCATCTTCACCGGGATGATAAACATCAGCAGCACCTGCGTATTGGGGAACAGCAGCGCAAAGGCCAGGAACATGGACAGGTTCACGTAGCTCGTCCCCGCCACCGCAAAGTTGCCGCCCGTAATGGCGCTGGCCAGCAGAGCGCCGATGACCGTCAGCAGCACGCCGCTCCAATAGTAGAGGTTAAACCGTGCCGTTCCCCACTCCCGTTCCAGCGTGGAGCCGATCCAGTAGTAGAAATACAGCTCCACCACCAGCCAGAACACACTGGTGGTACTGGGTACGAAAATGTAGGTGACGATGCGCCACACCTCACCCCGCAGCACCATCTGCGGATCAAAATACAGGAAGTTCAGGGCACTGGCGTTGGTGCCTCTGGTCAGCATGATCAGAAAAAACACCACCACATTGCCGATAACGATATAGCGCATCAGATCCGGCACGCCGAAGCGGGGATGCCGGGCGCAGAACCGGTCTGCGGCGTCATAGAGCTTTCTCAAGGGAAATTTCCTCCAAACACTTATTTTCATTCATTGTACCCCATTATGCGGAAAAAGTCATGACATTTTTTTGAATATTCCGAAGAAAACGCCGCAAAATCCCCCCAAAAGGCGTTGACAAAGCCTCGTCCGGCTGGTATACTTTATAAGCCGCTTTGAATGGGTAGAAGTTTCGGCTCCCGCAGCCGACGCCCCCGACAGCGAGTCCGTTATAAAGGAAAGGCAGGTGCAACAAGTAATGCAGGCAATTATCGTGACCGGTGGTAAGCAGTACAACGTTTCCGAGGGTGATACGCTTTTCATCGAGAAGCTGGACGTCAACGCCGGCGACGCCGTGGTCTTTGATCAGGTGCTGGCCATCGTGGACGGCGAGAACTCCAAGTTCGGCACTCCCGTGGTGGAGGGTGCCAAGGTGGATGCCACCGTGGTGAAGAACGGCAAGGGCAAGAAGATCCGTATCTTCAAGTACACCCCCAAGAAGGGTTACCGCAAACGGCAGGGTCATCGTCAGCCCTACACCAAGGTGGAGATCGGCAAGATCTCTTTCTAAGGCATGACGACCGTTACATTCCTCACGGAGGATGCACGCATCATCGGGTTTGACGTGCAGGGCCACAGCGGCTGGGGAGAATCCGGCGAAGACATCGTCTGCGCCGCCATTACCAGCGCCGTCCGTCTGGTGGAGGCCACCGTAAACGACGTGATGGGTCTGTGTGCTGCGGTAAAGGTGCGGGAAGCGGATGCCTCGATTTCCCTTCGGCTCCCCGGCGGACTGGCCAACACGGCCGAGTCCACCTGTCAGAATCTCCTGACGGGGCTGATGGTCTATCTGGCGCAGCTTCACGACGAATATCCCGATAACATTGAAGTTATGGAAGGCTGACCGCCCTCCTCTTCTCTACCCTTACAGAAAGGATGGTACTGAAATATGCTGAACATTGGTCTGCAATTCTTCGCCCACAAAAAAGGTATGGGCTCCACCAAGAACGGCCGTGATTCCGAGTCCAAGCGCCTGGGTCCCAAGCGTGCGGATGGTCAGCACGTTCTGGCCGGCAACATTCTGGTTCGCCAGCGTGGCACGCATATCCACGCCGGTGCCAACGTGGGCCGTGGCTCCGACGACACCCTGTTCGCCAAGGCTAACGGTGTGGTTCGCTTCGAGCGTCTGGGCAAGGATCGTAAGCAGGTTTCTGTTTACCCCGCCGAGTAAAAAACAAAGAAAGCACCGCCTGCGGGCGGTGCTTTTCATCTGTGCTGAGGCCGGTGGAATTTTCCACCGGCCTCGGTTTATTCTATCCTGTTAAGCCTCCGCCTGCTGCTCCTCCTGGGTCAGCCTGCCGTCCTGCATGCGCAGCTGAACGTCGGCCGCGGCGGCCACGGCGGGATCGTGGGTCACCACGATGACGCAGCGCCTCTCCTGATGGGCCAGGCGCTGGAGGGTCTCCACGATCATGCGGCTGTTGCCGCTGTCCAGATTCCCGGTGGGCTCGTCGGCCAGGATCACATAGCTGCCCGCAGCCAGGGCCCGGGCAATGGCCACCCGCTGCTGCTCGCCGCCGGACAGTTGGTTGGGCAGCTTGCGGAAATACGACTCCCGGATGCCCATATCCGCCAGACGCTGCCGGGCCAGCGCCAGCGCCTGGCCCTTGTCCTCCTTCCGCAGGCGCAGAGGGTAACATACGTTTTCCTCCGCCGTCAGCAGCGGGAACAGGTTGAAATCCTGATAGATCACCGACACGGTATCCCGCCGCAGGGCGCTGCGGTCCATGAAGCGGGTGGGCTGCTCGTCAAAGGCAATCTCCCCCTCTGTGGGCAGCTTCAGTCCCGCCAAAAGGCTCAGCAGCGTGGATTTGCCGCTGCCGGAGGCGCCCATAATGCTGTACATTGTGCCGCTTTGGAAGGTATAGCTGACGGTGTCCACCGCCGTGACCCGCTGATACTTTCCGGCGTAGGTATAGGATACGTCGCGCAGTTCGATGGTCATATTCATTCCCTCCCCAAATTCGTCTCCAAAAATGTCCTTCGCATGGTCAGCAGATACGCCAGAGCCGTTCCGGCCAGGTTCATCCCCCAGAACACCGCCACCGGCCCCCAGGCCGGGGCCGTCCGGAAGGCGACGCAGAAGCCACCGGCGCCTATGGCTGCGCCCAGCAGGCTCAGCAGCCCGTGCTCCACCAGGGCCCACAGCAGGATGCCGCCCCGGGCCTGGCCCAGAATGTATTGCAGCTTCAGCTCCCGGCTGCGGTGACGCAGCAGCAGGATGCTGAACACCGCTCCCACGCCGAAGGCGGACAGCCCCAGCAGCCAGGATACCAGCCCCAGCAGCTTCTGGTTCTGGTGCAGCTGGTCCACGGTCTTGACCAGCGTGTCGTCATAGATGGCCAGGGCGAAGGGATAGGTGCGGTACATCAGGGACCCCTCCCAGGGCACCGGCATGCCGTCACGGGTGGGCTCCACAAAATACCGGCTGCCGTACTCGTCCCAGAATTGGTCGATGCGCCGGTTGTCCGCCATGGCGGCGGACAGGCTGTCCATCGTGATGGCGCCGTACACCTCCAGGCACAGCTGACGCGCCACCCACCAGGGGCAGTACAGCCGCCCGGCCCCGCCGGCATACGTTCCCACCACCAGAAAGCGGTGCTGCTCCGTTTCACCGGACGAAGGGGAAAACTCCAGGGTCACATAGCCGTCCTCATCCTCCCAGGCGGCCAGCTCCTCCGGCAGCAGCAGGGAATAGCCCCTGCCCTGGAACACCGAGGCGTCGAAGCCCTCCCGCCAGAGGATGGTGCAGCCGGAGTCCGGCTGCAGGGCGCTGTCCGCCGCCAGGCCGGTAATGCCGCTGAGGGCATGGGGCACCGTGCCGCCGGGCTGGGTGCAGTACACCGTGGAGCGCACCTGTACATCCCGGACATAGGGGGTGAACAGGCCGTCCTCCTGGAAGTTCCCGGTGGTCATGCCGGTGGTGAACAGCCGCAGCACCCACTCCGGCAGGTTCAGCCGGTCCGATTGGGTGCCGGTGAGGTTGGTGACGCTGCACCGGACCTCCAGATTGTCATAAACCTCCTCAATGCGCGCGGCCATCTGGTCTCGGGACCGCTGAAGCATGCACAGGGCCAGGGAAAACGCCAGCGCCGTCAGCACCACCACCAGGCACAGACCGGTCCGCTTGCGCATTTGCTTGAAAAAATAGGGGGTCATCGGATCGCTCCCTTCTGCGTTTTACGCTGCCTTGCGGATGCCCCGGCGGGCGGCGAGGGCGCTGCACAGGGCCACGGCTGCCAGCTCCAGGACCAGCACCACGGCGCACAGGGCCGCCGTCTGCCGCGGGGACACGGACATGGTGAGCTCCGAGCCGGTCAGCTCCTGTAATTTACCGATGGCCCAGGACATGCCCGGGATGCTGACGGCCAGCGCGATCACCGTTCCGATAACCGCCACGGCGGCGGAGGACAGCCAGATGCTCCCGGTAATATCCCGCTTCACCGTGCCCAGGGTCCACATCCGCAGGGCAGTTTTGCCCTCCTGCAGGGGGAACAGCACGCAGTAGGCCGCCAGGACCACCACCCACAGGGCCAGCCCCACCCAGAGCACCGTCCGGGATACCCGGCTGAAGCCGTCCAGGCTCTCCACGATTTCGCTGTAGCCCTGGTCATAGTAAGTCACCGTGCCGCCCAGGTCGTTTTCCTCCAGCCGGGCCTCCATCTGATCGGCGGTGCCGTTTTTCAGGATCATCGTCCCCCAAAGGCCGCTGGGACTGGCCTCAATGGCACTGCCGCCCGTCTCCATGGCGCAGGTGACGCTTTTCTTGGGCGTCAGCACGGAGTTGGGGGTGAAGCTGGCCACGGTCTTGCCCCACTCGCTGCTCTGGCGATACAGACCGATGACGGTATACTCCGTCTCCTGCTGGAAGCCCCTTTGCGGCAGGTAATAGGATGCCGTCGGGTCGCTGTCTCCAACCGTGGTCGGCATCAGGTTTTTTTCCTTTTCGTACAGGGACAGCGGCAGGGTATCCCCCACGTCCAGGCCGCTTTCTCGGGCCAGGGTCTCGGAGATCAGGCACACCGCCGCGCCGTCGCGGTACTCCTCCTGGCTGATGCTGCGGCCCTGGGTGATCTGGGTCCTTCCGGAGGCAAATTCCAGCATGCCCTCCACGGAATCCACCGCCATCACCGGCACGCTGTGGTTGTTGGTCTGGATGGACTCCATGGCCATGCGCCAGCTGGAGGTGCTGTCTATGACCTCCTGGGCGGTGACGCCATCGGGCAGCTCCTGGATGCTGGGCAGGTTATACTGGGTATAGTCCACCGTCTCCGGGCGCCAGTTCCCCGGCTGCTGGGGGTCCTCCACCATGATCTCCCCGGTGTCCTTGAGCGCATCGACGGCAAAGCTGAATTGGCCAAAGGCGTCCGGATCGATGGATGTGACCTCTACACCGGTGGCAGGGTCACTGTAGATCAGCTCGTCCGGGGCCAATTCCACAAGACCATCGGCATCGTCGGTGAACTCGCCGTCATGCGCCAGGCGGCAGTACTTGGTTCCGTCCGGATTGGCGCGCTGGTCATACCGGATCAGATTCCCCAGAATATCCAGGGACCAAGGGTCCGATTGGACGTTGGTATCCATGAAAATAAAGTCGGCCACATGCTGCCGCAGGTACCACTCATCGTCGGTGTAACTGTAGGACAGCAGCAGATAGCGCTTTCCCGCCTCCGGATGCAGCAGCTCCGCCGGGTCGTCATACTCCTGGTGCAGCGACACGGAGGCCCGCTGGCCGGAGGGGTCCCGAAAAGCATCGTTCAGGCCATAGATCCCCAGCACCTGGCCGTCCAGCTGCCAGTTGGCACTGCCGGATTCGCCGAACCAATCGTTGTTTACTTCCGTGACCGCGTCCGCTCGGATTTCGACAATGGAGTATTCATAGGGCGCATCGATGCCGCTATGGCCGGTGTAGAGGGAGATGGCAGGCTTCAGGCAGGGGCTGTATCCGCTGACCATGCCCACGGTCGGGCGGGAGCGGATAATGTCCCAGCTCTGCTGCTCCGGCTCCTGAAAGAATATAGCGGCTCCGAATGCACTGTCCTGCCGCAGGGATTCCGCGTTCATACTGTCGGCCGTTTCCTCGGAGGAGCCCAGGCCGGTGATAACGGCCACGGTGGTATAGGTCCGCTCCACTGCAGCCCGGGTCTGGACAGCGGCCCAGTATTGGCCGCCGGACAGGCACAGAATGGCCCCGGCCAGGGCCAGCAGCAGAACACCGAAGGCCGCCTTCACCGGCCGCCGGGTCAGTTGGTGCAGAGGGTTCATAGGCGGGACTCCTTTCTGTCGAGACGAGGTGCAATAAAACGTGCGTTTTACGCTGCTTTGCGGATGCCCCGGCGGGCGGCGAGGGCGCTGCACAGGGCCACGGCTGCCAGCTCCAGGACCAGCACCACGGCGCACAGGGCCGCCGTCTGCCGCGGGGACACGGACATGGTGAGCTCCGAGCCGGTCAGCTCCTGTAATTTACCGATGGCCCAGGACATGCCCGGGATGCTGACGGCCAGCGCGATCACCGTTCCGATAACCGCCACGGCGGCGGAGGACAGCCAGATGCTCCCGGTAATATCCCGCTTCACCGTGCCCAGGGTCCACATCCGCAGGGCAGTTTTGCCCTCCTGCAGGGGGAACAGCACGCAGTAGGCCGCCAGGACCACCACCCACAGGGCCAGCCCCACCCAGAGCACCGTCCGGGATACCCGGCTGAAGCCGTCCAGGCTCTCCACGATTTCGCTGTAGCCCTGGTCATAGTAAGTAACAACGCCGCCCAGGCCATTTTCCTTCAGCCGCGCCTCCATCTGGCCGGCGGTGCCGTTTTTCAGGATCATCGTCTCCCAGACGCCGTAACCGCCGGAAACCGTCTGACAGGTGACGCTTTTCTCCGGCACGAACACGCTGTTGGGGGTAAAGCTGGTGGGCGTGGTGACCCACTCGCTGCTCTGGCGATACAGGCCGATGACGGTATACTCCGTCTCCTGCTGGAAGCCCCGATCCGGCAGATACAGGAAGGATCTGGGGTTGTATTCCGTCAGATAGGAATACGGCAGGTCCCGGTCAAACTCATACAGCGACAGCGGCAGCGTATCCCCCACGTTCAGCCCGCTTTCCCGGGACAGAGACTCGGAGATCAGGCACACCGCCGCGCCGTCGCGGTACTCCTCCTGGCTGATGCCGCGGCCCTGGGTGATCTGGGCCCTTCCGGAGGCAAAGTCCGCCACGGCCTCCAGATGGTTCACCGCCAGCACCGGCACGCTGTGGTCGCTGACCCGGATGGCTTCCACCGCCTTCTGCCAAGTGGGGGAGGAGGCGATCAGCTCCTCCGCCGTGACGCCGTCCGGCAGCAGGGTAAAGGACGCCAGGTCATAGTCCGTGTCAAAGTGGATGACCCGCCGGACTTCATACTCCTGGGTCTTTTCGTTCCAATCATACTCCATCCAGGGCTGCGACATGTCGGTGACATTGCAGGAGATGGTATGGAACCGATCCATGTATAACGGCTCCTCTTGCCCGGTAACGGGGTCCTTATACAGGAGCGCATCGTCTGGCCAGGGATTTCCCTCACCGTCCGTCATTTCTATGATCTCTTTTCGGTCGGCATAGCGGATGATGTTGCCGTCGATGTCCAGGCTGCGGGGGTCTATTTCCTCGCCGCGCCTGCTGTCGCCCATCAGATCCTGGGCAATGAGCATGCGCTGCTCAAAGTCAAGATCCCGATAGCTGCGGGTAAACAGCAGATACCGCTGCCCGGGCTGTATGGCCTTGCCCGCTGCGTCGGACGCGCCCTTGACCTGCAGGAAAAACAGAATATTGCGGCCGGTGGGATCATCCCAATCGGGATGCATGGCCTGCACGCTCAGGACCTTGCCGTCGACGGCCCAGTCGTAATAGGCGTTTTCCTTGATGGACTCATAGGCATACGAGGTGGTCTCCGGTCCCACCCGGGTGATCTCCACCTCCAGCACAGCGAAGTCATAGGGCGCGTTGGGAAAAACATCTGTGCGGGTGTCGGATTTATCCGCGGTGGAGGCGTAAAATTTATTCAGCGGGCTCAGCTGCGGACTGTATCCGCTGACAAGGCCCATTGTGGCCTGGCCGCGGACGATGCTCCAGTTTTGCTGGGCGGGCTTCTGCAAAAACGCATTGGCTTCATATGTGTTGCCAATGTCCACCATCACAATGTTGCCGCTGGTCACAAGCTGCTGCATGCCGCCGGTGACCACCGCCACCGTGGTGTAGTTTTCCTCCACTGCGGCCCGGGTCTGGGCAGCGGCCCAGTATTGGCCGCCGGACAGACACAGAATGGCCCCGGCCAGGGCCAGCAGCAGAACACCGAAGGCCGCCTTCACTGGCCGCCGGGTCAGTTGGTGCAGAGGGTTCATGGGCGGGACTCCTTTCTGCAAAACAGGCTACTTATGTTAAACTACACAGATAGTCTATCATAAGTAGCCTTGCGTGTCAAGCTTTATTTTAATAAAGAGGGTGGGCGGGGCGGCCGGAGCCGCCCGCGCCCGGGAATTATGGCAAATTGATATCGTCAGCAATCATTGCACTGCTGCCTGATACAATAGTGGTTGGCAGGATTAGACAAGAAATGGTAAAATGACCCACGGTCCAATGTCGCGGACAGAAATGGTTTTGGACTCCGGTCCTTCATTCGTATAGCTGCATTTATGGCATCGAGTGGTTACCCGCCGGTGCTGAATATGATTTGCGCCGTTGTCCGTATACCAAACGGAGACCGTATCGTAGTAATCATGCTCGCAAGGAACCGCAAACGCGGGAACCGCCAGGGAAAGGGACATGGCCAGTGCCATCATCAGGCAGAGAAGGGTCTTTACCATTTTCTTCATGACAGGGGTCGCTCCTTTCGTTTTCTCTCTTGTTTTGGTGGAAATTGCCGCTGGGGATAGCTTGCTCACCGTTTGGGCCTCGCCCCCTTTCAGTCGTTTACCCGTTATCCGTTGTAGGTCTTTTTAGTAAACACAGAGTCTTGCCATTGACCAGCTACGGACCAAGTTACGGACATAGTATACTCAGCGCCTTTTACCGCGTTGACTTTCTCGGAAATAGACACATAACCAGTACCCTGTTCACTCCAGGCACCGACAACATCCCAGCCCTTATACAGGGTCACGTTGACAACAACCTTGTCGGTAGTAAAATTGCCCGAGCATGAAACATTACAAACTGCCATTCCGTTTTGAAATGTTAATCGAGGGGATATTTTTGCTTGACGTGTTTCTGCTGCGTATGCGGCAGCAGTAAAGTTCAGCAGCATAACAACAGCAAGCAAAAGGGATAGCGCATTCTTTTTCATTTTTTCATACCTCCGGCTGGGTTTCGGCATGTTTCCTGCCTTCACTATAATAACGAGCCAGCCCTTGCAATCCTTACAAGGAATTTCAGCAAATTTCTCACTTTGTAGGATCATACAAAGAAACGCTTTCTGCCATGGCGATTATGACGGATTTCTCGGCGGCGGCTGTAATTGTGAATTGCAAGTTCTGCGCGGCGTCTATCCATAAAATACAGTCAAAACTTTTCTCCTCTGTTGAGAGAATCAATTTTCCCGGCATGCCGGATACCCGGATATCCGACATGGTGTCGGTATCGTTCAGTATAATCCTGTGAAGTGCGCCGTCTTGCATGTATGCATAGTCGAGAAGGATCATATCTCCATCGGAATTTTTATACGTCACATTTCCGGCATCCAATGAATCTGTCCGCTCCGTTTCCACATATCCCTCCGGCAAGGCGGTGATCTGATATTGCGGAATGGGCTGGGCGGGGGAATCGCCGCGGAACTGGAAGTCCAGGACGTTTCCGGTCTGCTCTGCCACCCAGCGGGTGATATCCGCCTGGACCTGGGGACTGACCGTCACCAGCACCGCCGCCGACAGCACCAGCACCAGCAGCACCGCCGCCGCATGCCGCGCCGCCGTGCGCAGGGCGGGCCTCCTTCGGCTCCTGGCCCAGGACAGGGGGTCCCGCAGCATGGCCCGCATGCTCCGGCCATGGCGGGGCGACAGCTCCGGCGGCTCCTGGGGCAGGGCCTCCGCCTCCTGGGCGGCGGCGTCCAGCAGCGCCCGGCGCATCATCTGATCCAACTCCTGATCGGTCATGGTTCGATCCCCTCCTCCTCAAAAATTTTACGCAGCAGCGCCCGCCCCCGGGAGATCCGGGTGTTCACGGCGCTTTCCGTCAGGCCCAGCCGCCGGGCGATCTCCGCCCCGCTGTACCCCAGGAGCAGCTTCATCTCCAGGGCGGCCCGGTATGTCTCCGGCAGGCGGGCAAACAGCGCCACCAGCGACGCGTAGTCCGGCGCGTCCCGGGCCTGGCGTTCAAAGCCAGCCCAATCCTCATCCAGGGGCAGATGGTCCCGCCGCCTGCGCAGCATGGTGATGGCTTCGTTCCTCACTATAGTAACGAGCCAGGCCCCCAGATTCTTACAAGGAATTTCATAAATTTTTGAAAAATTTTCAATCACTCGGATAAAAGCCTCCTGCACGGCCTCCTCCGCGTCGCGGGGGTCCTGCAGAATGGCCAGAGCCGTCCGCTCCATCACCCCGTGATAGCGGCGGTACAGCGCCCGGAAATCCTCCTTGTCCGCGGCACTTTCCAGGGCGGACAGATAGAATGAAAGCATGATGTCAGGCACCTCCTGTGCGCCCTGCCGGATCCGGCAGGGTGTCTCTATCCTACCACACGACCCGGGCCAATTCAAGAACCCCTGCTTTCAACAGGCGAAAGCAGGGGTTTCTTGACACTTTATTTGCAGGATTACTTGACGATCTTGCGGGCCTCGATATAATACCGCTTGTCCTGGGCGTGGCCCATGGAGAAGGTCTTGCGGGGCAGCACGCCGTCGGCCATGACGGTTTTGAACAGCTGCTCCTTGCCCATGGCGGGCAGCAGGAAGCCCATGTTGCCGGGCTTGGAGCCCAGCTCCCGGGTCACGTCGTCGCCGTGGATATAGTCCACCTCGCCGCCGTTGTCCTGGAGATACTGGTCGATAACGCCCTGAAGGGTGCCCACGGCCAGTTGGACCTTGGGATCGGGGACGGTGATGAAGTGGCTTTCGCCGTTCCAGACGAACTCGATGGTGTGGCCGCTGCCCTGACCCTCATAGGCATTGGGATAGGCAGCCCGGAAGGCGTTCATGAACTTCTCGTGGTCCACGCCGAACAGCACCCGGTGGATGGGCTCAAACTGCAGGGCGTCGTCGTGGTTGTTCACCACCTCCACCAGGGCGAAGCGGGAGGGCAGGGCCAGGTATTCCTGGGGGGTCTTGCCCTTCTTCTGCTCCTCGTAGCAGGCCTTGGCGGTGGCCAGGGAGTGGTTGCCGTCGCCCACGGCGAACAGCAGGGGAGCCACGCCGGACACGCCGTACTTCTTCTGCATGGCCTCGTCGGAGGTCAGACCCTCCAGAGCGTCGGCCACGGCGTCTACCTGGCGATCCGTCAGCTTATAGCCGCGGATATGACCGCCGTTCTGCATCAGGTCGAAGTCATACAGCGTCTCCATTTCGCCGGAGGCGGCGGTCAGGGGCTCGATGACGGTCTTTTCGGGGTCGTCGATCAGCAGCATCACATGGGGCAGCTCGATGGGAGCGTTGCGGCGCACCCGGGCCCGGGGCGGGATGCGGTCCAGCACGGTGCCCTCGGTGGCACGGATCAGGGCGCCGGAGCCGGGGGTGAAGTCGTAGGCGTCCAGATCCACCATGCCGA
>ERZ773221.1766-NODE-1766-length-19086-cov-12.719510_pt1 | contig 19086 bp, 20 predicted proteins | sample MGYA00580994_ERZ773221 | MGnify/ENA primary metagenome ERZ773221 (study PRJEB29015, sample SAMEA2737758) | human gut metagenome | biome: human gut; feature: human-associated habitat; material: faeces | place: China | collected 2012 ... | reverse complement strand
ATATGGAATCGCTATTTGAGCAGCTGGGCGGCACTTACACAAGGCAGGGCGACTATTGCCTACCCAATGTTTGCTTACCGCCCGAAGAAGAACGCCCCATCGGCATTTACGGCCAGCGGCGGCGAGCTTTTCTGAAGGCGCACCACCGGGTGCTGTATTATAACCTGCTGACCGCCGGGACACTGGGCGGCCACCTTGCAGACATCGAGGAGCAGGCAGAAGCATTGTTTTTTCGGCTGGTAAAGCAGCTTTCCGAAAAAGAGGGCGTTACGGAAGCCCTCAAAGCGGAAAATCAAATGCTGTGGGTGCAGAGGATGAACAACATCCGCAGTGCTGCTATGGAAATCGTTGCAAACGATTTGATTTACTGTTAGGAGGACGGCTATGAATGTCAAACTGGACGATTATGAGGTGCGGGTGCTGGTAAACGGCTTAATACAGCAGCACAGGAGCTATGACGCAGAAACCAACGGTCAGATTGACTCACTCGCCCTTCGCCTGTGTGGCATTGCGGAAGCAATGAAGCCGGGGCGAAAGAAGAAAATCCCTTTTGAGCCGGTGGAAACCAGAGTGATTCGGCATTGCCTTATGGAGTGGCGAAATCAAGAGATACAGGCAAAAAGACACGGTGCCGTGGACGCCATAAACGAATTGCTGATACGGTTTACCCACTAAAGAGAAAAGTCGCTGTCAACAGACGGCGGCTTTTTCTTTTCGTGTAGTATTCAAGAAGTCATAAAGTTCTGTGAGTAATGGGAAAGACTGAAACGGCAGATGGTGAATAGTGTGCTCATCTCATTGCTATAGGTGATGCAATAGATTAAAGTAAAATCACGATTTATCAAGAAAGTCTTGACTTTCTGGCATTTTTGTGCTACCATATTATACACAATGCGTGGGGAAGGGGTGCTCTAAGTTGACGCTCAACTATAATAGATTGTGGAAATTATTAATAGACCGCAATTTGACGAAAACGGAATTAAAGAGCTTGGCTGGTGTAAGCACAAACATTATAGCAAAAATGGGGAAAAATGAGCCTATTTCGATGGAGAGTATTGCGAAGATTTCGCTTGCACTTCATTGTGGAATTGACGATATTGTTGAAATACAAGGGAGAGACTAAAATGTGGCGATGGGATCAAGGCAGACTATTGTATTTCCAATTCGATGTTTTAAGAGAAATGGCAAAAGTCCTTGTTAAATTCGATAATGTTGATATATCTCAATGCGAGCAATTGTTTCGAGATACACTTGTGAATGAAACAGGTATGCCATTTTTGCCAACTCATTATACGATCAAAAGAAACTACTCCAGAGTATTCCAATGTTCATTTCTTGCTAATTTTATAGGAACAAAGCTGGTAGTTACGGATGTATGCAGAGACCTGGCAAGCGTGAACGGCAAGCAAAAGAGCGCCGATGATTATCTGTTAAACTACATTTCAAGGTTTCGTTTTCCCTTTCCTGCGTTTGACAATTATAACTCCGCAGAGCAGCGAGTGTACCCTTTTTGTGCTATAATTAAACTGTTGCTTGCTCAAGCGGCCCGTGGAGATGAAGCCAAACTTTCACTTGATGATATTTTCTCCTACATTATTTCAAACAATTGTACAGGATTTGAGGATATAGACTATTATAAGGCTTTAACCCCCAGAGCATATAATTATACTGATACAGAACGCCGGCAATTGCGTGAAATGGTTATCTTTATTTGTCAATTGAGCATACTGAAAGTTTACAACGGCTATTTATTTTTAGATACAATTGATGAAAACGCAAAGGCCGAAGTCCTCTCAAAATTCTTAAAACCGGAAAATCGCTTCCCAAAGGCGGATAGACTTGAAGAATTTTATGAAATGACTTCAATATCGCAGAAGATCGTAATTCCAACATTTGAGGTGTTTACTTCTGATCCAACGGATATTGAATTCATTGAAGGAAATAAAAAGCGCGTGGAACATTTCCGTGTAGAACGGAGTGGCTTGCTCCGTAAGTATTACAGGCAGATGAACCCTATACCTCATTGCTGTGCCTGTGGAACAGATATGAACATCCGCTACCCTTGGACCGATTATTTGCTCGAAATCCACCATTTGCTTCCGCTGTCGTCAACAGTAGCAATTTCGAGCAAAGGTACATCCTTGGCAGATATCGTTGGACTATGTCCTTCGTGTCATAGAGCCGTACATATGTATTACAGAAAATGGCTTCGAGCAAATGAGCAAAGCGACTTCAAGTCTAAGCAAGAAGCGCATGACGTCTTTATACAAGCTACAAGGGAGATTGCATAATGAGCAAGCAAGTAAAACTTACAATTGAACAGCAAAAATCATTGCTTGACGAAGCAATTGGAAACAAGGTTCCTTTTGCTCAGGTTTTAGAACAAAAGGGATACACATATGATTCATTGCAGTATCTTAGTAACCACACTATTGGTGAAGAGTGCCTACAGCCAATACAAACGTTGGATAATATCGAGCGATCCACTGAGGATATTCCGGCTGTCAGCTTTTTCTCCGGAGCTGGTGGGCTTGATATTGGGTTCAGCTATGCTGGATTTGAAAACTTGATTTCAGTTGAATTTAATGAAACCTTTTGTAATACACTGAGGAAAAACAATCCCAACAAGGTTGTTATTGGCCCACCACATTATGCCGGTGATGTTAGTAAACACGAAGAAGTTGCGGCCATTCTCAAGAAGAACGGAGTTTCTGTGCCATTTAACGGTGTGTTCCACGGTGGACCGCCATGCCAGTCTTTTAGCATTGCTGCAAATCAGCGCTTCAATAAAGACGGTGCAAATTTTAAACGAACAGGGTTTGACGACGAAGAAAAGGGGACGCTGATTTTTGACTATATATGGTATATCAAAACTTTCCGTCCACTTGCTTTTCTCATTGAAAATGTTGAAGGAATTGCAGACTTTGATACAAATGGGCGAATTCAAGCAGCTCTCAATGATTTATCTCAGTGTGGCTACAAAATTAACAAGCCGCAGATTGTTAATGCAGCGAATTTTGGAGTGCCGCAAAACAGAATGCGATGGATTGTTGTTGGCACTCGTGGAAGCAAGCCAATCAAACTGCCAACTCCAAGTGAACGGGTAACACCTTGTGGCTCTGTCTTTATGCGTGATATGGATGGCGTTCCAAACCATATTACCCGAAAACATACAGCGAAATCAGTTAGTCGTTATATGATTCTCGAATATGGAGGAAGAGATAAATTAGGCAGAGTAGACAGACTTGACCCAAGGCTTCCATCAAAGACCGTAATTGCTGGTGGAACAAAAGGCGGCGGGCGTTCTCACCTTCATCCATTTATTCCACGTACTTTATCGGTTAGAGAATGTGCGAGACTACAAACCTTCCCTGATTCCTACGAATTTACAGGAGCCAATGCTAGACAGTTCACTCAGGTCGGGAATGCTGTTCCACCACTGCTGGCATACAAACTTGCATTAGCAATTAAGCAAGCAATAGCTGATGACCTCAAATAGTAGCAGAAGTGGCGCGTGAATTATTTTCATTCCTTCCTACCTAAATATTTCCGAGCAAGACAAAAGCGTCGTAGAAATACGGCGCTTTTTTGTTACCCGGAAGCGACAAACAGCGGCTATTGCATGACGGATGGTAAGGATACCGCCGCTAAAACAAAGCCGCTCATATCGAAGGAAAACGCCCGACATTACACCGATAATACTTACCCAATGTTTGCTTACCGCCCGAAGAAGAACGTCCCATCGGCGTTTACGGGCAGCGGCGGCGAGCCTATCTGAAGGAGCATCACCGGGTACTGTATTATAACCTGCTGACCACCGGGACGCTGGATGGGCACCTCGCAGACATTGAGGAGCAAGCGCAGGAACTCTTTCTTCGGCTGGTAAAACAATACGCAGACACCGAGAGCGTGACGGAGGCCTTGAAAGCCGATGACCCGATGGCGTGGGTGCGGAAGATGAACAGCATCCGACATCGGGCAAATGAGGTCGTAATGCAGGAAATTGTATATGGGTAACGAGCAAGCGGAGGTCGATGGCCTCCGCTTGTTTTATATACAGCTCTGACCGAACGAAAAAGAACAATGTTCGGAACAATATCAAAAATTTCCGGAACAATGTCATTGTTTTATCGGAACTATGTCAAACTAAATTTGATATTGTTCCGAACTTTATCAGAGCAAGAGGTCAGAAGCTTTCCGGTACAAGCGCCAGTTTGTTGATTGATTCGTGTGCCCGCACTAGCGCATCATAAACTGCCAAAACATCTTCGGAGTCCCAAGTTCGCAGAGATTTCTCGTCAATCACACCGGCACTTTCCTGAATGATCTTCGCAAGCTGTTCTTCGTCTGCAACAGCGACAACAGCTTGAACCGCTGCATTGCTCTGTGCCTTTTTCAAATTTAGAATAAGGCTATCGATAGAACCTTTGGACTGCACCTCAAAAACATAAATCGCTTTTCCCATATTGCCGATTTTAGCTTCCCAGACAGCATCCACAACTGCGCCTGTTGCAATCCTCACTTCGGAGCGGCTGTCAAAGCCGAGCAGCTTTCCTATATCCACCAGCTTGTCTTTGATTTCATCGTGCAATGATCTTGAATCTCTGGCAGAAACAGGCTCCTGAGAAATAGAAATTGCATCTGTGGTGGGGACATCCTTTTCTGCGAGAGGGAGAATTTCATCCCACAGGAAATAGTCAACAGCCAGCAAGTCCGAATCAGCAGCGCCTGCTTTTTCAGACTGGATGCAATTTCCTTTGCAACCGCACACACTTCAGTATATTTCTTTCCGGTGTATTGGTAGTTGTACTTGGGCATATTCGGAATCCCCAAGTAACCGTAACAAAGAATGGTTGTCTTGTTGAATACGATGTACTCCTGCGGATTCATATAGGAAAGCAGTTCACTGATTGTAGCAGGTCCCATACCTTTTACAGATTTCAGAAAAATATCCCACCGCTTCTCTACAGAGGCAGATCCGTACAACAGGTCAGCCAACTGCTTTTTAAGCGTAGAAAAGCCATTATCTTCAATCAGCTTATCGACAACATATTTTTTGTTTCCCCACATCAGAACTGCCCAAAGCCTGCTGATATACTCAAGGAAATCTTCTTCGGTCATTGCCAAGAGCTTATCTTTGGTGAAGGATTGGTAGTATGCTTTTCGCTCTTTCCGTTCATTCCAGTTTTCTTCGTAATATGCGGCATTGGTGGATTGCTTTTTTATAAACGCCTGAATTGCTATAGAAAGCTTCTGTGTGTCCATACTCACTCCTCCATATTATCCGTCCAAAGCTCGCACTGCGTCATAACAGTTTGAACAGCATCGTCCATCCCTTCGGGCGGATACTTATGTTTTTTCAAAAGGCGTTTAATCAGCATGCGCATTCTTGCTCTTGCCTGTTCACGCCTGTTCCAGTCAATCGTGCGGTTCTTGCGAAGGGTTTCAGCAAGTTCCTTGGTAATGGCGATCAATTCATCATTTTCATAAAAATCTTTGATTGCCTGTGGCTTTGTCAGCGCATCGTAGAATGCTAACTCATCCGCCGTGAGGCCAAGTTCTTTGCCTTCGTTGTGCGCAGCGGCGATCTGCTTGGCAAGCTTCATCATCTCATCAATGACCTGCTCATTTGTCAGCATACCGTTCAGATAGGCGTTCATCGCCCGCTGCATAATCTCGCTGAATTTTTCGGATTTGACCACATTTGTCCTGCGGTAAATCTGAACTTGCTCGGCGATCAATTTTTTCAGCAATTCTACGGCGAGATTCTTTTCCTTCATCTTGGAGATTTCTTCAAGGAATTTCGGATCAAACAGAGAAAATTCGGAGTTAACATCAGAAAACAGATTGATGACGCCGTCACTCTTGATGCTCTGCTTCAAAAGCTCATTGATCCGGGCATTCATCTCCGGGAGAGAAATCTTTTGCCCACCGCCCTGATTAGTCAGCCGAATGACAAGGACACGGACAGACTCGAAGAAGGCTGCTTCGAACCGCATCGGCTCATCTACCAAGGAAGAACAGAGAGACAGTGCTTGGTGAAGCATCAGTGCCTCTTTGAGGAAAGTATCCCGTTCCTTCTCCAACTCCCGACCCATTATGAAGTTCACAGCGCCGCTGATTGTTTTTGCCCGCTCAAGATCCGTGCCGGACATAAACTTTGAGTAGTCGTAGCGATGGAACAGATCTTGGCATATAGAGAGCTTTTCGAGGAACTTGGGATATGCAACCTTTGCGACATCGGTATCGCCATAGTTCTTTTTATCCCGTACCGTATAGTCGTTCATTGCCTGCTTCAAGGCGGAAGCGATACCTACATAGTCGACGACAAGACCGCCTTCCTTATCACGGAAGACTCGATTGACACGGGCAATGGCCTGCATCAGGTTGTAGCCCTGCATCGGTTTGTAGACATACATTGTTGCAAGGGATGGTACATCAAAGCCCGTCAGCCACATATCTACGACAATAGCAATTTTCAGGGGACTGTCATTATCCTTGAATTTCTGTGCTAGTTCGTCTTTGTGGTGCTTGTTTCCAATGATTTTACGCCATTCTTCCGGGTCTTTGTTGCTCTCGGTCATTACAACGGCGACTTTTTCCGTCCAAGCCGGACGCAGTTCGAGAATGCGGTTGTATATCTTCATAGCAATGGCGCGAGAATATGCAACAATCATCGCTTTACCCGTGAGCAGGTTCGCACGGTTATTTTCGTAGTGGTCAAGAATGTCGCAGACTAACGAATTGATCGTCTGGTCGTTGCCCAGGACAGCCTCCATCTGGCCAAGTTGTTTTTTGCTCTGCTCGATAACCTGCGGATCGGCGTTATTGGCCATAATATCATATTCTGCATCAATGAGGCGCAAGGTGGCTTCATCCAAATGCAGTTTGATAACACGGCTTTCATAGTAGACCGGGCGTGTTGCACCATCCTCGACAGCCTGCGTCATATCGTAGATGTCAATGTAATCGCCGAACACCTCACGGGTGCTGCGATCTTTGGAAGAAATCGGCGTACCGGTAAAGCCGATGTATGTAGCATTGGGCAAGCTGTTGCGGATAATGCGAGCCGTGCCAACAACACGTTTGGCGACTTCTTCGCCATCCTCGTTAGTTGTGATTTTGATTCTCTCCGCAAGCCCGTACTGCCCACGGTGGGCCTCATCTGCCATCACGACGATATTGCGGCGCTCAGAAAGTGGCTCGTGGGATTCCTCAAACTTCTGCATTGTGGTAAAGATAATCCCGTTTGCCTGTCTGCCGGCAAGCAGCGACTTCAAATGCTCTCTGCTTTCAGCGTGGATAGGCTCTTGCCGCAAAAACTTCTTACACTTGGCAAACTGGCTGTAAAGCTGATCATCAAGATCGTTGCGGTCAGTAAGCACGACGATCGTGGGGCTGTCCAAGGCATCTTGCAGCAGATGAGCATAAAAGACCATAGACAACGATTTTCCGCTGCCTTGTGTGTGCCAGAAAACACCGCCCTTGCCGTCGGTCACGGTTGCGTGCTTGGTAGATTCGATGGCCTTTCTTACTGCAAAATATTGATGGTATCCGGCAAGAATTTTGTAGCTCTTGATACCCTCGTTTGAAAAGCAGATAAAGTTCTTGATAATATCCAACAAGCGATCTTTTTGGAACAACCCTTCAAAGAAGGTGTCAAACTGTGCATACTGGGTATTTTCATAACTGCCGTCTTTTGTTTTCCACTCCATAAAACGATCTTCACCTGAGGTGATCGTTCCTGCCTTGGAAGTAGATTGATCGCTCATCACACAGATGGCGTTGTAAATGAACATCGACGGAATTTCCTGCATATAATTCCGAAGCTGCCGATAGGCCTCAGAAGCGTCTGTTTCCTCACGGGAGGGGGATTTTAGTTCAACAAGAACAACAGGCAAGCCGTTAAGAAAGAGAATAATATCCGGACGCTTGTTGCTGTTCTCAATGAAGGCCCATTGATTGGCAACGATAAAGGAGTTGTTTTCGGGGTGGGAATAGTCAGCGAGATACACAATGCCGGAACGCTCCTCGCCTTTTTCTAAGTAGCGGACCGGAATGCCGCTTTGCAGGTACTCCATAAATTCGGCGTTCTTCTGCACAAGTTCGCCATTTTCAAAGTTGCGCAGCTTGAATAAAGCGTCGTTAATGGCGTCAGCAGGTAAGCCCTTGTTCAGACGATACAAAGACTCCTCCAATACAGTATCATAGAGCGGGCTCTTAAAGTCCCGTTCCACATCTGGGCCATAAACATACTCATAGCCCAAATCGTTTTTGAAAAGCTCGATTATAGCGTTTTCATAATCAGCTTCTGTGTTATATCCCGGCATATTTACTTCCCACCTTTTATATTGGTTGCAGTATAATCATTTACTGCTTGTCTCAGGCGAGTGGTAATCTGTACAGCTTTTTCTTTTGCTTCTTTTTTATCCTTGAGCTTTACAAAATAATAACCTGAGATAGACATTCGAAGCTTGCTTATGATTGCATCTCGTTTATACCAATCAACAGCGAAATTGCTTTGAATGATTCCTTTTAGATCTTCAATTTCTTCTGGCTTGGCTATACCACTCAAAAGATTAGACAGATTAGAGAGAATATAGGTGTTCAAGGATTCATCGTCAATATTTTGAGGCGTACTATCTGCTTTTGCATGTGTGTCATACTTCTCAAAATCGGCAACTGCTTGTACATTTCCGCTATTTATATATTTGATATAACTGAGCTGGTGCTCCAATTCAGGAAACAGGGTTGCTTCGTTAATGTTGTACAGGTCAAGCTCTTTCAGGATTTCTTCCTTATTTTCACCACGAATGAAGAAGAATTCTTTTTCAAATGCATTCCGCAGATCGCCCCTCGATTTGGATATAACTGATTTTGCTATATCAGCGACGCCTGAAACAGAAAAGAGACTGGCTAAGAGGAATACACCGCTTTGCTTTCTTAATCGCTCATTCGTATATGTAGGAGTGACCATATAGTTTTCCTGAACAATCTTTGCAAACTCTTGAAACCCGTTTTGCGTGGACCACTTTTTCCTTGTTTCTTCGTCGATTATATGATCCCGCTTTAATCTGGCAAGGACATTCGCAACCGTGTTTTCTTTTGAAAGATCGTAATTTGCTAATGCGGAGACGATTTGAACTTCAAGATCCGTTGGCAAAGAGGGATAGTAGTTTCGGGTGTAGTAAATCACTCCGTATGGCTCGTGTTTTTCCTCACCGTCATCGTCAATATAAGATTCCTCGCCGTGACATTTACAAGCAAAGTACAGCGCTACCAGCGGGTTTGTGGTCAGATCCAGCAGTCTTGTACACATACCATAGTGTTGATACTTTGTCATAATGTCAAAAGTCGTATGAAATTCTTTGAATTCTGCCGGGATTTTTTGCAAAGGAATCTGCATAAGCCGGTGCTCTATACTAAGCATATTGTTTCTAAATATGCTCGGCTCAATATCCCAGAATTCTGCATCTTGCCCGCGAAAATATAGCTCAGTGGAGGTACCGTCATCAGATTCCTTCAGTGCTTTTACAGCGCTGATAAATGAACTGACAGAATCAATCTCGGTCAGCTCGCCAACTTCTAGTTCTTTATAAGCCAATGTGTTACCTCCTCTTTAGCGCAGCAACTATAGTATGTGCCATTGTATTCTCAATGAATGAGTTGTTTTTGTGTATGGGATAGGTAAATGATAATTTAGAGCAGCAAGCTCAGGCGTTATTCCAGGAACTGTTCATTACTAATACTGATCCGAGTTGGGAAACAGGTACCATTAGCAATTTGGGAACTGTTATTGGCGGAAGCACACCCTCCAAAGCAAGGCCGGAATACTATACTAAGAACGGGATTGCTTGGATAACCCCAAAGGATTTATCAATTAATAGATCAAAATTCATAACTCACGGCGAAAGCGACATTACCGAGCTTGGACTAAAAAACAGCAGTGCGACTGTCATGCCCGAAGGAACAGTTTTGTTTTCATCCCGTGCCCCCATCGGTTATATTGCTATTGCTGCTGGAAATATCACGACGAATCAGGGTTTTAAGTCGGTTGTTCCTAATGCTGAAATTGGTACCGCTTATGTCTATTACTACTTGAAGCAGAATCTATCAATGATTGAAAGACTAGCGTCCGGTTCAACATTCAAAGAAGTTTCCGGAGGAACAATGAAGTCTGTTCCTGCAATCGTTCCGGACAGCAAAACCATACAAGAATTCAACAACTTCTGTTTGCCGATATTTGAGCAGCAGAAAGTTTTAGAAACACAGAATCGAACATTGGCGGGTTTGAGGGACAGCCTTTTGCCTAAGCTGATGTCCGGCGAACTGGATGTATCCGCCGTCGAACTCTAAGCCGCTAAATTATCATTTATTTTTCTATTTGCGGCGATTTTATCATCCAAAGATTTCAGAATTCCGGATATGGATTGCTGTGTTTCTAAGTCTGGAACTTTGACCATCAGCGTTTGAAGGACATCCGTCTGAACTCTTTGTCTGCCCGATGAACCAACCATAGACTTGATTGCAGGTCCTCTTACTATGGAACTGGTAACGAGGTAGTAAAGAAAATCAGAATCACACCCGTCTTTTGCTCTGAATACAATGTATTCGGTGGAACCAAATCCGACCTCACCATTTTCGAGTACGCTAACCTTTGCAGTTTTGCCATTTTCAAGACACGGTGTAATGCGAGCCATTATGGTGTCTCCGTTACGAAATTTTGTACCACCGGAATATGGTTCTAATTCAAATCCGGGTACATCTCTACAAAATGGCTGCAATTTATCCATTGAAATCTTTTTTGCAATGCTTCCTTTTTTGAGTGACTCACGAGGATTAAATTCGGCAATCTCGTCTAACCTTTTTTCAAACCATTTAGCCACTTCATTCACCATCCTATCCGATATATTTTCTGTGGGCCAGTTTTACATTACTCTGCTTGACCATTGCATATTGCAAAGTCGTGTCAATCCGCTTATGCCCCAACAATTGTTGAAGCTGTTCTATGGGCATACCCTTGTCTATTGCCATCGTCGCCAGCGTTCGGCGGAACTTGTGCGGATGCACTTTGTGTACGCCCAACTGCTTGCCTAATTCCCGCAATCTTGTTTCGACGCCGCCTATGGATAGGCGGTTGAAAGGTGCTTTCAGAGAAACGATCAGTGCCGGATTATTGTCGCTGCGGCTGTCTAAATAGGCTTGTAGGTGCAGCTTCGTTCGGGCGTCAAAGTAGACCATTCGCTCTTTGTCTCCTTTACCGAACACCACGCACTCCCGCTCTGCGAAATCCACATCATCCCGGTTCAGGAGCACCATTTCGCCAACACGCATTCCGGTTGAAGCCAGCAGGTCGATCATCGCCAAATCCCGCATTTCAGAGCAGCTATCGCGCATCAGCTCAAGGGTTTCGTCTGAGTAGGTTTCCTTGATGTTTGACGCTGTTTTGACCTTATGTATCCGGCGAACGGGACTTTTGAGAATATAATCCTCATCTTCCAGCCAAGAGAAGAACGAAGAAAGAATACGCCGAATGTTATCTATGGTCACTCGGCTGGAATGGCGCTCCCTTTGGTAATTCGTCAGGTACTGACGAATATCCTCTGTCACAATCTCTTTGATTGGCTTCCCGATACCGTCAAGCATTGCCTGTGTGGTGGCCTGATAATATTTCAGCGACTTTTCGGAACAACCTTCAATACGCTTGGCGGCAAGAAAAAGTGCTAAAAGGTCTTGCTCCTGCTCCTTGGTCTTGCCATCGGAAGGACTAATGTCATAATCCCACAGAGTGTGCAGTAAAACCTCTTGCAGCTTTTCGACTTGTGCGTTGTTCAGGTATGAAAGCATATCTGCAACAACAGTTTGAATCAATTTTTGTCTCATTGTCGTTCTCCTTTTCCAAAAGAGAACGATACACAGCGGCTGTTCCTTTGATAAAACTCTCGCCACTGATGAGAGTGATTTGGTTAAGTTAGCTGTTGAAAAACATCCCTATCACTTATACGAACAATCTCATTTTCGTTGTCTGTGTTGACAACACCATACTCTTTCTTATTTTCATCAACCTCAACGACAAATACTGTTTTTCCGTTGTTTAACAATAAAACATTTCCACATTTGTATTTCATAATAACCTCCATTATTGACATAGATATAAATGATAATTTAGCAGCTTAAAGCTCGACGGCGGATACATCCAACTCGCCAGACATCAGTTTGGGCAACAGAGAATCCCGCAGCATAGATAGCTTTCTGTTTTCTATGCGTTGGTTAATTACAAGATCGTAAATCGGTTGTAGCACGCCGCCAATACGCTCCATAGAAGCTACATCTGGAATGATCACCTCTGCTTTTGCCAGATCTTCACGCTTAATATGACCCATAGTTGTGGCTTTATCGGCGGCAATTGCAACAAACCGAGCAAGATGATGTGCTGTCCAAGTATAGTAAAACCACTTAGGATATTTGACGGATGTCACTTTGAATAGATGCTGGTTGAGGCCACAAGTACCTCCACACCATAAATCCACAAGCAGGCTACCCGACCAAGAAAAAATCACATCACCATCGTGGACAATGAATTCAGGTTTGATGTTTGGAGAGCAAAGCTCACTGCTATAATCACAAAAGCCTTGGCGTAGCTCCTTAATTTTGAGAACTGACAATCCTCTCTCGCCATCAACTGGGCGGAACTTTTGCATAGCCAGCCCATTAAGATAGTCTGCAATATCAAGAAGGCTGCCAGTTGTCCAATTTGGGGGCAATTCTCCGTTTTGAAGCAATTCTTGCCGAAAAACTGCCTGAGCCTGCTGCTCTAAATTATCATTTATCGCCCGATTTATTGCAATTTTTTCGTCCAGTATTGAAAGAATGGCGGCGATTTTCCCCTGCTTTTCCAAATCATCCGGAATATCAACTGGTATGTCTCTTATTGTCGACATAGGAATCGTCGGTTGGGTACTTCCATGCGCATAGTTGATTAGTGTTTGTTTGAATTTTTCGCATCTGATATACTGAAAAAGAAAATTCGGATTAACCACAGAATCATTAGGTGTTATTTTACACACATTAGGAGCCAAATGATATTTACCATCTTCTCGAATTTGCGCACATTCACCAAGTGTTCCAGTATACGAAAGAACAATATCATTTTTGTGGAGTTGACTTCTTGGAAGTGTCTCCGATACTTCTTTTGAAATCCTCTGTATATCATCTAAAACAAGTGCACCATTTTTTAAATTAAGAGCGCGAACAGCGATTATTTCACCATCAGGAATATATTTTATATATTTTGTAAACTCATATCCCGCCAATTTTGTTATTTCAGAAATATCCCCAAGTTTACACCTCATACCCAATCGCCCCCAGTTTCTCGCGTATCTCCTGTTCCAACTCGTGCGACTTCTCAAACAGCCCGGCGAGTTCTCCGGTCAGGCGCTTCATTTTGTCATCGAACGGTTCGCCGTCATCCTCAACTTCTTCGATGCCAACATATCGGCCCGGAGTCAGGATAAAGTCCTGCTTTTCGATCGCCTGAAGGTCTGCCACAGCACAGAAGCCCTTTACATCTTCCAATGTCCCTTCTTGGAATGCTTCGAAGGTATCTGCTAATTTTTGAATGTCCTCGTCGGTGAAATCTCTGTGCTTTTTATCAACCATATGTCCCATTTTTCGGGCGTCAATAAAAAGCGTCTTGCCCTTTTGCTTTTTATTCTTGCTGATAAACCAGAGGGTGACGGGAATGGTCACGCTATAAAAAAGCTGTGTCGGCAGAGCTACAATTCCCTCCACAAGGTCAGCCTGAATGATGCGTTTTCTGATTTCCCCCTCACCGCTGGTTTGAGTGGACAGCGCACCATTTGCAAGAACAAGACCTATCTTGCCGTTGGGGGCGAGGTGGTGGATCATATGTTGAATCCACGCATAGTTGGCGTTACCGGCGGGGGGCGTACCAAACTGCCAACGCACATCGTCCTTCAGCTTTTCCTGTCCCCAGTTGGAGAGATTAAACGGCGGATTTGCCATAATGAAATCTGCTTTCAGCGTGGGGTGGAGGTCATTAAAGAAAGTGTCTGCCTGATACGGTCCGAAGTTGGCGTCGATACCACGGATCGCCATATTCATCTTCGCCATTTTCCAAGTATCGGCGTTTGACTCTTGCCCATAGACTGAGATCTTCCCCCGGTTTCCTCGATGTGCTTCTATGAAATCGGCTGACTGAACGAACATACCGCCAGAACCACAGCAGGGATCGTACACACGGCAATTTTCGTAAGGCTTCAGAATTGCAACAATCGTTTTAACGATACTTTCCGGCGTGTAGAACTCGCCGCCCTTAACACCTTCGTATGCAGCAAACTGCTGAATGCAATACTGATATGTTTTACCAAGCAGATCCTTGTTTTCTTTGGTATCGCTCATATCCATATTGGTGAACAGGTCAACCACATCGCCCAAAACACGCTTGTCCAAATCTGGGCTTGCATAGTTTTTAGGCAGCACATTTTTCAGGCTTTTGTTCTCTGCTTCAATAGCCCGCATTGCATTGTCTATGAGTGTGCCAATTTCAGGAGTATGAGCGGCAGAAGCAATTTTACTCCACCGGGCATCCTCCGGTACGAAGAAAATGTTATCTTCGGCGTATGCATCACGATCATCCTCGAAACCGTCGCCCTCAGCAACAAGCTCCTGATAACGCTTTTCAAAAGCATTGGATATATAGCGCAGGAAAATAAGTCCTACGATCACTTTTCGGTATTCTGCTGCGGGGATGTGCCCCCAAAGGACACACGCAGCGTCCCAGATTTGTTTTTCAAAGCCGATTGTGGCGTTGTTTCCGTTAGCCATATAAATATGTCCCTTTCTTCTTGCTATATCAGCTTATCATTCCGATGAATTCTAGTGTGGGGGAAATTAAATCTTTGCTTATAACCTTCCAGCCATGCACCATTAAAAATGCTAATCAATATTTCCCGGAATCAATGATTCTAAAGTGCTTGTCATTTGTTCAAATTCACGCTTTTCTTTCGCAGACATTTTGACAGGATACGCTCTTGCAATATCTTCAATGCTTTTCTTTATTTTGAAAGCTTCTGCGGGTTGCTTTAGAATTCTGAGCTCTGTTTTTATTGATTCTTTTGCGGATATTTCATTGATTATTTGTTTCATAAATTTGGAAATCTCGCTGTTTGCAGAATAATCAGCAGGCGCATAAAAGTTTATACGCCCATCACTAAACAACTGGTAAACTTTTCCTCTGTTATCTTTTTGGGGATCAAAAACACCGATAGAATAGCCGCCCTTGCTTTTTACTAATCGCATGCAAGGAATATCGGTTGCGCTATCGCCTATGTAAACTATATTTTCATAGGGAATTCTCAACAATTCATCAGGCATGCTGTCATTAACTCTTTCATCGTATTCTTCAAGAAAGCCTTTCGCAATACGGAATATAAATTGAGTCTTATTCGTGTAATTGATCGCTTGCGCTGGCCATTTTGCGACGCCATCTGCGGAATAAAGATATGTGGAGGCATATATTCGTTTAAAGTACTGAGCGATTTCGCTTCCCTCGATTATTTCTTTAAGTCCTGAAGAAATAATATAATGTTCCAGTTCAATTCCTTTCTTTTCGGCATATTCATTCATCCGCTTGAACCAAGTTTTGACGCCTTTATAAAGCTCCACATCCGCACCGATTTTTCTGAAGTACTCACGCTTAAGAGACTTCCGTTTGAACTCAGAATATCTTATCAATTCGTGCATCCACGCCAAATTCGTGTCCATTAGATTATCTTTTGCAAGTTTATTGGAGGACTGCCAAAACTCGCTTTTATCTATTCCAAAAGATGGAATGAGCGTAAATGTTTGCATATCATCGGGTGATAAGGTCTTGTCGAAATCATAGCAAATAGCCATTTTAGGTTTCTTGGCTCTGATTTCATCATTCATTTTTTCGTACAATTCCGTGCTTTCGCTCATTTTGCAAATGCCTCCTTTTAAATGTTGTATGTCCCGTTGTTATTGTAGTTGTAACTGGGTTTTTAATGTAGGCTTACCAAGGGTCGTTTCCGGTTAAACTAACACTTCCCATTTGCCGTAGCGTTTGCCGTCAACTCTGCGGATATATTGTTTCTCTTTCAGAGAGTCTATAATGCGCTTTATACTTCTGACGGATTTTCCTGTTTGTTCTGCAAGCTCGGTTTGCTTAACAGACGGGTTCTTTTTTATTAAATCCAACACAGCCAATTCTTCTAAAGCGCAGTCCAAAGTGCCAAATTGGCACTTTGGAATTTGCTGTTTGGCACTTTGGGAATTGCTTTCCTCCACATAATCAATGTGCATATAGCGGTTCTTCAGCTCGTAATCCGTGCCCAAAAGAAGATTGCTGAAAAACATTTCCAAGAACTTTGTGGTGGCGTGAACGCCCTTTTGCAGATTCGTATAGTTCGCTCGGACCAAGGCGTTGCGGAAGTACCACGAATTCTTTTCAAAGGCGTCGTTGTTTACACGAAAGCCGAAAGTTTTCATATATTTGATCATAAAGACGGCGGTGGCACGGGTGTTTCCCTCGCCGAAGGGATGAATCTGCCAAATGTCCGAAGCGAATTTCGCCAGGTGCTTCACCGCCGCATCTACGGACAGGCCCTCATAGGAGAACTGTTTTTCGGTGGCAAAATCATAATCCAGCGTATCCTTGATACTGTTCCAGTCTGCATAGATTACGGTGTCGCCGTTCAGTACCCACTCTTTCTTAGTGATGTTGTACTGACGAATCTGCCCGGCGTGACTGAACACGCCTTCAAACAGTCTTCGGTGGATGGAGAGCCACTCGGCAGGCGAGAATTGGAAGGCTTTTTCCCCCAACAGTTTTGCGATTCTGGCGGAAACAATGTCCGCTTCTTTCGTTTCGTTCTCGATTTCGGTGCGGGTGGTACGCTGCTCATAATAGCTATGAATGCGCTGCTGGGCTTCATCGATGGTGATTTTGCCCTCAATGTGATCTTTAGCGGTATCCAGCAGATAGGCAGAGGTGTTCAGCCCGTCCACCGCCTGCAAGCCGATGGCAGTCTGCCACGCTTCACTTTTTTCTGCCCGGTCCGGTTCGCCCTGCTTAATATATTCTTCCAGTTCAAATTGCCAATTCTGATCTGGCATATCTGCACCTCATTCCTTACTCAAATCTTCTGCCTTGAAGGTCGTGTACCCTTCGTAATAAAAGCTCTGGTCGATGCCACTCAAATAGACTTCCCGGCTGTTTATCTCGTCGGTCAGCGCCGCTTTCAGAAGCACCTTAATCTCCACATCCTTGATGGGGCTGCGCTCCATTGCAAGAAGATAATCCTCTTTATCCACCTTGCTCCAGTCCACGACCTTGCCGATTTCGGTTTTCAGAATATGGTCAAGCCAGTCGAGAATTTACCCGCCGGGAGCGTATCGAGTACGCCGTTTTCAAACAGTTCTACCGCCTTTTTCTTGCTGAGGCGTTCTTCTTCCCGGGCAAGATCGGCGGAGCTTGTCAGCCCCAATTTATTCTCCGGTGCCATAGTGCATCTCCTGATTAATTTACAAGGTGTTTAAGCACAAAAAACAGTCCGACAAGTACTATAACAATCAATAACACAACCCATCCGGTGGCTTTCTTCGCTTCCTTTTTTGAGTAAACCGGCCGTGCGGAATATGTATATTGTGCTTGCGGAGATTGGCGGAGCGGTTTTGGCTTTGCGACAGACTGAGGTTTTGTCGCCTCTCGATACATAGCAAGAGGATCACCTTGCGTCATAATCCTATCATAAAAATTGTCAATCCATTGTGCGTCGCTGAGGTCGCACATATTTTCTTCGCTGCTATTCGGGTCGTGTACAATTTGATTTCTGACCCAACGGTAATGCTTAAGGCACTTGAGATCTTCGACCCAGCCTTGTACCCGATATGAACCATTTGGGGTACTTTCCATCTCGGCTATATATGCGGAGACACCGTGCTGAGTTTGCAGCATATCGCCACACAGCTTTTCGAGATGCTTATACGAATCTATAAAGCCCATAGCTCATCACCCAATCCAGATTACTTATCCGCCGCCACGCCGGACTTCATCCAGGCGTCTACTTCGCTGACCTTGAATTTCCAAAGGCGGCCTATTTTCGCAGCGGGCATATTTCTTTTCTCTATCCAAGCGAGCACCGTATCACGGCTGACGCCGAGGTATTCGCAAATTTCTTTCATTGAGTACCAGCGTTCGATGGTCGGTTCCATTAAAATGTCCTCACTTTCAGGCGGTTTCCGATAGCTATAACTATACAATTTAAGTATATCACAGCAAGGCGGATTTATCAAGGATTATTGCGGATTTACGAGGGATTTAGAAGAAAATCTTATAATTAAAAGTGAAAGGTTTCCCCGCTCAGTTTACTGATTTGAGCGGAGAAACCTTTTTTGCTGAGAATTTCAAATTGTTCCCGAAAACACCCCCACAAACGGCACCCATTATTCAGAGTAAGTAGAGGGACCTTTTGAAAAGTTGAGAGAATTTTTCAAATTACTTTGCCAAAATCTCAAAAAATTTCCCAATTGGTTAGTAGGAGGGGCACTTGAAAAATTTTTCTAAAACCCATTTGTTATTTGCCCGAAAAGTTCCCAGTTGATTAGTAGTAGGGTTCGCAGAAAAAATCTCAAAAGTTTTTTCGTTCAAATCCAAAAAAATTTCCCAGTTGGTTAGTAGAGAGGCTTTCAAAGGAAATTTTCAAAATTCCTTCGTACAAATCGAAAAATTTTTCCCAGTTGATTAGTGAGGGGGTTAAAAAACAGCCCTTCTCGCTGGCTACCTATTGAGGGGACTGTCTCCCTGTGTACCTTGAAAATTGAATCGCCGCCTCCAAAGGATATGCTTCCGGCAAGTGACGCCACGACTTCCCGAAAAAGGAACGAGCGCATCAAAGAAGCGATACGCCGTGGTGAGACTCCGGGGCAGGAACGATACAGATGAGCGGCAGCAAGCAAAAATTACCGCAGAAATGCGGCTTCAGAACAAGCAAAGGAGGTTCAAACCTATGAAGAAAGGAGAGCTCAGAGAGCTTTATCAGATGA
>ERZ773221.1762-NODE-1762-length-19124-cov-2.678588_pt1 | contig 19124 bp, 17 predicted proteins | sample MGYA00580994_ERZ773221 | MGnify/ENA primary metagenome ERZ773221 (study PRJEB29015, sample SAMEA2737758) | human gut metagenome | biome: human gut; feature: human-associated habitat; material: faeces | place: China | collected 2012 ... | reverse complement strand
CATCCAGCCCCGCTGCAAGAAGATCTTCCAGATTCTCACCCAGAAGAACCCCATTTGTCGTCATTGTTACTTCTTCTGTGCCCGGAATCTGCCGGATCATCCGGATCAGATCTGCGCATCCTTTTCTGACCAGAGGCTCCCCTCCGGTAATCTTAAACCTGGTAATCCCGATCCGGACAGCCTCCCTGCAGATTCGTTCAATCTCCTCATAAGTCAGGATTTCTGACATAGGAATCCACTTTGCGCCATCCGGCATGCAGTACCTGCATCGCAGATTACAGCGGTCTGTGATTGAAATTCTCATATATTCAATTGTTCGTCCATAAGAATCTCTCACAGCCTTTTCCATCCTTTCTTAATTCCAGAGTGGTTCCAGTAACACCTCGATCGTACCGCCGCAGACCATGCCTTCTTCCTCCGCATCATCTCCGGTCATATCCACATATTCTGTCTTTAGTCCTGTATTATTTTCATGCATCATGACTCTCGCTTTTCTTAAAACCTCTGCCTCCATACAGCCGCCTCCGATGGTTCCAACACAGCTGCCGTCTTCCAGGATCAGCATCTTGGATCCCACATTTCTTGGTGCAGAACCCTTTCTTGTAATGATCGTTGCAAGCATCTTCTTTCCCGGATGAACGATATCCAGGATTGCTTCCAGCAAGTCTTCCGGATAACCGCAGACTCTCTTGTTCTGATTCTTTACTTCGATAATTTCCGCCATGATCGCCACACCGATCTCCTCCGGTGTCTCAGCACCGATGTTCAGACCAATCGGACTTTTTATCTCGCCGATTACTTCCTGGCTGCATCCTTTTTCAATCAGATTCTGCTTTACCATCGCACTTCTTCGCCGGCTTCCGATCATTCCGATATAAGCATGTTCCTTCCCAACGATCTTCTCCAGACAAACCTGATCATATCTGTGACCTCTGGTCAGTACAACAAAATACGTATCCTTGTCTCCTTCGATCTGATCCAGGGCATCTTCAAACGGCTGGCAGATCACTTCCGTTGCACCCGCATTTCTGGCATGATCGGCAAACTGCGGACGATCTTCAAGAACCGTGACCTTCCATCCAAGCATAATCCCGATTTTGATCACCGGCACCGATACGTGACCACCGCCACAAATGACCAGATGCTCCTGCCCTCCAATTATATCACAAAACACCTGCTGCTCTCTGATTTCATAAAGTCCACATTTTTTCAAGTCACCTGCTTCTGAAAAATGTGCTGAAAAGAAACCGTTTTCTTTACTTTCCCAGATTATTTTTTTCTCTGCCAAAATTGCTTTTTCTCCGGCTGCGGATCCTTTTGCCACTGTCAAAAGAACGTAATCCCCCGGCTTTGGTAAATCTTTTAATATCTCAAATACATTTTCCATCCAATCTCATCTACCCTACTACATATTTATTCAGTCTGTCAAATGCTTCTTTTAATACGGTTCCATCCTGAAACGGATCGGAATCTTTCGGCATTTCATCTTTCGCATGACATTTTCTTTTATCCCCATCACATTTTCTCTGCCATGCAATACTTTTATTGTAACAAATTTTTCCGCCAAATGAAATAAGAAGGTGCAGCTCTTTTTGTCTGCACCTTCCCTTTTCCTTTATTTTGTGATCTGATTTTAAAAATACTTTGCATTCAGCTTTTTGACTGTCCATGCAAACCATACCAGTACTGCAAGTACCAGCACTAACATCACCCAGAATAATTTTCCTGTACTCTGCACGTAAGTATTATACAGATCTTCTGCGCCGTACAGGATCAGCACTACCGCAAGCACAAGAAGCTTCGGTCCCGCTGCCGCCCTGTATGCTTCCTTATCCTTACACTTCTTTATATTCGTATCTTTTGGTACAAGAATTGATGTATTGATGATTCCTTTGAATTTAAGCTGAAACCATGCATACAGGCTGTACAATCCCGCCCCAATACCAATGATCCCGAAAATTCCTTCCATTCCGTTCATTCTTTTGCCTTCTCCTGTCTATTTTACGCCAAGAATATTCTTAACGGTCTGCTCCATCTGATCCACATCACATTCCGTATTGTGACGAATCTCGGCATTCATGATCTCTTTGATGGCATTCGGAAGCTCTGTACCGGATACTTTCTGAAGCTCCTCGATCAGTTTGAAATCATCCTGTCCTTTATACTTCGGATCGATCGCTGACATAACGCTTCCTGCAAATTTGTATGGACTTGCTGTGGATGCGATTACTGTCTTTCTGTCATCTTTACTGTCTTCTCTGTAAGCTTTATACACCGTTGCAGCTACCGCCGTATGGGTATCCATTACATAACCGGTATCTTCGTATATATCATGGATTGTCTTTGCGACCTGCTCTTCTGTCGCATATCCTGCCGCAAAATCAGCCAGGTTTGCTTTCATCTCACCTGTAATCGCGTAACTTCCCTTTGTCTTCAGCTCAGTCATAAGATCCGTATCTTTTCTTGCATCTTCTCCTGAGATCTTGTAGATCAGACGCTCTAAGTTGCTGGAGATCAGAATATCCATGGACGGAGATGTTGTAAGAACAAATTCACGGTTACGGTCATAAGTTCCTGTCTGGAAGAAGTCATAGAGAACTTTGTTCTCATTGGATGCACAGATCAGCTTTGCAATCGGGATTCCCATATTCTTTGCGTAGTATGCAGCCAGAATATTTCCAAAGTTACCGGTCGGTACAACTACATTGATCTCTTCATCTTCCGCAATCTCTTCATTCTGAAGAAGCTTCGCATAAGCATATACATAATATACAACCTGCGGAACCAGACGTCCGATATTGATGGAGTTGGCAGATGAGAACTGGTAGCCTGCTTCATTTAACTCTTTTTCCAGCTCTTTGTTCTCGAACATTGCCTTCACACCGCTCTGTGCGTTGTCAAAGTTACCGTGGATCGCAACAACAGAAGTATTGTCTCCTTTCTGTGTTACCATCTGCAGCTCCTGTACGCGGCTGACTCCGTTCTTCGGATAGAATACGATGATCTTGGTTCCTTCTACATCTGCAAATCCTGCAAGTGCAGCCTTACCTGTATCTCCGGAAGTTGCTGTCAGGATCACGATATCATTTTTCACCTGGTTCTTTCTTGCGGAAGTGATCATCAGATGCGGCAGGATAGAAAGTGCCATATCTTTAAATGCGATCGTTGCTCCATGGAACAGTTCCAGATAATAAGCATCCTCCACCTTCGCAAGCGGTGCAATCTCTTCGGTATCAAACTTACTGTCGTAAGCCTTTGCGATACAGCTCTTCAGCTCTTCTTCTGTAAAGTCTGTCAGGAATTCCTTCATAACTGTATATGCGATTTCCTGATAGGTCATCTCTTTGAGCTCACCAAGCGACACCGGAAGCTTCGGAATCGAAACCGGTACAAATAATCCGCCGTCATCTGCCAGCCCTTTTAAGATTGCCTGGGAAGCTGTTACTGTCTTTTCTGCATCTCTTGTACTCTTATAAAGTAAATTCATGGTTCTCCACCCTTCTTATTCTTTCTGATTCACTTCAGCAATCTGCTAAAGTATTTTCCTATTTAGCGATTATAGCATAAGAACCTTTCAAGTGCAATGCCATCCTTATCTGCGTTTCCACTTTCGTCCACACATCCGGCTCAGAAGAAAACACAGGAGCAGTGCCCCGGTCAGAATAACACCGATCAGAAATATCAGAATCTTTACATAAGATCCATCTCCGGTTGCAACCGTCTTTGCTTTCTCAGTTTCCTTTGGCTTTTCCGGACTTTCCGGTTTTTCCTCTTCTGCCGGCTTTTCCTTTTTATAGGTTACACTCTGTCCTTCGTCCTCCAGATCTGCGTGCGCTGCAACCAGCTTTTCCTCCAGATACACTTCCTCAAATACAACAACCTGTTCTCCTTTAAGCTTCGTTGCATCAAACGTAAATTCCATCTGAATTTCTCCGAAATCTGTATCCGGGATCAACTTTTTCTCTGCGGTCACTTCTTTTCCATCCTGAAGAACCGGCTTTTTGGTCTCCTTATCCATTAATGTGCCTTTAACTACATATTCTTTTCCAATCTCCAGATTTTTCCATTTTACCTGATCTATGACCGTTACCTGTTCTGTCCGTTTCCCGTTATGCGTTCCCGTTTCCCGGTCAGATGCTCTTGTCCCGATCTCCGGTACGGGATGTTCATCATTTGTCAGTGTCCCCAGATCAATTACTCGCATTTCCTTTGTTACTTCCACCTCAAACGCAGGAATCAGCATCCGGTCTTCATTATTTTTACAAGACAGTTCTTCCTCCAGATACGTTCCGTAAGGAAGCGCTCCTCTTGTATTATCCGGAGTTCCTTCCCCAAACCAGATCCCATCTTCACTTGTCTTCCCCTCATTCGTGTTGACGGTATGTGGATTCCAGTACGCACCGGTCGAAGCCTCCCCGTTTTTATCCGTCAGGATCACATGGCTCTCCCCAGTTGCCTGCGATGTGATCCGAAATGGGATATCCGCCAGTCTTTTCAAAGTTTTATCTGCCGCTTTCACCAGCTTTAAGTCCCCACGGATGAGCTTTTCCTTTATTTCCACTGGATTCCATATTTTCAGGGCTTTATAGCTTCCATTTTGCTCCGTTCCAGTCCTGATACAATGTGTAACGGTGTCCACCAGATACCCTTCCGGCGCATGCATCTCCCATACCGTAATCGTTCCAAGCGGAAGCTCGTTATTTTCAAAAAACGGATCCCCGCTGATCAGGTGCGCCTCATCCATCCGGACCACACCATCCGCATCCGACTTCAGCTTCCAACTCCTGAGCGGCACCTTCACACCGATCTCATTTTGATTGTCAAAAATGCTATCAAAAAATGCCACATGAAATTCTGCTCCCGCAAGAGAAAGTCCTGCCTGCGCCTGCCCTTTCCCTGTTTCCGCATCCTGCTTCCGGATCAGGATTTCCACCTTTGTCTTTTCCGGTTCATCCTGACACTCATAGATCACGGTCTGTCCGGCATTCACCGTGATCTGCCGCAGCTTTGTGTCCAGTACATAACCTTTCGGTGCTTTAGTCTCTTTGATGTCATAGGAACCCTCCGGCAGATTTTCTGCCTTCCCGTATCCTTTCTTGTCTGTCCGGATTACGCAGACTGCCTCGGATGTCCCACTTTTACAGACGGTATACTCTGCCCCTTCCAGTGAGTAGAGCTGATTATCAGCCGTAATCTCTGACCTTGCAGAGCTCTTCATGATCTCCAGGCTTCCGTTATGGGTTGTCTTAAAAAGATATATCGTTGATCTGGATTTTGCCACAAGCTGTGAAATCTGATTGCCACTCGACGGGATAGATGCCGAATGCCAGAACCGGTTATCGTTGCTATTATCTCCCCAGAAAAATCCGATATGGCAGTCTGCATCTTCTTCCTCCCAGGAAACCGGCTCAAAATAGATCACATCTCCTTTTTGCGCTTTTCCGCCCGCAAGCAGCTCCTCAATGGTGTTGTAATGATAGGATTCCACGGCATTGTCTGTCATCCAATGAAACCAGTTGCTCGCATTGACCTTGCCGCCACGGAGACTTCCTTTGTCAATTCCTGACAGATCCGCTCCACATTTTTCCAGAACATAAGCGACAAACCCGGTACAGTTCATTGCCCCATTTCCACCGTAGGCTCCGTTCGGACGCATGCAGTTCTCTGCTGTCAGAGGATATCCGCTGTAAGGCGTTCCCAGATAATAATCGTCCTTTTCGTGGTTTTTTAACTCCTCAAGCACTTTTCCCGGCTCTGCTCCTAATTTTTCATCAAGTTTTACAATCGTTTCTTTCTTTGCGATTCTCTCTGCTGAGTTTGCAGATACGACAGGCATACTGCTGCCCGACAATGATACTACCGCCAGAATCACACTTAGTATTCCGGCAAAATGATTCTTTATATATTTCATAAAAGTTTCTCCTTCTGCCTTTTCAGGTCAGAAAAGAGAATATAAAAGACGAGTACCCTTACTATAAAGGAAGAGTACCCGCTTGTCAATAGTATTTTATTGTTGATCTGCCTCCAGAACGATCACACTTCTCGGTCCCACAAGAATTCTTTCCTCCGAAATCCGTACCGGATTCTGATAAATTTCCTGCTTTTTATCTCCAGTATTTGCCGCCACATGCCAACTATATCCGCCCGGAAGTTGTGGAAGTTCTACCCAGACACCTTCCCAGTATGGATTCATCAGAAGATACACACAGTCTTCTTTTGCCATTTTGTTATCATATCCGGCAAACATGACTGCCGCCGTCCGGATCTCCGGTCTGGAAAAATCCAGTTTCCACGGCACTTCACCGTGAAAACTGATCTCCGGAAATCCAAGACTGCTCGCCCCTGCATCTCCTGTGATCGACGGATGCCGTTTCCGAAATGCCGTCATATAAGCACAAAAATCAAATACATCCTGAAACTTTTCTTTTCTTGTCCAGTCCAGCCAGGAAATCTCGTTATCCTGACAGTAGGCATTATTATTCCCGAACTGAGTATTGCCAAACTCATCACCTGCAAGGAACATCGGTGTCCCTCTGCTGCAAAGCAGGACCGCAAAAGCATTTTTCATCATCCGGTGGCGCAGTTCAACAACCATAACCTGATCGGTGTCCCCCTCTGCCCCACAGTTCCAGCTCCGGTTATCGTCACTTCCATCAAGATTTCCCCATCCATTAGCCTCATTATGCTTCTGGTTATACGAATAAAGATCATACAGGGTAAATCCATCATGGCAGGTCAGGAAATTCACAGAAGCATGTTTTCCGCGGATTCTGGTATCATAGATGTCCGGAGAACCGGCAATTCTCTGAAGCGCTGCTCCTGCTGCCCAAAGTCCCCCTTTTAAATATTCCCGCACGTCATCCCGGTATCTTCCGTTCCATTCTGACCATCTGCGGAATGCCGGAAAACTTCCGACCTGATAAAGTCCGCCGGCATCCCACGCCTCCGCGATCAGCTTTGTGTCTGCAAGCAGCGAATCATAGGCAAGATTCTTTACGAGTGGTGGATTTTCCATCGGTGACCCATCCTCATTTCTTCCCAGGATCGAGGCAAGATCAAACCGGAAGCCGTCCACCCGGTACTCTGCCACCCAGTATCGCAGACAATCCTGGATCATTTTGATCACCACCGGATGATTACAATTCACAGTATTTCCACAGCCACTGAAATTATAATATTTTCCATCGGGTGTCAACATATAATAAATCTGATTGTCAAATCCTTTAAACGAAATAAACGGTCCGCATTCATTTCCTTCTGCCGTATGGTTAAACACCACATCCAGGATTACTTCAATCTGGTTATCATGCAGTTCTCGGATCAGTTCTTTTAATTCTACTCCTTCCCGGTTGTATTCCGTTGATGCTGCATAGCTCGTATTCGGCGCAAAAAAGCTGACTGTATTATACCCCCAGTAATCAATCAGTTTCTTTCCATCAACCTCACGGCTCCCCTGCAGTTCATCAAATTCAAAGATCGGCATTAGCTCCACCGCATTAATCCCCAGTGTTTTCAGATAAGGAATTTTTTCTTTGATTCCGGCAAAGGTTCCAGGATGACGGACACTTTTGTCCATCTTCGTGAATCCCCTGACATGCATCTCATAGATGATCAGTTTTTCCATCGGGATCTTATCTGGCTTTTCACTGCCCCAGAAGAAATTATTCCGGACTACTCTGGCACGATATCCCCCTGTATTTAGTGCTTTTCCCCATACACTCTGCCCGGTAACTGCCTTTGCATACGGATCCAGTAAAATATGCTTTTTATCAAACAGCAGACCTTCCTTTGGTTTCCACGGTCCGTCCAGCCTGTACGCATATTCAAATTCTTCAATATCCAGTCCGAATACCATCATGGAAAATACATCCCCGATCCGGCAGTTTTCCGGAAATGGGATCACCGCATAAGGTTCCGGTTCCTTTCTGTGAAACAGAAGAAGTGCACATGTCACTGCCCCTTTTGAATGCACTGTAAAATTAACTGCCGACTGAAATGCAGTCGCACCCTCATCACGATACAGTCCGGGACAGATTTCAAATCCATTTACATTTTCTGTCGGAACCCATCTTGGCATCATTTCTTCCAGCATTTTACCAGCTCCTTCCATGTCATGTTTTCAGTATAGCACATTTTTCCGTTTACACATCTTTCCTTTCTGTATATAATATAAAGGATTACATATTTTTTTGCAGCAGACTCAAGGAGGTTTTTTATGACTGCACAGCATCTATATTATTTATTTCAGTGCTTCTTTATATATGCCTTTTTAGGCTGGTGTACAGAAGTTGCGTTTGCCGCTTTTAAAGAACATCGTTTTGTCAACCGTGGATTCTTAAATGGCCCGATCTGTCCGGTATACGGTTTCGGCGTGGTTGCAGTCATTCATTTTCTGACACCGCTTCGTTCCAACCTGCTCCTGCTATATCTCGGAAGTGCTATTCTTGTTACTGCAATCGAATGGCTGACCGGGTTCATTCTCGAAAAGGTTTTCCATAACAAATGGTGGGATTATTCTAATATGCCGCTCAATCTGAATGGATATGTGTGCCTTTTGTTTTCTCTGATCTGGGGAGTGTTCTGTGTTTTCATCGTAGATGTATTCCATCCACTGATTGACACACTGCTCTCACACATTCCTTTCCTTGTCGGTATCATTCTTGTATGTATTCTGGTGATTGCCGGACTTGCCGATCTCTATGTAACAGCATCCGGTATCCTGAAGCTCAACAAACGTCTTGAAAAAATGCAGGCCATTGCAGACGAACTTCATCAGATTTCCGACAAACTTGGTGAATCAATCTACAAGCGTACCATTACAGCTATGGAAAAACAGGAAGAGTTCAAAGATACTGTATCTGAGAAGCAGGAAGAATTTAAATCTGCTATTTCCGAAAAACAGGAAGCAATTTCAGACACCCTTGCCGATGTTTCTGACGAAGTAAAAGAACGGATTACTCTTCTTCGCAGAAGCTACCTGGAAAATGTCAAAGCAACTTCTCATATGCAGAAGCGTATCATGAAAGCTTTCCCGAAAATGCAGAGCCGCAACTACAAAGAATCCTTTGAAGATCTTAGAAACAAACTGAAGGAAATGTCTCTCAAAAAATAACAGGCTGTAAAAAATCCATCTGGTTTTCTTTTAAAAAAAGAAATCAGATGGATTTTTTATCTTTAAAATTATGATGTGAGTGTCAAAAGTAAATTTTGCCACTCACTAATGTTTCCTCTTGATCTTGTCCAGATACGGAATCTCGATTGGATCGATTGCATCAAGTGGCTGTTCTTTATTGATCTTCTTTTTGCGTGTGTGCTTTTTCAGAAGTGCACCACCCCGGTTATAAAACCAGAAAGAAAAGATCAGAAGTTTATTGAATTTTCCAATTTTGTCTTTTGTCGTCTTCGTGTAATACTCCCCACCGGACTGGATCTCTCCTTTTTCCCTGATCTGCCGGATCAGATCCAGCTCTGTCTCAATCCGTACCGGAAATTCCGTATACCCCATGCCGACGCAGTCCAGCTTATGCGCATCACTTCCTCCGGTCCCCGGTTTTCCATATTTTTCAGCAAGATACTTCGCCCCTTCATTGGACTGTGGTGGCTCACATGCATTGAAAGTCTCTATAAAATCAAATTTTTCAATCAACTCCGGAGATTTCTGCCATCTTTTCGTATTCGTAAAACTCAGATACTTTTCCCCACACGGATGTGCCGGTCCACAGATTCCTCCATTGTGATGCACAAAATCAATCAGCAGCGAAAGCGGAAGCCCTCTCAGCTCCAGAAGGCGCATCTTTACTCCCTGTGGCATAATGATCAGAATGTGCCCCGCATCCAGTGTATCATACTCTATTCCTTTCAATACGACAAAATCTTTGTATTTTCTCCCTTTGATCGTATTCTTCCAGTGCCGATATCCATTATAGGTGTCATGATCTGTAACCAGCATTCCGCCAATGCCTTTAGACTGCAGCTTTTTAATAAATTCTTCAATCGGCACTTTGCTGTCAATTGATCCTTCTCTTACATGACAATGCATATCTATCTTCATATTTTCATCTCCAGATCTTATATCGTTGATACTATTTTTATTATACCTCTTTTTTTATAACGCTGCAAGAAATACCGGTTTCTTCCAGCCATTCCTGATCAGATACAAAAGAGGATGTATCACATTCTGATACATCCTCTCATCCATCTTATCTATTCTTCATCCTCGTCATCATCATCATCCAGATCGATCAGCATGGTTCTTGCCATCTCTATTTCTTCTTCTTTTGATGTTTCTTTCTTGATCGCATTTGCTCTTCGAACCTGCTTCTTGTTGATCTCACTTGACTTCATGATAAACTGGATCACGATTCCGATAAATGTAATCCCAATCGAAATGATCCACATGAAAATCACATTTTTCAGACCTGCCAGATCATAGATCATCATTCCTGCTCCAAAACCGCCTGCTAATGCCGTCGCAATAATCACAAACGGTTCAAACCAGATCATCGCAAGGATTGCGAAAATCAGTCCGACTGCTCCACAGACTGCCAGCATGATCCAGTTTCCCGCATTTGTAATCGCAAGTACTGTGCCAGCCATTCCCAGAAAGCATACCCAGAAAGCTCCGAATTTCTTAAATACACTGTTCAGTATTGCAAAAACCAAACCCGCAACTCCGGCTGCGATCAGTACCGGAACAGCTTCCAGTCCCATAAGATATGTCACGGCAAATCCAAGCAATGCCCCTGCAACGAATCCAATCACTGCATTCCAGACACGGATCAGCTTCAAACCTAAAATTCCAATGAAAACTGATATAACAATTGATACCGCCGAAACAATCACGGCTTCTTTTCCTGCTATAAATACCGCACTGTTTCCCATGATATCCTTCAATACTATACCTATTGATTCCATCCTAATCTCTCCTTCTGTCGTACTTTCCTGTTGTTAAGTCAGACGCTTATTTTGATGAAGAGTCTGAAGATGTATCTGTATCTTCGGTCGTGCTCTTAACCGTTACGCCCTGATCAGCAAAACTGATCGTATTCCATACTTTTTTATGTACTTTAATATCCGTTTTCTTTTTCCATTTCTTACAAATTGACTGATACTGGTCACTCTTTCTCTGTGATACAATGGACTCTTTCTTGGTATCCGTTGCATCACGATCAAGAAGGCTGACTACTTTTGCAACATAATAGCCATTGTCTGCTTCGATCACGTCTGTTACTTCGCCTTCTTTTAACTTATCAGCAGCTTTGATCAGATCTTCGTTTGGCGATGTCGTATCCGAGTCAAATGTCAGATCGGTGGCTGATGCACCTACTGCTGTTGCAAATACAGAAAAATCTTCTGCCGAAGCCGCATCTTTCTGGAAATCTTCTGCTTTCTTTTTCACTTCTGCTTTTTCGTCATCTGACATATCTGTCGATTTTCCATCACTGCCCGTTGTCTTTGTAGAGAACAGCACATACTGCATTTTCTTCTGTGCTGCTTCCTCATCGGATACATTCGTATCTACATCCACAGTCATGGCAGTTTCCATCTTCTTCTGAAGTGTCAGAAGTTCCAGTACTTTCTTTACCGTCTTTTCATCGCCTGATACTGCATCTTTTGTAGCACTGTCATTGCTGTCAGTAAATTTCTTCGCAGCATCCTCGATGCTTTTTTCCTCATCATCACTTAGCGAAACTTTATAATCATCCTTGTGCTCATCCAGAATATACATTTCTTCCAGAGAATCCATGATTGAATCCTTATAATTCTCTTCGTAAGTCTTTCCGTCTGTAACTTCTTTTCCCCAAAAATCATCTCCCAGATAACTGCTATATGTTGTTTCAAACTGCGCCTGCTGATATCTTGCAAAAAAGTTCGCCACATCTGCAGTCACTTTCTCATCTCCGACTTCTACCACTGTATCCTGTCCGTTAAACTTGCTTCCACATCCGTTTAAAGATGCAATGCAGGCAACTGCCAGTATACAGGCAACCACTCTTTTTTTCATTTATAAAATTTCCTCCTTGATCTTCTCTCCATTGTACACACTTCTTCACTATGCACTCGTATAGTATATCTTTTTTTTACCTTACTGGCAATCTTTTTCATAAAAAATACACATTATTCTTCGACAAGTCCCTGTATATCTTCGACAATTTTTCCTGCATTTTCAAGAATCTGCTCTGCTTTTTCTTTTTTATTTTTCCGAAGTTTACAATAAATAAAATATGGATTTTCTGCATCTGTCTTAAATGTCAGTTCTCCCTTATATTTTGCCAGCAGTTCCGGAATCTTTGCTACATTTACCCTTGCCTTCTCATACATGGTAAATTTGTATTCATCGCCTTTTTGCTCTACCGAAATTACATAAGCCGCATGTGCTTTCGCCTTCAGCTGCGCGATCATCAGAAGCTGCTGCACCTTGCGTGGCGGATCGCCGAAACGGTCAATCAATTCTTCTAGCATATCTTCCTGTTCTTCTTCTGTCTCAATTGCTGCGATCCGTTTATAGATATCCAGCTTCTGATACTCATTCGGAATATAAGATGCCGGAATATAAGCATCAATATTCAGATCCACGGTTGTCGCATAGGTTTCTTCCGGGATCTCTCCCTTCAGGTGACGGACTGCCTCACTTAACATCTTACAGTAAAGATCGTATCCCACTGCATCCATATGTCCATGCTGTTCCTCCCCAAGCAGGTTTCCTGCCCCACGGATTTCCAGATCCCGCATGGCGATTTTTACACCAGAGCCAAGATCTGTAAACTCACGAATTGCCGAAAGACGTTTTTCTGCAACCTCCCGGAGCATTTTGTCTCTTCTGTACAAAAGAAATGCATATGCCATACGGTTCGATCTTCCAACTCTTCCACGTAGTTGATAAAGCTGGGAGAGTCCCATCCGATCTGCATCATGGATGATCATGGTATTGGCATTGGAAATGTCAAGACCGGTCTCGATGATCGTCGTCGATACCAGAACATCAATTTCTCCATTGATGAAATCGTACATAATATCTTCTAACTTGTGTTCCCGCATCTGCCCGTGTGCATATGCCACATTTGCATCCGGCACAAGTTTCTGGATCTTCGCTGCCATTTCAGCTATATCCTGGACACGGTTATAGACATAGTACACCTGTCCCTGGCGGGAAATTTCTCTTTCGATTGCCTCCCGGATCATCTCATCATTCTCCTCCATCACATAGGTCTGGATCGGCATCCGGTCAACTGGTGCTTCTTCCAGCACACTCATGTCACGGATTCCGATCAGACTCATATGAAGCGTCCGGGGAATCGGTGTTGCCGTAAGTGTCAGAACATCAATATTTTCCTTCAGCTTTTTGATCTTTTCTTTATGCTGTACTCCAAAACGCTGTTCCTCATCAATGATCAGAAGTCCCAGATCTTTAAATGCCACATCCTTACTCAATACCCGGTGGGTTCCGATGATGATATCAACCTGTCCCTTTTTCAAATCTTCGATCGTTTTTTTCTGTTGTGCAGGTGTGCGGAAACGGCATAACAGATCCACCCTTACCGGAAATTCTTTCATCCGTTGCACAAAAGTGTTGTAATGCTGCTGTGCAAGAATCGTAGTAGGGACCAGATAGACAACCTGCTTGTTCTCCTGCACTGCCTTGAATGCTGCCCGGATTGCAATCTCTGTCTTTCCAAATCCCACATCCCCACAGATCAGACGGTCCATGATCTTTGGACTTTCCATATCCCGTTTTGTTGCCTCGATTGCAAGCTGTTGATCCTCCGTTTCCTCAAACGGAAACATTTCTTCAAATTCTTTCTGCCAGACCGTGTCCTTTTCATAGACAAATCCTTCTTTGGACTGCCGTACTGCATAGAGTTCCACCAAATCTTTGGCGATCTGCCAGACTGCTGTCTTTACCTTGCTCTTCGTGCGATGCCATTCCTGTCCTCCAAGTTTGTTAAGTTTCGGCTTTTTAGCATCTGCACTGGCATACTTCTGGATCTGGTCAAGCTGTGTGGCAAGAATATAAAGATTTCCACCATCAGCATACGAAATCTTCATATAATCCTTTGTCACCTTATCAACTTCTATTTTTTCAATTCCCCGGTAGATTCCAAGTCCATGATTCTCATGCACTACATAGTCTCCCGGTTTCAGATCCGAAAAGCTGCTTATTTTCTGTCCATCATAACTTTTTCGTTTCTTTTTCTTCTTTGTCTTTCCAAAAATATCTGACTCAGATATGACAATAAATTTAATCATCGGATACTCGTATCCGACTTCTATATGCCCGTAGCATACCATGATCTCCCCTGGATTCACTTCACGTTCCTGATCCTCACTGTAAAAACTGCTCAGATCATAATCACGTAGATCCTCTGCCAGACGTTTTGCCCTTGTTCTGGACCCAGAAATCAGAACCGCCCGGTATCCGTTCCTTTTCAGTCTTTTGAGATCCTGTGTCAGCATCTCAAAGCTGCTGTTATACGGGTTAACGCTTTTTGCCTGGATCCCAAATCGCTTTTTCACAAAAAATGGCTTACATTTCATTTCCAGAGCACACATCCCGATCATACAGAATTTGTTCAGAAATTTTATAATTTCATCAGTCGTAAAAAATTCCGGAGCTTCTTCCATTTCCCCGGTCCTTTCCATTTCTTCTGCACGGTTCTCTCTCGCTTTTTCCACTTCATTTTCTGCCAGACGCCCTTTTTCCAGAAGCCTTGCTGGTTCATCCAGGAACACCAGTGTGTCCTTCGGATCAAAGTAGTTGATAAAAGAAACTTTCCGGTCACTTCCCAGTCTGTCATCTGCCGGATAAATAACGATCTGTTCCAGATTCTCTACAGATCTCTGGCTGTCCACGTCAAAAGTCCGTATTGAATCCACTTCATCTCCCCAGAATTCAATACGGATCGGCAATTCCTCGGTAAGTGGGTAAATATCAATGATTCCACCACGAACTGCAAACTGCCCCGGACCATCCACCTGAGCTTCCCTGTCATATCCAAGTTTTATGATCTTCTCCTTCAGCGATTCAAATTCCAGCGCCTCCCCATTGGAAATGGTCAGAATGTCCCCTTTTATTTCTGCTTCCGATGGCAGTTCATCCATGAATCCGTCAATCGTTGTAATGACCGTAACCTGGCTTTTTGCCTCCATCATCATCTGCAAGGTTTCCATCCGCTGTTTGACCAGCTGTTTTCCGTGGATATCTGCCTGATAAAAAAGGAGATCCTTTGCCGGATAATAGCTGGTATTTTCATTTAAAAAACGATATTCTTCGTATAATTTTTTTGCTTTATCTTCACTGGAAAGAACGATCAATGTATGCCCATAACCTTTTCCAAGCGCATACATCAAATGCGTTTTCTGTGATGTCACACACCCGGAAAGAAGCAGCATGCCCGGTTCCCGTCCACGCTCTTCACAGATTTCTTCAATCTCTGCCAGTTCAGATAAAGGAGCCGTAAGTGCATGCATCGCTTTTTGCCTCCTCTTATTCTTTCTTTTTCTGGTTATATTCGTTCATTGCCTGATCGATTGCTCCCTGCATGATCAGAGCAGAAGCTTCACAGGCAAGATCATATCCTTCTTCCATAAGTACACGGTCCTCTTTGGAAAATTTTCCAAGAACATAATCAGCAAGATCATATCCTTTCGGTTTTTCTCCCACACCTACCTTGATCCGTGGAAACACACTGGTTCCAAGATTGGCAATGATATTTTTGATTCCGTTATGTCCACCGGCACTTCCTTTTCTGCGGATCCTGAGTTGTCCGACTTCCAGACTGATATCATCATAAATTACAAGAAGTTCTTCTTCCGGATCGATCTTGTAATATTCCACCAGACTACGGATACTCTCTCCACTCAGGTTCATATAAGTCTGCGGCTTCACAAGAAGCACTTTCTGTCCCTCGATCACTCCTTTTCCGATGAGGGCACGGTGTTTTTTAGTATCGACTGCTATCTGGTATTTCTCCGCCAGGCGGTCCACCACATCAAATCCAACATTATGTCTTGTCCCCTGATACTTTTCATCCGGGTTTCCAAGTCCTGCAATTATAAACATTCTATTCACCTCTGCTTTTTCTCTTTCCTGATTCTACTAAATCCTTTCTCTTTTGTCACGCATTTCTCATGCATAAACTATTTTTTCTTTTCATATAGTTTATTAAGCGGCATAACCTGCCGAAATTCCATACTGCCTAAGGAGGTTCTTTATGAATTCCAAAACAAAAATCATCGTACTTCACATGAAAGAAATTATCTATACTGTTATTTTTGCCACTTTAGGTATTCTCATCCTCTGCCTTTTATTCTTTATGTTCTCCGGAGACCGGCATTCCTCTGTATCCGACAAAAAATATACTCCCGGCGTTTATACCTCTTCTTTTACACTCGGAAATGAAGATCTGGAACTGGAAGTTTCTGTCTCTGACACCTCTATCAATTCCATCCGCATTTCCAATCTAAGTGAGACGGTAACTGCCATGTATCCTCTTCTTCAGCCATCTCTTGAGAATCTGGCTGACCAGATCTGTAAATCCCAGTCCCTTGATCATCTTACACTTTCAAGTGACAGTCCCTATACTTCTCAGCTTCTTCTCAACACCATCCGTGATGCGCTCAAAAAAGCTGCGGCAACCAACTGATGCCGCAGCTCTTTTCCTTTTATTAACCTTCCACGATCAGATACTGTCCGTTCGGAAGTGCGAATACTTCTGAAGCCTCTTCCAGCTCTTCATCACTCATACCACTGATGTCCGCTCCGCTTTCATCCAGATAATCTCTCACATCCTTGATAGAATCTACAACAACCGCCATACAGTCTTCCAAAAACGCTTCTGCCTCTTCCAGTGTCTCTGCAACCGGCTCATCAAAAAGCTGTGACTGCATATTCAGGAATGTCTGCAGACATTCTTCATCATACTCATACATACAGGCAACCCTCCCTTATCTTTCTCACAGAAAAATTTTCTCATCTGAACTATAAATAGTTAAGCAATTCTTCAGCATGTGCAATTGTTGCATCTGCTCCTGTCTCCACAAGAAGTTCTTTGGTCCGAAATCCCCATTCTGCTCCGACTGTAAACATACCGGCAGCCTTCCCTGTCTTCATATCTACATCCGAGTCTCCTATGTATATTCCTTCTTCCGGCGATACCCCTAATTTATCAAGTATCCACAGAAGTCCTTCCGGATCCGGTTTCTTCGGAAATTCACCCGACTGCCCCTGAATATGGTCAAAATATCCTTTTCCAAATGTACTTTCCACTACATCGATCGCCTGCAAATGTGGTTTGTTGGAAAATACTGCAATCTTTATTTCCTTCTTCTTCAGTGAATCTAACATCTGAACAACGCCATCATAAGGACGTACATGGTACATACAATTTTCTCCAAAGATTCTGCTGTACACTTCCATACCTTCTTCAATCCTCTTAAGCTCTGTGTCTCCGGACGCACGAAGTGCACGTTCCATAAGGCATCTGGCTCCATCTCCAACGAAGCTTCGGCACTGTTCTTTGGTAATTGGCTCAAGTCCCATTTCTTCTAACGTCTTATTCGTTGAATAAGTCAGCGAATCCAGCGTATTTGTCAAAGTTCCATCCAAGTCAAAAATACACGCTTTATACATTGCTGTTCTCCTGTTCTTCTGTTCTATGATTATAATAGTATGAACCTTGACAAATTTCAACTGGAAATCTCTATTTTTCTATTCACTTTGCAGATATTGTCGCATAGCCCTGAGTGCATTCTTTTCCAGGCGGCTTACCTGTGCCTGTGAGATTCCGATTTCTTCTGCTACCTCCATCTGCGTTTTTCCTTCAAAAAAACGAAGTCTGATAATATACTTCTCCCTTTTTCCGAGTCGGTCCATTGCCGCCTGAAGAGACAGTTTCTCCACCCATCTGTCTTCTTTGTTCCTTTTGTCACTGATCTGGTCCATCACATACATAGCATCTCCATTGTCATTATATACCGGCTCATTTAAGCTGACCGGCATCTGGATCGCATCCAGCGCATAGACGATCTCTTCCTTTGCGATCCCGATTTCCTCTGCAATTTCCTGAACAGTAGGTTCTTTCTGGTTTACTTTGACATAATTTTCTTTCGCGTAAATGGCTTTATATGCCGTATCACGAAGTGACCTGCTAACACGGATCGAATTATTGTCCCGAATGAACCGCCGGATTTCTCCAATGATCATCGGTACCGCATAAGTTGAAAATTTTACTTCCAGTTCCGGATTGAAATTATTGATTGCCTTGATCAGTCCGATGCACCCGATCTGAAACAGATCATCCGGATTTTCACTGCTTCCCGAAAAGCGTTTGATCACACTGAGTACCAGACGCAGATTTCCTTTGATATACTGTTCTTTTGCCTCCTCATCCCCCGCTTTGATCTTCTCAAAAAGTACCTCTTTTTCCCCGTCGCTAAGCAGGGGAAGCCTTGCTGTATTTACACCACAGATTTCTACTTTATTAAGTACCATCTCAATAAACCTCCAAATCTTTACTGGTATAAATTTTTCTCAAAACTGTTTTTATTTATTCGATTCCCACTAAAATATTAAAAATATCGCTCCTTGACTTTTTTCGCACTCTTCTGAAAGAATATACATCTTAGTAATATTGTCTGATTTTCTATCATTTTTCTTTAAATTATAGTATAATATACTAAAATAATTTTTACGCAAAGGGGTTGAGTATATGAAACTTACTTTTATCGGTGCCGCCCATGAAGTAACTGGAAGCTGCCATTATCTTGAAGCATGTGGAAAACATATTCTAATAGACTGTGGACTGGAACAGGGACCTGATCTGTATGAGAATCAGGAAATCCCGATCAATCCTTCCATGATCTTCTTGTAACGCATGCACACATTGACCATTCCGGCAAGATTCCTCTGCTTGTAAAAAATGGTTTTAAAGGAGAAATCATCTGTACATTCGCCACCTCTGATCTGTGCAGTATTATGCTCCGTGACAGTGCACATATCCAGGAATCCGAAGCAGAATGGCGAAACCGGAAGGCACTTCGTTCCGGTGCTCCGCTTTACGAACCACTTTATACTGTACAGGACGCCATGAATGCAGTTGCACTTCTTGCGCCGATCGATTATAACC
>ERZ773221.1759-NODE-1759-length-19135-cov-4.085639_pt1 | contig 19135 bp, 18 predicted proteins | sample MGYA00580994_ERZ773221 | MGnify/ENA primary metagenome ERZ773221 (study PRJEB29015, sample SAMEA2737758) | human gut metagenome | biome: human gut; feature: human-associated habitat; material: faeces | place: China | collected 2012 ... | reverse complement strand
AACGCAAGCAACGGGTGCAGGCATAAATACGCTTCGGGCTTCCATTCACAATTGCCCGTACACGCTTAATGTTGGGTTTCCAAGTTCTGTTGGAACGTCTGTGTGAATGAGATACCTGAATGCCAAAAGCCATGTCCTTGCCACAAATTTCACACTTAGCCATGAGTGTGCACCTCCTTTTAGCGCTATCGATAACGTTAGATATTTTATCAGATTTCGGCCTGGATTGCAAGCTTTTTTTCCGTAAAACTGAAAAACTCCCCCTTTTATTCTTATTTCGTTCATAAAAAGCCGATTCTCTTGTATTTTTTTTTGTCAGGCGATATAATACTAATCAAGTAAAAGGAGTGAATTTGCCCATGCTATGGTTTTTACAGCCTGGAGTTACTTTGGAAACAGTTTTTATGCGGGTGTTGTCCGTTTTGGTCATTATTTTGCTGGTGCTGCCTCTGCACGAGTGCGCTCACGCCTGGGTGGCGTACCGAATGGGAGATTCCACAGCGAAAAACCGGGGAAGGCTTACGTTAAATCCTCTGCCCTCCATTGATCCGATCGGCGCCTTGTGTATTCTGCTGTTCGGCTTCGGCTGGGCAAAGCCTGTGCCGGTGGATTCCCGTTATTTCACCAAGAACGCGAAAGCTAAAATGGCCCTTACCGCTTTGGCGGGGCCTGTCTCTAACCTGCTGGCCGCTTTCGTCGGCGCGCTGATTTTCTATTTAATCGCTTTTTTGACCGGCTATTCCACCAGCGTGATTATGAGCTATGTGGTCACCTTTTTTCTGTACTATATTACTATCAATATCAATCTGGCTGTGTTCAACCTGATTCCTTTGCCGCCGCTGGATGGTTCCCGGATTTTAGCGGCGTTTTTGCCGGACCGCATGGTGTATCAATACTACCGGTATCAAAATTTCATTATGCTGGCGGTTTTTGTCCTACTGTTTACCGGCGTGCTCAGCCGCCCTCTGGACTGGCTCACAACCCAGGCTTACAATGGAATTATGAATTTGGCGGCTCTGCCTTTTTCATTCGCATAAATAAGGAACGCCGTTTATGGAAAAGCTATCCTATAAGCTTCCGGTGTTCGAAGGCCCTTTGGATCTTCTTTTGCACCTGATTACGAAGAATAAGCTCAATATCTACGACATTCCTATCGCGGAGCTTCTGGACCAGTATATGGAGCAAATTCGGGTCATGCAGGAGGAAGATCTGGATATCGCCAGCGAATTTCTGGAAATGGCCGCAAGGCTGGTTCATCTGAAGAGCGTTTCTCTGCTGCCAAAGCATGAGGAGGCCGAGGCCTTAAAGCAGGATTTGACCGGTCAGCTCTTGGAATATCAGGAGTGCAAACGGATCGCCGCCGTTCTGGCTCAAAGAGCGGAGTTTAATACCTTTGTCCGGCAGCCTGAGGCGGTGGAGTTTGACTCGGCGTACCAAAGGAAACACCATCCAGAGGAAATTATGGCCGCGTATCAAAACGCTGCGGGTAGGGGAAAGCGAAAGCTGCCCCCGCCGCCGGAGGCCTTTTCCGGTATTGTCACCCATAGGATCGTGTCGGTATCCTCTAAAATTATCCATGTGCTGAGGTGTTTGTGGAAAAAGCATGAGGTGGAGTACGACCAGGTCTTTGAAGATAGCCGGGAAAAGTCGGAGCTGGTAGCCACCTTTTTCGATACGCGCGAATGCAACGTCTCCAACCGTGAGTTCAACACCGTCACAGGCACCTATAAAGGCAAACGTATGACCGTCCTGTCGACAGGCATCGGCATCGGCAACATCGACATCTCCGTCACGGAGCTCGACGCGCTGGCCAACGTCGACTTCGAAACCCGACAGGTCAAGCCCGAACTTCGGCGGCTTACGCTCCTTCGGCTCGGCACGTCGGGGGCCATCCAGCCCGACATCAAGGTAGGCGAGGCGGTCTTCTCGCGCATGTCGATCGGCTTCGACGGCCTGCTCAACTACTACAAGGGCCGCAACGAGGTCTGCAATCTGGAATACGAGCAGGCATTCATGCGCCACACGGGATGGAGCGACCTGCTGCCGAAACCCTATTTCGCCGTGGCCGACGAGGGGCTGTTCGACCTGTTTCGCGACTCGACACGCGAAGGTATCACCATCGCCGCACCGGGTTTCTACGCCCCGCAAGGACGCTGGGTGCGCCTCGAACCGGCCGACGCGTACCTGAACGAGAAGATCGAATCGTTCGAGTACGAAGGCCGTCGCATCACCAACTTCGAGATGGAGAGCTCGGCGCTCGCAGGCATGGCCTCGCTCATGGGGCACCGCGCCGCGACGATCTGCACGATCATCGCACAGCGCATCGCGCTGGACGCCTGCACCGACTACAAACCGTTCGTCAAACAGATGATCCGCATGGCGCTCGACAAGCTGGCGACGATCTGATTCCGTACAAACGCAAGCATATCAAGAATTATCAAAATCATAGAGACTCAACATGAAATTTTCCGTATCAAGTTCCGCGCTTCTGTCGCTGCTGGCGACCACCGGTAAAGTAATCAGCAATAAGAACACGCTGCCGATCCTCGACTATTTCCTCATGGAGTTGAAGGGCGACCAACTGAAAGTGACCACCTCCGATCTGGAAACCACGCTCGTCGGGCAGATCACCGTCGACAACGTCGAGAGCGAAGGGATGATCGCCGCCCCCGCCAAGCAGCTGCTCGACTCGCTCAAAGAGTTCGCCGAAATTCCGCTGACGATCGACTGCAACGACCAGACTTTCGAGATCAAACTCAACTGGAAAAGCGGTTCGCTTTCGATTCCCGGCGCCAGCGCCGTGAGCTATCCGGCGCTGCCCGCGCTCGCGGAGGACAAGAAGGAGCTGACGTTCGACGTCGACACGCTCGTCAACGGTATCAACAAGACGATCTTCGCCACGGCCGACGACGAACTGCGTCCGATCATGAACGGCGTCTACATCAACATCGAGCCCGCGTCGATCACGTTCGTGGCCACCGACGCCCACAAGTTGGTGAAGTACTCCTCGGAGCAGCCGAGCGAGCTGACGGCGGCTTTCATCCTGCCCAAGAAACCGGCGAACCTGCTCAAAGGCATGCTGCTCAAAGAGGAAGCGCCGGTCAAGGTGTCGTTCGACTCGAAGAACGTGCTCTTCAACCTCAAAAACCACACGTTGGTGTGCCGTCTGATCGAGGGCAGCTATCCCAACTACAACGCCGTCATCCCGACGGCCAACCCCAACAAGGTGCTCATCGACCGCATCGAACTGGTCAATGGCATCAAGCGCGTGGCCGTCTGCTCGAATCCGGCGACCAACCTCATCCGCATGGACATCGCCGACAACAAGATCAACCTCACGGCGCAGGACATCGACTACTCGATGTCGGCCAACGAGACGATCTCGTGCAGCTACGACGGACAGTCGATCACCATCGGGTTCAAGTCGACCTTCCTCGTCGAGATCCTCTCGAACATCGAGACGCCGACGGTGGTGATCGAGCTGGCCGATTCTACCCGTGCGGGCGTTTTCAAGCCCGTTTATGACGAAAAGCAGTCCAGCGACACGCTGATGCTGCTCATGCCGATGATGATCAATGCCTGACGACGATGAACAAACGTGAATTGATCGGCGAAGTAGCCCGCCGCACCGGCTACGCCGAAGAGGTCTGCACCCGCGTACTCGACACGTTCGAAGAGGTGCTGGGCGACGCCGTCGCGAACAAGGTGAAGGACGCCTCCGACACCTTCCGCAGCAACGCCGCCGAGGCGCTCGACCTGATCCGCGGACTGTTCCGCAAAAAGACCGAAGCATGAAACTGAACCTCAAACGTCCCATCGTCTTTTTCGATCTGGAAACCACCGGCGTCGACACCGCCAAAGACCGCATCGTCGAGATCTCGATGGTCAAGGTGATGCCCGACGGCGAGGAGATCGTCAAGACCCGCAAGATCAACCCCGGCATACACATCCCCGAAGAGGCGACCGCCATTCACGGCATCACCGACGAGGATGTGAAGGATTGTCCGACCTTCGCGCAGATCGCCCGGTCGCTCGAACAGTTCATCGCCGGCTGCGACTTCGGAGGGTTCAACTCCAACCGTTTCGACCTGCCGATGCTCGTCGAGGAGTTCATGCGCGCCGGCATCGGCGTCGACTTCAAGCGGCGCCGCTTCGTCGACGTGCAGAACATCTTTCACAAGATGGAGCAGCGTACGCTCGTAGCCGCCTACAAGTTCTACTGCGACAAGGACCTCACGAACGCCCATTCGGCCGAAGCCGATACGCTGGCGACCTACGAGGTGCTCAAAGCGCAGCTGGACCGCTACGACAACCTGGAAAACGACATCGATTTCCTGGCCGAATTCTCCACGCGCAACGAGTCGGCCGACTACGCCGGACGCATTCTCTATAACGAGAAAGGGGAGGAGGTCTTCGGTTTCGGAAAGTACAAAGGCCGCTGTGTAGCCGAAATATTCGAGTCGGAACCGAGCTACTACAACTGGATGATGAACGGCGATTTCCCGCTCTACACGAAAAAGGTCATCACCGAAATCCGGCTGCGCGGCTCGAAGGAGAAGAAACGTTAGATGCGTATGTACAGACCGATTCTCATAACGGCGGCATGTCTCTGCATCGGGTTGACGCCTGTATCGGCGTCGGCTCCGCAGTCGCAGAAGTCGGAGACGATCGTCTATATCGGCGGCGAGAAGTTCTACATCCACACCGTGCAACCCGGCCAGACGCTCTACTCGATCGCACGGCTCTACGGCGTGAGCGAGCAGACGCTCGTGGCGTACAATCCGACGATGGCCGACGTGTTGAAAACCGACCAGAACGTCAAAATTCCGGTTCCCGCCCCGCAGATGCAACCCGACGAAGCGCCGCTCACGGCCAGACAGGAGAAGAAACTCCGCAAAAAGTTCATTCTGCATACGGTGGAGGCGCACGAGACGCTCTACGCCATTTCGAAGCGCTACGGCATTTCGGTCGAGACGCTGCTGGAGGATAACGAGAATCTCGATCCTACGCACCTGACGATCGGCGGCACGCTGCTGGTACGGAAAAAGGAGGTGGGCAAGACCAGCAACGCCGAAAATCTCGCCGAATTGGAGGAGTACAAGGAGAAGCTGAACAGCGTTCCGACCGACGGTTTCCGCTATTACGTCGTCCGACCGGGCGATACGATGTATTCGCTCGCCCACGCCAACCGGACTACGGAGCAAACGCTCTCGGAACTCAACGAAGGCCTTTCGTCCGCAACGCTCAAAGCCGGTGCGATCATCAAGTTGCCGACGGCCGATGCACCCGCCACCGCCGAGCAACCGGCCGACACGCTGACGGTGCGGCCGCCCGCCGAAAAACTCCTGACACTCGCGCCGGACGCCGCGCTCCGCTTGTCGCTGCTGCTGCCCGCCACGACCGACGGGCGCCCCAATGCCAGCTATACCGAATTCTATCAGGGATTCCTGCTGGGCGTCGACCGGCTCCGCCGCGACGGCCGGTCGGTACGGCTCGACGTTTTCGACACGGCGCACGATCCCGCGAAGGTCGCGACACTCGTCGCCGACAGCGCTCTCGCCCGCTCGCAACTGATCGTCGGCCCCGTGTACGAAGACGAACTGGCACCCGTCCTGCGCATCGCCGAGCAGGAGGGTATTCCGGTCGTTTCGCCGCTGGCGACGATCGACCATACGCACAGCGACGTCCTCTTCCAAATGGCGCCCGATCCCGCCCGGAAATACGCGAAACTCGCCCGGCCGCTCAACAGCGGCCGCAGGGTCGTACTGATTTACAGCCAGCACACCGACACGGCGTTCGAACAGGCCGTCAAGGCGCTGATTCCCGACGTGGGGTACGAAACGTTCCGCTACGAGCAGGGCAGCAACATCGGCAGCATCCTCTCGGCCCGCGACAGCGCCCTGCTCGTCGTATTGTCGGGCAAAGAGACCGAGGTCGACTCGATTCTCGCCGCACTGGCCTCGGCCAGCAGCAATATCATCGCCCGCGGCCACTCCGCACCGCAGTACGACGTCATCGGCGGCCCGCACTGGAACCGGTTCGACAACATCGACCGCAACCTCTTTTTCAAGAATCGGGTGACCTTCATCTCGACCTATCACGCCAAACGCGACGACGAACGCATCCGCACCTTCGACAACCGCTATATCTCCGCATTCGGTTCGCTGCCGACGCTCTACTCCTATCGGGGGTACGACGCGGCCGTTCTGTTCGGCTCGGCGATGTTCGACGACATCAACGGCTTTTTCGACGACGAGACCTTCACGCCGCTCCAGACGCCTTACCGCTTTACGCGGACGGCCGACGGCAACCGCGTCAACACCGAATGGGTGCGTGTCGTCTACAACGACAACTATACCATCACGCTCGAATAATCCGACCATGGCATCTTCCAATATCCCCGAAAAAACGATCGAACGGCTGAGCGAGTACCGCCGTACGCTGCTCTCCTGCCACAAGCAGGGGATTACCCACATCTTCTCCCACGTGCTGGCCGGCATCCACGGCATCACGGCGGTGCAGGTGCGCCGCGACCTGATGCTCATCGGCTTTTCGAGCGACACGAAGAAGGGCTACGACGTGAAGGTGCTCATCGATTTCATCAGCAACATCCTCGACAGCGACACGGTGACCAACATCGCCGTCATCGGCATGGGACACCTCGGCCAGGCCATCACCAAGTATTTCAACGGCCGCGGCCTGAAATTGAAGATCACCACCGCGTTCGACATCGACCCCGCGAAGGTCGGCCAGACGATAGACGGCATTCCGTGCCACCATATGGAGACATTCGAGGAGGTGGTCGAGGACAAGGACATCGACATCGTCATCGTCTCGTCTCCCTCGCGCGTAGCCGACGAACTGGTCGTCCCGATCGTCAACGCCGGCATCAAGGGCGTGCTCAACTTCACCTCGCGGCCGCTCAACTTCCCGCGCGGCATCGTGGTCGAGAACTACGACATCACCACGCTGCTCGAAAAGGTCGCCTATTTCGTCAAGGAGAACGAGGAGAACCCGACCGACGACTGAACCGAGGCACGATGAAAGTTTTCCACGGAATCGACCGGCTCCCCGCATTCCGCCACCCGGCGGCTACCGTCGGATCGTTCGACGGCGTACACGGCGGTCACAGCGAGTTGCTCGCGGCCGTGCGCCGCTTCGCCCGCGAACGCGACGGCGAAAGTATCGTCGTCACATTCTCGCCCCACCCGCGCATCGTACTCGAAACACAGACCGATCTGCGCCTGCTCACGACGCTCGACGAGAAGGTCTGGCTGCTCGAACGGGCCGGCATCGACAATCTGGTCGTCATCCCTTTTACCCGCGAATTCAGCCGGACGGGTTCCGCCGATTTCATCCGCCGCGACCTAATCGGAAAACTGGGCGTCGAAACACTCGTAATGGGGTATAACCACCACTTCGGGCACAACAAGGAGGGCGACTACGGTTCGCTGCGCTCATCGGAGCGGCCGACATTGCGGCTGTACCGGATCGAACCGTTCAGCGTCGGCGGCGAAAAGGTCAGTTCGACCGTCGTCCGGTCGCTCGTCGAACACGCCGAGATGGCCCGCGCCGCCCGTATGCTGGGACATCCCTATCTGCTGATGGCCGACGTCGCCCGCGGCTCCCTCCGCATCGACGACCCCTACAAGCTGCTGCCGCCTGCGGGCGAGTATTCCGTCACGGCTGACGGTGTACCGGCGAGACTCTTCATTCCCTCCGAAGGAGCGCCGCATCTGGACCGGCCGTTTACCAAAGAAAAGAGCATTATCGAATTTACCGCACTATGATTACACACGACACCAAAATCCGGGTCTGGTACAAGCATACCGACCAAATGGGGTTCGTCCATCACTCGAACTACATCTGCTACTACGAAGAGGCGCGCTCCGACCTGATGCGCTCGATGGGGCTCTCCTACGCCGACATGGAACGAAAGGGCATCATCATGCCGATCCTGGAGGTGCAGTCGGTCTACAAACGTCCGGCTTTCTTCGACGACTGCCTTACGGTGCGCATCCTGTTGCGCGAAATGCCTACGGCGCGCATCCGTTTCGAATACGAGGTCTACAACTCGCAGGACGAACTGCTCAACACGGGCATGACGGCGCTGGGTTTTCTCCATGCCGACACGCACCGTCCGACACGCGCTCCGCAATGGTTCGTCGAGGCGCTCGCTGCGGCGATGAAGTAGGGAAGGAATCGCGATTTCTCTAAAAACTATTTGTTTTATTTTTTATGATAAAACATTTTACTATTTTTGAGAAACTCTCAAATCATGAACCTTATGAAAAAGTATTTATGCGGATTAGCCGTTCTTTTGTTCCTTACTAATTGTCAAAAAGGATCGGAAGGAGATTCTCCCGTTGCGCCTTTTACCATCAATCTTTCTCAAAAGATGATCACTTGTTTTCCTAAAGACGTAAAAATATTCGATTTCAACGTAACGGGACCGGAAGCCACGAATTTGAAACTGGAGGTAGTTATTACTGAACCTTGGAAATATAAATTACTTAAGTTCGAACCTTCCGTAGACGGTGGATACAATGGAACAATCGAAATCACAGCACCTTCTAAGAAGTCAGAAGCAAGCAATTATTCGACGATAGATATTACCGTTCTATCCGAAACATATTCCTCCTGCGTCACGGCATCTCTCATCGTCAATCCCGCACAACCTATATTTACTGCAACAAATCTCGAAACGGATTTCAAGGTCAACGAACTGAGAGAGATCACTTTCTCTCTCAAAAGCGAAGAGAATGTTGGAGCTTTTGCATATCAACGTATGCAAGATAAGTGGAGGTTTTATTTAGGTCATAACAGTCCGTATTTCATTCGTAATCCCGATTATTCTATTCTATAACCTCCGGCAAAATGACTATTCAAGCACCAGATAAACCTTCGGAAACAGATTTAATACTTCGATTTGAAGGTCATAGACCGTATCAAGCTATGCAAGTCATCATCCACGCTGAAACGCTTCACTTAAAGTGTAACTATTAAGCAGGAGGTTGAGCAAGAGTTCAGTCTTGTTTTTGTCAGTCTCCGGCTGTCATTCTGGCAGGAAACGTGCGCTGGCACATAGTTTGATCTCTCCGCGAACGGAAAAAACAGACTAAAACCAGAATACGACTATGACAAACGGTAAAATCGGGGTGACGACCGAAAACATCTTTCCCGTCATCAAGAAATTCCTCTATTCCGACCACGAAATCTTCCTGCGCGAATTGGTGTCGAACGCAGTCGACGCCACGCAGAAACTCAAAGCACTGGCTTCGCGTGGCGAAATGCAGGGTGAATTGGGCGACCTGACGATCCGCATTGCGGTGGACACCGACAAGCGGCTGCTCACGATCACCGACCGCGGAATCGGCATGACGGCCGACGAGGTCGACCGCTACATCAACCAGATCGCCTTCTCGGGCGCCGAGGAGTTCATGGCCAAGTACAAGGATCAGGCGATCATCGGCCACTTCGGTCTGGGGTTCTACTCTTCGTTCATGGTCGCGGACAAGGTGGAGATCATCACCAGATCCTACAAGGAGGGCAGCAAGACCGTGCATTGGGAGTGCAACGGCTCGCCCGAGTTCTCGATGGAGGAGAGCGACGAGGCGCACGACCGCGGGACGACGATCGTCCTGCACCTCTCCGAAGAGGCCAAGGAGTACGCCGAAGCGGCCAAAATCGAGGAATTGCTGCGCAAATACTGCCGGTTCCTGCCCGTTCCCATCGCCTTCGGCAAGGTCAAGGAGTGGAAGGACGGCAAGTATGTCGATACCGACAAGGACAACATCGTCAACGACACCGATCCGCTGTGGATGCGCAAGCCGGCCGACATCACCGAAGAACAGTACAAGGAGTTCTACCACGAGCTCTACCCGACGGGCGAAGAGCCGCTCTTCTCGATCCACCTGAACATCGACTATCCGTTCCACCTGACGGGCATTCTCTACTTCCCGAAGATCCGCAACAACTTCGAGATTCAGAAGAACAAGATCCAGCTCTACTCCAACCAAGTCTACGTGACGGATCAGGTCGAGGGAATCGTACCGGAGTACCTCACGCTGCTGCACGGCGTGATCGATTCGCCCGACATCCCGCTCAACGTCTCGCGCAGCTATCTCCAAAGCGATTCGAACGTCAAGAAGATCTCGAACTACATCACGCGCAAGGTGGCCGACCGCTTGCAGGAGTTGTTCAACACCATGCGCCCCGAATTCGAGAAGAAGTGGGACGATCTGAAAATCTTCATCCAGTACGGAATCCTCACCGACGAGAAATTCGCTGAAAAGGCGCAGTCGTTCATGCTGTGGAAGAATACCGACGGCAAATACTTCACGCCCGCCGAATACGAGGAGCTGGTCAAGGCCAACCAGACCGACAAGCACCAGACGCTCGTCTTCCTCTACGTCGACGACCCCGTCGCCAAACTCGCGGCCCTCGAAGCCGCGAAGGGCAAAGGCTACGACGTGCTCGAAATGAACGGCCCGCTCGACAACCACTACGTCAACTGGTACGAGTCGAAGCACAAGGAGCAGCGCTTCGTGCGCGTCGACAGCGACATCGTGGACAAATTGATCCAGAAGGAGGACTCGCTCAAAATGTCGCTCTCGGAGGCGCAGCAGGAGATTCTGCGCCCCGTCTTCGAAGCGCAGATGCCGCACGACGAGAAGATCCACTACAACATCGCCTTCGAGCCGATGGCAGCCGGCGAAGCGCCCGTCGTCATCACGCAGAACGAGTTCATGCGCCGCATGAAGGAGATGGCCGCCATGAGCGGCGGAGGCATGAGCCAGTTCTACGGTCAGATGCCCGACAACTTCACCCTCGTCGTCAACGGCAACCACCCGATCGTGATCGACATCCTCCAAAACGTCGAGAAGGAGTACGGCGACAAACTCAAATCGATCACCAAGAAGATCGATGCCGCCGTGCAGGAGGAGAAGCGGTTCGAGGAGACGATCGACAAGAAAAAGGAGGAGGAGCTCACCGCCGAGGAGAAAAACCAGCGCGAGGAGTTGTCGAAGAAGGTCGTCACGCTGCGCGACGAACGCAACGAACGGCTGCGCCAGATCGGCGAGAAGGATTCGCTCGTGCGGCAGATCATCGACCTGGCACTGCTCACCAACGGGATGCTCAAAGGCAAAAACCTGACGGAGTTCATCCAGCGATCGATCTCGCTGATCGAGAAATAAGCAGACACGGCACTCGCAGCATCAAAAGGGGATATGTTCTTTCGGGACATATCCCTTTTTGGTGTGTCTACAATCGGAAAAGCACGGCATCGCTCAGCGATGCCGACAGTTCGCCGCCGCCCCATGCGGCGGACTGCAACTCGCCGAAGCTCGTGCAGTACCGGCCGCCGGCGTTGAACCGCACGGGTAACCAAACGTAAATCCGCTTTCGCCCCCTCCCCAAAAAAATCGCTATCTTCGAAGCATGGAACTCACGATACGTCCGATTCGCAGGGAGGAATTCCCGCTGTTGGCCGATTTTCTCTACGACGCGATCTATCGCAGCGACCCGTCGTCGCCCCTGCCGCGACAGATCGTCGAACATCCGTCGCTGCGCATCTACATCGCGGATTTCGGCACACTTCCCGACGACCGCTGCCTGGTCGCGCAAGCGGAAGGGCACGTCGTCGGAATGGTCTGGGTGCGCTGCATTCGGGCCTACGGATATATCGGCGAAGGCATTCCCGAATTCGTCCTGTCGGTCGCGGCTCCCTGCCGGGGACAGGGCATCGGCACACGGTTGATGCGCGAGATGCTGCAACGGCTCTCCGCAGCAGGGTATCCGGAAGCCTCGCTTTCGGTGCAGCGCCGGAATCCGGCCGTGCGTCTCTACCGCCGGCTCGGATTCCGCACCGTGAAACGGACACTCGAAGAATATATCATGGTCTGCGACCTCCGCGACGCGGATTCCGCCGCTGCGAACCGAACGGCTGGAACAGAGTAGAACACTGCGTCCAAAACAAAGGCGTCCTGCGGCAGTTGCCGCAGGACGCCTTTCATCCGATCGGAAGAGGTTATTTATACGCGCCCCTTGTACTCGAAGCCCAACTCCTCGATCACCTTCTGAATCCCGGCGGCGTCCGCCGTTCCCTCGACAGCGACCGTTCCCGCCGTCAAATCGACTTCGACGGCCGTGACGGAGGGCAGCAGCGCGAGATTCTTCTCGACGCTGGCCTTGCAGTGGTTGCAGCTCATGCCGCCCACGCGATAAATCTGTTTGGTCATACTCGTATCGTTTTTTCTGTGAATGAACCGTTTCATCAGGGCATAGGCCAGCAGAGCCGCGAGCAGCGCGCTCGACGCGACCTCCACCCACGAATAGCCCGCCTCGCCGTGGCAGGCCGCATGTACCGCCCCGGAAGGAACGAACCACGCTGCCGGCAGCAGATAGTCGATCGCCAGCCCGAAGCCCACGGCTCCCGCGACGATCGCCCCCAGGTAGGCCGCCAGCGTGCGGCGTCCCAGCACCTTGCCGATCACCAGAATCGACGCCGTGTTGGTCGCCGGTCCCGCCATGAGCAGCACTAGCGCCGCACCGGGCGACAACCCTTTGAGCATCAGCGCCGCCGCAATCGGAATCGATCCCGTGGCACAGAGATACATCGGAATCGAGAAGAGCAGCACGACGGCCATATTCAGCAGCGGCTTGTCGGCGAACGAGGCGAAAAAGTTGTCGGGCACCAGAATCGTAATCAGCCCTGCGACGAGCAATCCCAGCACCAGCCAGCGGCCGATGTCCTGGATCATATCCACGAATCCGTAGCGCAACGCCTCCACGAACCGGCTGCCGCTGCGACGAACCTCGCCGCCTTCCGCCGCCGGAAGGATACCGTCGGTCTCGCTGCGGGTCAGCCGATTGACCGTCCATCCTCCCGCCAGCGCCGTCACGAGCGCCACGACGGGCCGGATCACGGCGAAGGGAAGGCCCAGCACCGAGTAGGTCGCCACGATCGAATCGACGCCGGTCTGCGGCGTGGCGATCAGAAACGACGTCACGGCACCCTCGACGCCCCCTCGCGCCGCAGCGACATCGCCGTGGGAATCACGCCGCACGAACACAGGGGCAGCGGCACGCCGAAGAGGGCGGCCAGCGCCACCGAGCGGAAATCGGGCTGCGAAAGGTAGCGCGCATAGAGCCTGCGCGGGACGTAGGCGTGGATGACTCCCGCCAGCAGGAATCCCAGCAGCAGGTAGGGAGCCATCGTATTGAGCAGGTAAAGAAACGGCGTTATATATTCCATGATCGTTGCAGTTTTAAGGTCTAACGGAAAATCGTCCCTCGAAAGTATCCCGTGCAGCCGCATAGAGCACATGCCGCCGCAGGAGATGCCCGACGGGCAAGGCCGGATGATCGAATCCGCCGAGGTTGCGCATCCCCAGCCGCCGCATCACCCGCTCCGAACGAAGGTTCACCGCCGCCGTAAAGGAGTACACCCGCGGCAGTCCCAACCGGCCGAAGGCATCGTGCAGCACAGCCCGCGCCGCTTCGGTGGCATAGCCCTGCCCCCAGACCTCGGCGACGAACCGCCATCCGATCTCGATACAGGGTGTAAACGACGCCTCGAAGGCCGCACGGTGCAGCCCCGTCAACCCGATCAGCCGTCCGTCCCCGCGTCGTTCGACGGCATACAGTCCCCGACCGGACTCCGCCCATTCGGCGACGATCCGATCGAAAAAAGCGTCCGACTCCGCCCGCGACAGCGGGTGCGGGAAAAACTCCATTACCCTCCGGTCGGCATTCATCGCGGCCAGCGGCTCCCTGTCCTCCGGAAGCCACTCCCTCAGTCGCAACCGCTCCGTCTCCAAACGATACACCATGTCCAAATCCGCTAAGGGAACGGGTACGGTTTTCGTGCCGCACCGTGTTCCGAATTATTTCACATACAACCGGTAACGGATCGACCACTTGCCGCCCGGCGGGATCGAGCGGAATCCCCACCGTTCGCGGTCGGGCAGATTCGGCGCATCGGTGGCCCACGACTGCGGCTCGGGACAGCAGTAGGGCACCTGCCCGCCGTTGTTCCAGAGCGTCCAATAGAGCGTCTGGGAGTCGACCTCGTAGAAAACCCGCACTCCCGTACGGCGATTCTCTACCACGGCACCGCGGAAAGGCCGGCCGTCGACCTCGATCTCGCGCACCGAAAAACCAGCTTCGATCGCCTCGAAGCCGGTCGCCTGCAACCCTTCGGGAGCACGCAGCCGTGCAAACCGTTCGTCGAGCGGCAGCAACCGTCCGGTCGGGAGATTGCGTCCGTTCAACTCGAAACATTCGCCCACGGCCATACGGAGCCGGTAGTCCGCCGCATCGCCGCCGGCGAAGGGAACGTTGAGCGGCGTGTGGAATCCCACGCCGACAGGCATGGGAAGGTCGCTCTTATTGCCGAACATCACCTCCTGCTCCAACCCTTCGGCCGAAAGCCGGTAGGTGATCTTGCACTTGAAGGCGTGCGGGAAATCCCGATAGATCGCATCCGAGGCCGCATTCGAATAACAGCGTGTTTCGATCAGCACCTCGTCGGGCGTCTCGACGGCCTTCGACACCGCGAACGGCTGGCTTTTGAGGATGCCGTGATGGTAGTTGTTCTCCTCGGGACGGGTAATCGGGAAGCGGTATTCGCGGCCGTCGAACCGAAATCGTCCGTCGGCGATCCGGTTGGGCGGAAAGAGGATCGGCACGCCGTAGACATGGGGACGCCGAAGGAACTCGTCATGCTCCCGTTCCGACGGCGTGCGCAACACCTCCACTCCCAATTGCGTATGAGCCAGCCGCACCAGATTCGCCCCCACCGACGGAACGAGCAAGGCCGTGTAGTCCCGCTTGGTGAACTCCACGGCCTGCGTCCCGTGCCATTCGCACGAACGGATCATCGCTCAGAGCAGTTTCGACAATTTGTCGACGATCTCCGCCTTGGTCGTCGCACCCACGATTCTGGCGACCTCCTGTCCCTCCTTCAGAAAGACGAGCGTCGGGATGTTGCGCACCTTATAGGTCGCCACGATGTCGTCGCTCTTCTCCGCATCGCATGTGCAGATCAACACGCGGCCTTCGTACTCTCCGGCCAACTCTTCGACAATCGGCGCCACCATGCGGCAGGGACCGCACCATTCGGCACCGAAATCGATCAAAACAGGGAGTTTCGAGGCGGCGATCTCGCCGTAATTTTCAGTTGTCAGTTCAATTGCCATAATTCACCTGATTTTTAATTTGTTGTTTTGATTATATAACAGTATACTTTATGTCATTGTCTTCGAAGAACGACACCAATTCCTGCGTAAGGCTCACCTTGTAACTCTTCGAAAAGAGATTGAGCGACACCTGTGCCTGCCGGTCGTAGACGTTCAGCCGCAGCAGGGTATTGCCCTTCGCCTCCTTGACCGAACGGCCCATCCGTGCGATCAGGTCGCGCGTGATCTCCTCGACGGCCAGCTGCACGTGCACCTCCTTGACGGCCTCCTGCAACTCCGACAGCTGCATCATCGACGTGATGCGGAATTCCAGCTCCTGGTCGTTGTAGGGGCGCGGCTGTACCCGTCCCCGGATAAAGAGGAAATAGTCGCTGAAAAGGTATTTGCGGAAATTCTCGTAATCCTTGCCGAAAAGCGCGAACTCGTGCGTGCCGTTGTAATCCTCCAGCTTGAACTTTCCCCACGGCTTTCCGGTCTTGGTCGTCAGGTTCTGCACCGCGACGACCATGCCCGCCACGGCGATCTCCTTGCCCTTCAACTCGTCGAGGTGATCCAGATCGCCCACCTGCGTCTTGCACATGTTGCGGATGATCACCTTGTAGTCGTCGAGCGGATGGGCCGAGAGATAGAGTCCGATCACCTCGCGTTCCTTGTTGAGCTTTTCGAGCTGCGACCACTCGGCGCAGGCGGGAATCACCGGCGGCGTGATGTCGGTCGTTCCGGTATCGCCGCCGAAGAGACTCTGCTGGGCGTTGTTCTTCTCGCTCTGATAACGCTGTCCGTAACGCATCAGCTGCTCGATGTAGGTCACGCCGTTGTTGTCGCGCTGATCGACGGCGAAAAACTTGCAGCGGCTGAACTCCGAAATCGAATCGAATCCTCCGGCATAGGCGATATTTTCCAGGCACTTGCGGTTCACGAGCGAATAGTCGACCCGTTCGATGAAGTCGTAAATGTCCTTGAAGCGCCCGTTCTTCGTCCGTTCGGCGATGATGCTCTCCACGGCCGCTTCGCCGACACCCTTGATCGCCGCCAGCCCGAAGCGCACGTCGCCCTGCCTGTTGGCCGAGAATTGCAGCATCGACTCGTTGATGTCGGGGCCGAGCACATTGATGCCCATACGCTTGCACTCGTTCATGTAGATCGTCAGCTGCTCGACGTTCGCCAGGTTTCGACTCAGCACCGCCGCCATGTACTCCGAGGGGTAGTTGGCTTTGAGGTAGGCCGTCTGAAAAGCCACCCACGAATAGCAGGTAGCATGCGATTTGTTGAAGGCATAAGAGGCGAACTTCTCCCAGTCGCCCCAGATCTTTTCGAGCACTTTCGGGTCGTGGCCGTTGGCCTGTCCTCCCTTGATGAACTTGGGCTTCAAGGCGTCCAGCTTGTCTTTGAGCTTCTTGCCCATCGCCTTGCGCAACGTGTCGGACTCGCCGCGCGTGAAGTTGGCCAGCAGACGCGACAACAACATGACCTGCTCCTGGTAGACCGTCACGCCGTAGGTGTCTTTCAGATACTTCTCCATGACGGGAATATCGTAGACGATCGGACTGCGGCCGTGCTTGCGGGCGATGAAATCCGGGATATAATCCATCGGGCCGGGCCGATAGAGCGCGTTCATGGCGATCAGATCCTCGAAGGTCGACGGCTGCAACTCGCGCAGGTATTTCTGCATTCCGGGGGACTCGAACTGGAACGTCCCGACGGTACGGCCCTCGCAGAAGAGCTTGTAGGTAGCCGGATCGTCGATGATCGAGAAGTCGTCGATATCGATCTTCCTGCCCGTCGTGAGGCGGATGTTCTCCACGGCATCCTTGATGATCGACAGAGTCTTCAACCCCAGGAAGTCCATCTTGATAAGTCCCGTATCCTCGATCACCGAACCTTCGTACTGCGTGACGAGCATCTTTTGCCCCGTCTCCTTGTCGTCGGCCGTCGAAACGGGTACCCAGTCGGTGATGTCGTCGCGGCAGATGATCGTACCGCAGGCGTGAACACCCGTACCGCGCACGTTGCCTTCGAGCATCTGGGCATAGCGCATCGTGTCGCGCAGAACGGGGTTGTCCGACTCCGCCGCAGCCTTCAATTCGGGGACATACTCGATTGCATTCGGCAGGTTGAGCTTCTTGTCGGGAATCTTGTCGGGCACCAGTTTGCAGAGGCGATCGGACTCCGCGAGCAACAACTTCTGCACGCGCGCCACGTCCTTGATCGCCATCTTGGTGGCCATCGTACCGTAGGTGATGATGTGGGCGACCTTCTCCTTGCCGTACTTCTGCGTCACCCAGTTGAGCACGCGACCGCGGCCGTCGTCGTCGAAATCGACGTCGATATCGGGCAGCGAGATACGGTCGGGATTCAGGAAACGCTCGAACAGCAGATCGTAGGCGATCGGGTCGATCTGCGTGATCCCCAGGCAGTAGGCCACGGCCGAACCGGCCGCCGAACCGCGGCCAGGGCCGACCGACACGTCCAGCTCCTCGCGTGCGGCGCGGATGAAGTCCTGCACGATGAGGAAGTAACCCGGAAAACCCATCGTCTTCATGATGTGCAGCTCGAAATTGAGCCGCTCCTGTTGTTCGTCGGTAAGCTGCTCGCCGTAACGCTTGCGCGCACCGTCCATCGTCAGCTTGCGCAGGTAATCGGCCTCCAACTTGATGCGGTAGAGCTTGTCGTATCCGCCCAGTTTTTCGATCTTCTTGCGGGCCTCCTCCTCGCTGAGCACGACGTTGCCGTTCTCGTCCTGCGTGAACTCGTCGAAAAGGTCTTTCTCCGAAAAACGCTGCCGGTAGCCCTCCTCGGTTCCGAACTCGGCCGGAATTTCGAAGGTAGGCATGATGGGGGAGTGGTCGATGGAATAGGTCTCGACCTGTTCGCAGATTTCGACCGTCGTAGCCATCGCTTCGGGTACGTCGCCGAAGATCGCCGCCATCTCCTCGCGGGTTTTGAGCCACTCCTGCTTGGAGTAGAGCATTCGCTTGGGATCGTCGAGGTCCTTGCCGGTCGAGAGGCAGATCAGCCGGTCGTGCGCCTCGGCGTTGTCTTCGTCCACGAAGTGCACGTCGTTGGTACAGACCAGACGGACGCCGTGTTTCGCGGCCAGTCGGCGCAGATGCTCGTTCACTTTGAGCTGCATCGGATAGGCTTCGTGGTTGGCCCGCTCGACGGTGGCCTTGTGCAGCTGCAATTCGAGGTAATAGTCGTCGCCGAAGAGTTTTTTGTGCCACAGGATCGCCTCCTCGGCCTTCTGCATGTCGTCGGCCGTAATCGCGCGGGGCACCTCGCCCGCCAGGCAGGCCGAACAGCAGATCAGCCCCTCGTGGTATTTCTCCAACTCGACGCGGTCGGTACGCGGACGCATGTAGAATCCTTCGGTCCACGCTTTCGACACGATCTTGATGAGATTGTGATACCCTTTGAGATTCTTGGCCAGCAGGATCAGGTGGTAACCGCTCTGATCGGGTTTTCCCTCCTTGTCCTGCATCCGCCGCCGCGCCACGTAAACCTCGCTGCCGATGATCGGCTTGAACGCTGCCTTGCGTTTCAGGTCGGCCAGTTCGGCCCGGCAGCGGGCGATCTCCGCCGGATCGGCCGGCGCCTGCGAGCCGTCGACGAGCGCCGCCAGACGCGCCTCGGCTTCGGCTGCCTGCGCCTTGTATTTTCCCTTGACTTTCTTGACGTAGTTATAAAATTCCTTGATACCGAACATGTTGCCGTGATCGGTCAACGCGATGCCCGGCTGTCCGTCCCGCATGGCCTTGTCCACCAGCTTCTGAATGCTGGCCTGGCCGTCGAGGATCGAATACTGTGAATGGACGTGCAGATGCACGAAATCGGGAGGGGTTGTCATAACGTCGTCTTCTTTTTACCAAAGATACGGTTAAGCCGAGCGCAATGCAAATTTATTTGCAATTGCCGAGGCGGAGTATCTTCGG
>ERZ773221.1739-NODE-1739-length-19353-cov-5.561198_pt1 | contig 19353 bp, 15 predicted proteins | sample MGYA00580994_ERZ773221 | MGnify/ENA primary metagenome ERZ773221 (study PRJEB29015, sample SAMEA2737758) | human gut metagenome | biome: human gut; feature: human-associated habitat; material: faeces | place: China | collected 2012 ... | reverse complement strand
TAAAGCAGATGTATCCCGGCACCAAGAATATCGGCATCATCAAAGACAACATTTGCGGCAGCATGGTAGACGTGAAGCCCCTGCGCATCGAAAAAGGCGTTGTCCGGGGTCTGCATTTGCAGCACGGTGTCGATTTGTTCATCCGTCCAGCCTGCGGCGGCGTAAGCATCGTGCAGACCGTTGTAGGCATCCCGTGCTTTCTGCACACCGTAGTATTCATCGCCCTGCGCCATGTAGATGTAGACCGCCACGCCGTTTTCTGCAATGGGCGCAAAACCGCCGTCCCACTGGGATGCTCCATGCAGATAAGCTGCATACAGGTCAGGCCGCATGGCAACTGCCCGCGACATGGTTTCGCCGCCAGCCGAGTAGCCTGCGGCGTAAATGCGGGCGGTATCTACGGCAAAGTGATTGATGAAATACTCCGTCAGAGCGATGGCCTGCCGCGCCGAAGTGTCGCCCCAGTCGGTGAGCTGGGCAGACACTACGATCATATCCTGTCCAAGGTTCGTCCAGCTGGTAAACCCCGTCCAGTCCAGATTGCTGCCGGAGGAAGATTCCCCGAACCACATCATGTTATAGCCGGGCATGACCACCATCATGGGGTACTTCCGGGTGGGGTCGTAATCCTCCGGCAGGTAGTAGCTGTAATGGATGAGCTCCTCAGTGCTGTCCAATGTCTGCTCCCGGACAAGCCCAGTCTGGATGTTTCCGGTTTCCGAAGAAGCACTCTCCGAAACAGCCGAATCCACTTCGGACGAGGTCGTGATGGATGTGCTGGCCGAAACCGAAGAAACCGTATTGACTGGCACAGAGGATGCCGCCCCGGTGCAGGCGGATAATAAAACGGTCAAAGCGGTGGAAACCGCGAAAATCACGCTGCGCATAAAATCACCTCGCAAAAATCAGGAAAATGGGAAAGCCGGGACGTTTCCGTCCCGGCTTTCCCTGCAACAAAGAAGGAGGAATATGGAACACTTCCTCAATGATGGAAGTTTGTGAAGACAGCAGGTTCTTTTTCGGGCAGGCCGATCTGTTGCTTGCCTATCTGGATACTCTTCATCAAAAAGGCCATGTTGCGGCCAAGGGTGCGCATGGTCTGCAAGCCCTCGGCATCTTTCTTGACCTCCTCGGCAGAGCCGCCGTAGACCATGTTCCAATACTGGCTGCTGGCCACTGGCATCCCACACATGGTAAAATATTTGTTCAGCACATCGTAGGAAGCTGTGTTGCCGCCGCGCCGACAGGTCACGACCGAAGCACCCACTTTCATGGTCTTGTCGATGTTCAGGGTACTGAAGAACAGGCGGTCCATAAAGGAGATCGCGCCGCCTGCCGGGGAACCAAAGTACACCGGTGCGCCAATGACAAAGGCATCGGCTTCAGCCAACTTGGGGGCTACTTCGTTGACAATATCATCAAAGACGCACTTGTTGGAGCCGGTGCTGTGGCAGCGGCGGCAGGCGATGCAGCCCCGGATGTCCTTGTTGCCCACATGGACGATCTCGGTTTCAATGCCCTCGGCTTCCAGCGTATTTGCCAGTTCGGTCAGGGCCGTAAAGGTGCAGCCGTTGGGCCGCGGACTGCCGTTGATGAGCAATGCTTTCATACAAACATTCTCCTTTTGATTTACCCTCTATTTCAAAAATTACCGCAAGAGAAAATTCTCCTCACACAAAAGCTCTGCTTACAGGTTCAGGCCATTTACCCAGCTTGCAATGTCAGCTTCACTGCTGCCGCGGCTGAACCGCTGGCCGTCCAGCCAAGTGCCGGCGTCCGCTAATTCTGCCAGCAGCTTGCCGCTCTGCCCGATGCCGGAGGAAAGGGACGTGCAGAACGGAACAACATTTTTGCCGGTGAAGTCATTGACGGCAACAAAGCTGCTCATGGGCCATGCGGCAATGCCCCACCAGATGGGGTAGCCGATGAACACGGTGTCGTAATCGTCCCAGCCGTCCACATCGGTGCTTTCCAAAGCCACAGCACGAAGGCCCTCGTCGTTGTGTTCACGGGAAACGCGGCTGTCATTGTTCGTCCAGTTCAGATCATCGGAGGTATAGGGGTCAGACGGAACGACTTCAAACAGGTCAGCACCCACGGTGTCGGCGATGGTCTGCGCTACGCCCTGTGTAGTGCCGGTGGCGGAGAAATACACCACCAGTGTTTTGCCCGTAGTCGTTACCGTGCTGGTAGCTTCCGAAGAAGCAGCCGCGCTGGATGCGGCTTCACTGGAAGCCACAGAAGAACTGCTCACACTGCTAGCGGAATTGCCGGAGCAGGAAGCCAGCAGCAGGGCGGCAGCAGATGCGCCAGCAACCTGCAAAAACTGGCGGCGGGAAATTTTATTCTTCATACGAAACACGCCTCTATCTATGTAAAATGCCGGGAATCTCAGAGAACCGCTCATGCCAGTGCGCGGCTCTCCAGCCACTGATAAATGTGATCAGCGATCTCTTTGTTGTTCAGCTCTTGGAACATGAAGTGGGAGTTGCCGGTGATGCCGATTTTCGGCAGATCGACCACAGTGCAGTCACCGCCATCGGCATTGTACTGGGCGGCAAAGGCCAGTGCGCCGTCCCGTACCCGCCGCCAGAAGCTGGTGGACATGATATCTTCCGGGCCGTTGTCGATGTAATCGCCAAAGTAGATAGCGATTGGAATACCTGCGCTCAGCAGTTTCGTGTACTGCTCCGAGCCGATGGCAGGGGTTCCGCCCGGCTCAATGGCAACAATGGCGGCAATGTTGTCGGCGGGCACATCCCAGCCGACTGCACCGCCCTGCGAGTGGGTGACGAAAATGGACTTGTGGCCGGTCAGGGTCTGCACGTCCTTCATCACCTCGCCCAGTGCGGCGGCAGCAACTGCCTGATCGAAGTCGCCGGTGTTGGGGGTCATCTGGCGGAAGAACTGATTCTGTGCAGCATCGCCCTCCGGGAACTGGGAGCCTTCGTACCGTTCCGGGGCAACGCGGCCAATGCGGAAGTGGGTGTACCATGCCTGATCGCCGGGCTTGTAGTCCTTGGAGTTGGCAGACCAAGTATCGAGGAAACCGTCCGTGCTCATCTGGGCGGTACTGCCAGCCTCACCACGGCGGGGCTGGTCTACCAAGAACGCAGAGTAGCCGTTGCGCAGAAACAGATCGGCCCAGCCCTGACGGCCGTCCGGGGTGGTTATCCAGCCCATGCGGGACTGTCCATAGCCGTGCAGATAAACCATCGGCCAACCGTTGCTGTCTGCCGGGATTTGATACAGAACATTAGCGTGATCCACATGAGCGGTGTTGCCTGCACGGGTAGTGTCCAGCCAGTTGGTGGTGGCATCATAAGTGCCTGCCACCGGTGCCGTGACCGTGCCGCCGGAGGAGAACATTCCTTGCTTGGCAATCGTCAGCGGGCCGTCCGGGTTCAGGTTGTTCTTTACCCAGCGGCTTACCTTGCCGTTTGTCTCGTCAATGGAAACAGGAGCCGCTGCACCCGTCAGCGCGGAAGCGGCTGCACCACCCACCATGGTGGCGGCAAGAACTTTCAGAAAACTTTTGCGCGTGATCTTATTCATCTTCATTTACCCTTTCATCTGGTTCATTTTCCGCAAAAAAACTCTCCGCACCCAGCTACAAACTGCTTGAAATTTACTTCTGATCTTCCACGGGAGGAAACATGGTGGCGAATGCCGCCAGCTTATCCTCCGTGACCTCATAATACCGTTTATCCTTGTTCAGCGTGGTGATCTCCTGCATTTCTGCATCGGTCAGCGCAAAATCGAACACATCGAAGTTGTCGTGGATGTGGGCCGGGTTCTTGGAGCCGGGAATGACCACATTGCCTGCCTGAATGTGCCAGCGCAGAATAATTTGCACGTTGCTCTTGCCGTACTTTGCTGCAAGGCGTGTGAACAACGGCTCTTCCAGCAGGCCCTTGTCAGCGTGGCCCAGCGGATACCATGCCTGAATCACCATGCCATTCTCGGCGAGGAAGGCTTTCAGTTCTTTCTGCTGGGCGTAGGGGTGAACTTCGGTCTGGAGGATGGTGGGCTTGACTTCGCAGATGCTCAGAATTTCTTTGATCTGCTCCTCGTTGAAGTTGGACAGACCGATGGCACGGACTTTGCCCTCCTTGTAAGCCTTTTCCATCAGGCGATAACCGGCAACGTAATCACCGGCAGGCTGGTGAATGAGCAGCAGGTCGATGTAGTCGGTGTCCAGACGTGCCAGCGTCTTGTCCACAGCATCGGCATCGGTGTAGAAGGTCGGCCACAGCTTGGTTTCGAGGAAAATTTCCTCCCGCAGCAGACCGGACTTCTTCATAGCGCGGCCCACGGCTTTTTCGTTGCAGTAGGCGTTGGCGGTGTCGATAAGCCGTGCACCGTCTTTCAGCGCACTCAGCACGGCAGTTTCAGCTTTGTCCGGGGTCAGCAGGAAGGTGCCGATGCCCTCTGCCGGCATCTTGACGCCATTGTTCAGAGTAATGAATTCCATAATAAATAGCTCCTTTTGTATTTTTCGTTCCTTGATTACTTGCACTCGTTGAGGATGTCCAGCAGTTCTTCGCGGCTCAGCTTCTTGCAGCAGCCGCCGGTCAGCACGGTGGAATCGGCCACAGCCTTGAGGTCGGTGTCGGCAGGGACGCCCAGTTCTGCAAAGGTGGTGGGCATCCCGATCTCCTTGATGAAGGCCGCCAGAGCCTCCACGCCAGCCTGTGCCAGTTTCAGCTCGGATTTGCCCGCCGGGTCGATGCCCCAGACGTTCTGTGCAAAGCGGGCGAACCGTGCGGTGTTGGCCGGGAGCAGGTGACGGTACAGCACCGGGTGAATGACCGCCAGACCAGCACCGTGGTTGCAGTTGGTGTAGGCACCCAGCTGATGCTCGATCATGTGACACTGGAAGTCGGTGACCTTGCCGATTTTCAGGATGCCGTTTTCGGCCATAGCCGAAGCCCATGTCAGCTCGCTGCGGGCCTCGTAGTTGTCCTTGTCGGTCAACAGGACGCGGATGTTGCGGATGACGCTGCGCATGACGGCTTCGTTGATGTCATCGGAGAGGTTGTTCTCGTCCGGCTTGCCGAAGTAAGTTTCCATCGCGTGGCTCAGGGTGTCGAACGCACCGGAAATGACCTGCTTCATGGGAACGGACAACGTGTAGGTGGGGTCGAGGAAAGCAAAGTCGGCCTGTGCACCCCACAGGGCCCCCTTAATCTTCTTTTCCTCATGGGTGATGACTGCGCCGTTGTTCATCTCGGAGCCGGTACCGAACACCGTGACGATGGTGCCCAGCGGGATGAACGCAGTGGGACGAGTATGCTTGGTGTTTTCCAGCTCCCACAAATCTTCGTCTACCTTGGCCTGTGCAGACACCACCTTGCAGCAGTCGGACACGGAACCGCCGCCCACGGCAAGGATCAAATCCACATGGTTCTCACGGGCCAGCTTTGCACCCTCCTGCACCTTGGCGTAGGTGGGATTGGGCATGATGCCGGGAAACTCCACGATGCGCTTACCCTCGGCGTTCAGAATACCGACGATTTCATCATAGACACCATTGTGCTTGATAGAACCGCCGCCGTAGGCCAGCATCACGGTATCGCCGTAGTGCTCCAGCAGACAGCCCAGATATTCCTTCACGCCACCCTTGCCGAAATAAACCTTGGTCTTGTTTTCAAACAGAAAATTGTTCATAGCCGTTACACTCCTTTATATAAAACTGGGAAATCAGACGTTTTTGCCCATCTCGTAGGCTTCCTTCATGGCCGGGGAGGACATCACCTCGCCGGGCCGATATACGCCGGTGCCGTAGATGACCCCCTTTTCCTTGGCACCATTCAGGCAGGCGGTAAAGCCCCGGAAACACTCCAAGGTGCAGGCCATGGCAGCACGGTTATCGTCCGCGCAGGTCATGATGAAATAGAACTCCTTGTTCGGAATGTTCGTCCACCGGGCAAGGCTGCGGTCGATGATGATCTTCATCTGTGCATCAATGGAGTAGAAGTACACCGGGCTTGCCATCACGATAACATCTGCCGCCTGCATTGCGTCCAGAATTTCGCTCATGTCATCGTTCAGGGCACACTTGCCGCCGTGGTCGCGGCAGTAATAGCAGGCATTGCAGGGCACAATCTTCTTGCTGCGCACGAAGATCTTTTGCACTTCGTTGCCGCTCTCCTGCGCACCGCGCATAAACTCACTGCACAGCAGGTCGGAGTTGCCGTCCTTGCGGGGACTGCCGGACAAAATCAAGACTTTCTTCATTGGTCGTTCCTCCTTTGAGGTACTCTCTTTTTCTGGTTCCAGTATAGCGCAAGTCTGCATTTCCCGGAATCTCCATTTTGTTCACTTGTTTGAACTCAAAGGTTCAAACAACCCGCTTGACACCCTGATTGTAACACTTAGAGTCAGCTTTAGGTCAAGTGCATCTTTTGTAAAAAGAAAAAGCCACTGCATGATTTCTCATGCAGCAGCTTCTCGTTGCAGTGGCGTATCAGCGATACAATTCCTTGCTGGCTATTTTAGCCGCATCCAGAAAACGCTGAACGGCAGGCGTTGGATTCGGGGAGTGCAGGATACCATAGGGGATGCCGTAATCCCAATCTACTGGAATCACTTTCAGCAATGGGTGGACATTGGCCCAGCCCGGAATTGCCAGCAGCACATCGTTGGTGTTTTCGCAGCGGTTGAAGATGTCCATGCTGTAAAATTCAAAATCCACGATATTTACTTGTGGATGGTGCTGCCATAAATCATCCCGCAGTTCATCTACATAGTGGCTCCATCCACGGTGCATCAGCAGTAGATTTTCGCCGTACAGGTCTGTGATCTGCAAGCGGTCTTTTGCCGCAAGTTTATGATGGATGGAAACCGCGCAGTAAAACGGCCTGCGAACCAGTTCCAGACCGGCACATTTGCGCAGATGCAGCATCGTTTCATCAAAGATGCCGCCTACTACATCAATGTTCGTGCCGAGGTCCGCCAGAATTTCCCGTGCATTTTCCGGGGTGTTTTCAAAAGGCACAATCTGGAATTTGATGTCCGGGCAGATGGTCTGCACTTTCGACCACAGTTCCATGAGCAGCTGGGCAGGTGTCATGGGAGAGGAACCAATGCGGATGACGTTGGAATCCTCCTGCATTGCGTTCCGGGCACGAATGACAGAATCATGGCAGTATTGAATGATGTACTTGGCATCCTGATACATGGAACGGCCTGCTTTGGTCAGTGTTAGTCCCCGGCGAGTACGCTCGAACAGCTTGACACCAAGGGAATCTTCCAATAGGTTGATCTGCTTGATGATGGCTGTTGGCGTGATGTAGCTTTCCTCTGCCGCCTTGTTGAAGCTGCCTGCATCCGCCACACGGATGAAGGTTTCCAGCTGATGATTGTACATGAAAACACCTGCCCTTCGGAGATTTCTATAAGAATAGGATAACATCCGATTGTGTTAAAATCAAGAGGTGTTCCAGCGAGATAAGCGGTATGCGGTTGTAGACCAATTAAGCAAAGTCAATAGCACGTGTGGCTGATAAGAACAAAATCGAACGGTTTGTGTTCAGTATTCACTGCTTATAACTCTGCCATCGTTTACACCAAGTAAAGAACAAGGGCAATGAAAGATGCCAAATTCTAATTTTTCGCATACCAAATAAGGCCCTGTGTTTGTTTCAGGGCCTGAATCTCTCAAAAACCTCAGGCTGCTTTTACAAATCCCTGTTCAACAGCATGCTGCTCTGGCGTTTTCAGTTCGAAGGGCTTCTGGTCACGCAAGACAGCAAAGATTATAAAGACCAGTTTGTGCATTGACGCTGCTTGAGCAACCTTTGCCGGTTTGTTTTTACATTTCTTTTCATAATAACTGAGCAGTACGGGGTTCGCTGCAGAGTCCTTTCCGCGCTTACAAATCGAATTAACCACTCCCATGTGAAGTGCAGCTCTTGCATAGGGAGAGCCACGTTTTGAGAGCTTGTTCTTTGTTCCTCTGAATGATCCGGATTGCCGCTCTGTTGGGTCTAAACCAAAATATGCTGCAAGCTGTTTCGGCTTCTTGAACAACGAGATATCTCCGATTTCTCCTAGTAAAAGGGCTGCCGAATGACTACCAACACCAGGGATGCTTTGCAGCAAAGAAACGTTGTTTCGCATTTCTTTTATCTGAGCCAGCAAATTGTCTATTGCGGTTTCTATTTGAAGCACACTTTCGGACAATGTACGAAGCATTTGAATGGTACACACAATGAGTGTTTCATCGGCACATGAATGAATCCCCAATGTCTGCGCTTTTTGCGCTGCGGAGATTAGCAATCCAGCTTTCTTTTTAGCAAAACTATAACCAGACTTGCTTGTAGCAGCAATCACTTCAACCAGTTCTGATTCTTCCTCTACAAGCAAAATGGTCGGCGTTGGAAAACGTACAAGCACAGCGCAAGAAGTGACGCCTCCCACATCGGAAAAGACCTTATCATAGCCTGGAAAGGTCTGATCCAAAAGGGCTGTTAATCGGTTTTTATAACTCGAAACGTCGTTCAACAATTCCGCACGATGTCTGCAGAGCTGGCGTAGCGCACGCGTTGCCGTTTGAGGAATTTGGGAAGGACGCAATGTCTTCGTTCGATACATCATTGCCAGTTTGAAGGCATCCACACGATCGGTTTTCCTCTTTCTGATAGAAAAGTCCTTCATCGAATTGCTTTGAAGTGGATTCACCACGATCACGTCATATCCATGCTCTGAGAAAAATTGAAAGAGGATCAAATGGTAGTGTGAGGTGGACTCCATCACAATAACAGGCTTACTGAAAAAAAGCCGCTCAGCCTTTTGGAGTAGGGTGTTCGCTCGATTTATCGATGTTTCGTCGTGATAAATCTTTTCTTGCGCAAAGATTTTGTTGTCTGGCGACAAAATGCACATATCACTGAATCGTTTGCTGACATCAATTCCAGCTACCGGACAATAACTCATATACACCTCTCCTTTCAGGGCAGTTTCGCTTCTTCGCAAAAGTAACAGGCGCGTTGTTGACACGGGTAACGGTTGTGCCGACCCAACCAATCAAAACATTGAATCTTTTACGAAGCGAACGGACGGTCTACACTGTTAGTAATTCCTGAATGGAAACCAAGCAAGCAATTTTGCCACTTTCAGCCCCAGTTAGTACTTCAATATTACTATGTTTCGGAAATCGGCACAACCATATAACCGTCTTTGATGAAACTATTTTTGTTTCATCGATGACATTGTACCAGCAAGCAGTGTCTTCGTATATACAAAGACCATTTTTGCGTTGCAAAATGCTTGTTGGGAAATCCCAAACCCCTGAACTGCATCCGACGGATGCAGGCTACGCGTTTTTGCAAAACGCTTTTGCGACTTGCAATTTTGTTCATCAAACTTGTATTTCTTTGCCGGAACCGTTGCGCTTTGCCGCCCAACTTGTTATTATTAAACGTGAAAGAACTTTCACAGAGAAACGGAGAAAACACCATGCCTACTTTGGAATGGATCGGAAAAAGCAAAGTTGTCAATCATCATCAGGAAGTGCCGTTCCGTGTGTTGGAGCGTCAGTATAGCTTTGACGAAATGGGCAAGCACACCGAGGACAACGGCAGTGATAACATGATTATCCACGGCGATAATCTGGAAGCCCTGAAAGCTCTGCTGCCGCAGTATGAGGGCCGGGTGAAGTGCATCTACATCGATCCTCCTTACAACACTGGCAATGAGAAGTGGTGCTACAACGATAATGTCAATGATCCGCATATTCAAAAGTGGTTGGGCGAAGTCGTTGGTAAAGAAGGCGAGGATTTGACACGCCATGACAAGTGGCTCTGCATGATGTATCCTCGGCTGATGCTGCTGCAGAAGTTGTTGGCGGATGATGGTGCGATTTTTATTAGTATCGATTTTCATGAACAGCCATATTTGCGTCTAGTGTTAGACGAAATTTTTGGCTCGACGAACTATGTTTCGGAGATTGCTTGCATCAATAAGCCATCTGGACGTTCTGATGATAAATATATAGCAACGGCGCATGAAAGCATAGTTGTATATAAAAAGAGCAACAAATTAAGATTGGGTGGGTTTGAACCAGAGGATAAGATTACAAAACGCTATAATAAAACAGATGCGGCTGGTCGCTTATATCGTGAGGAAGATTTACGCAAGCGTGGATCGCACGATGAAAGAACAGACCGTCCGAATTTGTTTTACCCTTTTTTTTACAATGAGCAAACACATGAATTAAGAATTGGAAATAATGAAGATGAAACACCAGAGGGCTTTATCCGAATAGTTCCGATGAAATCCAAAACCGTTGAGGGCACTTGGAGATGGGGAAGAGAAACTGCACTAGAGCAATGTTTTTATATCCACCCACGTTATATGCCCAATAAACAACAGTGGAGTTTGTTCGAGTGGGAATATCTTGACGAACGAGGAACAGCAAAACCGACTACAAATTGGAATTTCAAAGATGTAAACAGCGAACGTGGAACCGAAATGTTCATTAAATATCTTGGATTTTCAAAGGATGATTTCCCTAACCCGAAGCCTGTTGGAACTATACAACGAGCCATTCAAATCGCAACAGACAAAGACTCAATTATTCTTGATTCCTTTGCAGGTTCTGGAACTACAGCACAAGCTGTATTAAATATAAATAAAGTCGATAAAGGTCACCGCAAATTTATTTTAGTAGAATTGGGTGATTATGCAGACACCATCACTGCCGAACGTGTGAAGCGTGTGATCAACGGCTATGGCAAAGACAAGAACGCCGTAGAAGGCACTGGTGGCAATTTCAGTTACTACGAACTTGGCGAGCGGCTGCTTCTGCCGGATGGCAACCTGAATGAAAGCATCGGCACAGACAAAATCCGTGACTACATCTGGTATACGGAAACGAAGAAACCTGCGGTGAGTCAACAGAACGGAAACCCGTATTTCCTCGGCGAGAACAACCACACCGCTTACTATTTCTACTATGAGCCAGACCAGATGTGCGTGTTGGACTATGCTTTTTTGTCTACCATCCCGGAAAAAGCGGAAAATTATCTGATTTATGCTGACCGCTGTGCATTGAGTGAGAGTGACCTGCTGCGGTTTGGTATTACGTTTAAGAAAATTCCGCGCGACATTGCGCGGGTGTAAGGAGGACGGCTCTTATGGAATTGAAAAATTATCAGAAAGCCGTCATTCGGGATTTGGAACGCTATCTGGAAATTCTGATGCAGACAAAGAACATCGAAACGGCCTATACTCGGCTCTGGCAGGAGAAAGATGTAAAAGTCGGATTTGGCGGAATGCCCAAGTATCAGAATATTCTGCCCGGTGTGCCAAATGTCTGCCTGAAAGTTCCTACGGGCGGCGGCAAAACATTTTTGGCTGCAAATGCCATCGAGCCGATTTTCTCCGCACTGGGTGTGGTAAAACGCCGTGCAGTGGTTTGGCTGGTTCCGTCAGATGCTATCCTGACCCAAACCTTGGCTGCATTGCGTGACCCTGCACATCCTTACCGCCAGAAAATTGATGTTGCCTTTGGCAGCCGTGTAGAAGTGTATACCAAAGAACAGCTTTTGATGGGGCAGCACTTCAATATCTCTGCGGTCAACGAGCAGCTTTCCATCATGGTGCTGTCTTACGATTCGTTCCGTGGCAAGAAGGAGCGGCTCAAGGCCAAGCAAGAGAACAGCAGCCTTGTTGCGCTGGCAAATGCACTGGGCGAACCTGATATGCCGCTGGAAGATACCGACCCGACCGCCTTGATGCAGGTCATTAATCAGCTGCATCCGCTGGTCATTGTGGACGAAAGCCACCATGCGCGCAGTAACCCGAGCAAGCAGATGCTGCAAAACTTCAATCCCTGCTTTGTGCTGGATCTGACGGCAACGCCCACTAAGGAAAGCAACATCATCTCCATTGTGGATGCGATTCACTTGAAACGCGAGAACATGGTCAAGTTGCCTGTCATCGTGATGAATCGCAACAGCCAGCAGGATGTGCTGCATGATGCCATCGAGATGCAGCGGACACTGGAAATTCACGCAAAAGATGCCTACGAAAAGGGCGGCAGCTACATTCGCCCCATCGTGCTGTTTCAGGCGCAACCCAAGAGCACAGAAAGTGCAACGACCTTTGAAAAACTGCGCCAACGCCTGATTGCAGCCAACATTCCAGCAGAGCAAATTGCCATCAAGACGGCAGAGATCAACGAGTTGAAAAATGTGGATTTGCTGTCGGAAAAGTGTTCGATTCGCTTTATCATTACAGTCAATGCCTTGAAAGAGGGTTGGGACTGCCCCTTTGCGTATATCCTTGCTTCGCTGGCGAACCGCACCAGTCAGGTGGATGTGGAGCAAATCGTGGGGCGTATTCTGCGCCTGCCCTATACCCGGAAACATTCTTCTCCGATCCTGAATACTTCGTATGTTCTGACCTCGTCTGCGGACTTCAAGCGTACGCTGGACGGCATCGTCAAGGGCTTGAATAACGCAGGCTTCACTGACCACGATTACCGTGTGCAGGAAGAAGCTGCCCCGGTCGAGCCGCTGCCCAAAGTGGAGCAGACCATCTTCCCGGCACAGCCGACAAACGAAGCAATGCCCACGGCATCGGCGGAAGAGGAAGAGCTTTTTGATTTCGACCCGACACTGTTGGGCAGCACCTTGGCAAAGGCAAGTGTTTCTCCCTCGGTGCAGAATATTTTTGACCGCTCTGAAAAGGAACAGAACGATTTTGATGTTGCTATGCAGCAGCACCAGAATGACCCGTTGAGCGATTTGCCGCTGGAGGTGCAGGACAAAGTGGATGTTTCCCATGTAAATCCAGAATTTCTGGAAGATGTGCGCACCCTTAAATTGCCGAAATTCTACTTAAAAACGTTGCCAAGCCTTTTAGATCCGGAAGGAAAAACGGAGCTGGATAAAGCCCAGCTGCTTTTGGATTTTTCTCTGAAAGGAAAACCGAGTGCAATCGACTTCGGCCATCTGGACGACGATTTGGCGCAGGTCGATTTGGAAGACCGCGATACCACGACACCGCGTATCTCCAAGCTGAAAGATGATTATCAGCAGTACATGAACAGGCAGTTTCCACTGCTTCCGGGCGAGGATAAACTGCGTATTTGCAAGGATATTATCCACAAGAGCCTTTGCAAGATGAACGCGGTGGATGATAATGAACTGCGGCGTTATGTCGATGGTATCGTGGATAATATGAACCGCGAAGAGCTGGACGCGCTGGAACGGATGCCTGTTAACTTTGCAGCAAAAATTCGTGCATACGTCATGCAGCTTCAAGAGGAAACTGCACGGGAAAACTTCTACAAGTGGCTGGAAACGGAGAAAATCGTATGTGAACCCCGCTTTCAGTTGACGGAGTATATAACCCTCTCGGATAGCACTTCTTCAATGAGCAAGAGCCTGTACCAGACCGAGGGCAAGATGGATGGTCTGGAATATAAAATGGCTCTGGCAATGACCAACATGGACAATATCCGCTGGTGGCATCGCAACCCGGAGCGTAACAAGTTTTCGTTCTGTTTGAACGGATTCCGCAACCATTACCCGGATTTTATCGTCCGCACGACCAGTGGAAAGATTATTCTGATTGAAACCAAAGGCGACCAGCTGGAAAATGCAGAGTCCAGAGAAAAAATTCGTCTGGGTCGTGCATGGCAGGATGCCGCTGGCAAGCAGGCATACCGCTATTATATGGTGTTCCAGAATAAAGATTTGAAAATGGAGGGCGCGTACCGATTTGATGAGTTTTTGACGCTGTTAAAGGAGTTGTAAGGCTCAATTGTAACTTCTGTTTAGAATCTGATTAGAGCGATGAAAGAGGTGGAACAACGATGGTCAATATCAATAATAAGCCTTGGGATAAACTTCGATTTCGTGATATCGAAAAATTCTTGTCTGAATCAGGCGATGAAAATTTCTTTTTTGAATTCAAGTCGGATGATGAGGAACCGAAAAAGCTAATTAAGGAAATTTCAGCGTTTGCGAATACTTATGGTGGATATATTCTTCTGGGCGTTAATGATGATAAGACTATCAGAGGTTGTAAAAAATGGACAGAGCAAAGAATTCACATTACGATTCATGACAGTATTACGCCGATTCCAAACTTTGATGTCAAAAAATTCACATCAAAGGGAAAGCATATTTTTGTTATAAAAATTGAGGAAGGTGCAACACCGCCATACATTACAAATCGTGGCGATATTTATGAGCGAGTGTCATCTGGTTCATTTCCAATAAAAGAGTCGATAAAATTGGACCAGTTATACCAGAAGAGAAAAGATGAACTGATAAGAATAAAAAATATTATTGAACTTCCATCGCTCGAAATAGACTCAAATTTTCCTCAAAATGTATTCGCATATTTGGACTTTGGATTTTTTATGGCATCATCGGATAAATCGGTACTCTGGAAAAAATATCAAACGGCTGATCTGGAGAAAATTGCAGAGTATATTCGAACTATAAATAAAAATTTTAGCATTTCACGTGTGGGTGCTTCTTATTTGTTTAGTGTTGGAGAATTTATGGCAAAAGACCAAGACGGAAATTCGTGCCCCATGAATGCTGGAATTCACGATTTTATGGAGGTGTTTCCAGATGGGAGTGCTCGTGGGAGAATACTCTTAAATGCCGACCCTAATTCTTGTCAAGTAGATATCTCAATATTCATTTATTGTTTGGGGCTAGTCTACCAAAAAATTTATTCAATGATTTTTCAGGAAGCACTTCCAAAAGAATTTGTATATACGTATAAGTATGAAAAATTGACTGTGCTAAAGCAGTTCATTCCAGTATATGACATGCTTGCGCGAAGTAATCCGGGAAAACAGACGTTGGAAGGCTATCTTAATAAGCATGAACAGAAATATGGAAATAATTTAATAATCGAAAGCAGCCGTTATCCTAAAAATGATTATTTGTTGATTGATCGTCGTTACTTTGATGAGATGAAAGTCAAATGTAATGCAACTGAGCTGTATGGAAAGTTGTTCCATTCTAAGTTTTTTAATTTGGGTTATATTGATTCTCCGTTTACAATGGAATTACTAAAGGAAGAAAATTAAATTGCATAAAAAGGAGGAATTTTTGTGGCTGGAAAATTTTCACTCCGTAAGTTTAGCGAAATTAACTTGAATGACCCGTTCTTTGATAGCTTAAAATCCGACTATCCCGGCAATGCGTCTTCTACGGGATTTTCTGTTTGGTTTGCAAAGAAGGCACAAGAAGGAAGAACGGCACTTGTTTTTAATGACGAACAGGGGCTAGGTGCTTTTATCTGTATAAAAAACGAAAATGAACCGATTGAACTAAAAAGTGGCATACTTGCTGCTTGCAATCGTATCAAAATTAGCACCATGAAAATTGCGGAACGCTTTCGAGGTCAGCGATTGGGTGAGGGTGCGATTGGATTGGTTCTATGGAAATGGCAAAAATCTGGAACCGATGAAATCTATGTTACGGCATTTGATAAGCAGGATTTGCTGATTTCTCAGCTTGAAAAGTTCGGGTTTAATAAAGTTGGGTTCAATTTGAATGGAGAAGGTGTTTATATAAAGAATCGTCATAATATTGATTATAGTGACCCCTATAAATCTTTCCCATTTATTAACCCCAATTTTGAGTCTTCAGGGTATCTTATCATCAATGATACTTACCATGATACGATGTTTCCATATTCTGAATTGAGAAATAATACATTGCAAAATGCCGTGGCCATGAATGTGAGCAATGGTCTTAGCAAAATATATGTTGGCGCACAGTATTCCAAGCCGCCGTATGGTGTAGGTGATCCAGTGCTTATCTATCGCAAGTACACAGCTGGGCAGGGAAAACGATATCGTTCGTGTATCACGTCTTTCTGTGTGGTAACAAAAATCATACAAGCAAAAGAAAACTGGACGTATTTGATGCCTTTCGAGACTTTGCTAGGCAAAATCGGTAATAAGTCGGTATTTAATCCAGAGGAATTGAGAGAACGGTATGTCAGTGACCGAAATGTACTCGTTATCGAAATGCTCTACTACGGATATTTTGGTGAAGGAAATAATGTAAATATGGACTGGCTTGAACAAAACGGATACTGGGGAAGCAATCAATATCCTTCATTGATTTCGCTTGATTCAACGGCATTTAAAAGTATTTTGGAAAAGGGAAATATTGATGTCAGCAATGTTATTATCGATTAAACCTCAATATGCAGAGATGATTATTGAAGGAACAAAAAAATATGAATTCCGAACTCGAAAATGTCGTGATGATATAAGGAAAATCATATTTTATGCAACTGCTCCCCAAGACCAACTTTTTTCAGAGCCTCAATCGCTCTCTTTTTCCGTTCTTCCTTCCCGATCCCAGAAATAGTCAGTGCCAGCTCCACATTGGCAAGCACCGTCTGATGTGGAATCAGATTATAACTCTGAAATACAAAACCAATTGTATGATTCCGATAGGAATCCCAGTCTCTGTCTTTATATTTTTTCGTAGAAATCCCGTTGATGATCAGATCACCACTATCGTACCGATCCAGTCCACCGATGATGTTAAGAAACGTCGTCTTTCCCGAACCACTCGGTCCCAGGATCGCAACAAATTCATTGTCCCTGAAATTCAGGCTTACATCATCCAGTGCCTTCTGTACCAGCGTACCTGTACGGTATTCTTTGCAGATATGTTGAATTTGAAGCATAAAAATTCTCCTTTTAAGTTGTAACTCATGAAACGCATATGTTTCATTGTACACCCTTAAAAGGAGAAAATCATGTCTTTTAGAAAAATTTAATTCTTTTTAGTCTCTATTTTCTGAGAAGTTCTTTTCCCGAAATACCTGGCTCTGTCATATTGACCGGATCCAGAACGGTTTCCATCTCTTTTTCACTTAAAAGACCTTCTCTGAGGATCAGATTACGGATGGATTCCCCTGTCTTCATTGCTTTTTTCGCAATCTCCGCTGCTTTCTCATAGCCTACATGCGGACAGATTGCAGTAATTACGCCGATGCTGTTCTCTACCAGCTGACGGCATCTCTCTTCATTGGCTGTGATTCCTGTCACACAGTTGTCAATAAAAGTCTGCACTGCATATGCAAGTGTATCGATCGACTGGAACAGACAGTAGAATACGATCGGTTCAAACGCATTCAGTTCCAGCTGTCCACCCTCTGCTGCCATCGTGATCGTCACATCATTTCCAATGATGTTAAATGCGACCTGGTTCACTACTTCCGGGATGACCGGATTCACTTTTCCTGGCATGATCGAAGAACCATTCTGCTTTGCCGGAAGGTTGATCTCACCAAATCCGGCTCTTGGTCCGGATGACATCAGACGCAGGTCATTGGCAATCTTGGAAAGTGTGACTGCACACGCTTTCACTGCACCGGATACTGCCACAAACGGATCCAGGTTCTGGGTTGCATCGATCAGATCAAAAGCCTGGACAAACTGAATATCAGATATTTTTGAAAGATTCGGAACAATGCGGCTTACATAGGCTTCATCTGCATTGATTCCGGTTCCGACTGCCGTTCCACCCATGTTGACGGTACGCATCTCGTCCATCGCATTATCCATACGGTGGATATCACGCATGATGGCATCGGAATATGCCTGAAATTCCTGACCCAGACGGATCGGAACTGCATCCTGCATTTGGGTGCGTCCCATCTTGATCACATGGTCAAATTCCTCTGCCTTTTTGCAGAGCGCTCCATGAAGTCTGAGCAGTTCTTTTTTCAGATTCTGAAGAAGTCTGAGTGAAGTCATCTTGCCAGCCGTCGGAATAACATCATTTGTGGACTGTCCGCAGTTTACATCATCATTCGGATTTACTGCTGAATAATCTCCCTTTTTCCCGCCAAGAATCTCAATCGCACGGTTGGCAATGACTTCGTTTGCATTCATGTTCAGAGAAGTTCCCGCACCTCCCTGGATCGGATCCAGCAGATCACTGCGGTCTTCGATCGTCCATTCCGGTTCTTTGATATCATCCACTTCTTTTTGTGCGTCATCAATCTTCTTTTCCGCTTTTGCAATCTTTTTCTCTGCTTTTGCCTTTTTCTTTTCCAGAATCCCACTCTCGCAGTTGGTGATCGCAGATGCTTTCTTTATGTACGCAAGACTGTTGATGATCTCCGGATGCATATTCAGCCCGGTAATACGAAAATTCTCCGCAGCACGCAGTGACTGTACCCCGTAATATACATCTCCCGGAATATCTTTTGCCCCTATTGAATCCTGTTCTACACGATAACCTGTCTTGTTTTCTTTTCCATTTTCCATCTCAAAATCCCTCGATTTTCCATTTTTCTTTGGCGTATTGCCTTTGTTGTTTTCATTATATCTCTGTGTTACAATATAATCTAATACATATATTTTTATAGTAACTATAATTTTAAAACTATGTCAAAGGAGAATACCTATGTTTCAGGGAATGGAATATGTCTATGAAGTTTATCTGGAAAAAAGCTTTTCCAAGGCGGCTGAGAAGTTATTTATCTCACAGCCTTCACTCAGTGCCAACGTAAAGCGTGTCGAGCATCACATCGGATATCCGATCTTTGACCGGAGTACCAAACCACTTTCCCTTACCGAATGTGGGGTACAGTATATCAAAGCGGTAGAAAAAATAAAAAGTATCCAGAATGAATTTGAAGGATTTGCAAACGACTGGGGTGACCTAAAAAAAGGAACACTCACCCTCGGAGGAAGCAACTTGTTTTCCTCCTGGATCCTGCCTCCGCTGATCGCGGATTTTGCCCGCAGATATCCTCTGATCCAGATCAGCCTGGTTGAAGAAACCACTGCCAATCTTGCCCGTATGCTGCGACACGGGCAGCTGGATCTAATGCTGGACAGCAGTGTTCTGGATGCCACCATCTACGGCTACCGTAAATTTCAGGAAGAGCACCTGATCCTTGCTGTTCCGGGAGCATTCCCGATCAATAATACGCTGCGCTCCTATCAGCTTCCTGTAGAAGATATCCTGAGCAAAAAATTTCTGGAAGAATCCTGTCCTCCCGTTCCTCTGACACGCTTTAAAAGTGAGCCTTTTATTATGCTGAAACCGGAAAACGACACTGGAAAACGTGCCCGTATGATCTGCCAGAACAATCTCTTTGAACCAAATATCATCCTGGAAATGGATCAGCAGATGACTTCTTACAACATCACCTGCTCCGGCATGGGAATCTCTTTTATCGGAGATATCATGCTCTCAAAAGTACCTCTTACCTCTGATGTGGTGTACTATAAGCTTCCTGCAGGCGAAAGCAGCCGTGACATCCGGTTCTACTGGAAAAATGGTCGCTACCAGACAAGGGCAATGGAAGAATTTTTAAAAATGGCGTGCCAGTAAG
>ERZ773221.1732-NODE-1732-length-19446-cov-25.034397_pt1 | contig 19446 bp, 25 predicted proteins | sample MGYA00580994_ERZ773221 | MGnify/ENA primary metagenome ERZ773221 (study PRJEB29015, sample SAMEA2737758) | human gut metagenome | biome: human gut; feature: human-associated habitat; material: faeces | place: China | collected 2012 ... | reverse complement strand
GCACGGAAGTGCTCTGGTGCAATTATGAAATACCGACATTGATCGGATAAGGAGGACAACCATGAATCACGAGACCCAAAGAGCGAGCATCCTGCAGATGGCGCAGGGTGCATTCCAAGAGCGCGTGGACTATGAGATGCAGCGCTGTGTTGACAACATCCTTGACGTCAACACCAAAGCAACCGCAAAGCGCAAGATCACGCTGACGATCGAGCTGACACCGGACGATGACCGTCGGCAGATCCGCGTGAATGTTGTTGCCAAGGCCACGCTCGCAGCGACCAATCCGGTCGCAACATCGCTTTGCGTCACCACTGATGGCAACGGGGAAATGGTCGTTGCCGAAATGGTGCCGCAGCTCCCCGGCCAGATGCGCATGGACGGGCATGAACAGGAAGCACCGAAAATTCTGAATCTGCTGCAGGCCAGCCAGCAGGCAGCCGAATAACGAAGGAGGATATGACAATGCTCGCAGAAATGATCGACAAAATCGTGAGCCTGAAAGAAACCAAAATCTTCGAAATTGATGGGCAGACCTATTCCGACGCCAATCTTACGCGGATCCCGCCGCATGTGGATCGTCCCGATTCCGTCAGCGTCAGCGGTCTGGATGCTGTCTGCAAGCTGGTGCGCACCGAGATCGCAAAGGTCGGGACGACCATCATGGTACATGTCCGGGATTACAACAAGGTCGAAGTAATGACAACGTATCTGCCGGACTTCTCCCGCAACGTCCTGTATCGTGCGCAGGCGGACGCGCCGGGCATGCGCACTGGCTGGCGTGACCGAGAAACTGCGCTGATCGAGCTGCGCAGTCTGTTCATCCCGAACGAAGGCACGGAGTATCTGCTGGATCTGCTCAGCCGTATGTCCGATGAGAACACAGTGTCTACCAACGATAATGGTGTCACGCAGACCGTGACGGCGCGGCAGGGCGTTGCGCTCAACGCAGTCGTTAATGTGCGGCCGCGGATTAAACTGCAGCCGTTCCGCACGTTCCTCGAGGTCGCGCAGCCGGAAAGCGAATTCCTCCTGCGCGTGGACAGCGAGAAAGGCATCGCCTTTTTCGAGGCGGATGGCGGCATCTGGCGTCTGGAAGCGAAACGCAACATCGCTGAGTATTTCGAGCGCGGCCTGAAAGACCTGATTGAACAGGGCAAAGTCGTCATCATGCAGTGATTCGATAGCACACTGGGCGGGGAAATTCGCCCGGTGCTCTGAAAGGAGGACAACCATGAAAATCTACATATCAGGGAAAATCGCCGGGGATCCGAACTATAAGGGAAAATTCGCCCGAGCGGCTGCACAACTTGAGCGGCTGGGCGCGACGGTCATCAATCCGGCCACAGCGCCGGAGGGGCTGACCAAGCTGGACTATATGCGCATCTGCTTCGCTGAGATGGAGGCGGTGGACTACGTTGTGTTCTTTCCGGACTGGGTGGAATCCGCCGGCGCGAAGCTGGAACGCGCGTGGTGTGACTATGTCGGCGTGCCGACGGCAGACTGGGACGATTTTCGGGTAGATATGCTTGTAAGGAAGTCGCACGGCTGCACATTCCGAGAGCTGCTGGTTATGGAGCATCCGGACAAGGTGGATGCACGCTTCGTCGGCGGGTGTGCGGGATGCCCGGATGAATATGGATATGAGCCGGGAAACGGTACTGAATGTCTGTGCGAGAAGGACTGGAATACAAAGAAAAGCGTGCCGCAGATATGCACAGAGTGCTGGGATCGCATTGTTCCGGGAAGCGAGGTAAGGGATGGCTGAATACATCGAGCGGAAAGCGCTGGATAAAGCACTGACGGCCGCCGCGGCACATGACAAGGACAAAAACCGCCGCACATGGGCAAAGGCGATCTGCATTTTGCACGATCTACCGGCTGCCGACGTTGCGCCGGTGGTGCACTGCAAGGACTGCGCCTATAGGACTGAGATGGGTAATTGCGGGCACCCACGCCACCATGGGATTTTGCCGTCAGCGTATCCCTATGATTTTTGTAGCTACGGCGAACGAAACGAGGTGACTTAATTGGACTGGAAGCGGGAGGCGGCTGATGAGCTGCGCAACTACACGAACCGAAAGGCGGCAATTGAAAACATCAGAGATCAGATCGCTGACTTGGCGACGGAGATCACGAGCATCCGCAGCGCCTCGGCGGACGGCAATCCGGTCGCAGGCGGCTCGAATGGCCGGGACGATGCGCTCGTCAACAACATCCTGAAACGTGAGCGGCTGGAAGAGGTGCAGCGCTTGACCGAGAACCGGGTGCGCCGCGTGGATCGTGCCTTGAATCAGCTCTCCGAGCGGGACAGGTGCGTGCTGCAGCGATTTTACATCACGCCGTGTATCGGAGGCGTCGAGCGGCTGTGCCGGGAATTGGCCATCGAGAAAACAACTGCTTACCGCTGGAAGGATTGCGCACTGCGGAATTTCACGATAACGATGTACGGTCTCACGGAGATGTGAGCGCAAGGTGGGAAAAAATCGGGAACATTTCCGCGAAAATCTGTGTTAAAGTGATATCGCGGGATTGTGAGAGAGACCAATCCCACACCTTCCATTGTGAAATACCTCTCTTCCTTTCTCCTTTGTTGCGGTCGCGCCCGACGGGGCGCGTGGATCGAATATCTCTGTCAGTCTCTCATTTGTGAAGCGCCGGTCCAGCTTTCGGGTTCCGGCGCTTTGCTGTGCAATATTGTGGTTGCATATTCTCGAACAAGAATGTAAAATATAGGGGAACACAAGAAGCGGAGGGGTAACAATGGGATTCTTCAAGAGTAAAAAGGGCAGCATCATCAGCGACTATTTCTGCATCGAGGAAGACCTTGGACAGTTCAAAAAGGGCGACGCTGTGGATGTCGCACTGTATGAAGATCATCTGGAGCTGCAGAAGGGTGTCGGGAACAAGGACGTGGCGACGCTGGCCTACTCTCAGATCACGGACGTTTTCTATGGCTCGGACGTGCAGGTGCTTGTGAAAGACAAGTCGCCGATTGCGCGGGCTGTCGCTGGAGGCCTGCTGTTCGGAAGTACCGGTGCTGTGGTCGGCGCTATCAGCGGCGCCGGCAAGAAGGAAAAGAAGGTCAGGAGAATTCTCTTCATCATCAGCTATGTGTCTGCGGATGGGCAGGAATCTTTTCTGACGTTCCGGGATACGAGGCTGTATAAAGGACCAAAGGTTGCGGCCAGACTCAAAAAGCTGTGCGGTATCGAGGCAGAGGCCAAGCCGAGTGCGGCTGCCTCTGTGTCCAAACTCTAAAGCGTATATATTCACTGGGAGGATCGGGCTTGTGCCCGGTCCTTTTCTTATGGGCTGGATGCTGTGACACAAAAACAGTTTTACAAAACGCAAGCGTGGAAACGCGCGAGACAAGCATACATCGATTACAGGCTCGCGCTTGATGGCGGCATGTGCGAGGTGTGCCACGATGAGCCGGGGGTGATCGTGCATCACACTATCTGGTTGGACGATATCAACTGCAACGATCCGGAAATCAGTCTGAACCCACGGCGCTTTCGGTACGAGTGCCAGACCTGCCACAACAAAGAGCGCGACCCGAGGAAGACAACGCCGGGCAGATGCCTGTACGGCCCAGGTGGCGAGATCATCCGCAACACAAATTACTGACCGAGCGGCTGGACTCCCCCCCATCGCGCAGCGAAAAAACGAGGGCAGGGGACCGAGCCGGGGAGTTAAATTTTACTCCGCGCGCTACGCAAGGGGGTGTAGAAATGGCGAAACTGACCAAAAAGACGAGAGTTGACCGCGAAAAGAAGCGGCTGCAGGAGATTTTTAAGGATTTGGAGCCAAACAAGCTCGAAACCTGCCAATCATTGATTGACCGAGCGGCTTTCATTACCGTGAGCCTCCAAGACCTTGAGGTGCAGCTCAACGAAACCGGATGGGTAGAGCACTACCAGAACGGCGTCAATCAGGGCGGCATGAAAAAGGCTGCTGCCGCAGATGTGCACATCAGTCTGACGAAAAATCTGAACGCCATTACGAAGCAGCTGCTCGAGCTGGTGCCGCCGGCGCAGAAAGAGAGCCGCCTGGCGGAGCTGATGAACAAATGACGCCTTACGCAAATTTTATTCAGGAGTACTACCACAAGATGACGACTGGCGAGGTCGTTGTCGGGAAGTGGGTGCGGATCCTTTACGAGAAGATCACCGCGGGCCTGCGCGATGGTCTTTTTTATTTCGACGAACGGAAAGCAAATCGTGCAATCGCGTTTATCGAGACGTTCTGCCATCACTGCGAGGGGCGCAACGATTTGATTCATCTGGAGCTGTGGCAAAAGTCGACAGTGTGCTTGATGTTCGGCATCGTGGACGGGGAAGGCCTGCGGATCTTCCGAGAGGTGTTTCTGGTCATGGGACGCAAAAACGGCAAGAGCCTGTTCGCCTCCGCCTGTATCGCTTACATGGCTTACCTGGACGGCGAGTATGGCGCGAAGATTTACTGCTTGGCACCCAAGCTGGAGCAGGCGGCCATCGTATACGATAATTTCTTCCGCATGGTGCTTCAGGAGCCGGAACTTGCGCAGCTGGCGCAGAAGCGGCGCTCGGACGTGTATCTCGAGACAACAAACACGAGTATTCGCCCGTTGGCGTTCAATGCCAAGAAGAGCGACGGCTTCAACCCGCATTTGGCGGTGTGTGACGAAATTGCGAGTTGGCCGGCTGAGCAGGGGCTGAAACAGTACGAAGTTATGAAGTCTGCGCTCGGCGCGCGCAAGCAGCCCATGATCCTGAGTATCAGCACGGCCGGCTATGTCAACGATGGGCCATATGATGAACTGATGATGCGTGCGACGGCTGTCCTCATGGGCGCCAGCGAGGAGCGTAGGTTGCTGCCGATCCTGTATCTGATCGACGACGTGGAAAAATGGGACGACATCGAGGAGCTGCGCAAGAGCAATCCGAACATGGGCGTCAGCGTCTCCGAGGACTTTTTCAGAGAGGAGATCGCCATCGCGCACAACAGCCTGAGCAAGCGCGCCGAGTTTATGACCAAGTACTGCAACATCAAACAGAGCAGCACGCAGGCATGGCTGCCGTTTGCTGTGGTGGATGCGGTGAGTGGCGGCGAGTACAGTCTGGAGGATTTCCGCAGCACCTATTGCGTCGGCGGTATCGACCTGTCCCAGACTACTGACCTGACGGCCTGCTGCGTGGTAATTGAGCGGGACGGCAAGCTGTACACTTTTGCAAAGTTTTTTATGCCATCGAATAAAATTGATGAGCTGCAGGAGCGGGAGGGTGTGCCTTACCGCGTATATGTTTCGGCGGAGCTGGTCCAGCCAAGCGGGGAGAATTTCGTGGACTACAATGACTGCTTTGAGTGGTTCCGTATGCTCGTCGAGGATTATGAGATCCTACCGCTGCAGGTTGGTTATGACCGGTATTCCGCGCAGTATCTCGTGCAGCAGATGGAGCAGTACGGGTTCCACATGGACGATGTGTTTCAGGGTGAAAACCTGACGCCGGTCATCCATGAGGTGGACGGGCTGCTGCGCGATAAGAAGCTGCTGCTCGGCGCGAATAATCTGCTGAAAGCACACTTCCTGAACGTGGGCATGAAGCAGAACGAAGAAACGCGGAAGATTCGACCGGTCAAGCTCGAACCGCGGACGCACATCGACGGCTTTGTCGCCGTCATGGATGCCTTGACGGTTCGCCAGAAATGGTACGATCAGATTGGCGAGCAGCTCAAGAATTAGAACAGGAGGGAGCCGGATGGGCGCATTTACAAAGCTTTTCGGCAAAGGAAAAGCGGCAAAACAGCTGGGCGGTTATTTTGAAATGCTCGACGGGTATACACCCGTTTTCTCAACATACGACGGCGGGGTTTACGAAATGGAGCTGACGCGCTCCTGTATTCATACCTTTGCCAATCACTGCAGCAAGCTGACGCCAGTCGTCAGCGGCGCAAACACGAAAGCGCAGAAGGCACTCCTGGACGGCAGGCCGAATCCATTTATGACGTCTGCGCAGTTCGTTTACAAGGTCGCCACGATTTACGATGCGCAGAACACGTGTTTTATCGTCCCTGTGCTCGACGGATTTGAGAAACTGATCGGCTATTACCCGGTCAATCCGATGCAGGTGGAGATCATCGAGGTATCTGGCGAGCCGTGGCTGCGCTATACATTCCGCAGCGGGCAGAAGGCTGCAATCGAGCTGGCGCGCTGTGGTGTGGTCAGCAAATATCTGTACAGCAGCGACATCAAGGGCGAGAACAACGCGGCACTGCGGCCGACGCTGCAGCTGCTGAACGTGCAGAATCAGGGTATTGAAGAAGGCATTCGCAACAGCGCGAGCTTTCGCTTCATGGCTACGGTGAACAACTTTGCCAAGGCGGAAGACCTGAAAAAGGAACGCAAGAAGTTCGTAGCTGAAAACCTCGGCCCGGACTCCGGCGGCCTGGCTCTGTTTCCGAATACCTACACCAATGTGCAGCAGATCAAGTCCCAGCCGGAGATCGTGGATCCGGAGCAGATGCAGATCATCCAGACGCGCGTGCTCAACTACTTCGGCTGCAACGAGGATGTGCTGCAGAATAAGACGGTCGGCGATGCATGGAGCGCGTACTACGAGGGAAAAATTGAGCCGTTTGCCCTCCAGCTGTCGCAGGCCATGACCTGTATGACGTTCACGCGGGCAGAACTTGCGCGCGGGAACTCCATCATGTGGAGCGCAAACCGGCTGCAGTATATGACCAACAGTGACAAGCTGCAGGTCAGCTCGCAGATGTTCGACCGCGGAATCCTCAGCACGAATGATGTGATGGACATTTGGCAGCTGCCGCACGTGCCGGACGGGGACAAGCGATATATCCGCAAGGAGTATGCGGAGATCAGCAAATTGGATCAGGCTGTGCAGCCGCAGCCGGTGGAAGGGGAGGACAAAAATGACGCCGGAGAATAAGATTAAATTTAAGGCGAACGCGCAGGCGCGATCGCTTGTGCTGCTGCCGAAAAAGGAAGCCGAGAAGCGTATCGAAACGAACTACTACGTGGAGGGCTATGCCGCACGCTATGAGCCGTATGTGCTCTACTATGACGGCGATGAACCGATCTATGAGCGCTTTGAGCGCGGCTGTTTTGACGACTGCGATATGAGCGATGTCATCATGCAGTTTGACCATGCAGGGCGGGTGTTTGCGCGCAGCACAAACGGCAGCCTGATCGTTGGGCCGGACAATGCAGGCCTGTTTATGGCCGCCGACCTCGGCCGCACCGAGGGCGCCCGCGGCCTGTACGCGGACATTGATGCCGAGATGATCACGAAAATGTCCTGGCGCTTCCGCGTCGGTGATTGCTATTGGGACGCCGAGACGCGCACGATCGTGCACCGCACGGTGAAGAAGATCTATGACGTGTCTGCGGTCAGTATCCCCGCAAACGATAATACAGAAATCAATGCTCGCAGCTGGGCCGACGGAGTGATCGGTCTTGCAGCCCGGAGTGAGGCAGAGCTTGACGATAGGCGCAGAAGACTGCGCTTGAAAATCAAACTTAATTCACAGGAGGAATTCAACTATGAGACTTGATGAAATCAATGCGCGCCTGGCTGCCATCCAGCAGGAGGCGGAGACGGCCAGCGGCGATGCGCTGACCGCACTGGAAAACGAGGCCGACGCCCTGAATGCGGAGCGCCAGCAGATCCTGAATGAAATGCAGGCGCGTCAGCGCCTGCGATCCAACATCGCCGCCGGCATCGTGACCGGACGCACGATCGAAGCGCCGAGCGCTGCTGAGCCGACGCAGGCGCGCTTCACCGTTGATTCGGCGGAGTATCGCGAGGCCTACCTCATGCATCTGCAGGGCCGCAGCCTGAGCGCCGAGCAGCGCGCGGCGGTGACGGCCACTGCTGCGATCCCCACCCAGACGCTCAACAGAATCGTCGGCGTGTTCGATCGGAACCCGATCCTGTCGCGCATTACGATGACCTATATCCCGGGCAATATCACGATCCCCGTGGAGGGCACCGTGAATTCCGCAAGCTGGGTCGCTGTTGGCACGGCTGCCACCGATTCCGCTGATACGATCACCTCTGTCTCCCTTGGCGCGTACATGCTGATCAAGACGGTCGAGATCACTGCTGATGTGCAGACCATGTCCATCGATGCGTTCGAGACCTGGCTTGTCGGCCGTCTGGCCAATAAGCTGGAGGCCGCGCTGGACGCCGCAGTCTTTACCGGAACCGGCAGTAGCCAGGCGACTGGTATCCTGAAAACGCTGGATACGGCGACCGGCACCTTCACCAAAGAGAAAGCGACCTATGCGGATCTGATCAAGATCATCGCTGCGCTGCCGACTGGCTATGCGACCGATGCCGTCTTTGTGATGCCGCGCAAGCTGTTCTATACGGACGTGATCGGCATCACGGACACCCAGGGCCAGCCCGTCGTCCATGCGGATGCGGAGTCTCCGGCAAAGCACAACATTCTTGGCTATCCGGTGATTCTGGACGACAATCTGACCGCCGACAACATCCTGTTCGGCGAGCTGTCGTACTATCACATGAACATCGCCCGCGCACCGGAGGTCACCAGTGACGACTCTGTCGCGTTCCGTGCCGGCTCCCGTGTGTATCGCGCCATGGCGCTGGCGGACGGCAAACTGACCGTGTCCGATGCTGTTGTGCGCTTTAACCGCGCGGCGACCTGATCGTTATCCGAGGCGGGGCTTTATCGCCCCGCCGATGCCGTCAGAGAGGAGGAAACCATATGGAAATTGATCAGGGCCTCTTGACGAAGGTGAAGACCTATCTCCGCATCAGTCACACGAAACTGGACGATGATGTGGCAGACTCCATCTCTGCCTGCCTGGCGGATCTGCGGGTTTGCGGCGTGCGAAATCCATCGGAGGACACGGAGGATGTGATCGACCCGCTGGTGCTCAACGCCGTCAAGCTATACTGCAAAGCGGAGTATACGGACGACACGGGTAAGGCCGCAGAGTACATGGTCAGATATAACGCGCTCAAATCCTGCCTGATGATGGCGAGCGGCTATCAGGAGGGAACAACGTGAACGAAGTCATCACATTGATCGGCAACGCCGGCGAGCGGGACGTGTTTTGCCGTCTGGCGAGCATTGGCCAGAGGGAGTACTACGAGGCGCAGGCGGTCGATGTCTACCCGGAATGCAAGTTCATTCTGGCGGACTATCTGGAGTACGAAAACGAGCAGCTGCTGGAGTATGACGGCCAGCGTTACCATGTGCTGCGTACCTACCGGAACGGTCAGGAGCTGGAGATCACGGTCGCGCGTGCGTCTGCGGAGGAGGGCGGTATCTATGGGTAAAAGCATCCAAGTGGGCAATCTGCCGGCTGCACTTTCTGATGCGCTGACCGTGTATGCGCAGGATGTGATTGACCGTATCAATGATGTGGGCGAACAGTCAGGCGATAAGCTGAGAAGAATCACGAGGGCAACGGCGCCGCGGTCTAAGCGAAAAGATAGCTCATTCTACAAGAACATAGCTGTAAAGGCCGAAGATGCCGGCAACGGAATGAAGCGATATATCTGGTATGTGAAAGCCCCTGACCATAGGCTGACGCATCTGCTGGTGCATGGTCATGCGACTAGAAACGGCGGCCGCACGAAGGCAAATCCATTCCTGAAGAATGCGCTCGACGCTGTTTTACCGGAATACGAGCGCGCCGTGGAAGAAGCGGTGAAGGAGGCTGGACAAAGTGATTGAAGAGATCCTGACTGCATCCGGCATTCCTTTTCGCCAGGGCCGTTATTTGAATCCGCCCTCGACGACCTATGCCGTCTATTTCGATGACCAGGAGGTGGACGGGGCAGACCCGGAGAGCGGCGTGGCGCCGATGGTCGTGAGCCACGATGTTTCCGTGGAGCTGTACGAGCCGGAGCGAGATCCGGAAGCCGAAGCGACTATCGAGACCCAGCTCGCGGCGAGGGGCATTCACTGGACAAAGGCGGCACGGTACTGGCTGCAGAGTGTGCAGCGGTATCAAACTGTCTACGATTTTGAATTCTACGAAAAAAGGAGGGCCACATAATGGCTAAAAGAGACAAAGATACGGTTACGCTGGGGTCAGGCAAAATCTATCTGCAAACATTCAGCGAGTCCATGCCGACGGTAGATGCACTGTGCGTGGAAAGCAATCTGCTCGGCTATATCAAGGGCGGCGCGTCGCTGGAATATACCCAGGAGACCTACGAGGAGAAAGACGATCTCGGTTATGTGTCCAAGATCATCACGACCAATGAGGAGGCTGTGCTGAAGTGCGGCCTGCTGACATGGAACGGTACGACGCTGAAAAAGCTGCTTGACCGCTGCAGCAGCACAGAGGCATCCGGCAAGCGCACGACGAAGATCGGCGGTGCCGGCAACGCACAGGGCGGCTATTATGCGATCTGCTTCCACCACGAGGATAAGACGGACGGCGACCTGTGGATCCTGATCAAGGGCAGAAATGCCGCCGGCGCGACGCTGACGTTTGCGACGGACGCGGGCACGACCGTGGAACCGGAATTCAAGGCGCTGCCGCACGATAGTGACGGTACGCTCGTGGAATTGATCGAAGAGATTCCGACGGCTTAATTTTGACAGCGGGGCTTTCACAGCTCCGCTGTCCCTTTTATGGGAGGAGCAGTGACCATGCCGAAAACAATCAATTTCAACAGCATCAACCGGCCGTATCTGCGCCTGATCATGCAGGACGATGCGCAGACGACCATTGACGTGACCACACCGACCGAGGCGATGGTGGAGGAGCTGACGGCGACTGCGCCGGAGCTGGAGGACGTGCTGAAGACTATGGATGCGAACAGCATCCGGGCAGTATACGATCTGGCGGCGCGACTGATCTCCTGCAATCTGATGGGGTTGCCGGTGACGGTGGATGACCTGCGCGGCAAATACCGCATGAATCTGGACAGCCTGATTGTGTTTTTCAGCGCCTATGTCGAATTCATTGAGGAGCTCACAAAAGCAAAAAACTGATGCTCCCGTACTATCCGCAAGCAGATAGTGCGGGAGGCCATCAGTACGTCATCACGTCCTGGTGGAAACGGCTTGTGTCTGCGTATACTGGCCTGAACTTTGTTGAGGTCGGACAGACGGACTATTTGCAATACCTGATCTGGCGGCACGATGCGTATATCTACGAACTGAGCCGCACAGAGGCGGGGCAGGAGTATCTGAATAACGCCTGGCGCATGGAACAAACAGAGCCAGACCGGGCGAAATTGCGCCAGAAGATTGGAGGGAATGCGGCGCATGGCAAACAATAAAATCAAAGGCCTGACGGTCGAAATCGGCGGCGATACGACGAAGCTGGGCAAAGCGCTGCAGGAAATTGAAAACAAGTCGAAAAGCCTGTCCGGTGAGCTCGGCCAGGTGAACCGGCTGCTGAAAGTAGATCCGGAGAATACTGACCTGATTGCTCAGAAGCAGCAGATCTTGAGCGAGGCTGTGGCCAACACCGCCAAGAAGCTGGAGACGCTGAAAGCGGCAGAAAAGCAGGTTCAGGCGCAGTTTGAGCGCGGCGAAGTATCTGCTGATCAGGTGCGCGAGCTGCGCCGCGAAATCATTGCGACCGAGCAGAAGCTGGGCGGTTATGAGCGAGCGGCTCAGGAAACGGCCGACGCGATCGAGCAGCTTGGTGACGGTGCAGACGGAATCAGCGACATTGGGAAAAAGGCATCTGCTGCGGCTCGCCGCGTGGGAGATTTGTCCGACGCGGCGAAAGATGCTGGCGAAGGCCTGGGTACGGCCGGCGTTGCGGCAGGCGCTTTTGTTGGCAATCTGGCCAGCGAGGCGTTCGGGAAAATCGTCGACGGGCTGAAAGAATGCATCGAGGTCACGCAAGAGTACCAGACAGCCATGGGCAAGCTGGACACAGCATTCACGACAAACGGCTACAGTTCCGAGGCGGCATTGAAGACCTATAAAGAGCTGCAGGGTATCCTCGGCGAGACGGATCAAGCCGTCGAGGCGGCCAACCATTTGGCCATCCTAACCGATAACGAGGCGGATCTGCAGAAGTGGACGGATATCTGCACGGGCGTGTTTGCTACCTTTGGCGATTCGCTGCCGATCGAAGGCCTGACCGAGGCGGCGAACGAGACCGCAAAGGTTGGGCAGGTTACCGGCCCGCTTGCGGATGCGCTCAACTGGGCTGGCGTGTCCGAGGATAAATTCAATGAGAGCCTGGCCGCGTGCACGGACGAGCAGGAGCGCCAGCAGCTGATTATGGATACGCTCAACGGTCTCTACAGTGAGGCATCTGATGCCTACAAGGAGACCAATGCCGATGTGATTGCGGCAAACAAGGCAAATGAGGAGTGGACGGCATCCATGGCGGCGGTCGGCGCGGAGTTTACGCCGTTGATCGCCGAGGTGAAGTCTATGGGCGCGGAGCTGCTGGATAAGGCTGTCCCAGCTATTCAGTGGGTGAAAGACAATCTGCCGGAAGTTGTTGCTACGATTGCCACACTGACTGCCGGGATCACCGCGTTCAAGGTGGCACAGCTCGCCGCGATCGCGTCGGAGCAGGGCATGACGCTCGCGCAATACGCTGCCACACAGGCAAAAACTGCGGCCACATCGGCGCAGAATGGCCTGAATGCGGCGATGAAAGCGAACCCAATCGGCTTTGTTATTACTGCTATTAGCCTGCTGGTGACTGCCTTCATGTATCTCTGGAACAACTGCGAGAGTTTCCGCTTGTTCTGGCAGAACCTCTGGGAGGGCGCAAAATCAACATTCCAGTCGGTTTGGACGTGGCTGTCGAACTTTTTCACGGTCACGATACCGGATATCTTCAATACCGTGATCAGCTTTATCAAAACCAACTGGCAGGCTCTTTTGCTCCTGCTCGTAAATCCGTTCGCAGGCGCGTTCGAACTGATCTATGACAACTGTGAGGGATTCCGAACAAAGGTCAATGAAGTGGTGAGTGCCGTTCTGAACACACTGCGCGAGCTCCCGGCGCAGGTGCTGAGTGTGGGCCGCAATCTGGTGGAAGGCCTGTGGAACGGCATAAACGATAAACTCTTGTGGTTGAAAGACAAGATCAAGAGTTTTACTGAGTCGGTGCTTGATTCTATCAAGCACTTCTTTGGCGTCAATTCTCCGTCTAAGAAAACAGCATGGATCGGTGACATGCTCGATCAGGGTCTTGCGAGTGGCCTTTTGGACAATATGCAGGATCCCGTGCGGGCCATGCAGCGCGTGAGCGACGGCGTCCTCAGCGCCGCCGGCGGAACGTATCAAACGCAGATGTCTGCGATGCAGACGGCATGCGCACCTGCGGCTGGGAATGTCGGGATTTCGGCCGTGCTGGAGCGCATGGACCGGCTCGAGCGCGCCATCACGTCCATGCAGATCTATATGGACGGAAACGCTGTGGTCGGCGCCGTTGCGCAGCGTATGGATGCGGCGCTCGGCGATATTTACAGGCAAAATGAAAGGAGGGCGGTTTATGGAGTTTGACTGCAAGATTGGCGGAGTTAAGTACGCTGGGCTGGAACTGTTGGATGCGCAGATCGGCCTGCCGATTGTGAAAACGAAGCAGGAAAGTGTTCCGGGCGCTGATGGCGTGATCGATCTTACTGATATCCTGAATGGCGGGCCGGCCTATGGCAACCGGAGTATCAAACTCCGGTTCGGATTCGACCCATACGGGAGCTTCGACTTCTATGCTTTTGCAGGTGCAGTGCACGGTAAACGCTTGAAGCTGGAACTGGGCAACCGGAGCGGTTACTACATGGGACGCTTCACGGTTGGAGACATTGACAAGAGCAAAACGACAACAATGTTTGATGTAACGATCGACGCTGATCCGTACCGACTGGAATCGGCCGAGACAAGCATCTCCATTCCGTGCTTGGCAAGAACATCTAACACAATGATTGACGGCACCGCAACTGTGCACAAAGCGTGGGCAACCGGTGTGGCACAGGTGTACGGCACAGGTGCGGATACGGTGCTGTCTGTTTACAGCAACAAACCATATACAGGTGAGTACCGGCAGGGCGCGATTTTTAAACTGCCATGGCCCGAGGCGGGGAGTTGCCTGGTATCAGCTGATGTGGAAAATGGGTGGTACGGCGTTTGCGATGAAAATGGGACAGAATACACAGCTAGCGAGTCCCGCTGGATTGAGACTGTTCCGGCCAATGGTCTGTATATCATGCTGTTCACATACGGCGGCGCGGCGCACTACGGAAAACTGCGCAATATTCAGGTGTTTAAGGCGACACCAGCCTCGCTGGCCGGATTGGCAAGTGATCGGATGCTGTATCCGACTGTGACATGGACAGGAGACGTGACAACAATTGTGCCATGCCGCCGGCCGCTGCCGCTTGCGACGCTACGCGGGAACGAAAAGACAAGCCCGTATTTGCAGATTCAGCGGCGCGCGGCGGATTACGCGTATGCGATTGGTGATACAGCAGGGACGGTCTCATTAACCGGAAGGAGGGGGTGGTTGTAATGTACGCGGGATATGTTGATGATCGGCTGCTTTTCTCGGCTGGTATGGCCGGATACGAGATATCAGCTGGTACACTCCACAAGGAAATCGGCAAGTGCGATTCGGCGACAATCAAGCTGCCGCCGAGCAATTTGATGCGCGATACTCCCGTAAAACGCGCGTCTATTATCAAAATCTGCAAGGATGGGGTTACCGTATTTAAGGGGTGCGTTGCGGATACGTCGATGGATTTTGCCGGAAACAAGACATACAACATCGATGGCGCCATGATGTGGATGAAGGATATTTGTAAGCCACCGTTCACCATGACAGAGGAGACGATGCTGTACTATGCTACCGCAATTATCACACAGTACAATGATGTGTGCCGCGCGACCAAGCAAATCAAACTCGGAACGGTTGATGATACGCTACCGACTTTGGCTGTGGAGCAGACGGAATACAAGTCTATGCTATCGTTGCTGCAGGATGCTGCGCAGGCAATAGGGGGAACTCTGTGTATCCGTTATGACGGGGATGATATCTTCTTGGATGTCATTAAAGCATATGATCACAGGTGCGCGCAGCAAATCGAGATCAGCAAGAATTTGCTCGATCTCACCGATCAGATCGATAGTGCAGATCTGATTACACGTGTATACCCACTAGGTAAGGATGGCTTGACGATTGCCAGCGTAAACAATAATAGTACCTGCCTGATTAACGCTGATGCGGAGGGGCTGTACGGGCGCATCGACGGTACGCTGCGTGTGGACACGGATGATGCAGATGCGCTCAAGGCACAGGCAGCTGCCTACCTTGCACAGTATTGCGGCTTGTCGCATGGCATTCGGGTGACAGCGGCAGATTTGTCCGCAGTTGATTTCAAGCTGGAGTCGTATCACATTGGCGACAGCGTCCGAGTGGTGTCTCCGCCGCACGGAATTGACACTATTATGCAGGTAACCAGTATGGACACAAGCCTTGTTAGCGAAAAGGATACCATGGTGCTTGGATGGTCGAACCGGACGCTGACCGGTGCTGTCGCCTCCGGCGGCAGCGGGTCATCGGGCGGATCTGCGGCTGCGTCTGGCGGAGGGGTCGACGTGGACAGCGCGCTATCTGACACATCCACAAATCCGGTGCAAAACAAAATCGTGACCGCTGCGCTGAACAGCAAAGCCGGAACGGCGGTAGCTACGCAGTCATCGGCTGGCCTGATGTCCGCCGCGGATAAGACTAAGCTGGATGCGCTTGCGGAAGGTGGCGGCGTGACATACATGTCCGCGGACGAGATGCAGGCCATCTGGGATACAAATTGATAAGGGGGTACTACAATGGCAGACGATAACAAAGCGGTTGGGCCGCTGGCGACGGCCAGGTTGGTCGCGCTGATTAAGGACGAGACGGCAAAAAAGTACGACAAGACTGGCGGAAAAATCGACGGCAGTGCCGAGATCACCGGTGACGTGCACGCTGGTGGAGCCGTGCAGTCTGATCTTCTGCTATCGGCGCCGAGTGTTGCTGTGCACAACGGCGCAGGAGCGTCTGTCCACATTAACTGTTCTGGGGATAACGCTGCTGGAATTTCCAGCTTGGGTAGCGACGGAAAATCGCACTATTCACGGTTCGCTGTCGGCACGCCTACCGGGGACAACGATGCAACAACCAAGGCGTATGTGGATGGCAGGACGCACGATTACTACGATGTAACCGTGATCTCTGCGGCCGACGCGGCGCAGACGATCGACGGCGGTATCATCTCCGTGCGCGGCAGCGCAGACAAAACAGTCGCCGAAATCGCCGCTGCCTACGCTGCTGGCGCTATTGTGCGCTGCATCTATGGCGGCAACATCATGCCGCTTGTGCGCGCTGAGGATGGAAGTTATTCGTTTGCGGGAACCGGCGCGAACTACGGTGTTGCGCGAGACGGAAATATCACGATCACGATCATGTCCACGTCCAACGGTGACACGACGTTGATCACGTCGGCGGCTGGCGAGCTGCCCATCCCAGACAGCGATGTAAGCCAAAACGGCTGCGCGCTGGTCGTTAGAGACGGCCAGTGGATGTACAGTGAAGATAAACTTATCCCGGCGACACCAACCTCAAACGGCCTGATGTCTGCTGCGGATAAGGCGAAGCTGGACAGCATGGACAGCGTGTGCTACGACATCTATGCCAAAATAGGCACCGCAGATACGCACGACAGCGTATACAAATACGGGTGCATGGTATCACACACGTTTGCCGAGATTAACGCGGCTGTCCACGCAGGGAAAACGCCGCGTGTGCTGCTGGTGGATAACATCGACAATCCCAGTGATACACGCGTCATCTGCCCACTATCGGAATACGATACCAGCCGGTCAGAAGGCGGGTATTACTTTGACGCTCCGGGGCTAGTCGGCGTAAGCGGGTCAGGTAGGATTTATATTGACGAAAATGGCGCGATGTACACTTGCAGTGCTGGCGAATTGCCGGCAGTTGACGCAAATCAGGACGGCAAGTACCTGACGATTGATGGCGGCAGGTGGACATATAGGCGGCCGGATACTGCTACCGCGACCGCACCCGGCTTTATGTCTGCGGCAGATAAGGCCAAGCTGAACAGTGTTGAGGATGGTGCGAACAAGACGGTTGTTGACGCAGCACTTGACGCAGACAGTACGAACCCTGTCCAGAACAAGGCTGTCAAGACGGCACTGGATGGCAAGGCTGGGACAGCAGTGGCGACCACGTCCGCAAACGGCCTGATGTCTAAGGACGACAAAGACAAGCTTAACGGCGTGGAGGCTGGCGCAAACAAGACCATCGTGGATGCAGCGCTGGATGCAGCTTCGGAAAACCCCGTGCAGAATAAGGCCGTCAAGGCGGCACTGGACGGAAAGCTGTCAACACTGGGTGGCGAAATTTCGGGCCATCTGGATGTTGGGCAGACAGTCAGCGCCGAGGGGTCTGTATCTGTTGGCAGGACGAGCTCGGACACAGGCATCCATTTTGAAAAAGCTGCTTCTGACGCTGGACGCATTTCGCACGGCTCAGACCCCATGACTGGTGTAGCGCCGATTGCCCGCCTGAAAGTGGCCGGCCCAACCGAGGATGACGACGCGGCGAATAAGGCGTATGTGGACGGCAGCGCGGTTCGATACGACGCAAAGCAGACCTTGGACGAGGCGCAGCAGTTCCAGGCTCGTAAGAATATCGGCGCTATTGGCAACAACAGCCCCCAGTTTCAGGGCTTTTTGGCGCTAGCCCCTGCGAACGCACCTCTTGGAACTGGCGTTGGCCTGTCCCCGATCGGAAGTGGCAATAATTTTACGCTTGATATTTCTGACGTGAACGAGAACACACCCACACTGCTGACCGGTGTGAAAACGCCGACCGACACAGATACCAATGCGTCCGCGACTGTGGAATATGTGAAGAACAAGGTCTCTGAGGTTGCCGCCAGCGGCGGCGTGGACGTGGATAATGCACTGTCGGCCACGTCTACCAACCCCGTCCAAAACAAAGTCGTCAAGGCCGCACTGGACAAGAAAGCCGGTACCGCGGTGGCGACCACGTCCGCCAACGGCCTGATGTCCAAGGCGGATAAAACCAAGTTGGACGACATTGAGATGGGCGCAAACAAGACCACCATTGACAGTGCCATGTCCGGGTCATCGGTCAACCCTGTGCAGAACAAGGTAATCAAGCAGTACATCGATGACAAGGTGGCTGCTGATGGCAGTAACATCACCGTTGACGCGGAGCTGTCGGCTACATCGACCAATCCGGTACAAAACAAGGCCGTCAAAGCGGCGATCGACGGGAAAGCCGATAAGACCGCTTTGAACGCAAAAATGGACAAATCTGGTGGCACGTTTACCGGCAACGTTCATGGGAAGTATTTTTGCGGTACATGGCTACAGTCCACAGAGGCTAGCGATCTGGGGCGTACACCGGGCAAGATCGCCGTGCTGGACGACAGCGGCTGGGTGTATTATCGTACTCCGTCAGAGCTGTTTTCCGATCTTGGGATTGCCAATGCAATCAAATCCCATGTTGACACTGCAATCGCAGCGGCAATCAACAGCGCGTACTAAGGGGGGCATATCATGGCTACTACTGTATCTATGACTAATATTGTGGCAAACAACGGCAAGGGCTGGTTTCCGGCCACGCGCGGAAACTGCTCGTGGCAGCTATCTAGCATCACGCCGGGCGACGGTGCCGCGTCCAGTATCAAGATCATCCCTTCCGGCGCGGGCGAGGTGACACTGACGTCGGCGTCGCACGCCTTGGTCGCGTCGCACAAGTACTACGTTACATTTAAGATCCGATTTGAGGCTGCGGTCACGGGAACCTGCGACTGGTACTGGCCGGTTGCCGAGCCTGCGGCGGCCGCGGGCATGGCCGTCAACGCTGCTGCTGGCGCGTGGACGCGCTTGTCGGCGGTGTTTGATCGCACCAGCTTTGCGGACGGGTCATATCCGTGCCGCTTTGACTACAACAACAACGACGGCAACAAAGTGTTTTGGATCACGTCCTGCATGCTGATCGACCTGACCGCCGCCTTCGGCGCTGGTTTGGAGCCGAGCAAGGAGTGGCTGGATAAGCATATCACGGCGTTTTCGGACAGCCCGAGCGTGGATTATATTTATAGCCTCGGCGAGCTGTTTGCGGGTATCTCCAGCGCGATCCAAACGAAAAGTGGCCAGTCTGGCAAAATCTTTGCGTGTGATTTTATAGATAAAATCCTCGCGCTGTGACGGGGGGGGTACGACATGAGTATCAACGTTGTGGAGGCTTTTGCCACCAAAAACAGGTGCTATCAGGTGGCTACGCCACTGCGCCCGCAGGGGCTGATGCTGCACAGCATCGGCTGCCCGCAGCCCAATGCGGCGGTAATGGTGCGGTACTACAACCAGTACCAGCCGGGCGGGCAGAGCGTGTGCGTGCACGGCTTTATCCAGCGCGACGGGACGTACTACCAGACGCTG
>ERZ773221.1730-NODE-1730-length-19468-cov-4.487096_pt1 | contig 19468 bp, 9 predicted proteins | sample MGYA00580994_ERZ773221 | MGnify/ENA primary metagenome ERZ773221 (study PRJEB29015, sample SAMEA2737758) | human gut metagenome | biome: human gut; feature: human-associated habitat; material: faeces | place: China | collected 2012 ... | reverse complement strand
GCACGCCCGAATTCCGCGTCCGCGAAGCGTGGTACGACGGTCTGGACGTGCTGGCCATCACCGAACACGTGGAGTACCGCCGCCACGAGGGCAAGATGCTCAACTTCCTCAAAGGTTACGTTCCGGAAGGCACCGAACCTGTCAATTACAACATCATCGCCAAACCGGCCGACGAGCAGGGAATCCGGTCCGACCTGAACTTCCCGGTAAAGCTGGCGCAGGAGACGGCCGCGAAGTACGGCATCACGATCATTCCGGGCGCGGAAATCACCCGCGAACCGGTCGCCTACGGTCACTACAACGCGCTTTTCACCACCGACAACAACGCGATCTACGCCGCCGACGCCCTGCAATCGTTGCGCAACGCCAAGGCGCAGGGAGCGCTGGTGATGCACAACCACCCGGGCTGGCGCCGCAAAAGTCTCGAACACCCCGAATTCGAGGTCGCGGCCTACGGCGAAGGGCTGATCGACGGCATCGAAATCATGAACGGCGGCGAGTTCTACCCCAAGGCCATTTCGCGGGCGCACGCCAAAAACCTCTTCGTCTCGGCCAACACCGACATCCACGACTCGGCGACCGAAACCTATCGCGCACAGGGACACCGCCGCAACATGACGCTGATCTTCGCCAAGGAGAACACGCTCGAAGCGCTGCGCGAAGCCATCGAGGCGCGCCGCACGCTGGCCTACTCGTTCGGTACGATCGCCGGTGACGAACAACTGCTGAAAGACCTCTTCACGGCATCGGTGCGCACGAGCGTGCTCCACACCGATGCGAAGGGACGCCGCACGGTGAGCCTGACGAACAACAGCTCGGTGCAGTACGTTCTGCGGCTTCCGGGCCAGAATCCGTTTATCCTCAACCCCTTCTCGACCGTCACGACCACCGTTGCGCAGAACAGGCCGCTGCGCCTGACCGTCGAGAACATGTGGTACTCCGAACAGGACCATCCGCAGATCGAGCTGACGCTGTAATCCGTCTGTCCGACGGCGGCAAAGCGGGCGGCGCGGCGACACCTCGCCGCCCGTGTTCTTTCCGGCTGCTCGCAACCCTGATTTCATTATTCATTTTTCCGCATTTCCCGCCACGGCTCATGCCGCTCCGGACGAATTCCGTTTCCGATCGAAACCAAATACCCGACTCCGAAAAAGATAGAAAATGATCTTTTTCTTTCGATAAGTATTGCAACAAACAAATTCTTTATTTATTTTTGTTAACATTAATGACGTTTTCGTTAAGCCGAACGCAAAACCAAGTGAAATTCGGGCTATGCCGAGGCGGAAAAACGGCCGTAGACAACCAAACCTAAAACTTTCAAAAAAACGAAACCCGACGAATGAACCACCGCATGAATCTCTGATCCGAAGGTCGGGCAGTCCGGCCGGATCACTCCTCGACCCACTTGTTCGAACGACAACCCAACGTTTTCGCTAAGCCAAATGGGCAGAGCCGCGCTTGCGCGAGCTTTGCCATGGCGAGAAAACGACTGTTGAAAACGAACCATTTCGTTAAGCCGAGCGCAATCGAGCCTGCTCGAATTGCCGAGACGAGAAACGGACGAAAGAAATCCAACTTAAACACTTACCATTTAACCTTACACCAATGAAAAAACTGCTACACCCGTTAACGAGACTGCTGCTGGCAGTCGGTCTCTCTGCATTCAGTGTAGTCGCATTCGCCCAAAAGACCGCCGTGAACGGAATCGTCACCGATGCGGAAGGGGCGCCGCTGGTCGGAGCGACCGTAATCGTCATGCAGAACGCCCGGCCCGAGGGGGGGGGAACTACGACCAACACCGAAGGTAAATTTACCGTAAACGCCTCCCAAGGCCAACAACTGGCGGTTTCCTACATCGGGTATCGGGAAGCGACCGTAGAGGTCACCTCGAAAACCTTTTACGAGATCGCTCTTCAAAGCGACAGCGAACAGATCGACGATGTCGTCGTCGTCGGTTACGGCACCCAGAAAAAAGTCAACGTCACGGGTTCGGTATCGACGATCGATGCCTCGACCTTCGAAAAGCGTCCGGTCGTTTCGGCATCGGTCGCCTTGCAGGGTATGGCTCCGGGCGTGACCGTCACCACGCCGTCGGGCGCCCCGGGTGCCGACGGTGGTGCCATCCGCATCCGCGGTATCAATTCGTTCGGCGGCAGCTCGACCGCCCCGCTGGTGCTCATCGACGGGATCGAGGGCAGTCTGGACAGCGTCGATCCCGTACTCATCGAATCCATCTCCATCCTCAAAGACGCAGCGTCGTCGTCGATCTACGGTTCGCGCGCAGCCAACGGCGTCATTCTGGTGACGACCAAACGCAGCTCGACCGAACGCTTCACCGTCACCTACAAGGGAACCGTCGGCTGGCAGTCGCCTACCGACCTGCCTGAAACGGTCAACGCACTCGAATACCGCGAGCTGACCAACGCCATGAACCTGCAAGACGGCAACGCCCCGACCTACGACGACGAGTCGATGGCGCTTTACCGCAAGAACATGGGCAAGGATCCCGACCTCTATCCCAATACCGACTGGCAGGATGCCGTCCTCACCGGCTCGGGCCTCTCGCACAGCCACACCGTTTCGCTCGGCATCGGCAGCGAACGCGTGCGGATGCTCACCACGCTGGGCTATGTCGATCAGAACGGTATCATCGAGACTACCGATTTCCAGCGCTACACGTTCCGCAACAACGCCGACGTCAAGTTCAACGACAAGCTGTCGATGAAACTCGATCTCTCGTTCTCGAACGGCGACCGCCGCTCGTCGCCCTACCAGGGAACGATCTTCAACTACATGAACACCCGTTCGGCCGACATCCCCAACCAGTTCTCGACGGGACTCTACAACGGCCTGGGCCTGCAAGGCAACAACCCCGTAGCGCTGATGCTCGAAGGCGGCCAGAACAAGAACAATACACTGCGTCTGTCGGGGGCGATCACGCTGACCTACGAACCGGTCGAATGGCTCTCGCTGCAAGGAATGCTGGCGCCGCGCTACGCGACCACCAACAAACACAACTGGAAGAAGCCCGTCACGACCTATCAGGACATGGAGGGTACGGCCACGCTCACCTCCACTCCCTACGCCACGCTCACCGAATCGGGATCGCGCGCCTTCTACGGCAACTACAACTTCCTGATGACCTTCAAGAAGAATTTCAGCGGCCATGACCTGAAACTCATCCTCGGCGCCGAACGCAACACCTACGACTACAAGTACCTTTCGGCCTACCGACAGGTCTTCAACTACCCCGACTACGATCAGATCGACGTGGGCGAGATCGAGAACATGGACAACAGCGGCCACCGCTACGAATGGGCCATCCAATCCTACTTCGGCCGTCTGAACTACAACTTCAAGGAGCGCTACCTGCTCGAAGCCAACCTGCGTATCGACGGTTCGTCGCGTTTCAGCAAATCCAACCGCTGGGGCTACTTCCCGTCGGTATCGGGCGCCTGGCGCATCTCGGAGGAGCCGTTCATGGAGAACGCCAAGCACATCCTCGACGGGCTGAAAATCCGTGCATCCTACGGAACGCTGGGTAACCAGAACCTCGCCGGCGGCGATGCGGCCAGCTACTATCCCACCACGCCGAACCTCGCGCTGGGGCATATTTCGATGAACGGCACGCCGGCGTCGCTCGTAACGCTCAACACGCTGGCCAACCCCGACATCAAGTGGGAGACCACGACGATGCTCGACGTGGGCGTCGACGTCACGCTCTTCTCGAAACTCAACATCACGGCCGACTGGTACCGCAAGAACACCGACGACATCCTGATGAAACTCGACATTCCGGCCGGCGTGGGTCTGAACGCCCCCTACCAGAACGCCGGCAAGGTGCGCAACACCGGCTGGGAACTCAGCATCGGGTACAACAACCGCTGGCGCGACTTCACCTTCGGCGTACAGGCCAACGTCTCGGACGTCAAGAACGAGATCGTCGACATGCGCGGCAAAACCTCGACCAGCGGCGTACTGCGCAATCAGGAGGGCTATTCGATCGGCAGCATCTACGCCCTCGAAAGCCTCGGTATCATCCGCACGCAGGAGGAGGCCGACTGGGTCAACGCCAACTGCCCGCAGTTCAAGGAGACGGTTCAGATCGGCGACATCCGTTATGCCGACATCGACGGCAGCAACACGATCGACGAAAACGACAAGACCATCGTCGGCAGCACGATCCCCCGCTATACGTACAGTCTCAATCTCGACTTCGGCTGGAAGGGGCTTCGCCTGAGCATGCTGTTCCAGGGCGTCGGCAAGACGGACGGTTATCTGAACACCTACTACGTCATGCCGAGCAACCAGGGCGGTACGTTCCGCAAGGAGCACATCGACTTCGCCTGCGCCGCGAATCCCGGCGGCGTGACGCCCCGTCTGACGAGCGCCAACAAGAACAACTGGTACGACTCGTCGTTCTGGATGAAGAGTGCCGCCTACCTACGTCTGAAAAACATCCAGCTCGGCTACGACCTGCCCAAAAGCTGGATGCGCAAGATCGGACTCAAATCGGCCTACGTCTACGTCAACGCGCAGAACCTCTTCACGGCTACCAATTTCTGGGACGGTTACGATCCCGAAGTGGGTTACGACGGCGACGCCAGCGGCGATTTCGACCTCGTCAAACTCGGTTCGGCGAACAACTATCCCCAGGTAAAACTCATCACGATCGGACTCGATCTCAAATTCTAATGCGGAAACCAACCATGAAAAAGATCATATTAGGTGCAGCGCTGTGCGGACTCCTCGCCGCAGGCTGCTCGCTCGACAAGAGCTATCTCAACGGCCCGAACGCATTGACCTTCCCCGCATCCAAAGCGGAGGTGGAGGCGGGCGTATTCGCCGCCTACAAGGGTCTGACGCTGATCGACGCCTCCTCGACGCCCTTCCCCGGCATCCAGGACAACGCCAGCGATATCGGCGCATCGCGTCTCAACGCCGCCAACTACAACTACCAGCAGCAGTCGAAACTTCCCACCGACAACGCATGGGTCGAAAAGGTCTACAACAACATCTACAAGACCGCGGCCCGCGCCAACCTCGTGCTCGACGGCATCGACAAGGTGCGCGATCTGATGAGCGAACAGGAGTACAACATGTACAAGGCCGAACTGCTGCTCACGCGCGCCTACGTCTACGAATGGGGCTGCCAGCTCTACGGCGACATTCCCTACATCGATCACGTGCTGGGGCTGGGCGACAGCTATACCCGCACGCCGCGCGCCGAAGTCATCGACAAGATTCTCAACGAGGATCTCAAAGACGAGATGCTCGACTTCCTGCCGCTGCGGCACAACAAGGCGACCTACGGCTCGACCCGTCTGGGCCGCGTGGGCGCCTACGGACTCAAAGCCCGCATCTGCCTGAACTGGGGATTCTTCGAAGAGGCCGCCAAATATGCCGACAAGGCGCTCACGCTGGCCAAGGATGCCGGCTACGCCCTCGAACCCTACGATACGCGCTTCTGCGGCGAAGACTACACCAAGGGCGAACCCAGTGCGACGAACCTCTTCGGCCTGAGCGGCCACGCCAACAGCGACGAATGGATCTGGGCCTTGCAGTACAACGCCATGATATCGGGCAACCAGCACAACGCCGGATACTACGCCGCACCGCGCATCGCCGGAGGCTGCTCTTATTTCAGCCCCACGCAGATGTTCATCGACGCGATCCAGTGCACCGACGGCAAATCGATCGCCGAATCGCCGCTGTTCGACTACAAGGAGCCCTGGAAAAACCGCGATCCCCGTCTCGACCTCTTCTGCGTGCGACCGGGTTCGCGCGTGCTGGGAATGCAGTTCGAAACCAACCCCTCGGTTCAGAAGATCATGAACTACAACGACAAGGAGGAGGGTGTGCTGGTGGCCAATTCGGAGGCCTACGGCACCAAGTCGGAGTACGGCGCCAACGGATCGAAGGGCCCCTGCGGCTATCTGTGGCGCAAATACCTCGACATCGAGGAGTACAGGACCAACAACGGATTCGGCACCAAGTCGGTCTGCACGCTGAGCTATCCGCTCATGCGTCTGGCCGAATTGTACCTGATCCGCGCCGAGGCCAACATCGAATGGGCGGGCGGCGATCTGGGCGTCGCCAAAGCCGACATCGAGACCATCCGCGGCCGCGCCCACATGCCCGTACTGACGGTATCGGACCGCAACGGGCTGCGTTCGGCACTGCGTTACGAGCGCATGGTCGAGTTGTGCAACGAAGGATTCCGCTGGTTCGACATCCGACGCTGGGGCATTGCCGAAGAGGTGATTTCGGGAACGCTCTACGCTCCGGCATCGGACGGTTCGATGTCGAACGCCATTCCTACGATCGACGAAAACTGGCATGTGACCTACAAGGGCGACACCTTCGACGGAAAGAAGATCAACCTGCGCAAATTCATCGACATGGCCTTCGACCCGATGAAGGACTACCTGTGGCCGATCCCCGAAAGCGAGCGCATCGCCCTGCCGCAGATCACGCAAAACCCCGGCTACGCGGGTTTCGCAGCGGAATAACCGATTCAAACATGCTGATATGACTTCGATACTGAAATACCTGAACCGCGCATTGCTCGTGCTGCTGCTCACCGCTTTCGCCGCCTGCTCGGACAACGAGGGCGGAAACGAATCGAACGGCAACGGCGACGACGGCAATACCGAAACGCCCGCCGACGGCGACACCTACGGCTACATCAAGGATACGAACGGCAATCCCGTCGAAGGGGTGGTCGTAAGCGACGGATACTCCTGTACGGCCACCGACGCCGAAGGGCGTTACGCACTCACGCGCAACGCCGACGCGGGCTTCGTCTTCTATTCGCTGCCGTCGGCTTACAAGGTGAGCGTCGACAAGACCTACAAACTCCCCCGCTTCTTCGCCCGGCTCCAAGCCGGAACGGCGCGCTACGACTTCACGCTCGAAGCGCTCGCCGCACCCGAAAAGCGGTTCGACCTGATCTGCATCGGCGATCCCCAGATCAACGAGGCGTCGCATGCCGTGCGTTTCAAGGAGGAGGCCGGAAGAGAGATCCGCGAATATGCGGCCTCGGCCGGCGTTCCCTGCTACGGCATCACGCTGGGCGACCACGTCAACAACAAATGGACGCTGTTCACCAACATGGTCGTCGCCCTGCAACCGGAGCAGACGGGAGTGCCCGTCTTCGCCACGATCGGAAACCACGACCACGAATTCCCGACGGCCGACGAAAAGGCGGCACGGGCGAAATACGAGAGTTATTTCGGGCCGGTCGACTACTCGTTCAACCGCGGCGACGTACACGTGGTCTCGATGGACAACGTCATCCACAGCTGCAAGGCCAGCGCCGACTACGAAGGCGGATTCACCGCCGCACAGTACGCGTGGCTCAAACAGGATCTGAGTTTCGTGCCGAAGGACAAGATGGTGATCCTCTGCGTACATATTCCGTTCCGCGGCGGCTGGGGCACGAACAGCGCGCACGCCGATGCGGACAAATACTACGACGAGGTGCTGGATCTGCTGTCGCAGTACGAATATGCGGCGATCATGTCGGCCCACACCCACTCGAACATCAACTACATCCACCGAAAGAACGGCAAGGAGATCTTCGAGCATGTCACGGGCACCACATGCGGCGCATGGTGGCGTTCGACCGTCTGCACCGAGGGTACGCCCATCGGATTCGGCCTCTACCGGATCGACGGCAACCGCATGGAGGAGTGGGCCTACCGTTCGGTTCGTCACGACGAACAGTTCCAGATCCGCCTCTACCGCGCCTCCGACACCTTCGTCGGCGGTGCCAAATACCGTTTCAAACAGACGGGCGCCGACCAGATCGTAGCCAACATCTGGAACTGGGATCCCTCGTGGACGGTCAACGTCTACGAAAACGACGTACTGAGCGGCCAGATGACACGCAACTCCGACATCGACGCATGGACCGTAGCCTACCATATCGGGTTGCTGAACAACACGGACAGCTACCGCAAGTCGTCCGACCACATGTTCCACTACACGCTCAAAAACCCCGCTGCGGCCGTGCGCGTCGAGGCGATCGACCGCTTCGGCAACAAGTACGAACAGACGGTCTTCACCGATCCGGCGGAGCACCCCGGCGATTTCCATGCCGATTTCTAACATTCAAACCGACGAAACCTACACATCTATGAAAAAGTATCTGTTTCTTACGCTCCTCGCCGCGGCATTTCTGGCAGGAGGGGGATGTTCTTCCAGCGATGACGACGGATGGGGAGTCATCGAACTGGCCAGCCCGAAACTGAAAGTCACCACCGAACTGGCGACGGCGACCGTCACGTGGGACGCCGTCGCGAAGACCGCCGGCTACGCCTATGCACTGGACGGCGCCGCGGACTATACTTCGGTCGACGCAGCCACGACCACCGTAACGCTTACTGCACTTGCGGAGGGCGGCCACACCTTCCGACTCAAAGCCGTCGGCGATCTCGACCACACGACCGATTCGGCCGAGCGGACGATCGACTTCGAGATCGATCCCACGCTTCCGCAACCCGCGCCCACCTACGTCAAGGGCGACGAGATCGGCAGCGTCGTCGTCTCGTGGCCGGCCGTCAAGGGCGCTGCGGGCTACGCCTACAAGTTCGGCGAAGCCGCATCGTTCACAGAGGTCGGCGCCGACGTGCTCTCCGTCACGCAGAAGGGTCTCAGCGCCGAAGAGCCGATCCGCTTCACGATGTACGCCGTCGGACAACTGCCCGACTCGAAGGATTCGGAACCGGTAAGCCTCACCTTCCAGCTCGTCGACACCTCGGAGGGCGTCTGGGTTCGCAAGAGCAACGGCGAACTGTTCGAACTGACCGAAAGCGAAGCGAAGATCTACACGGGGACGGTCTCCGTCAGCGCCGCCGATTCGTTCGAGATACTCGTCGAGAACGTTCCCTACGGCTTCCTGTCGTACAGCGGCAACGGCGGCGTGGGTACGGTCAACAACGATCGGGCATGCGTCCCCTTCTACACCTATCCCGCAGCCGAATACTACGTTCGCCGCAGCCTGGGCCGCATGGCCTCCGATCCGCTCAACAAGTTCTGGATCAATCTGACGGCCGACGCCCGAATCGACCTGCGCATCGACTGCACGCAGGATCCGTTCCGCTACGACCTGCAACTCGTCGAAGCCGATGATCCCGCGTTGATACTGGCCCAATATTTCGACCTGATGGTCTACGGCGGCGACTGGATCCAGGCCGGCAAGAACGCCAAAAGCGGTCGTATGGGGCAATCGACCGACACGGCTCTGATCGACGGTACCGAACCGGGCGAGAAGGAGGCGTCGTATACCACTTTCGGCGCCAAGATCGCCTCGGAAGGCGAGGCATCGCCGGCCTATCTGGCCAATCGCGGACTGACGGGTTGGGGAATCGCCCACTGTTTCGAATTCCCGGGTTACATCCGTCTCTCGAATACAGCCAACTCCTCGGGAAACATGTACGGGATCCTGACCACTCCCAAACTCACGGCGCTGAGCGGCCCGACGAGCATCACGCTCACCTTCGACGCCGTGCGGTTCGCCTCGACGTCCGATATTCCCGTCAAGGTGCTGGGCGCGGGAACCATAAAGACAGCCAGCGTGCGCATCGAGGAAGGGACGGCCGAAACGGCCATTACCCCCGCAGCCGACGGACAGTCGATCGCCATCACGTCGACGCACTGTCCCAAACATGCCAACGACGACTTCAAGAAGTGGTCCTGCTTCACGCTCACGATCGACGGCGCAACGGCCGAGACGCAGATCCGCTGGGACACGACCGGCGTGGGCGCCGAGAGCAAGGACGGCCGCATCTGCCTGGACAACATCGCGATCCGCAAGAACTGACGAACGAATTGCATAACCGTCGATCGGCAGGCAGTCCCTGCCTGCCGATCGTTTTTCGAACCATCCGATCATGAAACACATCGTTTTCTTCCTGACAGCGGCGCTTCTGCTCAATGCATCGTGCGGCAGCAGCGACGAGGGCGGCAAAACGGATCCGCCCGCCGCACCCGTACCCGTCGCCCCCACCACCGAACTCGGCAAAGCCGACGAAGCGATCGAGAACCTGCAACTCAAACCGGGCAAACTCATCTCGATCAATCAGGTCAACGCCGCCAACTGCCGCCGTGCCGTGGCTGCGGGTATGTGCATTGACATCATGGCCAGCGACAAGATCGTCTTCGCCTCCGACATGACCGACGAGCGGCTCGACGGGCTGTTCGCCGAATGCGGCGAGGCGATCCGCTCGACGAAAGCCGATTTCTGGGGGCTGCACCTGCCCTATCAGACCTACGACATCTCGTCGACGAACGAAAATACGCGCGTAACGGCCGTGCTGAAACTCAAACGCCTCATCGAACTGACGATCGAACACCTGCGCCCGCAGCATTTCGTCATCCATCCCAATACCGGCACGATCCTCACGACAGGCGGAGATTTCGCCGAACGCACGGCGCAGAGCCGCAAGTCGCTGGCCGAGTTGCAGCGCCATATCGAATCGTGCAACGCACAGCACGGCACGAAAGCCATTCTGTGCGTGGAGAACTGCGCACGAAGCCTCGCCTACGACGGCGACTCGCTACTCGACCTGCTCGATGCCGAAGAGCTGGAAAAGGTACGTGTCTGCCTCGACACGGGTCACGCCCTCATTCCGCTCAACGGCAAGTACATCGACCCCGTGTGCAACGGCGACGCACTCGACGTGCTCCGCCGCATCGGCACCCGTCTGGGAACCCTGCACATCCAGCAGAACCCGGGCGCACTCGATCCGACCGATCCCAAGGACAAGCACCTCGAACCCTTCTCCGGCGGACTGATCGACTGGGGCGAATTCTACTACGAACTGCTCAAAAACAACCGCTACCGCGGCTGCTTCCTCTACGAAGTCTCCTTCAAGCAGGTCTACGACGGCGACGGCTCGACGATCGAGAGCGCCAAAAGCAACTACACGAACCTGATCTACCCGGCATTCGTCCGCACCGTCGCAGCCAAAAAGTAACCGCTGCGGGCGAATCGAAAACGGCAGCGGGCGACGTCGGATGCGTCGCCCGCTGCCATTCGTCGTGTCAATCTGTCAACGACAGGACAAAAGAGCACGACACGCTGCCATTTCGTGTCATGAATTGACAAAATTTCCGCTCGCAGGCAGTGGCACGCGGTTTGCTCCTTAGCATGTCGAATCCCGGACGGGACGGGCGAACGCCGGCATACGGAACGGCGGGACGAAGTTCCGAACGCGAGACGACGAAAACAATGTATAACCAAATAAACCTGAGGAGGACAAAATTATGATGCCTGTAATGAGAAATCAGAATTGGTTGCCGAGTCTGTTCAACGACTTTTTCGGCGACGAGTGGATGGGTATGCAGCACAAACACGCTTCGGTGCCTGCGATCAACATCATCGAGAACGAGAAGGACTTCCGTGTGGAACTGGCTGTTCCGGGCACGACGAAGGAGGACTTCAAGGTGAACGTAAACGCCGACAACGAGTTGGTCATTTCGCTCGAAAAACGCAGCGAGAAGGAGGAGAAGGAAGGCGACAAGGACAAGAAGGAGGGACATAGGGGAACCTACCTGCGGCGCGAATTCTCCTACACCTCGTTCCAGCAGAGTTTCTCGCTGCCCGACGACGTAGACCGCCAGAAAATTTCGGCCAAGGTCGAGAACGGCGTGCTGACGATCGACCTGCCCAAAAAGGAGGTGACTCCGACCGCGCCGGTTTCGCACCAGATCGAAATCAAATAACGTCCGTCCGAAATTCCACGGAAGGAATATCTTCGAAAATCGCCGCGACCCGAAAAACGGGTCGCGGTGATTTTTTTGTCCGGCCCATAACAGGCAGTTCCCGCATATCCGAATCGCTTTTCTGCACTGCATACCCATGAAATGAAAGAACTGCGAGCCATTCTCCCTGCAATCTTATCGACGGTTCTCACGTCAGATCTGCTTTTCGGCTCCGACACGCCGATTTTCAGACTCCGGCAGGTAATTTGCCGGCATCGTTTTACGTTAGAACAACAAGACAAAACGCAAGAGCCATGAAACCCATCGTCACCTTCTTCGGGACGCAACCCTACGAACAGGAGTCGTTCGACGCACTGAACCGCGATTTCGGATTCGAATTCCGCTATTTCAAAGGCCATCTCAGCCGTCAGACGGTCGTCGCCACGCACGGCGCGCAGGCGGCGTGTATCTTCGTCAACGATACGGCCGACGCCGAAGTGATGCGCGAACTGGCACGCAACGGCGTGCGACTGCTGGCGCTGCGCTGTGCCGGTTACAACAACGTCGACCTGGAAGCCGCGCGGACCTTCAACATCCCCGTCGTGCGCGTACCCGCCTATTCGCCCCATGCCGTCGCGGAGTACACGGTGGCGATGATGCTCTCGCTCAACCGCAAGATCCCGCGCGCAAGCTGGCGCACGCGCGACGGCAACTTCTCGCTGCAAGGACTCATGGGATTCGATATGAACGGCAAGACCGTCGGGGTGATCGGCACGGGCAAGATCGCCCGCATCGTCATCCGCATCCTGCTCGGATTCGGCATGGAAGTTCTGGCCTACGACCCCTACCCCGACGGCGTTTTCGCCCGCGAGACGGGCATCGCCTACGTCTCGCTCGACGAACTCTACCGCCGTTCGGACATCATCACGCTCCACTGCCCGCTCACCAACGAGACGAAGCACCTCGTCAACGAGACCTCGATCGCCCGCATGAAACGCGGCGTGATGATCGTCAACACCGGCCGCGGACAACTTATCCAGACCGAAGCGCTGATCGAAGCGCTCAAAAGCAAGCAGGTCGGCGCGGCGGGGCTGGACGTCTACGAGGAGGAAGGCGACTACTTCTACGAAGACCGGTCGGACTCGATCATCGACGACGACACGCTGGCGCGGCTGCTGCTCTTCCCCAATGTGATCGTCACGTCGCACCAGGCCTTCTTCACGGCCGAGGCGATGCACAACATCACCGAGACTACGCTGCAAAATATCAAGGATTTTTTCGACGGCCGGCCGCTCGTGAACACCGTCACGAAATAACACTGCCCGCCGGCAGCGCTTCGGCGGACAGGTGACAGGCAATCCGTATCGGCCGGAACTACTCTCGCTCGACGCCCCAGCCGCCGCCGAGCGCCTTGTAGAGGTCGACCATCGCCAAGTGTTCGTCGCGCACGGCGTTGCTCAGTCCGATCTGCGCGTCGAAGTACTTGCGCTGGGCATCCAGCACGTCGAGGTAGTTGATTACGCCGTTGAAATATTGCAGCTGCGCCAGCTCCACGTACTTCTGCGCCGCCTGCTGCAAATCGCGTTTCAGCGCTGCCGCCGTACGAACATTGCGGTAGGTCACCACCGCATCGTTGACCTCGCGGAAGGCCGCCAACACTTTCTGTTCGTAATTGAGCCGCGCCTCGTCGCAGGCGGCCAGCGCAGCCTTGTATTTCGCCTTTTTCTTGCCGAACGAGAAGAGCGGCGACACGAGCGACCCGCCCACATAGGAGAAGGGCGACGAAAAGAGCCCTTTGAGGTCGTCGTTCTCCCAACCGCCCATCAGCGAGAAGGTGATGCGCGGGAAGCGGTCGGCGGATGCCATCCCCATCGCCGCTTCGGCCGCACGAAGCGTCTGTTCGCTCTGCCGCAGGTCGGGACGCCGCTTCAACAGCTCCGAAGGCAGCCCCACCTTCAACCGTTCGGGCAGCCGTGCATGCATCTCCATCGTCTGCCGGTCGATGCGCAGCGTGGGATAGGCACCTGCCAGCAGGGCGATCTGGTGCTCTTTGAGCGCGATGCGACTTTCGAGTCCGGGAATGAGCGTGGCCGTACTGGCCAACTCCACCTTCGCCTGTTGCAACGCCGTCTCGGAGGTCAGTCCGCCCTCGAAACGCAGGCGCGCCTGCCGCACCCCCTCCTTGCGGGTTTGAAGCGTGCGCCGCACGATGCTCAACTCCTGATCGAGCGCCACCAATTCATAATAGGCGGTCGCCACTTCGGCCACGAGCGTCATCTGCAACGCGCGCTGCGCATCGACCGTAGCCAGGTACTCGGCCACGGCCTTCCGGTTGGCCCAGCGTAGATTGCCCCACAGATCGAGCTCCCACGCCAACGAGACCTTGGCGTCGAATTCGGGGTCATTCTTCGCTGCCTCTCCGTCGTAATCGTTGTGCTCGGTATCGGCCGCCAGCTGCCCCGATACCGACGGCAACTGGTCGGCGCGCGCCACGCGGCCGAGCGCACGCATCCGGCGCACGCGGGCCGAAGCGGCCAGCATGTCCTTATTGCGTTCGAGCGTGCGTTCGATCAGCGCCGTGAGCGTCGAATCGGAGTAGACGTTCCACCACGCCATGTCGGCCATCGTCAGCGAATCGGTCGCACCGGCCACGACCGTAGCCGGCAGTTCCAGTTCGGGGCTCTTGATCTGACGGCGCCCCAGCATACAGGAATTGCAGAGCAGTACGACGCCGCACAGCAGCGCCCCGTAAACGATCTTATCTCTTTTCATGGCTCACGCGTTTGAATTTATCCTTGATGCGGTAGACCCACACGAAGAAGAAGGGGACGAAGACGATACCCACGGAGATCGCCACCAGCATACCGAAGAAGACACCCGTACCGATTCCCTGGCGGCTCGCCGATCCGGGCCCCGAAGCGAAGACCAGCGGCAGCATACCCAGGATGAAGGCCAGCGATGTCATCACGATCGGGCGGAAACGCAGCCGCGCGGCGTGCAGCGCCGACTGCACCAGATCGCCGCCGCGGTCGACCTCCTCCTTGGCGAACTCGACGATCAGGATGGCGTTCTTGGCCACCAGACCCACCAGCATCACCAGTCCGATCTGGAAATAGATATTGTTTTCCAGTCCGCAGAGCCAGTTGCCCACATAGGCGCCCAGTCCCGCGATCGGCAGCGACAGGATCACCGCCACCGGCACCGACCAGCTTTCGTACTGCGCGGCGAGGAACAGGAAGACGAAGAGCAGCGCCAGCGCCAGTACCAGCCCCGTCTGGCCGCTGGCGTGTTTCTCCTGATACGACAGGCCGCTCCACTCGACGCCGATATTGGCCGGCAAGTGCTCGCGCACGATCTGTTCGAGCGCCTCCATCGCCTGTCCCGAACTGTAACCGTGCGCCGCCTCGCCCGAGATGGTCGCGGCATTGAACATGTTGAAGCGGCGGATCGTACCGGGCCCGGTCGTGTAGTGCGTCGTACCGAGGGCCGTGACGGGGATCATCGCACCGCCGTTGCCCCGCACATGGAAGAGGTCGAGATTGCTCTGGTGCGCACGGTAGGGCGCCTCGGCCTGAACGTAGACGCGGTAGATACGGTTGAACATGTTGAAGTCGTTGACATAGACCGAACCTGTGAAGGTTTTGAGCGTCGAGAAGACATCGGACATCGACACGCCCAGCAGTTGCGCCTTGTCGCGGTCGACGTCGTAGTAGAGCTGCGGAATGTCGCTCTGCATCGACGACGACAGCCCCGCCAGTTCGGGACGCCGCTCAGCGTAATACATCAGCGTGTCGACGGCCTGCTGCAAGTCGGTATAGGTGCGGTCGCCGCGCGCTTCGAGCACCATCTCGAAGCCGCCCGAAGTACCCAGACCCGGGATGACGGCGGGCGAACTTAGGTAGACCTTGCTCTCGGGATAGAGCGACAGCTCGTCGCGCACCTCCTCCATCAGTTCGTCGATGCTCTCCGACGTACGGTCGCCCCACGGTTTGAGAATCACCGTCAGCTGGCTGTGCGCCTGATTGCTGCCCAGTCGGGGCGACGACCCCGTCACATTGAGCACATACTCCACGTCGGAAAGGCCCATCAGGTACTTCATCGCACGATCCGTCACACGACGCGTCCGTTCGAGCGTCGCCCCTTCGGGAAGTTCCAGCTCGACGGTGAAATAGCCCTGGTCCTCCTTGGGCATGAAACTCTGCGGCGTGATGCGGTTCATCAGCCAGATGCCGACGAGCAGGATGCCGAAGGCCGCCAGCATCCGCCGCGAATGGCGCAGGCTGCCGCGGATTCCCCGCTGGTAGACCGTATTGCCGCGCCGCAGCCAGTAGTTGATACGCCGGAACAGCTTGGGTTTGCGGCGTCCGTTGTCGGGGCGCAGGAAGTAGGCGCACATCACCGGACTGAGCGTCAGCGCCACGACGGTGGAGATAATGACCGACACGGCGATCGTAATGGTGAACTGCCGGTAGAGCTGCCCCGTGATGCCGGCCAGGAAGCTCACCGGCACGAAGACGGCGCACAACACGAGCGACATGGCGATGAGCGCGCCGCCGAGCGACGCCATGGCCTTCTTGGTCGCCTCGTAGGGCGACAGCCGTTCCTGTTCCATGATGCGCTCGACGTTCTCGACCACCACGATCGCGTCGTCCACGACGATACCGATGGCCAGAATCAGGCCCAGCAGCGTCATCATGTTCAGCGAGAACCCGAAGACGAGCATCACGCCGAAGGTTCCGATCAGCGAGATCGGCACCGCCACGATCGGGATGAGCGTCGCGCGCCAGTTCTGCAACGAAAGGAAGACCACCAGAATCACCAGCAGCAACGCCTCGAACAAGGTCTGATAGACGTGGTGGATCGACTCGGAGATATAGGTCGTCATGTCGAACGGTATCTGGTAGGAGATTCCTTCGGGGAAGTTGCGGCTGATCTCCTCCATGGCCTCTTTCACCGCGTCGGCCACCTCCATGGCGTTGGCGCCCGGCAGCATGTTGATGTTGAGCACCGCGGCATTTCCCCCGTTGATACCACTCTCGGTGTTATAGGACGACGCTTCGAGCGAAACGCGCGCCACGTCGCGCAGGCGGATGATCGAGCCGTCGGGGTTGGCGCGGACGACGATCTCCTCGAACTCGCCCACCGACGACAAACGCCCCTGCGCCGTAATGGGGATCGTCACATCGAGATCGGTCATGGGCTGCTGTCCGAGCACGCCGGCGGCCGATTCGCGGTTCTGATCCTTCAATGCCCGCTGCAAGTCCTGCACCGTCAGCCCCAGATTGGCCAGCCGGTCGGGCAGCACCCAGATCTGCATGGCGTAGTAGCGCGATCCGACGTTCGAGACGCTGCCCACGCCCGGCACGCGCCGCAGCATGTCCAGCACGTTGAGCGTCGCGTAGTTGCTCAGGTAGATTTCGTCGAACTTGGGATCCGACGACAGCAGCGTGATCGTCAGCAGTTTGCTCGACGCCTGTTTCTCGACCGAGATGCCGTTCTGCACCACCTCGGCCGGCAGCCGGCTTTCGGCCAGCTTCACGCGGTTCTGCACCTCGACGGCCGCCAGGTCGGCATCGGTGTCGATGTCGAAGGTGATCGTGGCGGTGAAGCCGCCGGAGTTGGTCGACGACGACTCCATGTAGAGCATCCCCGGCGTACCGTTGAGCTCCTGTTCGATCGGCGTGGCCACCGCCTGCGTCACGGTCTGGGCGCTGGCGCCCGGATAGGAGGCGCTCACCTTCACCACGGGCGGGACGATCTTGGGATACTGGTCGATGGGCAGCAGCGCCAGTCCGATGACGCCCACGATGACGATGATGACCGAGAGAACGGTCGAAAAGACCGGCCGGTCGATAAAGAAATCGCTCTTCATAGGCTGTCGTTAATTGGATGCCACGCCATTGTCGCGCCGGGGCTCGACCGCCTCGACGCGCATACCGTGATTGAGTTTGTGGTAACCCTCCACGACGATCCGTTCGCCGGAGAGCAGACCGCGTTCGACCACCGTCTTGTTGTCCAGCTCGGGCCCCGTCTCGATAAAACGTTTTTCGACGACGCTGTCGGGCCGCACGACGAAGATGTAGGCACCGCCTTTCTCGATCACGATCGCCTTGGACGGTACGACCACGGCATTCTCACGCACGTCGAGCAGCAGCTTGACCTTGGTGAACTGGCCGGGCAGCGCGCGGAGGGTCTGCTTTCCCCGGCTGGCCTGTGCCTTGGTGACGATGGGCTCCTCCATCAGCGCAAGGGCGGCGGTGGAAACGCCCTCGAACGCAGCGCTCAGCAGGTAAAAGCCCGCAAAGCCGAGGAAGCGCTTCAAAAGGCTGGCCAGCGAACCTATGGCGTTGGCCAGCATGGAAATCTGGGAACTGTTGGCGGAGACTTGGATGTACTCGTCCTCGCGGCCCTCGGTCTTCAGGCTGTCGTAGACAAGGGCTGTGAAGGTGCCGGAAAACATGGTCATAGCCAGCGCGTTCAGCCCCATGGCAAGGCAGATGGTGAACAGGTTCGGCGCAAAAGCCATCAACAGATTGCAGGTCACGGTCAAGACTCCGCCGGACAGGAGGGTCTTCCGGCGGCCCAGCAGGTCTGCCGCCATGCCGCTGGGCACTTCGCAGAAGAGGCTGACGATGTGATACACGCTTTCGGCCAGGCCAATCTCCCACAGGGAGAAGCCCCGGGCCGCCAGCAGGGCCACCCATACCGCATCCGTGATGCGCAGGCCGGAGAAGAAATCGGAAGTATAAATGCAGGCGAGCTGCTTTTTTAAATTGAGTTTATGATCCATTGGAAACACCCTTTCTATTTATAGTGAATGATTCAAAATAGAAAGTGTACCCAAAACAAAAGCGCCCCACAGCAAAGCTGCGCGGCGCATAAAAACGATGCTCCACGCTTTGCCGGAAGAAAAATGGGTACACTTCGAGCCGGAAATGCTTAGGGGTTGCCTTTTTTAAAGAAAACGCAGCCGTTCCAGCCCATCCGGGTGTACCCTCCTTCCATGCAAAGCGCTGCACTGAATATAACATGACAGAGCCAAAATGTCAAGTCAAAACCGGAAACCTGCGCAAAATCTGCCCGCCCCGCTTGCAAACCGCCGCAAAATGTGGTAACATAAAAACGGTTATAAAACCTGAATACTCCCAAACGCAGCGACGGAGAGAGTAGGTTTGTTCGGCACAGCAAAGAGAGGGGCTTCACCGGCTGAAAGGGTCCCCGCGTGCGACAGGCTGAAGTTCGCTCCTGAGCGGCCTGCGCGAACGGCTTTGCGGCCCACTAGCACAGGACGGTTGCGCCCCGTTACGGCGTTTGAGTGCCGCCCGCTGTTTGCGCAAAGGGCGGAAACCGGGTGGTACCGCGGAGCAGACTGTTACAGCTTCGTCCCTTTTGCCTGAGAACAGGCAGAGGGGACGGAGCTTTTTTCATGCCTCCGCTCATGAACACGAAGTAGGAAAAGGAGAGAACATCCATGCAAGCAATGATCGACGAGCTGGCAAAACAGGCCGAAGAGAGCCTTGGTCAGGTCTCCAGCAAAGAAACGCTGGCATCCTTCTGGCAGGAATACCTCAGCAAGAACGGCAAGATCCCTGCCCTGATGAAGAATCTGCGCACCGTCGCACCCGAAGAGCGCCCTGCCATGGGCAAGATCATCAACGAGCTCAAGCAGAAGGTACAGGCCGAGTACGACGCTGCCGCTGAAAAGGTGAAGGCTGCCGAGCTGGCTGCCCGCAACGCCGCCGAGACGGTGGACATCACC
>ERZ773221.1727-NODE-1727-length-19510-cov-28.712516_pt1 | contig 19510 bp, 22 predicted proteins | sample MGYA00580994_ERZ773221 | MGnify/ENA primary metagenome ERZ773221 (study PRJEB29015, sample SAMEA2737758) | human gut metagenome | biome: human gut; feature: human-associated habitat; material: faeces | place: China | collected 2012 ... | reverse complement strand
GCGGAACTGCTTATCCGTGATCTCGGGGAAAAACTTCTTCCACTTTATCTGTGTTCTGTCGTAGTTCTTTACGAACAATGAATTGATGAAGCCCTTTCGCGGGCCGCATCTCATCATGTAGCAGCACAGGTCGGAATTATCCCTGACAATATCAAACAGACCGACCAATACTGCATCGAAAACCTCGGGATCCATTCTCTCGATCTGATTATCGATATCGGAGACGAACTCAGCCTCGATGCTCTTCATCAGCGCGTTGATGTCGTCATAGTGGCGGTAGAAGGTGCTTCTGTTGATGTCTGCGCGCTGACATATCTCTCGCACGCTGATCTTGTCGAAGTCCTTTTCTTCAAGCAGTTCGAAGAAGGTGCGGCGTATTGCCGTTTTTGTGTATGCCGTGCGCCTGTTGTGCGCGGGCCTTCCGGTTGCCGGGCTTGTCATGAAAATCACCTGCGTTCGTTTCTGATTCATATAAATATTACCACTAATATGCCCGATTGACAAGAGTTAGCGCGATTTTACTCATGTAAAAAAATATGTTGACAAAAGTGCTAAACACTGTTAAAATAACTAATTGCCGCAGGAAAAAGGCGGCTAATCCTTGCTGCGGACGAACCGCAGCCAAAAGACCAGAAGGAGGTGCTTTAAGAATGTCAGCAAACAACAGCTATGAAGCAATGATGGTTTTCTCCGTCAAGAACGGTGAGGAGGGCGTTCCCGCTCTCATCGAGAAGTTCAAGGCTCTCATCGAGCAGAACGGCACTCTGGACAGCATTGATGAGTGGGGCAAGCGCAAGCTCGCTTACGCTATCGACGATGAGCCCGAGGGATTCTACGCTCTGTTCAATTTCAGCGCTGCACCTGAGTTCCCCGAGGAGTTCTACCGTATCGCCGGTATAACCGACGGCGTTCTCCGCTCACTCGTTGTCAGAAAGTGAGGAAACAAAGATGCTTAACGTTGCAATAATTATGGGCAGACTCACTGCCGATCCCGAGCTGCGTACCACCGCTTCCGGCGTCGCAGTCACCACTTTCTCCGTTGCGGTCGATCGCCGCTTCCAGAGACAGGGTGAAGAGAAGCAGACCGATTTCATCAACGTTGTCGCCTGGAGACAGACTGCAGAGTTCGTCTCCCGCTACTTCCATAAGGGATCAATGATCGCTGTTCGCGGAAGTATCCAGCAGCGCAACTACGAAGACAAGAACGGCAACAAGCGCACCGCGTTTGAGATAGTTGCCGAGGAAGTCAGCTTCTGCGGATCAAAGGCAGAGACCGGCACGGGTGCCCGCCAGAACGAGCAGCCCGCGCGCGTTCAGCCCGCAGCGTCCTTCGCCACAGGCGGAGCGGACGATTTTGAGGAGATCCCGATAAGCGACGATCTCCCGTTCTGAGAAAAACTTGAACACGGCGTCTGACGCCGAACGAATAGCCCCGAGCCGCGAAAAGGCTTTCGGCTTCCACCTTAGCCAAAGAGGAGGTTAACATCATGGCATATGAGAAAAACGACAGAAGACCCAACCGCAAGGGCCGCAAGAAGGTTTGCGCTTTCTGCGTCGACAAGGTTGAGTGCATAGATTACAAGGACACAGCCAAACTTCATAAGTATATCTCTGACAGAGCGAAGATTCTTCCCAGAAGAGTCACCGGCAACTGCGCCGCTCACCAGAGAGAGCTTACCACCGCTATCAAGCGTGCCCGTCACGTTGCTCTTCTTCCTTACACGAGCGACTGATAAAGCTGTCTACGGCTGCCGCATTCAGCGCAGACCAAAGAGCAAAAATGTTGAAGGTCACAGTTTGCGTCCGAAAACGCAGATTGTGGCCTTTTTATTTTTTGCCGCAAATGCGTCGGCCTTATTTTTTTCTTTTTGCTTTACATGGCGGCACAGATGTGATAACTTTATATTTGGTATTATATAAGCAGTAACTTGAACGAGAGGAATAACAATGTCTCAGAATATGAACCGCCATTTAACGGCTTTGGAATTTGATAAAATATTGGAGCGCCTCGCGCAGTTCACGGCGTGCCCCGACGCGCGCGAGCTTGCGCTGAGCCTCCGCCCGGAGAGCAATATTGATCTCGCGCAGGTGCAGATGAATCAGACGCGCGACGCGCATATGCTCCTTGCGCGCTTCGGCGGTCCGTCCTTCGGCGGGCTTCGCAATGTCAATAACGCTGCAGCGCGAGCCGGCGCGGGCAGCACGCTTTCCATGCGCGAACTGCTCGATGTTGCCGAGGTGCTCAGAACTGTGCGTGCTCTCGCCCAGTGGCGCAGCACGAACGTGGGAGTCGAGACCGTTCTCGACCCGCTTTTCTCGGCGCTTCAGCCGAACAAATATCTCGAAACTAAGATAACTTCCGCCATAATCTCCGAGGAGGAGATTGCGGACAGCGCCTCGCCCGAGCTCTTTGAAATAAGGCGCAAGATTCGCGTGCAGGAGTCTAAAGTTCGCGACCAGCTCGACAAGATGACCCACTCCGCGCACTACTCGAAGTTCATGCAGGAGAATATCATAACCCAGCGAAACGGGCGTTATGTCGTGCCCGTCAAGGCGGAATACCGCGGCGAGGTGCAGGGACTTGTCCATGACACGTCTTCATCGGGTGCCACTGTGTTTGTCGAGCCGATGCCGGTCGTCGAAGCGAACAACGAGATAAAAGTCCTGCGTTCTAAAGAGCAGGACGAGATTGAACGCATACTTACAGCGCTCTCCGCGATGGTCGGCGAGTTTGAGCAGGGGATAAAAAACAGCTATGAGTGCGCCGTTGAGCTCAATGTTATCTTCGCAAAGGCGCAGTATGCCTATTCAATAGGCGCGACGGTGCCGCTACTCAACTCCGACGGTGAGATTGAGCTGCGCGCCGCCCGACATCCGCTCATTGACAAAAACAAAGTAGTCCCCGTTGATATAAGGCTCGGCACGGACTTTGACACGCTTGTTATAACCGGTCCGAACACGGGCGGCAAGACCGTCTCGATAAAGACAGTCGGTCTTTTCACGCTCATGGCGATGTGCGGACTTATGATTCCCGCAGGCGACAGAAGCAGACTCTCCGTGTTCAGCGAAGTCCTCGCGGACATCGGCGACGAGCAGTCGATAGAGCAGTCGCTCTCGACCTTCTCGGCGCATATGACGAATATTATAGATATCATGGGTCAGGCGGGCGACCGCAGTCTTGTGCTCATAGACGAGCTCGGAGCGGGCACAGACCCCGTCGAGGGCGCGGCTCTTGCAATGGCGGTGCTCGAAGACCTGCATTTCAAGGGCGCGAAAATAGCCGCGACAACGCACTATGCCGAGCTCAAGGCTTATGCCCTCGAGACTCCGCGCGTCGAAAACGGCTGCTGCGAGTTCAATGTTGCGACTCTCAGCCCGACCTACCGACTGCTTATCGGCGTCCCCGGACGCTCGAACGCGCTTGCGATTTGCGAACGCTTGGGCATGGATATGCGCGTTGTGGACAGGGCGAAAGAGCTCGTCAACAACGAGAATGTTCGATTTGAAGATGTCGTCGACAAGCTCGAAGAGAACCGCCGCCGCATGGAGGAGGAGCACGAGCGCGCCAAGGAGCTGACCGCAAAGGCGCGCGCCGAGCTGGAGAAAGCCGAAAAGCGGCTCGCCGAAGTCGATTCTCTGCGCGAAGCGGAGATAGAGAAAGCCAAGGCGCAGGCGGCGAAGCTGACCCAGCAGGCGAAGCGCGAGAGCTACGCTCTGCTCGACGAGCTCGACAGGCTCAAAAAAGAAAAAGAGAAGACAAAAGATGCCGCAGACCTTGCGCGCCGCGCACGCGCCGCAGTCAGAAAGGGTCTCGGCGCGATAGACGAGGCGGTCGACCCCGTGGTCGCCATGGGCGTTGAGAACGACGGCTATGTCCTCCCACGCGAGCTCAAAAAGGGCGACACTGTTCTGATAGCCGATCTCGGCAAGGAGGCGACAGTGCTTTCGCCCGTTGACAGAAACGGAAATGTCGAAGTCCTCGCAGGCGCGGCAAAGACGCGTGTAAAGCTCAAAAACCTGCGCCTTATCGAGAACGCGCCGAAAAAGCGCAGCCCGAACTCCGGCGCCCGCCGCACGGGAGTTGAGAGCAAGATGAACATGGATGCCTCCGCGCGGCTCGATGTCCGCGGGCTGACCGTTGACGACTGCATCATGGAGCTCGACAGATATATTGACTATATGCTCCGTATGGGTCTCGGCGAGTTCACAATTGTCCACGGCAAGGGCACTGGCGCGCTTAGGAGCGCCGTCAACCAGTATCTGCGCAAGTCGCCGTATGTCAAGAGCTTCAGGCTCGGCGTTTACGGCGAGGGCGAAGACGGCGTGACAATAGTCGTGCTCAAGTGACTCGAAAAAAGTTTTCCACACTGTTTTCCACATGCCTGCGGGCGCATAACGGCACATTTTGTTGTCTTTTGCCGCTCGAAACACAAGCGGTTGATGATAAAAAAACAATCTTGTTTTTCCGCCGTTTTTCCACATTCGGAATGTTGAAAAAAGTTCGGTTTCGGCGAAAAAATGTGCTTGACAGCCGACGATATTTTTAGTATAATAACCCCCTGTAAAGCGTTTCGACTTTACAGAGGGGTTTAACCTTTACGCGATCATGATGAAAAGGGGGAGAAAATAAAGTGGCAAAGAATCTGGAAATAGCTGTTTTGCTTGACCTTTACGGCGATATGCTGACAGAAAAACAGCGCGACTTTCTGGGCTATTACTACAACGACGACCTGTCGCTCTCCGAGATCGCGGAAAACGAGGGGATAACCCGCCAGGGCGTGCGCGATGCGATAAAGCGCGCTGAAGCCCAGCTTTTCGATATGGAGTCGAAGCTCAAGCTCGCCTCGAAATTTGACGAGATACGCAGCGGGCTCACTGAAATCATCGACTGCGCCGGCGAGATAGGGGATTACAATCTCAACCACAGCCTGTCGCGCGAAGTGAATGATTATACCGTGAAGATTAAAGCCATCGCCATGTCTCTCATGGAATAGGGCGGACCGCGGAAAAATCGCCCATGACCGCGTTGCAGGAACCCGTTCGCTCGGTTGCGTACACAAAGTACGCGCCCTCACGCCCGGAACCCTGCGCCTTGTCCTGAACAATTTTTCTCAGTCCTCGATTGAGTGATGTGATGCGAAAAAAGTTTGCCATAGCTGCGTTGTGAGAACCTGTGAATTCAGTCACGCACACAAAGTGCGCTCCTTCATTCACAGAACCCCACGCCTTGCTCCGACAAATTTTTCTCAGTCCTCGACAGAGTGCTGTGATGCGGAAAAATTGCCCAGTACTGCGTTGCAGGAACCCGTTCGCTCGGTTGCTGCTGTAGGGGCGGATATCATCCGCCCGCGAAATCAGCACAGTCCTCGATTGTGCGATGTGATGCGGAAAAATCGCTCGCTCAATTCGGCTTGAAACGGTAACATAAAAACTACTTACTTTTTATACAGAGGTGAAAACATTGGCATTTGAAGGTCTTTCGGAACGCCTTGAAGCGGCGTTCAAGCGTCTTAAAAGCAAGGGCAGCCTCAACGAGGCGGATGTCCGCGCGGCGATGCGCGACGTGCGCATGGCTCTGCTTGAGGCGGACGTCAGCTACAAGGTAGCCAAGGATTTCACCGCCAAGGTCACCGAGAGAGCTATCGGCGCTGATGTTATGGAGAGCCTTACTCCCGCGCAGATGGTCATAAAGATAGTCAACGAAGAGCTTATCGACCTCATGGGCGGCACGAAGACCCGCCTTGCCACTGCTCCGCATCCGCCGACAGTGATAATGCTCTGCGGTCTTCAGGGCGCAGGTAAAACGACGCACTGCGCAAAGCTTGCGCTCATGCTCAAGAACCGCGGCAGCAGACCGATGCTCGTCGCGTGCGATATCTATCGTCCCGCGGCTATCAAACAGCTTCAGGTGCTCGGCGAAAAGGTCGGCGTGCCGGTCTTTGAAAAGGGTACGCAGGATCCGGTTGAAACAGCCAAACAGGCGGTCGTGCTTGCAAGGGACGAGGGCAACGACTATGTCATCATCGATACCGCAGGCCGCTTGCATATAGATGAGCAGCTCATGGATGAGCTCAAGCGCATCAAGTCGGAAGTCCGCCCGCACGAGATTCTCCTCGTGGTCGACGCGATGACCGGTCAGGATGCGGTCAATGTCGCCTCGACTTTCAACGAGACGCTCGGCATTGACGGACTTATCCTGACAAAGCTCGACGGCGACACCAGAGGCGGTGCTGCACTCTCCGCGCGCGCTGTCACGGGCAAGCCGATAAAGTTCGTCGGCGTCGGCGAAAAGCTCGGCGATCTCGACACCTTCCACCCCGACCGCATGGCTTCGAGAATCCTCGGCATGGGCGATGTCCTCTCGCTTATCGAAAAGGCGGAGACCGCTATTGACGAGAAAAAGGCGGCGGAGCTCGAGGAGAAGATAAGAAAGAACAAGTTCGACCTCAACGACCTGCTCGATCAGATAACCCAGCTTCGCAAGATGGGCTCGATTCAGGACACGCTCGCAATGCTCCCGGGTATGGGCAAGAAGCTCCAGGGCGTGGACGTTGACGAGAAGCAGTTCGACCGTCTCCAGGCGCTCATCCGCTCGATGACCCCGAAGGAGCGCGAGAATCCCGACATAATCAACCCCTCCCGCAAAAGGCGTATCGCTGCGGGCAGCGGACAGAAGGTCGAGGATGTCAACAGGCTTCTCAACCAGCACAAGCAGATGCAGAAGCTCTTCAAACAGTTCAACGGCAAAGGCTCAAAGAAAAAGATGCGCCGTATGGGCTTCGACCCGAGCAAGCTCGGAATGTAAAAACGGATGTTATCCTATAGGTCAGCCTTAGGGTTTACATTATATATTAATTTTGTATTACTTTTGGAGGTACAATTATTATGGCAGTTAAAATCAGACTTCGCCGCATGGGCGCAAAGAAGAACCCCTTCTACAGAATAGTCGTTGCAGATTCGAGATATCCCCGCGACGGCAGATTCATCGAGGAGATCGGCACCTATGATCCGCTCAAGACTCCCGCTGATGTGAAGATCGACGCAGACAAGGCAAAGCAGTGGATCGCCAACGGCGCTCAGCCCACCGATACCGTTAAGGATATCCTCAAGAAGAGCGGCGTCATCGACTGATAACGCTCAGCGTAAAACATGGCTCTCGGCAGTCTGCGGGGAGTTTTGTTTTTCTATGAAAGGAACATCGAAATGAAGGATTTACTTATATCCATCGCTCAGGGTCTCGTTGAAGAGCCCGATGCAGTTACCGTCACCGTTGACGAGCCGGATGATGAGGGCGTTACAGTCTATCATCTCCACGTCAGCGAGAATGACATGGGCAGAGTTATCGGCAAGCAGGGCAGAATAGCCAAGGCTATCCGCACTGTTATGCGCGCTGCCGCAACGCGCTGCGATGAGAAGGTCGCAGTTGAGATAGACTGATGATAAAGGACTATCTTGAAATAGGGCAGATAGTCGGCACCCACGGCGTGCGCGGGGAACTGCGCGTTCAGCCGTGGTGCGATTCGCCCGAATTCTTCAAAAAGTTCAAAACGCTTTACTACGACGCACACGGTGAAAAAAGCGTGGGCGTTGTTTGCGCTCGCCCCCACGGGAATATTGCGCTGCTGCGCCTCGACGGCTGCGACACGGTCGAAAAGGCGGCCTCGCTCAGAGGCAAGGTGCTCTATATGCGCCGCAGCGACGCGCATCTCAAGAAAGGCGACTGGTTCATAGCCGAGCTCATTGGCTGCCGCGTCGAGGACGCAAACAGCGGAAAAGTCTACGGAACCGTTACCGATGTCAGCCAGACCGGCGCAAACGATGTCTGGCACATAACGGATGACAACGGCACCGAGACGCTTATCCCCGCAATTCCCGATGTTGTCTCGAGCGTCGATGTAGAGAACGGAATTGTCCTGATAACACCGCTGAAAGGGCTGTTTTCAGATGAGGATTGATATTCTTACCCTCTTCCCGGAGATGTGCTGTGAGGTGCTCAGGGAGAGCGTCATAGGCAGAGCACGCGAGCGCGGCTGCGTTGAAATAAACTGCCGCAACATCCGCGACTATACGCTCGACAAGCACAACCGCGTCGACGATTCGCCCTACGGCGGCGGGACGGGCATGATAATGCAGGTGCAGCCGATATATGACTGCTACGAGTCCCTTTGCCGCGACACGGGCACGCGCCCGCATCTCATATATCTGACCCCGCAGGGAAAGACGCTGACCCAAAAGCGCGTGGTCGAGCTGTCGAAGCTCGACAATATCGCTCTGCTGTGCGGTCACTATGAGGGAATAGACGAGCGCGTTATAGAAGAGATAGTCGACGAGGAAATTTCGATTGGCGATTTCGTGGTGACGGGCGGCGAGCTGCCCGCGCTTATGCTCGCGGATGCCGTTGCGCGTATGCTCCCAGGAGTGCTCGCTAACGAAGATGCGTTCGAGCTCGAGAGCCATTTTTCGTCCCTGCTCGAATATCCTCAGTATACCCGCCCTGTCGAATGGCACGGCAAAGAGGTGCCGCCCGTTCTGCTCTCGGGTCACCATGCGAACATCGAGAAGTGGCGCAGGGAACAGAGCCTTGAGCGCACCTACCGCCGCAGACCCGATATGCTCGAAAAAGCGGAGCTGAGCCGGAAAGACCGAGCGTTTCTCTCGTCTTTGAAGAGTGAGGACTGATTTCCGAAGGCAATATTTAATGTGCAACCTGCATTAAAAAGATGTGCCTTGTATGGTCAAAATACACAACAAAGCCCCCGCCCGAATTTTCAACTTTGGAACAGGCAACGAATTATCGCCTTTGAGGGCGAAAGTCGCAAGTAAATTGTTGACGGGGACAAGTTTTATGATATAATATATAAGCAGTAGAATAAAATTTGAATTTGTGTGTGGGAGATTATATATTATGTATGTTAAAGATGTTATGGTACAGAATCAGGTAGGACTTCATGCACGTCCGGCAACTTTTTTCATTCAGAAGGCTAACGAGTTCAAGTCTTCCATCTGGGTGGAAAAGGACGAGCGCAGAGTCAACGCCAAGAGCCTTCTCGGCGTGCTTTCCCTCGGCATCATGGGCAACACCCAGATCCGCATCATCGCAGGCGGTCCCGACGAGGAGCAGGCTGTTGATGAGCTTGTGAAGCTTGTTGAGTCCGGCTTCGCCGAGTAATATCATTTTAATACAGATAAGCAGGCTTAGGCCTGCTTTTTCTTTTTGTCTATTTTCATCGCTTCGCGGCATATAATATCTTTGAGAAGGATATTTTCGGCGGTGATAGTATGTTTTCGGTTCTCGTTATTGCTGATGATGCCGGCTTTTTCAGGCGAAGGCGGCTGTTCAGGGCTCCGCAGGTGCGCGATGTGCGCGTATACGGCGGTCTGCCGTTTCGCGAGATAATTTCAGCCAGGCGGCGCGGAAAAATAAACCGCGCGGCGATATGCGAAGCGGCTGGCAGATGTTCGGGCACAATGCTTCTGCCTGAAGATATAGCGCCCGGCGGCGGGATAGACGAGCCCGATCTCTCCGATTACAGAAAGCTCGTTTTCTTCAACACTGCGTGCTCTATATTGCGCTCGTCCTGCGGGTGCGGGGTGCGCGGCGAGCTGCTGATAAAAGACAAAAACGCCTCCGCTGCCCAGAGGCTCGGCATTGCCGTGCCGTTGTTTTCGGATATCCGCGTCGCGACTTCGTGCCCGGACGGGTATTCGCGCCCGATAGAAAACGCCATGGACGAATTCGGCGCGGCGGTTCTCGACGGAATCAGCGACAGCGCGGATGCAGTTATCGACCTCGATTCGTCGCCCGAAAAGTTTGTCTGTGGCGGCGAAGTTTTTACGGCGGGAAAAATAACGCTCCCGAGCGCATATGCGCGTCTCATGCCGACGGGCGCGGACTCGCTTGAATTCGCGGGTGCGCTTTATCTTATAAGCCGAATCCACTCGCTCGCGCAGCTTTGTTTTTCCGAAATATATCATGGCGGAAAACCGCTTTCTCTGCGCGCCGCGTCGGAGCTTATAAGGCTCTCGGCGGCGCCGTAAACTATTGACAACAGGCGATAAAATGAATATAATAACAATATTGTGGATAAGTGCCTGAAAAGGCCTTAGTGTATCAATTTTTAAAATTTAAGGAAGAAGGATGGCCTTAAAATGGAAAAGCAGATCGTATTGACAAGAGAGAGCTACGATGCCAAGGTCAAGGAGCTCGAACAGCTCAAAACCACCGGCAGAGATGAGATAGCCGAGCGCATCAAAGTTGCGCGTTCTTTCGGCGACCTTTCCGAAAACTCCGAGTATGATGAGGCGATGAACGAGCAGGCGAAGCTCGAAGCTAAAATCGCCCGCCTTGAAAACGACATCCGCAACGCGAATATCCTCGATGAGGACAATCTGAATGCGGGCGTGGTTCATCCCGGCTCAAAGGTCAAGGTCGAGAATGTCGAGACCGGCAAGAAGAGCGAGTATACTATCCTCGGACCCAGCGAGTCGAACCCCTCTCAGGGCATAATCTCCGACCAGTCGCCCATAGGCAAGTCGCTTATCGGCAACCGCAAGGGTGACGTAGTCGATGTTCCGCTGCCGACCGGAAAGATTCTTCAGCTCAAGATTCTCAGCATTGCAAAGTCAAAGTAAAAAAGCACAGTTCACATAAATCCAAGGAGTGAAAAAAATGCCGGATGAGATAAACACCAACCCCGTCTCCGCCGAGAGCGAAGAGGCTCAGGAGGACATAAACGCCTTGCGTCAGATCCGCCTGGACAAGCTCAACGAGCTTTGCGCCGCAGGGGAGGATCCGTTCAAGATAACAACAGCGGATCAGTCCGCCCATGCACAGGAGATAGTTGACAATTTCGAAGCGATGGAGGGCAAAGAGGTCTCCATATGCGGACGAATGATGTCAAGACGCGATATGGGCAAGGCGAACTTCATCGATATCCGTGACCGCTCGGGCCGTATTCAGGTCTATGTGCGCATAAACGATGTCGGCGAGGATACATTTGCAAAGTTCAAGAAGTGGGATATCGGCGATATCCTTGAAGTGCGCGGCACGGTGTTCAAGACCCGCAGGGGCGAGATATCCATCCACGCAACCGCGCTTCGCCTGCTGACGAAGTCGCTGCTCCCGCTGCCCGAAAAGTTTCACGGTCTGCGCGATACGGACACCCGCTATCGCCGCCGCTACCTTGACCTCATAGTCAACCCCGATGTCAAGGATACATTTATAAAGAGAAGCCTGATAATCCGCGAGATAAGAAACTATCTCGATTCCAAGGATTTCATCGAGGTCGAGACGCCCATTCTTGTTCAGAATGCGGGCGGCGCTGCCGCGCGTCCGTTTGTGACCCATCACAACGCCCTCAACGAGGATTTGAACCTGCGTATATCCCTTGAACTCTATCTCAAGCGCCTTATAGTCGGCGGACTTGAGCGAGTCTACGAGATGGGCAGAGTTTTCCGCAACGAGGGTCTCGATGTGCGCCACAATCCCGAGTTCACGCTCCTTGAGATATATCAGGCGTATACCGATTTCCACGGCATGATGGACCTTGTCGAAGAGCTCTACAGAACCGTTGCTCTCAAGGTTCTCGGCACTGCCGTTGTCACATATGACGGCGTGGAAATTGATCTTTCAAAGCCCTTTGCCCGCATGACGATGGTCGAGGCTGTCAAGAAATATGCAGGCGTCGATTTCGCTGAAATCGATCTTGAAACTGCCCGTTCGCTCGCTAAGGAGCGCGGCATCGAATTTGAAGAGAGGCACAAGAAGGGCGATCTGCTCAACCTCTTCTTCGAGGAATATGTCGAGGAGAAGCTCGTTCAGCCGACCTTTATTACTGAGCACCCGGTTGAGATATCCCCGCTTGCAAAGAGAAAGCCCGATGACCCGGATTATACCGAGCGCTTCGAGCTGTTCATAACCTGCCGCGAGATGGCCAACGCCTTCTCCGAGCTCAATGACCCCATCGACCAGCGCGGCCGCTTTGAGGCTCAGGAGGAGCTGTTTGCCGCCGGCGACGATGAGGCTAACCACACCGACGAGGACTTCCTCATGGCTCTCGAATACGGTATGCCCCCGACAGGCGGCATAGGTATCGGCATCGACCGCTTCGCCATGCTCCTGACGGACAGCTACTCTATCCGCGACGTTCTGCTCTTCCCGACGATGAAGTCGCTTGACGGCGATGCGTCCAAGAAGACCGCGGTTGTCGAAGAGGAAAAAGAGGAGGAGACTCCCGAGACCATAGACTTCTCAAAGGTCGAGATAGAGCCCCTTTTTAAGGACTTTGTCGATTTCGAGACGTTCAGCAAGTCCGACTTCAGAGTAGTCAAGGTCAAGGAGTGCACCGCAGTACCCAAGAGCAAGAAGCTGCTCAAGTTCGTGCTCGACGACGGCTCCGGTACAGACCGCGTTATTTTAAGCGGTATTCATGCCTATTATGAGCCCGAAGAGCTTGTCGGCAAGACGCTTATAGCCATAACCAACCTGCCGCCCAGAGCGATGATGGGCATCGATTCGTGCGGAATGCTCCTGAGCGCCGTACATTCGGAGGAGGGCGAAGAGAAGCTCAATCTTCTTATGGTCTCCGGCCGCATCCCCGCGGGCGCAAAGCTCTATTGATATATGAAAATATCGGTTGCTCTTGCCGCATATAACGGCGAGAAATATATAGGAGAACAGATCGAATCCATACTCCCTCAGCTCGGCAGGGACGACGAGATAGTCGTCAGCGACGATAACCCCGCGGGCAAGACCCGCGCGGCGGTCGAATTCTATTCGGCATACGACGGGCGCGTCAGATATGTCGAAGGCACGGGCGAGGGCGTATGCAGAAATTTTGAAAACGCTATTCTCAACTGTTCGGGGGATGTAATCTTCCTGTGCGATCAGGACGATGTCTGGCTCCCGAACAAGGTTGAGCGCGTCATGAAAGCGATTGAAAACGGCGCAGACGTCGTGCTGCATGACGCAATGATGACGGACGGGGAACTGAACGTCACCGACGAATCTTTCTTCAGCCTCAACGGCTCGAAGAGGGGATTTGTCAGAAACTTTCTGAAGAATTCATATATGGGCTGCTGCATGGCGTTCAGGCGCGATTTCGAGCCTGCGTTTATGCCGTTCCCCAAAGATCTCGCCATGCATGACTGGTGGATAGGACTCAACGCCGAGCTAAAAGGCAAGGTCGAGTTCATATACGAGCCTCTTATCAAGCATCGCTGCCACGGCGGCAATGTGACAGGAGGCAAGACCACCGCCGCGCAGAAGATATCCTGGCGTATTCAGATGGCGGGAGATATACTGCGATACAAAAACGCAGACTGACGCTGACCGTGATAAGTCAGCACTTTAAAGAGGTGTGAAATTGGGAAAATATAAGGTCACGGGGTGCATAGTGACGCACAACAATATGCATTCCATCAAAAAGACCCTTGATTCTCTGCTCGAGTTCACCCGTGCCGATTTCAAGCTCTATGTTGTGGACAATTCCTCAACCGACGGCACTCCGGAATTTATCGAGCAGAACTACCCGCAGCTTGAGCTTATCCGCAACGCCGGAAACACCGGCTTCGGAGCGGGTCATAATCTGGTGATGGACAGGCTTGATTCAAAATATCATGTCGTCATAAATCCGGATATTACAGTAAAGAACGACGCGATATCCGCCCTTGCGGACTATCTCGAAGAGCATGAGGATATAGGTATGCTCGCCCCGAAAATCTGTTTCCCAGACGGGCGTATGCAGATCCTCGGCAAGCGCGACCCGAAGATAAAATATCTTTTTGCCAGCCGCCTGCGCAACGAAGAGAAGCCGGGCAGGCTCCTGCGCGAATACGCAATGCTCGACGAGGACTACACAAAGCCCTTTGACATTGAGAACGCCTCCGGATGCTTTTTCATGATAAGAACGGAGCTGTTTCGCAAAATCGGCGGCTTTGACGAGGGATATTTCCTCTATTTTGAAGACAGCGACATAACCCGCACCGTGCGCAAATATGCCCGCGTCGTGTTTGATCCGTCGGTTGTCGTCTATCACGAATGGGAGAGGGAGTCGAAACATAACTTCAAGCTCCTGCTCGTCCATATCCGCTCGATGTTCTACTATATGAAAAAGTGGAGGTGATCCGGATGAAGAAATACTTCAAGAATTTTTATAAGTACCGTTTCCTTTTCACCGAGATCGTTCGCAAGAACATTAAGCTCCAGTACAGGAACTCGGTTCTCGGTATGTTCTGGACATTCCTTCAGCCGCTTCTGACGATGATCGTGCTCGCGTTCATCTTCGGAAATATCTTCGGACGCGATGAGTCGAAGGTTCTCAACTATCCCGTATATTTGCTCTGCGGTCGTCTGCTCTATGAGTTCTATTCCCAGGCGACCAAGCGCGCCATGCGCTCGATAAGAAACAGCGCATCGGTCATAAAGAAGGTGTATGTGCCCAAGTACATATACCCCATGGCGAATGTCGCGTCGAACTTCATAACGTTTTTGATTTCGCTTCTTGTGCTTGCGGTCGTTATGGCGTATTACATGATATTCACCGACACCGCCATGCGCCTGACTCCGTATATCCTGCTCTCCTTCGTGCCGATACTCATCCTCTTTGTGCTGTGCGTCGGCGTCGGAATGATACTTTGCACCATGGAGGTTTTCTTCAAGGATGTCGAGTATATGTACGAAGTTTTCTGCATGCTGCTGTTCTATGCGACTCCCATATTCTACAATGTCGAGACCCTGCATATAACCAACAGGTATGCACAGTATGCGCTCATGGCGAACCCGCTCTATTCGATAGTCTCGATGTTCAGGGACTGCGTGCTTTTCGGCAGGGCGATGAATCCGAATCATATAATCTACTCCGCCGTCTTCAGCATTGCGATGCTGCTCATAGGCGTGCTGGTGTTCTACAAGAAGCAGGATGATTTCATCCTGCACATCTGATGGGAGGGCGTAATTATGGACAACGTAATGGTTGATGTAAATCACGTCAGCATCAGATTCATTCAGAATCAGGAAAAGGTAGACAATCTAAAAGAATATTTCATAAAGCTCGTCACCCGCAAGCTCAGGTATGACGATTTCTGGGCGCTGACCGATGTCAATTTCCAGATCGAAAAGGGCGAACGCCTCGGTGTTCTCGGCTTCAATGGAGCCGGCAAGAGTACACTGCTCAAGACTGTCGCAGGCGTTCTCAAGCCCACCAAGGGCACGGTTACGACAAAGGGCGTTATTGCCCCTCTGCTTGAACTCGGCGCGGGCTTTGACATGAACTACACCGGCAAGGAGAATGTCTATCTCTACGGCGCAACGATGGGCTATTCGAGAAAATACATCGAGGAGCGCTATGATGAGATAGTCGAATTCGCCGAGCTCAAAGACTTCATGCATGTCCCGGTCAAGAACTATTCCTCCGGTATGCGTGCGCGTCTTGGCTTCGCGATAGCTACTGCGGTCGATCCGCAGGTGCTTATTCTCGACGAGGTGCTCTCTGTCGGCGACGCCCGTTTCAGAGCCAAGAGCGAGAAACGCGTCATGTCGATGTTTGAAAACAATGTAACGGTGCTCTTCGTCTCGCACTCGACAGAACAGGTGCGCAGACTCTGCAACAAGGCCATAATCCTCGATCACGGTAAGATGATAGCTTCCGGAACGAGCCAGGAGGTCTGTGATATCTACGACCGTATGGTCAAGGGAATAAAATAAGAAAGGGTGTTTTTCAGATGGTCATAGGAGCGATTTTTGCCGGCGGTATCGGCAGCAGAATGGGCAGCGCAGATATGCCCAAGCAGTATCTCCAGCTCGGCTCAAAGCCGATAATAGTCCACACGATAGAGAAGTTTGTCGTCAATCCCGGAATCGACCGCATAATAGTCCTCTGCCCCAAGGCATGGATAGCCCACACGAAAGATCTCGTGAAGAAATATCTCGGCGAGGCTATCGCAGAGAAGATAAATGTCGTTGAGGGCGGCTCGACAAGAAACGGCACGCTCGAAAACGCGCTCAAGTTCATCAACGAGAACTTCGCTATTGACGACGACAGCGTTATTGTTACCCACGACGCAGTCCGTCCGTTTGTCACCCACAGAATAATTGACGAAAATATCGAGGCTGCGAAGAAATACGGCGCGTGCGACACAGTTATTCCCGCAACGGATACGATTGTCCGCAGCGAGGACGGCAAAAATGTCAGCAGCATCCCGACCAGAAGCGAGCTGTATCAGGGCCAGACTCCGCAGACCTTCAGAATAAAGGAACTCGAGGGCGTTCTCAACAGCCTCACCGAGGATGAGAAGAACACGCTGACCGACGCGTGCAAGATTTATACAATAAAGAACAAGCCCGTCCGCATCGTTGACGGCGAAGTGTTCAACATCAAGATAACCTACACCTATGATCTCAAAGTTGCAAACGCACTTCTGGGGGTTGTGAACAATGATAAATGAAGTATATCAGCTTATAGCGCCCAAGCTCATTGACACGGCGTACAAGGAGATAGACCTCTCGAAGAACGAGGTTATTCTCCGCCCCGTCAAGATGTCGATATGCAAGGCGGATCAGCGCTACTATCAGGGTCTGCGCAACCGCGCCGTGCTCATGAAGAAGCTGCCCATGGCTCTTATCCATGAGTGTGTCGCCGAAGTAATATATGACCCGAGCGGCGTGTTTTCGGTCGGCGAGATGCTCATTCCGATACCCAATACACCCACCGAGACCGACCCGGTCATCGCCGAGAACTATCTGCGTTCGAGCCACTTCTGCTCGAGCGGATATGACGGCTTCATGCGCGACTATATCCAGATGCCCCACGACCGCCTTGTCAAGGTGCCAGAGGGCTTCGATATGCGCGTCGCTTCGTTCTCGGAGCTTGTCAGCGTCAGCGTGCAGTCCATCTCGCGCTTCGAGAAGTTCGCGAATTCCAACCGCCGCAGAATCGGTATCTGGGGCGACGGAAACGTCGGATTTATAACCGCATTGATGCTGCACTATCTCTATCCGAACGCCGAGCTCTATATCTTCGGCACGGTTGAGGACAAGCTCAATTTCTTCACCTTTGCAAAAGAGACATTCCATGTTGATGCGGTGCCTGAGGGAGTCAGCATCGACCACGCGTTCGAGTGCGTCGGCGGCCCCGGCTCAAGACCCGCGATAAATCAGATGATAGACCTCATTGAGCCCGAGGGCAGCATTTCGCTCATGGGCGTCAGCGAGAACTTCGTCGATATCAACACGAGAATGGTGCTTGAAAAAGGTCTCAATCTCTTCGGCTCTTCGCGCAGCGGCAGGAAAGATTTCCTGCGCACGATGCAGATTTTTGCAGAGCATCCGGAGGTCGGACACTATCTTGAGAATCTTATCGGCGATGAGTTCAAGGTTCGCGATATCCCGGATATCCACAAGGCGTTCAACGCTGACTATATGAGAAACTTCGGCAAGACCGTCATCGATTGGGACAAATAATGAAAAAGCTGTTTTATACCATTTACGCAGTGATATTCAGAATATGCCGCCTTTTCCCTGTTAAAAGGGGAAGGGTGGCTTTGGTATCTCCGCACAACGCGGATTTCAACGATTCGCTCGGCGCGGTTAAGGCGGAGCTTGAGAGGCGCGGTGGCTATGATATAAAGCTCATCACCCGCCGCGACATCGAGCTTTCAAAGAACCCCGCGAAGCTCATAAAAGGCGCGTTCAGGTTCTTTTTCGTCAGCTCATATCGCCTTGCAACGGCGCAGTATGTCTTTTTGAACGACAATTTTATGCCCCTCGCCTATATAAATTTCAGCCCGGAGACGAAAGTTGTCCAGCTCTGGCACGCCGAGGGCGTGTTCAAGCGATTCGGGCTCTGCTCGGCGCTTCCGCCGGAGATTGAGGAGCTTGAAAAGCGCTGCTGCAAGCGATATACCCACGCGGTCTGCTCGTCAAAAAATGTCGTGCCGTATTATGCCAAGGCGTTCGACCTGCCGGAGGAGCGTGTGCTGCCCTTGGGGAGCGCGCGCACGGACAGATTCTTCTTGCCCTTTGACACCGAAAAGCTCAGAGCGGAGTTTGACGAAAAATATCCGCAGTGCAGGGGCAAAAAACTCGCACTCTATGCTCCGACATTCCGTGACGACCCGAAGCGCGACGGCGAGATAATGAAAAACTTCGACGCGAAGAAATTTGCGGAGCGTTTTTCTGATGAATATGTTCTGCTCATCCGCCTGCATCCGCAGGTTCACACGGGCGAAGTCGAGGCGGGCGAGAGCGCGATAGACATGACGGGATATCCGGATGTCGGCGAGCTCGTTCAGATATGCGACCTGCTGATAACCGACTATTCTTCAATATGCATGGATTTCGTTCTGCTCGGAAAGCCTTGTCTTTTCTATGCATTCGACCTCGAGGAATATGAGCGCGAGCGCTCGTTCTTCTTCGATTATGAAGACTATGTGCCTGGCAGAACGGCAAAAACTTTTGATGAACTGCTCGATGTGATATCAGGCGGCGATTTCGGAAAAGACAGGCAGGAGAAGTTCAAAAGCTTCAATTTTGACGCCCTCGACGGCAAAAGCGCCGAGAGGATAGTCGATGCGATAGTCAAATAAAGGCGCAGCACTTGACAGACTGCGAGCTTTTATTGTATAATTAACCGTTAGAAACAAGCTTTATCAGATAGTCAAAGGAGGGACGCGCCCGGGGCGCGGCTTATATGTCAGGACATTCAAAATGGAGTACGATCAAGAGAAAGAAAGAAAAAACGGATAACCAGCGCGCGAAGATCTTCACGAAGATCGGCCGCGAGATAGCCGTTGCGGTGCGTGAGGGCGGCCCCGATCCGGCGTCGAACTCGAAGCTCAAGGATATCATTTCCAAGGCTAAGGCGAACAACGTTCCCAACGACAACATAGACCGTATTATTAAGAAAGCTGCCGGCGACGGCAATGCGGACAACTACGAGGAGATCATGTACGAGGGCTACGGCCCGTCGGGCATCGCCGTTATAGTTGAGACCCTTACCGACAACCGCAACAGAACTGCGGGCGATATGCGCCATTATTTCGACAAGTTCGGCGGCAACATGGGTCAGAGCGGCTGCGTCTCGTTCATGTTCTCGAAGCAGGGCGTTATCGTTATCGAAAAGGACGACGATATCGACGAGGAGAAGCTGATGGAAGATGCGCTTGAGGCAGGAGCTATCGACTTCCTAACCGATGACGGCGTTTATGATATCCGCACCGAGCCCAATGATTTCTCCGCAATATGCGAGGATCTCGAGAAGAAGGGCTACACCTTCCTCTCCGCAGAGGTCGAGTATGTTCCCTCGAGCTACACCAGACTCGAAAATGAGGACGATATCAAGAACATGAGCAAGATGCTCGAGATGTTCGAGGATAACGACGACGTTCAGAACGTCTGGCACAACTGGGAAAACGCCGACGACGCAGAGTAAAATCAAAAAAAGACGAGAGCTGCCAATATGTGAACTGCCCCAAAATATACAGACAGCACAAAAAAGACTCCCTATGACACAAT
>ERZ773221.1711-NODE-1711-length-19679-cov-4.174276_pt1 | contig 19679 bp, 12 predicted proteins | sample MGYA00580994_ERZ773221 | MGnify/ENA primary metagenome ERZ773221 (study PRJEB29015, sample SAMEA2737758) | human gut metagenome | biome: human gut; feature: human-associated habitat; material: faeces | place: China | collected 2012 ... | reverse complement strand
AAAGGTTGTAAGGATAGCTAATACGTCAGAGCTTGGAAACAGAGTTGTTGTTCAGGGTGGAACTTTCAGAAACAGGGCTGTGCTTCGTGCAATAGAAGAGTATCTGTCAATGGATGTCACGCTTGCACCATATCCGGGTGAAATGGGTGCTGTAGGAGCGGCGCTTGCGGCAAAGCAGCATATTAAACAGTATGGTTATGCGGATAATGAAAGCACTTCTTTCATTGGCTTTGAGGCTGTAAGAACATTTGAATATACAACTGAATCGGGTGTAAGATGTGAGCACTGTGGCAATCACTGTATGCGTAATATAATGCATTTTCCAGATGGAGGAACATGGGTGACTGGCAACAGGTGTGAGAATGGACTTCTGCCTGACAATGCAGCTGCCAAGCGTGCCACAGATATTGCTGATAAAGAAAAAGGTCTGAAAAATGCAGAGAGTGAAGCCCAAAAGCAGACTGCGGCAGCTGTTGAGGAAGAAGAAGCCTATACTCCTGTTGATGTATTTGCAGCAAGAGAAAGACTGCTGTTTAAGAATTATGATTATACAAGGGTGTCCGATGAGAAAAATGTCACTGTAGGTATTCCACGCGTACTTGAATTCTGGGACAGTATGCCCTTCTGGACAACATTTTTAAAGGCACTTGGATATAATGTTAAGATATCGCAGAAGAGCAACAGAAGGATGTACGAAAATGGTCTTAAGTATGTTGCTTCTGATACAATATGTTTTCCTGCAAAGCTTGTACACGGACATATAGAAAGTCTTGTAAACCAGAAGGTCGACAGGATATTTATGCCGTATGTTATGCATATGCCACCAGAGGGAACTGATAAGTTAAGCCCTTATGTATGTTCAGTAGTAATGGGCTATCCTATGGTTGTCAGAAACTCACAGACTCCTGAGGAAAGATACGGCGTTAAGTTTGATACACCTATATTCCACTGGTTTTCTGTAAAGGACAGAAGACACCAGATTATTAAGTATGCCACAGATGAGCTTGGCGTAACAAAAAATGAGGCAGAAGAAGCATATAAGCAGGCAAAAGCGGCAAGGGATGAGTTCAAGGACACACTTGTCAGTATGGCAGATGAGGTGTTAGAGGATGCAAAGAAACATAAGAAGTTTGTTGTTGTGCTGGCGGGAAGACCATATCATACAGACCCGTTTGTAAGCAAGAATATATCACATATGCTTATTAAGAAAGGTATATCAGTGCTTCCTGTAGACAGCTTAAGGCAGTTGAACGAACAGGATTTATCCAATACAAGAGCGGAGATTACCAATAACTTCCACACACGTATGCTTTCTGCGGCGATGGTTGCCGCAAAGACACCCGAGCTTGAGTATATCCAGATAGTAAGCTTTGGCTGTGGACATGATGCAATACTTTCCGATGAAATAATACGAATAATGAATGAGAGCGGACATAAGCCTCCTCTTGTTCTTAAGGTCGATGAAAGCGATGCTACTGGCGCACTTGGCATTAGAATACAGTCATTTTTAAGGTCGGTAGAGATACGAAGGAGCATAAGTGATGAGCAGTTTATAAAAAGGCATATGTATGAAAGCCTTACAGAGCCTAGTCCTGCAAAGTTCTATAGAAAGGACAAGAAAGTAAGGACTATACTTGTTCCTAATATATCGGTTGAAGTGTCTAAGATACTCGAGGGCATACTTGAAAAGGAGAACTTTAAGGTTAAGAGGATACCGATAGGTTCAACTGAGGAGATTAAGCTTGGAAAGAAATATGTACACAATGACATATGTTTTCCAGCACAGATGGTTATAGGTGAACTTATAGCTGAACTTAAGAGAGGTAACTATAATCACGATGAGGTAGCTGTAGGTATGGTAAAGTTCCAGTGCGACTGCCGTATGTCACATTATGCAGGACTTTTAAGAAAAGGTCTTGATGCTTCGGGATTTTCGGATGTACCTATTCTTACAACTGATGTCAATGATACAAAAAGAAACCACCCGGGAGTGTTCCTTCTTGGTGTGAGTGCTGTGCTTGAGGCAGTATGGACATTTATGATGCTTGATATGTTAACAGATGTATGCAGAAAAACACGTCCTTATGAGATTAATAAGGGAGAAACAGACCGTGTATACAATCATTGTGTTGAAATGCTGGCAGATGGCATAAGAAAAGGCATCGGTAATGCAAGAAAGGTCTTTGAGCAGTGTATGAAAGATATGGCGGCAGTTCCATATGACAGAAGCACTTTAAAGCCAAAGGTGTTTATTACGGGAGAGCTGCTTGTTACATATCATTCCGGTTCTAACTTTAATATCGAGAGATATATGGAAGCTAACGGAATGGAAACTATATTCCCAAGAATAACTGACCAGTTAAGAAAAGACTTCTTAGCTTCAATGGTTGAGATAAAGGATTATAATGCCAATATATTCCCTTATCCTTTTGCTGTAGACTGGTTGTTTGACCATGTCCAGAAGAGCCTTGAAAAGATCGCAGTGCTTCATCCGCTGTATAAAAAGGCGTTAAGACCAAGGGATATGTATGAAGGCGTAAGAAATATCATACCGGAAACATTAAGCTGTGGTGAGGGCTGGCTTATGGCGGCAGAGATAGTTCATTATGCAAAGGAGGGGGTAAAGTCGTTTATCATTCTTCAGCCGTTCGGATGTCTTCCTAACCATATATGTGGAAGAGGTGTTATAAAGAGAATTAAAGAGGATTATCCAGACGTTACAATTCTTCCACTTGACCTTGACCCTGATACAAGTTATGCCAATGTTGAGAACAGAATGCAGATGATGATTATGAACAGCTAGGCAGAATGTAGAAGAAGATTATATTCCTGAAAGCTATCTGCATTGATGAGAGATTGCATATTACATAGGTGATATGTGTGGATAATACGTACTGGCAATTAGTGAAAAGCTATAAAACAGTACATGCAAAATAATATATAATTATACAATTTTCACAAAATGTACCGAAGTTTTTCGGTACATTTTTTTTGCTTTGAAAGTTGAAATTTTTTATGAAAAGTTTATAATGAAGATATAAAAAAACAGTACTGTATACAATTTAATATTTTATTATTTAATCAAATGAGGAGGAAAAAGCTATGATTAGTTTTTTTATTTGTCTGGCTCTTCTGATAGGTGGATACTTCGTCTATGGTAAAGTTGTAGAGAATACATTCGCACCTGATGACAGAGAGACACCAGCAGTTAAGATTAATGATGGCGTAGACTATGTTGTTATGCCACAGTGGAAGCTGTTTTTAGTACAGCTCCTTAATATTGCAGGTCTTGGACCAATATTTGGTGCTATGCAGGGCGCCCTTTGGGGACCAGTTGTTTTTCTTTGGATTACATTCGGTACTATATTTGCCGGCGGTGTTCATGATTATTTCTCAGGTATGCTCTCAGAACGTAATAACGGAGCATCTATTTCAGAGGTCTGCGGAGTTTATCTTGGCGGCTTTATGAAGAATGTTATGAGAATATTCAGTGTAGTATTACTTGTTATGGTAGGTACAGTATTTGCAGTAGGACCTGCAGGACTTATCGTAACATTATTTAAGAATGGTGGAGTTACAGGTATTGTAGCAAGTACAGAATTCTGGTTATGGATTATTCTTGCTTACTACTTTATAGCAACATTTATCTCTATTGATAAGATTATCGGACGTATATATCCTATATTTGGTATATGTCTTATCATTATGGCACTTGGTGTTGCTATTGGTATCTTCACACATTCAGAGTATCAGATACCAGAAATATGGAACAACTTCACTAATATGCACCCTAAGGCAACACCTATATGGAGTGTTATGTTCATCACAGTAGCATGTGGTGCTATATCAGGTTTCCATGCAACACAGTCACCACTTATGGCACGTTGTATGAAGTCAGAGAAGCAGGGACATTTCGTATTCTATGGTGCGATGGTTGCAGAAGGTGTTATAGCTCTTATATGGGCAGCAGCCGGATGTTCTATATATGAAGTAACAGATGGTTTAAGCACAGGACTTAGTGCAATACTTGCTAATGGACAGTCAGCAGCTATATATGATGTATGTTCTAAGACAATGGGTGGTGTTGGCGTAGCACTTGCCATGATTGGTGTTATCGTATGCCCTATCACATCAGGTGATACAGCCTTTAGAAGTGCAAGACTTACACTTGCAGACTGGTTTGGCATTGATCAGGGTAAGTATACAAAAAGACTTATTCTCTGTGTACCTTTACTTGCAGTTGGTGCATTTGTAGGACATCTTGATTATACTATCATATGGAGATACTTCAGCTGGACAAACCAGACACTTGCTATGATAGTATTATGGACAGCGAGCATGTTCCTGTTCAAGGAAAAGAAGAATTACTGGATTACAGCAGTTCCTGCAACATTTATGAGTGCTGTGTCTATGACATACTTCTTCTATGCAAAAGAATGTCTGAATCTTGGTACAAAGGTAGCTTATCCAGCAGGTATTATTATTGCGGTAATATTCTTTGGAATATTTATGTACGCAACAAGAAAGCAGCCTAAGGCAGCAGCTTAAGTGGCTGTTTAGCATATGTATACAGGTTACTGGCTGTTATAAATATACCTAATCATATAGATTGGTATTATTTATGATTATGTGTTTTGTATGAATGTGAATAGCTCTTAGCTGGTTAATCAGAATTTATTAATGAAAGACTGGCTGGGAGCTATAATAATTATGTGACGAAGGGAGCAGTGAGTATGATATTTAAACCACATTGTTTATCACAGACTTCATTATCAAAGGAAGAACTTGTAAGGGATAAAAAGAACTGTAGGAAGTTCGGACCTTGTGGGGTTGGTGAGAAGGCTATATATCTTAATAGCTTTTACTTTGACAGGAGATATTATATACCGCTTTCTTCTGTTAAAAGAATATATAAAAGAATTGCTATGAGTAAGGGCGGTTTTACAGGAAAAGGATTGTTTGCTTCTATTCCATATCTTGTAGTAGAGTATGATAATGGACAGGAAAAGCAGTGTAACTTCAAGTTTGAGGAGAATGTCGACCAGCTTCTTTCTTATATAAGACAGAATTATTCTTATATAAGAACACACAGTGCAGATGCTGAAAAGAGGCTTAAAGAAAAAGAAAGACAGATGGCTAAAAAGAAGGCAAAGGTGCTGTCACCTAAGGCAAAGCAGAATGTTGCAGCGCTTAATAACTGTCTTAGCTATCTTAATGATAAAGAGGAATTAAGTATAACGCTCAGTGCAGGTGCTAAGAGAAAGAGAGTATATGACAGGAGTAATCCGGCTTACAAGTGGGTTGCGCTTTTTATAACTCTTCTTGGAGCAGCTTCGCTTATATATGGAATATATGCACTTATAACCCACGCAGGATTTTCTATGTATTTCCTCCTGTTTGGACTTGCAGCTATATTCTTTTTCTCAAGTGCCAATGTCCTTCCAACGGCACGTAATAACAGGAAGTACATAGAGTCGCATCTTCAGATGGCTGTTGATGATATGCAGAGTTATATAGAAAAGTATCCCGAATTTCCGGTTCCTGCATATTATGCACATCCAATAGTTATTAAGAGGATGATTGATATTATCGAAGAAGGAAGAGCCGTTGAGGTTGATGAAGCACTTGCCGTACTTAAGAATGACTTACGCGCACTTAATTCAAGTGTTGCAGTAGAGCAGGAGGAGTATGACGAGGTTGTAACTATAAAGCCTATGTTTTTGGTGAGAGATTATCAGTAATGTGGGTGGTGAATATGGATTATTGGCAGAGTTAGTAGTGGATATAGTTTATTATTAATGCTGACAGAAAATATTTTTGTTGATGTCAGTAGAAATATTGTATTGGCAGGAAATATTATTTGTTAGCTTGAAATGTTAATATAAGGTAGAAAGAGCAGTTATATATTATTGACGGAATTCATAAAGGCAAAATATTAATGTAATATTTCTGGATATTAGTTAAAAATTCCCCGTTGTGGCTGGTATGGATGCATTATCGCCATTAGATGATAGAAGACGTAAGATGTGCAGATAGCAGTTATGGCGGGGATATTAATTATAATGGAAATATTGTTATAATTGGGATATTTAATGGTGATTATAATGGAAATGCTGGTTGTAATCGGGATGTTTTACGATAATTATAATGGAAATGCTGGTTGTAATCGGGATGTTTTATGATAATTATAATGGAAATATCAGTTGCAACAGGAGCATTTAATGATGAAATTCTAATAATATAATTATTAAATAAAAGAGTTGACTATGTGCATATGCTGTGCTATTATAAATGTATAAAAATGTTAGGGTGAAAATGTTTTTATTGCTGACATAATAAAAAACATATAAAGAGAAAGGAATGAGGGCGTTCAGAGAGGATAGATAGTTTTAGCTTATAGTTGATAATGATGAAGTCTTATTAATCTATATAACGTATATATAGTCGGATAGTGATGCGTTATATCAAGTGATAGTAAGGTGGCAGGGGGATTGAATTCATTTCAAGACAGTGAATCAGTCCATATACATCAGTGAGTTACAAGTTCATTTTTGACACTGGTATCATATTATATATGATGAGATTTATAGCTAACTACTTTACTAAAATCATAATAATTCCATAATTTTAAGAGATTATTTAACAATTTAATAATTTGAGGCAGGGGAATGTTTAGGAATTACCATAGAGGACATTAATGTTATGTTGTTTATTCTATGTCTTGAAAAGAATGGATGACATAACAAATAAAAGTTTTTTGTATTAACCTGGGAAGTTTACATTTATAGAAGAAGCTGGTTATAGGTGATTACTAATGGTTCTATTGATTTAATTGGTTATTTGTCAAGAGCAGTGGGTAAGGTTTAGAACTATTTAATTAGGCTATGGGAAATGATTTATATGCAACAGATGTATTTATTATTAACAGCCTTGATAGTCTAATGCATTGAACTATAAATAAGCAAATATGGAAAAATAATTAATAATAACAACTCTGCTAATTGTATCTATAGATTATAGAAATTATAAATGCAGGTTATATTCCAGACTGTTATTAAAAACAAGCTGCTATTAAATATTGATAATGTTTTTATGGAATTATTATGCAAAACAGGAAGAGGTTCGAAATCTACGAATTTATATTTAAGAGGAGAAAGAATATGAGAAGGAAAAATTTAATCAAAGCAACATTAATAACAACGGTAATAGCAACAATACTTGTTTCGTCAGGTTGTGGAAAAAAGGCTGCAAATAATGATGAAACAGAGGTCCAGCCGGTAACAGTGAGTGTTGAAACCGCCAGCAATGCAGCAAAAGAGCTCGCAAAGACAGGACTTGTTACATTTAATTATACGGATGCGGATGGAAATACATATACACTAGAAGGAAAGGCAGTAGCAAGTGAAAATGGGGATACGACTATAGAGGTAGCAGATGCTCAAGGCAATAAAGTTACATTTACAGGAAAAGCTAAAACAATAAATGGAAAGCTTCATGTAAGTGATATAGCAGTTAAGGATGCAGGAACCCTTGTAAAGGCGGATGGAAGTAAGATAGAAATAGCAACAGGCGCAACAGTGGCAGATGCAAGTGAGAGTACAGAAGAAGAAAGTAATTCTGATATATCAGCTTCAGATGATGTAAAGCAGGAAATAGAAACAGCTAAAAAAGAAGAGTCTGTTATAGAAGCTGCAAGGGAAGAGGTTACAAAGGCAGAAAGTAATGTAGCAGATAATGATAATGTTAAGCCGGAAGAACCGAAAAATGATACATCCAATACGCCAGCAAAGCCGGATACAACACCAGAAGAACCAAAGAATGACACAACAGACACGCCAGCGGAACCAGATGAAACACCAGAAGAACCAAAGGATGAAACAACAGACACACCAACTGAACCAGATGACACGCCAGCACAGCCGGATACAACACCGGAGGAACCAAAAGAGGATGCTCCAGAGCCACCAGCGGAGGATAGTAAGGATGATAACAGTTCTGGTGGTTATGATTTTCCTATGGTAGAAGGACCTAATGGACCTATGTATGCATATACAGGGAGTAATTGGTGGCAGGTAGGTCAAGATGTTAATCAGGGGGCTGATAAGGAGTGTCCTTATGCATTAAAGACAATTACCACAAGATATTTTTCAAGAGATGCTGAAACATTTTCTATGTGTACAGGCTATTATTACATTGCTATAAATGAAGATGGAGATGAGGCTAATACTAGGCTTGAAGAATTAGCTTACAATATAGGAAAATATAATAATACAAGAAGAGAAGTAGGTACCTATTCTTGTGGCTTAATATGCTTTTGTGCTTTTGATGATTAATAGTAGGAGGAGTTTATTTGGGAAAAAATATTGAAGTAAAGAAAATTAAGAATAAAAAGTATATAGAATTATTAGGGGTTTTGGTAACTATAATAATAATTATTATTATGGCGGGTACTGCATATAGTTATGCATATAATTATAGATTTACACATAAGTCGGATGAGATTGATATGTATAACAATAGTATAACCTATTATTATAGGGATAATGAAAAAAGAGTTAATCTTCAAAAAACTTATACTATTTCGGATAATTGGTTATCTAAGATGCTTATACATAAAGAAGAAATAGAAACAATAGGAACTAATACAACCATATATGGACCTTATACTTGGCTACCAGCGGGAAAATATAAAGTTACATTTGATTTTACAGAGGAGGGTGGCAGTGCCTTTGAATATTGGGATGTATGTGTTAATTTTGGTAATGATGTTATGGATAAACAAAAATGGAGTTCCATAGGTGATGTTACGATTACAGGTACAGGCGCTAGTGTTCAAAGTCCTCATTATTGGAGGGATAGCAGAAATATGCCACATTTAGAATATTATGTAAATACAACGGGTGATGCGGCTGACTATGAGCTTAGATTATATTTTACCAATAATCAGGGGTATGATCTGCCAACAGGTGGTTCTGATAATATGGATGCTAAAAAAGCTTTCTTGCAAAGTGTAAAGATAGAAGCCGTAGAGGCTAATACTATTTATGCTTTTGATAGTGAAACAGATGCAATATCTAACGCAAATGGAAAAGAGCTTACAAAAACATATTGGGGTCAGATGAGAAGTAATGTATCAGTACCAACAAAAGCTGGATATACATTCATGGGGTGGTATGGATATAGACATGCTGTTAATGATGGTTCTGATAGAAAAACACTTAAATTTGGTACCGACCAAGACAAGGAAAAAGTAAAGTTATGGAATTCAGACGGAACACCTGCCATAGATACAGAAGTAAGTTATTATGATTATAGTGTATGGGCGGAATGGAAACAAAATAATCTCGAATTTAATGCCAATGAAGGAGATTTGAAGTATCCGGGTGACAATATAAATAATCCAAATGGAAATAGAACGAATGTTGTGCATCCTACGTGGCTTGAGAGTTCTTATTGTTATATGAATGGTGATATTCCAACAAGAAAAGGTTATATATTCAATGGCTGGTTTCGGTATCATGATGATGGTAACTGGTGGGAAAAAATATATGATGCAGATGGTATTGCTGTAAAAGAGGATACTAGCTGCTTCTGGTATTGGAATGGTAATTATGCCTGGCATAGTACTGATTATGTAACATTATATGCTAATTGGCTGCCGGATTATAATCTTAAGGTTGATGGAGATGAGGGGGTATATAAGGTGACAGGTAAAGATATGGAGGGTAATGATATTATAATAGAAAATGGAAAACAGTACTCATATCATTACAGCCAGTCAGCACCAACATACATATATCTAAAAGAAGGGTATGAAATAGATTATATTGTAGAAACTTCCAATAATAAGTATTGGGATGATACAACTTATAATTCTTCACTTGGTAGATATGAGAATAGTTGGGTTATGAATGATGATAGAACTATCTATATTCATACAAAACCAATAAATTACAAAATAACCTACAATCTTGATGGAGGAAGTGTAAGTACAGATAATAGAACAACTTATACAACAAAAGATGAATTTACGCTTATTAATCCGATAAAACAGGGATATGTATTTAGTGGATGGAGTGGTACAGAACTTTCTGGAGGTGCGAATACAACGGTAACAATTATGAAGGGTTCAGTAGGAGATAGAAATTATACGGCTCACTGGATTGAAGAAGTTGCACCACAGCCCGTTCTTAAAACATCTTCACAAAAAGGAATATCTACAACAAACTATGAATCAGGTGAGTACATAGAGACTGGCACAGTAGTTACTGTAAAAGCAGAAGTTAAAAAAGGCTATAAGTTTAAGTGCTGGGCAGATGCAGATGGAAATGTGGTATCAACGGATGTGGAATATACATTTACAATGCCAGATGAAGATGTCAGCCTGCTGGCATATGCAAAGCAGAAAAATGCTGACATAATTATAACAAAGGCTTCATCAACGATGTACAATGATACACTTCTAAAGCGTGTTGAGGGTGATGACAAGTGGTATGATGAAGTTGGAAAGTATGGAATAGATGTTTTAAAAGAATACACATATGATAAGTGCGTTCAGGTGTGGCAGATAAACAGCGACAGAGAAATTAAAAGGATTAAATAGTAACAAAGAAAAATATAAGAATATAAAAATGCAGGTTCTGGCTGTAAATTTTGGTGTTAAAATGGTTAATCTGACCTTGTAAATAAATATCAGACTGGTACTTTTAATAATGCCTGATATGCATTATCATATGTGGTTATAAGACAGAGACAGTCTTATAAGGTAACAAGGATATGCAAAGGAGGTAAGTATTTTATATGCAGATATATTTATTATACGATATTGATATCAGGTGATGATGTCATAATCGAATTGTCTGCACGATAAAATATGAAAGTTTATGAAAGAAAAAAAGAATGGTATTATTCAGGCTGTAGTAGGTTTAATTATACTTATCATTGGTATTGTGTTATGTGTTAACACATATGTTGTTAAAGGGAATAAAGCATATGCATTTTCATTATTAGCAGCTATTATAGGCGCTGTTGTACTTATATCTGGAATTTACAGTATGTTTTCAACAAAGGAAAAGAAGTCTATAGATGCAAAGGTTATAGCACAGGCAGCTTTGTGTGCAGCGCTATGTTATATTGGTGCTACATTTATAAAGATAGATATTCCAGTTGGAACAGAGAGAACTATGTTTCACTTTGGTAATGTATTCTGTGTACTTGCAGCGCTTCTGATAGGTGGTGCATGGGGCGGACTTGCAGGTGCCGTTGGTATGACAATAAGTGACCTTACAACAGCTTATGTCACAAGTGCTCCAAAGACATTTTTCTTAAAGTTATGTATAGGACTTATAGTTGGTTTTGTTGCACACAGACTGTTTAAGATTTCTAAAGAACATTCTGCAAAATATGTTACTATTGCAACTGTTGTTTCGAGTATATGTGGTATGTTATTTAATGTTGTTGCAGACCCAATAGTCGGATATTTCTATAAGACATATCTTTTGGGAGTACCTCAGGACCTTGCGAAGACACTTGCCAAGATAGGTGCAGTTACAACATCTGTAAATGCGGTTATTGCTGTAGTAGTTGCATCAATATTGTATCTTGCATTAAGACCAGTTATGAAGAAGTCAAATATGCTAAGAGATTTATAAGATATTTCGTATTATGGGATGAGTGGTTATATACAAGGTAGAAATACAGATTAATATTAATGGGAAAGTATTAAAAATGATGGCAGGTGTGGCAGGTACATACCTGTCATTATTTTAATATGCAAATGTATTTAACATATTTATTTATAAATGAGTAAAAACTATAAATGGGTAAATGAGGAAAAGTGTACATAAATAAATTGTTTTTGTTTGTGATACATTTCTATAGATTATGCAAAATATGTTTTTTTAAACAAGGACATAATTATACAATATTTTAAATTTGCTCATTTACAATAAATATAAGGTAAATACACAAAACGATGTGCCAGATTGGGCATTATTTATGCTTGTTATATATGCATCTGTCATTGTATAATACACAATAAGATATTGCTGTAATTATGAAGAAATGCATGTAATATATATTATTTCGGGAGCATGGATTGATATGAATGAGCAGAAAGAAAGAATATTAAAAGGAACGATACAGGCATTTAATGAAAAAGGTCTGAAGTTTACTATGGATGACTTGGCCAGAATATTAGGAATGAGCAAAAAGACCATATATGTGGAATTCACAGATAAAAATTCTCTGTTTCTTGCTATGGTTGATTATCTTTTTGATGGCATAAAGGAAAGTGAGGAAGAGATAATTAATAATACGGATATTGATATAGTTGATAAAATAACAACTATGCTTGGAGTTCTGCCAGAAAGCTACAAGGATATAGACTTAAGACAGCTTTATATGTTAAAAGATAAGTATCCGGTTATATATAAAAGAGTAGAAGAAAGATTTGAAAATGGCTGGCAACAGACAATAGAACTGCTAAAAGAAGCTATGGAAGAGGGAAAAGTGCGCAAGGTAAATGTTGATATATTTAAAATGATGATGGAAGCGGCACTTGAACAGTTTTTCCAGAGAGATATACTTATATATAATTCATTAAGCTATGAGGAAGGATTAAAAGAAGTTGTTGGAATTCTTATGAATGGCATAAAGTTATAATTATAAGACCCCTTAATAAAACGCTTGGGAGGACGTTTTATTAGGGGGCTTTGTTTAAGGAGAAAGTGATACCTGTTAATTGTTTGGGAGGTTTAACAAGTAATCGTTTATGAAAAAGTTATATCTTATGTCTTTCAACAGTTATTATATTAGAGTTAAAATGTGACGTGGATATGGAAAAAATGTGAGAAAAATGTGAAGAAAAATATAATGATGTGTTCAGGCAGCCCAATATACGAATATATAAGATAAAAAAGAAGAACTAAGCAGATTTAAAATATTGCATAAGTATGTCGGCGTTAAAAAAACAGATTTTTCATTTATAGTTTTTAATTTTAAATAATTAAAAAAGGAAACGACTGTAAAACAGACATTTCCTTTTCTACATCATTAATAAACAAATAAATAATTATGCGAAATAGTATAAACATATATTAGCACAAATTCGTATGTGCATGTTAAATTAAAATGATGTTGGGGTCAAAAGCCCTCACCTATGAGCAAGCTCATGTGGGTGAATGACCTTGTGACCCTGGTATCATTAAAATTAAATTATGGCATAATTGAATTAGCACCATCTACAATTACACTCTGTCCTGAGAAGTAGCATGAATCAGGTCCTGCTAAGAATGCAATAACAGGTGCAATATCATTTTCTGGGTCACCGAAACGCTTCATAGGGTTTAAGTTAACCTGCTTAGCATATTCTTCTGGGAACTTCTCAGCCCATGCCTTGGCAGCAGGTGATTCAGCACCTGGAAGAACGATATTAACACAGATACCATACTGACCCCATTCCTTAGCTGCTATCTTAGTTAAACCTCTTAAAGCTTCTTTGTTTGAACCATAAGCTAACTGACCGGCGATACCGAACATACCTGTTGCAGAAGCAAAGTTGATAATTCTTCCTTCGTGCTGTTCCTTCATATAAGGGAATGCAGCCTGCATATAGTTAAGAGAACCAATTACGCCGCTCTGCCAAGCTTTAAGCATATTGTCATAAGATGTTTCTTCAACTGGAGCAGAAGGAACGATAGCCTGGGCGTTGTTGACTACAACATCAACAGTTCCATATGTATCAACAGCAGCTTTAACAACTTCTTCAACTCTGGCTCTGTCAGCAGAATCGCAAGTCATGGCAAATCCGTCTCCGCCTAATTCTTTAATCTCTGCGATTGTCTGATTGATTGGGTCTGGACGACGTCCTGTTGCGATAACCTTTACACCTCTTTTAGCAAGACAAAGAGCAATACCTTTGCCAATTCCCTGACCTGCACCTGTTACGATAGCAACTTTTTCGTTTAATTGTTTCATAGCTTAATACCTCCAACATTTATTAAATATATTGTAACAATTTTACAATAGGATGTAAATGAATACGTCAAAGAAAATGTTATTGTAAGAAATAAAAAAATATAATTATTATTTAAATGTAACATTGACATGTCAAAAATGGTCTGATATACTATATTTTATATGTAGATATAAAGACAGTTCGCTTGTACCATCCTGTCTATAAATAAAACCAGGACTTCAATAAGTATACGATTATAATTATCTTTATTGATAAGGTAATTGATAAAATGATACCGCAAAGAGGTTCCAATAATAATGGAGCCTCTTTTTCTATGTGGCTGACGATAAGATTATATCTGTATTTGAGAAGTACGGGTATGGTTGAAGAAGCAAAGATTATATAATTCGGTTCTTTTGTTTCTACTATAATTGTAACACTATGTTCGTTGAATAAGTGGAACTTTTACAATTCGTTGTTACAGGTAAAGATAAATAGGAAAACATAGCAGAAAGAACATAAATAAAGAAAATCATAATCAGGTACAATATTATATAAAGGAGTTATACATATATGTACACATTAAAAACAGAACACAGCTTTGATGCAGCACATTTTCTATATGGTTATGAGGGAAAGTGCAGCAACATACACGGACACCGCTGGAGAGTCGTTCTTGAGGTTTCAGGAGAGGAGCTTACAGATGAAGGTCAGATGAGAGGGATGCTCATAGATTTTGGTGACCTTAAGAAAGATTTAAAGGAAGAGGTGGATTATCTAGACCATTGCCTGATAATGGAAAAAGGAAGCCTTAAGGAAACAACTTTAGCAGCACTTGAGAGTGAGAACTTCAGGATACTTCAGTTTGAATTCAGACCAACGGCTGAGAATATGGCAAAGTATTTTTATGATAAAATGCAGGATAGGGGATATACAGTTAAGGAAGTTACAGTGTATGAAACTCCTAATAACGCAGCTGCATATAGCAGATAGGGTCAATATAAAAATATAATGGAGAACAGATATGAATTATAACATAGTTGAACATTTTGTAAGTATTAATGGAGAAGGCGTTAAAGCAGGTGAACTTGCGGTATTTGTAAGATTTAAGGGCTGCAACCTTAACTGCGGATATTGTGATACAAAGTGGGCGAATATTCCGGATGCAAAGTCAGTGTCTATGAGTGTCAAACAGATAGTTGATGTGGTCTGTCAGTCTGGAGTTGATAATGTCACGCTTACCGGAGGTGAGCCGCTTATGCAGGCAGGCATAGAAAAGGTTATAGCAGCTCTTTTACTCAATGATAAATGTGTTGAAATAGAAACTAATGGCAGTATGGATATTGAAAAAATCAGACATAAAGTTAAGGCTGAACTTGATAATAATATGAAGGATAAAGTGCTTAACGATATATATGACGAAGTTGCTGATGATATGTCAAGACTTTCTATGACGGTGGATTATAAGTCGTGTACAAGCGGTATGGAAGAATATATGTATCTTCACAACTACGAGGTGCTTAGTGAACAGGATACAGTGAAATTCGTTGTCAGCAATATGAATGACCTTATAAAAGCAAAGGAAATCATAGACCGATACAGTCTTACAGAAAGCTGCAATGTGTATTTCAGTCCGGTATATGGCGCTATAGAGCCGGCACAGATTGTTGAATATATGAAGGACAACTGCATTAACGGGGCGCGTGTGCAGCTACAGCTTCATAAGTATATATGGTCGCCGGACACGGTCGGAGTCTAAGAGGAAAGGAGATGTCAGTCGTTGAAACAGATAGATACAGAAGCTATAAAGTACCACATTTATGAAATACTTAAAGCACTCGGAGATGACCCCGACAGAGAGGGGCTTAGGGAAACACCAAAGCGAGTTGCGAAGATGTATGAAGAAGTTTTTGAGGGAATGAAGTATTCAAATGATGAGATAGCAGAAATGTTTGATAAGACATTTGCAGAAGATGTAGATGATGAAGGTGCAGCAAGATATGGAGATATGGTGGTTGTCAAGGATATAGATATATTCAGTTATTGTGAGCATCATATGGCTCTTATGTATGATATGAAAGTGACAGTGGCATATGTTCCAAAGGGCAGGGTTATCGGTCTTAGCAAGATAGCAAGAATAGCGGATATGGTAGGTAAAAGACTGCAGTTACAGGAACGTATAGGTTCGGATATTGCAGATATAATATGCAAAGTGACAGGATCGGAGGATGTTGCAGTATTTATAGAAGGCTGTCATAGCTGTATGACGGCACGCGGAATAAAAAAGACTAATACAAAAACATATACACAGACATTAAGAGGGAGGTTTTCTAATGAAAGCAATGGTTTTATGCAGTGGTGGCGTTGATAGTACAACATGCCTTGGAATGGCAGTAGATAAGTATGGCAGTAAAAATGTTATAGCACTGTCAATATACTACGGACAGAGACATACTAAAGAGATAGAGAGTGCAATAAAGGTTACGAAGCATTATGGTGTCGAGCATATATCGCTTGACCTTGAAAAGATATTCCAGTATAGTGACTGCTCACTTCTTTCACATTCAGATAAGGACATTCCTGAAGAGTCATATGCAAAGCAGATAGAAAAAACAGATGGAGCACCGGTATCGACATATGTTCCTTTCCGTAACGGATTATTTTTATCAAGTGCCGCAAGCATAGCACTTTCAAAGGGCTGTGAGGTTATATATTATGGTGCGCATAGTGATGATGCGGCTGGAAGTGCATATCCTGACTGTAGTGATGAATTTAACAAGGCTATGAATGATGCAATATATCTTGGAAGTGGCAGACAGCTTAAGATAGAAGCACCATTTATTAATCGTACAAAGGCAGAAGTTGTAAAGATAGGACTTGACCTTAAGGTGCCATACGAGTACACATGGAGTTGCTACGAAGGCAAGGATAAGCCTTGTGGTAAGTGTGGTACATGTATAGACAGGGCGAAAGCGTTTGCAGCTAATGGAGTTGATGACCCAGCATTTTTTTAACTAACATATACCACGCAAACCCGCATAAATACTGGGTTTATAATTTCTTAATAATTTTATTAGCACTCACCTCTTGACAGTGCTAACAACGAATGATATAACAAGTATCAGAAAGTGAGAACAATATCTACATTTTCTAAGAACTATTAATTCACGGGGAAAAGAAAGAGGTGAGTTGTATGAACATTCAGAAGTTTACACAGAAGTCAGTTGAAGCAATTAATAATTGTGAAAAGATAGCATATGATTATGGCAATCAGGAGATTGATCAGGAACATTTTCTGTACAGCCTGATGACTATCGAAGACAGCCTTATCGCAAGTCTTATAGAAAAGATGAATATAGATAAGGATACATTTTTAAAGAATATAGAACAGCTTCTTAACCAGAAGAATAAAGTGTCTGGTGATGTAAAGCTTTATATCAGTAATGACCTTAATAAGGTGCTTATAAATGCTGAGGATGAGGCAAAGCGTATGGGTGATTCCTATGTATCAGTAGAACATCTTATGCTTGCACTTATAGCAGCACCAAACAAAGCTATTAAGCAGCTTTTTAAGACATATGGAATAAACAGGGAAAGCTTTCTTTCTGTTCTTGCAACAGTAAGAGGTAACCAGACAGTTAATACGGATAATCCGGAGGCTACTTATGATACACTTAGCAAGTATGCCACAGACCTTGTACAAAGGGCTGCCGATGGCAAGATGGATCCGGTTATAGGAAGGGATCAGGAGATAAGAAATGTCATACGAATTCTTTCGCGTAAGACTAAGAATAATCCAGTGCTCATAGGTGAACCTGGTGTTGGTAAAACAGCCGTTGTTGAAGGACTGGCACAGCGTATCGTGCGCGGCGATGTCCCGGAGGGCTTGAAGGACAAGAAATTGTTTGCCCTGGATATGGGCGCTCTGATGGCGGGCGCGAAGTACCGCGGCGAGTTTGAAGAGAGACTGAAAGCGGTGCTTGACGAGGTCAAGAAGAGCGAGGGACAGATTATTCTGTTTATCGATGAGCTGCATACGATCGTCGGCGCGGGCAAATCCGAGGGCGCGATGGACGCCGGGAATATGCTGAAGCCTATGCTGGCTAGAGGTGAACTGCACTGTATCGGTGCGACGACCCTGGATGAGTACCGTAAATACATCGAAAAAGACGCAGCTCTGGAACGTCGTTTCCAGCCGGTTCACGTTGATGAGCCGACCGTGGAAGATACGATTTCCATTCTGCGTGGTCTGAAAGAGAGATATGAGGTTTACCACGGGGTCAAGATTACCGACTCTGCGCTTGTATCGGCGGCAATTCTCTCGGATCGTTATATCACGGATCGTTTCCTTCCGGATAAGGCGATCGATCTGGTTGATGAAGCGTGCGCGATGATCAAGACGGAGATGGATTCAATGCCGGCGGAGCTGGATGAACTGTCGAGACGTATCATGCAGCTGCAGATTGAAGAGGCTGCGCTTAAGAAAGAGACTGACCGCTTAAGTCAGGATCGCCTGGCAGAACTGCAGAAAGAACTGGCAGAGCTCAAGAGCAGCTTTTCGACCCAGAAAGCCCAGTGGGAGAATGAAAAATCTTCCGTTGATAAGCTGTCCAAACTGCGTGAAGAGATTGAGCATGTAAATGGCGAGATTCAGGCAGCGCAGCAGGCATATGACCTAAACAAAGCGGCTGAACTCCAGTACGGCAAGCTGCCGGAACTGCAGAAACAGTTGGCGGAAGAGGAAGAGAAAGTGAAAAATCAGGATCTCAGTCTGGTACATGAGAGTGTCACCGAGGATGAGATTGCCAGGATTATTTCGAAGTGGACCGGTATTCCGGTTGCCAAACTGACCGAGAGCGAGCGCAGCAAGACCCTGCATATGGACGAACTGCTGCATAAACGTGTCATCGGACAGGATGAGGGCGTTACCAAGGTAACGGAGGCGATTATCCGTTCCAAAGCGGGCATCAAGGATCCGACGAAACCAATCGGTTCGTTCCTGTTCCTAGGTCCGACCGGTGTCGGCAAGACAGAGCTTGCAAAAGCGCTGGCGGAGGCATTGTTTGACGATGAGAACAACATGGTTCGTATCGATATGAGTGAATACATGGAGAAACATTCCGTTTCCCGTCTGATCGGAGCGCCGCCAGGATATGTCGGATATGACGAGGGCGGTCAGCTGACCGAGGCAGTACGGCGCAAACCGTATTCCGTTGTCCTCTTCGATGAGGTTGAGAAAGCGCACCCGGATGTATTTAACGTCCTGCTGCAGGTTCTGGATGATGGACGTATCACGGATTCGACCGGCAAAACTGTCGATTTCAAGAATACGATCCTGATTATGACCTCCAACATCGGTTCCCAGTATCTGCTGGACGGCATCGATGAAAAGGGACAGATCAAGCCGGAGGCGGAAAGCTCCGTTATGCATGACTTGAGAGCTCACTTCCGTCCTGAGTTCCTGAACCGTATTGATGATTATTCTCTTTAAGCCGCTGACGAAAGGCAACATCGGAGGCATCATTGAGCTTCTGATTGCAGATGTCAACAAACGTCTGGCGGATAAGGAGTTAAAGATTGCCCTGACGGACGAGGCAAAGGATTTCATCATTGAAAATGGCTACGATCCGGTTTACGGTGCAAGACCGCTGAAACGGTACCTGCAGAAGAACGTCGAGACACTGGCAGCGAAGCTGATTCTGGCGGACGGCGTCCGTGCGGG
>ERZ773221.1709-NODE-1709-length-19684-cov-6.814509_pt1 | contig 19684 bp, 12 predicted proteins | sample MGYA00580994_ERZ773221 | MGnify/ENA primary metagenome ERZ773221 (study PRJEB29015, sample SAMEA2737758) | human gut metagenome | biome: human gut; feature: human-associated habitat; material: faeces | place: China | collected 2012 ... | reverse complement strand
TTTCTTTTCATAAACCTATAAAATCACGACTTGCGAGAGGACGCTTATATCTGCCATTCACAACCCATAAAAGCACCACAAAATCTGCGACACTACGTAAGTTAAACTCCGGTTACATCAGATCCGCTTTTTCAGGAACGCAATAAATTTCTCAAAGTTCATTGGCGTTCCCTGTATTTTCTGTACTTCCAGCCGGTTTTTCTCATTGAATCCGACCAGAATGTTATGATTTGCCTCCGCAAGGTAATCCATGATACCATCAATGTCGGATTTTATATTCTTCGGGCACTGGATATACAAATGCCTGTTGGCACTGATATGCAGTGTGTAGGAAATACTGAAATGATACCAGAAAAACTTATGGAGTGTGGAGTACTTATAAATCCATATGATCTGGTCGATCGGGATGATCGCATTTCCGTAAACGGATGTCTCAATAAAAAAGTGTTCTGTGATAAACATATCTTCCGTTGCAAGCTGGGGCAGCGTTGCAAGTTCCTCCTCCGCCTGATCTAACAGCTTTTTCGGATTGCCGAACAAGGCGAGATCCTGGCAGCAGGGAGAGAGTACCGGGAAGAAAATAAACAGGATATAGAGTACGATACAGAGGATCGCATAAATACTGGTGCCAAATATGACTGTAAAAAGGATCGTATTTATGGTACGATTATAATCCGGTTCACTGATGTAATATCCGGAAACTTTGCTTTTAATACCGCTTTCCGTCCAGCCGAGATCGTCCGACATATTTTTCAAAAGTGCCTGAAAAGAATCGGAGGACTTTTTGATCTTCCCGGTAAATGTTACCTCATCAATGGAAGGAAGTCCCTCTTCACAGGTGGAAGGAGAGAGCAGCACGATAATGCATTCATCATTTCGGATCGTGTAATAATAATAACCGGAAGTCCCGGCAAAGTTATTTCGGGTGTATCCGGTGAATTTTAAATCGGTCAGTGTGGTCTGCATGTTGGCAGCGTCATTGCGGTAGGCAGATTCCAACGGGACATCGTCCGTCAGCCGCACCGGAAATAAAAGATCCGTCAGTGAAAATACATGCCATAGGATGATCACAAGGATCAGATACACAATTGGTGAAAAAAGTCGCCGTTTATATAATGCTTTTATATTTTTTGTGATATAATGGTCGTAATTCTCGGGCATAAAAAACCTCGCTTTATACTATCGGGATATCAAAAGGAAAAAACCTTAAGATATTGGATCTTGCTTCTCTAGTAGTATAAGGGTTCGTGAAAAAATAATCAAGGAGAGAAAACATTGGAAGCATACAGCAGTTTTGCACAGGTATATGATCTTTTTATGGATAATGTACCTTATGAGGAGTGGAGCAGATATCTTATCAGTCTGTTAAAGGAGTATCAGGTGACAGATGGCACCGTGGTGGAACTCGGCTGTGGTACCGGAAAAATGACAAGGCTTTTGGCAGATGCAGGCTATGATATGGTGGGAGTGGACAATTCTGCCGAAATGTTAGAGATTGCAGGAGAGCGCCAGGAGGAAGAAGAGCGGAATGATATTTTATATCTTTTTCAGGATATGCAGGAGCTGGAATTGTTTGGAAATATCCGGGCAGTCGTGAGTGTCTGCGATTCGATGAACTATATCATGGAACCGGAAGATCTGAAAAAAGTATTTGGGCTGGTCAAAGAATATCTCGCAGAGGACGGTGTGTTTATTTTTGATTTGAACACCGTGCATAAATACCGGGATCTGATGGGAGAATGCACCATCAGTGAAAACCGGGAAGAGAGCAGTTTCATCTGGGAAAACTATTTTTATGAGGATGAGATGGTCAATGAGTATGACCTGACGCTTTTTATCCGGGAGGAAAGTGACCTCTATCGGAAATACGAGGAACTTCATTATCAGAAAGCCTATGAACTAGAGCAGGTGAAAACGCTGCTTCAGCAGGCAGGCATGGAGTTTATGGCAGCGTATGACGCGTTTACCCATGATCCGGTGACGGCAGAGAGTGAGCGCATGTATATCATTGCAAGACCGAAGGTGATTTAAGGAATATGATATAACAGAACAGGCACTTGCCTAATATAAAATAACAGGAAAAGAGGAAAAACATGAACGATTATATTGTAAGAGCAACTGCGGCAGATCATTCCATCCGCGCATTTGCGATCACATCCAAAAACATTGTGGAAGAGGCAAGAAAAGACCATAACACAAGTCCGGTGATCACAGCAGCTCTGGGTAGATTATTATCTGGTGCGGCCATGATGGGAACCATGATGAAGGGTGAGAAGGATCTTCTCACAGTACAGATCCAGTGTCAGGGACCGGCGCAGGGACTGACCGTGACAGCGGATTCCGCAGGACATGTCAAGGGATTTCCGAGAGTGGCAGATGTGGAACTGCCACCGAATGCATTGGGCAAATTAGACGTAGGCGGGGCACTTGGACTTGGTGTTATGAGCGTCATCAAGGATATGGGCTTAAAAGAGCCTTATGTGGGACAGATCGCACTTCAGACCGGAGAGATCGCAGAGGATTTAACCTATTATTTTGCGACTTCGGAGCAGGTTCCTTCCGCAGTAGGACTGGGTGTTTTAGTAGATGTGGACGGTTCTGTAAAGCAGGCAGGCGGATTTATCATTCAGCTGATGCCATTTACCCCGGATGAAGTTGTGGATGCACTGGAGAAAAAAATCAGCGAGATCGCGTCTGTGACTGAGATGTTGGAAGAGGGGAACACACCGGAGCAGATTTTAGAGATCATTCTGGGCGATTTTGGACTTGAGATCACGGATACACTTCCGGCAGCATTCCAGTGTGACTGCTCCAAAGAGCGCGTTTCCCGTGCAATCTCAACCTTGAGCAAAAAAGATTTAGACGATATTATCAACGATGGTGAAGCGATTGAAGTAAAATGCCAGTTCTGTAACAAGGCATATCATTTTGAAGTGGACGAACTGAAGGAGATGAGAAAGTAGTGAGACAGGGATTTGTCAAGGTGGCAGCCGTCACCCCGAAAATTGTAGTTGCGGATACGAAAGAGAACACTGCGTTAATCTGCGCAGAGATCAAAAAGGCAGAGCAGGAGGGGGCAAAGATCATTGTGCTCCCGGAACTCTGCATTACGGGTTATACGTGCAGTGACCTTTTTTTACAGGAAAAAATGCTGCGTGAAGCAAGACAGTCGCTCCTTGAGATCGCTGCGTTTACCTTTGCATTGGACTGCATCGTGTTTGTGGGACTTCCACTCGAATACAACGGAAAGCTTTATAATGTGGCTGCCGCTGTAAGCAATGGAAAAGTGCTTGGTTTTGTGCCGAAAACATATCTGCCAAATTACAATGAATTTTATGAGGCAAGACATTTTACAAGAGGAATGGAAGAAACGGTGCAGGTAAGCCTCGGAGAAGAAGTGGTTCCAATGGGCAAAAAGTTATTATTTACCTGCCAGACCATGCCGGAACTGAAAATCGGTGTGGAACTCTGCGAGGATCTCTGGACACCGGAACCGCCGAGTATCCGTCATGCGTTAAACGGTGCGAATGTCATTGTCAATCTGTCAGCATCGGATGAGACGACCGGAAAAGACATTTACCGCGAGGAGCTGGTTGGCGGACAGTCTGCAAGGCTTCTGTGCGGCTATATTTATGCGAGTGCCGGAGATGGGGAATCCACGCAGGATGTCGTCTATTCCGCGCATAATATCATTGCGGAAAATGGAAGGATTTTAAAGAAAGCGAAACGTTTTGCGAATGAAACAGTTTATTCGGAGATCGATGTTCTGCGTCTGAATGCAGAGCGCCGCAGAATGACTACATTTGAAACCAGAATGGACGGTTACACGGAAATTCCGTTTGCATTGAAAATAGAAGATACGGAACTGACCCGGTATATCGATCCAATGCCGTTTGTTCCGGGCAGCAAGGCAGACAGAGAGCGCCGCTGTGATGAGATTTTATCCATTCAGGCGATGGGACTGAAAAAACGTCTGGAGCACACGCACTGCAGATCTGCCGTGATCGGTATTTCCGGCGGACTGGATTCTACGCTGGCGCTGCTTGTGACGGTGCGCGCATTTGATCTGCTTGGCATGGACCATAAAAATATTAAGGCTGTGACAATGCCGGGATTTGGAACGACTGACCGGACTTACGATAATGCGGTCAGCCTCATCAAATGCCTCAATGCGGACTTTATGGAAGTCAGTATCAGGGATGCAGTCAATATCCATTTCCGGGATATCGGACAGGATCCGAAAGTGCATGATGTGACTTACGAGAATGGACAGGCACGTGAGAGAACCCAGATTCTTATGGACATTGCAAATAAGACCGGAGGCATGGTCATCGGTACAGGCGATCTTTCGGAGCTGGCACTCGGCTGGGCGACTTATAACGGAGATCATATGTCCATGTACGCAGTGAATGCGTCTGTTCCAAAGACACTGGTACGCCATCTTGTCCGTTATTATGCGGATACCTGTGGCGATAAAGAGTTGGAAGCAGTTCTTCTCGATGTTTTGGATACACCGGTTTCACCGGAACTTTTACCGCCGGAGGACGGAAAGATTTCCCAGAAGACGGAAGATCTGGTCGGACCATACGAATTACATGATTTTTATCTGTATCATATGCTCCGTCTTGGCTATGCCCCGGCAAAGATTTACCGTCTGGCGAAAGTTGCTTTTGCGGGAACTTATGATGATGAAACCATTTTGAAATGGTTAAAAACTTTTTACCGCAGATTTTTTGCACAGCAGTTCAAACGTTCCTGCCTGCCGGATGGACCAAAAGTCGGAAGCGTTGCTGTCTCTCCGCGCGGAGATCTGCGTATGCCTTCGGATGCGTCTGCACGGATCTGGATGGAAGAACTGGAGGCATTAAACACCGAGAGGAGATAGCAGCATGCAATATCGGAAAGATAAATATGGAAACGATATTTCTGCGCTGGGCTACGGCTGTATGCGTTTTACGAAAAAGGGGAACAGCGCAGACCTTGACAAAGCAGAAAAAGAAGTGATGGCGGCAATTGAGGCGGGGGTCAATTATTTTGACACTGCCTACGTGTATGCCGGAAATGAAGTGGCAGTGGGAGAAATTTTACACCGGAATCATTGCAGGGAGAAAATCAACCTTGCCACAAAGCTTCCGCATTATCTGATCAAGTCGATCGATGGCGTGGAAAAAATGTTTCAGGAGGAACTGCGCCGCCTGCAGACCGATTACATTGATTATTACCTCATGCATATGCTGACGGACATTCCAACCTGGGAGAAATTGAAAAAACTGGGGATGGAAGAGTGGATCAGGGAGAAGAAAGCGTCCGGGCAGATTCGGCAGATCGGATTTTCCTATCACGGTAATTCCGCGATGTTCTGTCAGTTAGTAGATGCTTACGACTGGGATTTCTGTCAGATCCAGTACAATTATATGGATGAACATTCTCAGGCTGGTGTGGAAGGACTGCGTTATGCGAACCGGAAAGGACTTCCGGTTATTATCATGGAGCCGCTTCGTGGCGGACGTCTGGTGAACCTTCTCCCGGAATCTGCGAAAGAGTTATTCCGCAGGGATGAAAAACATCGCACTCCGGCAGAACTTGCGTTGAAATGGCTTTACGACCAGCCGGAAGTGACCTGTGTGCTCTCCGGCATGAATTCCATGGAGATGGTGGAACAGAATGTAAAAACTGCCAGCGAGTCACTGGTGGGATGTCTCACACCATCCGACCGGGAGCTGATCGAAAAGGTAAAAGATGAGATTAAGAAAAATGTAAAAGTGGGATGTACAGGATGTGGTTACTGCATGCCATGCCCAAAAGGAGTGGATATTCCGGGTACATTCCGCTGTTATAATGCGATGTATTCCGAAGGAAAAAAATCGGGAAGAAGAGATTACCTGCAGTGTACTGCATTTCGAAAAGATACGAGCAGTGCATCCCAGTGTATTTCCTGTGGAAAGTGTGAGAAGCATTGCCCGCAGCATATTGAAATCCGCAAGGAGCTGAAAAATGCCGCAGCAGAACTTGAGGATGTGAAGTATAAAGTTATGAAAACAGGAATCCAGTTATTGAAGCTATGGTAATTACATAGGAAAACAAAAAGGACATAGTTCTTATCCTGAATACAGGAAAGAACTATGTCCTTTTAACTTTACAGTAATTTTTAAATTCGTCTTGGTTTGCGCACCGGTTTTGCAGCGGTGACAGCAGCCCAGTTTGTTGTATAAACAACAGAATACATAAACACTGCGAGTACCATTCCAGTCACAACGTCGAAAACAGAGTGCTGTTTTAAAAACATTGTGGATAAAATAATAAGTACCATTAAAACTGCGGAACCATAGCGGACAGCTTTATTTTTTTTGAAATTATCACTATGCCACACCGCAATATTGACCGCAATGGAGTTGAACACATGGACACTCGGAAACAGATTCGTCGGGGTATCCGTTGCGTACAGCCATTTGACTAACTGGATAAAAATATTGTTATGCTCAAAGTAAGCCGGTCTTAAATAATGACCATTTGGATAGATCGTTGAAATCACAAGGAAAACGGTCATTCCGGTAAAAAGCATGGCACAGAGTTTGAAATATTCATCTTTATTTTTAAAATAAAAATATCCAACAGCCCATGCAACATATCCAAACCATAAAAGGTAAGGAACAATAAAGTATTCACAGAATGGGATCAGATCATCTAATGCAGTATGTATCACATGAAAATGTGTTGTGACAGTCCGCTCTAAATGATGAAACCACGGAAAATAAATGCAAAAATAAAGAAGCAGAAATGCATGTTTGTTTTTTTCTATAAAAGCATTGAGTCTGCTTTTCATATCGGTCTTCAAAATATCACCTTCCTAACAGGTTTTTAAGTCAAAATATTTTCTTTTCCCTACATTGTGGGATTATAGCATAGGCAATTTTAGGAAACAATTCCCTTTCCTCTTTTTTAAGAAAGATTATTGAATATTTAAAGATTTCTTAAGGTAAATAGCTGGTTTTTGTGCAACCCTACAAACAAATGCAGGAGGAAATTTTTACCTGCATTGTTACGAATTGAAACAAATTCATTACGCAAATATTACGATTGTCACAATTTATTGACAAAGCCTTTTTTCTACCTATAATAGAGTATGGTTTTGCTGAAAATAGGGCGTATATCGCTACGTCTTTTTGAATAAGCTACAAAAGAGTGAGAGGAAGAATTATGAAAAAAGAAAAAAAGAAAATTTTCGTGATTGTCGGTGCAGTCGTGGCATGTCTCGCGGTTGTTTATGTTGGGTTTGGAATCTTTTTTCAGAGTCATTTCTGCTTTGGAACAACCATTGACGGAATTAAAGCCGGTGGCAAATCAGTGGAAAAAGTTGAGCAGCTCATCACAGAGGAAATCGACAGCTATGTGCTGAATCTGGCAGAGCGTGAGGACGGCAGCGAGAGCATTTCCGGAGAATCCATTCAGATCGCACCGGTATTCAACGGTGAAGTGGAAGAACTTTTGAATGGACAGAATGGGTTCGCATGGGTGGTGACACTGTTTAAACATGACAATCTTGAACTTGCAAAAGTGGTAACATTTGACGAGGACGCTTTGGATAGTCAGATCGATCAGTTAAACTGCATGCAGGCATCCGAACAGCGTGAGCCGGTGGATGCAACTGTTTCCGCATATACAGCGGACGGATATTCTTTGGTTCCGGCAGATTATGGTACAACGATCGATAAGAACACATTCAAAAAAGCAGTGGAGGATTCCATTTTGGTTTTGGCAGATGAGCTTGATCTTGACGAGGCTGACTGCTATGTGAAACCTGAAATCGAAGACGACAATGAAAAGCTGCTGGCAGTGATTGACGAGATGAATAGTTATGTCGGAACAACAATCACATATGATTTTGATGTCGCAAAAGAAGTGTTAGACGGAGAGCGTATTTCCGAGTGGCTTTCTGTGGATGATGATTTAAATCTTGTGGTGGACGAGGAAGGAGTCCTTTCCTTTGTAAAAGAGCTCGCAAGTGAATACAACACCTGCTACAAGCCAAAAGAACTGAAAACTTCCTATGGTTCAACGGTCACAATTTCCAATGGACCTTACGGATGGAAAATCAACAATTCCGAGGAAGTGGCACAGATTTTAGATGATCTGAAAGCCGGAAAAAAAGTGGAACGTGAACCGGTTTATGCGCAGACTGCAAACAGTCATGGCGAAAATGATTATGGTAATTCCTATGTGGAGATTAACCTTACTGCACAGCATTTGTTCCTTTATAAAGATGGTGTGCTTGTGACAGAGTCCGATTTTGTATCCGGAAATGTTGCAAAAGGGCATGCAACACCAGGCGGCGCATTTATGCTTACCTATAAAACATTGAATGCTGTTTTACGCGGACCGGACTATGAAACACCTGTTACATATTGGATGCCATTTAATGGTGACATCGGAATGCATGACCTGACTTCCAGAAAAGCTTTTGGAGGAGATATTTATAAGACAAGAGGATCTCATGGATGCATCAATCTTCCATATTCGGCAGCCAAGAAAATCTATGAGACGATCGACAAAGGATACTGCGTCCTTGTTTATAACCTCCCGGGTACGGAAAGTGATACCGTAAAACAGAAAGAGGCAACAGCGGTTGTCAACACCATTAACAGCATCGGAACAGTAACATTAGAGAGTGAACCTGTCATCGTGGCAGCAAGAGCAGCATACGATGCGTTATCGGATACAGCAAAGAGTTATGTTACCAATTATCAGACACTTGTGGATGATGAGGCGGCACTGGCAGCTTTAAAGAGTGGCGCTGCAGCGGCTGCACAGCAGCCTGCGGCAGACCAAACAGCCCCTGCAGATGGCTCAACAGTTGCTCCTGCGGATCCGGCAGCGCAGACAACGGATGGAACTGTGGCACAGTAAGCGGAGTTTGGAGCATTTTGGCATATGCCGATTGTGATGTTATAGGATATCTATAAATTTTAAAATGAAATTTTCACAAAAAAGAGAAGCAAAAATCAGAGGAAAAATGATTTTTGCTTCTCTTTTTTGTGACAGAACAAATGTTCTTGATATTGTGGTACATTTATATTATAATAAGAAAATACATTTGGAGGTCACAAAATGAAGAACACAAGTTATAAAAATAAACAATTCGTACTTTTAGGAATGACTTTTTTAAGCGTGGCTGGCATTGCCGGATGTTCCAAGGTGGAACTCGCGCAGAGCACAGTGACACTGGAGCTTGGCGATGAGCTGTCGGAAAATGTTGCAGATTATCTGCAGGATCCGGATGAGAAAATCTTAAAGGGTGCAAGCCTTGATCTGTCAGCAGTAGATGAAACAAAAGTTGGTTCGTACAATGCTGCCGTTGCATATGATGGGAAAAATTATCCATTTACGGTAGAAGTGAAGGATACGACTTCACCGCAATGCAAAGCAAAAGATTATATCTACATGCAGCCGGGAACTCTGATCGTGGATGATCTGGTAACGGAGATCAAAGATGCATCGGAAACTTCCAGTGGGATCGTTTCTTGTGAGAGGAAGGATGATCTTGCAGCCTGTGATTATGATGATATGCTGCAGAAAAAAGCGGTGGTAGATACTACTGATTCGTATGATGAAGCAGACTATCAAGAAAGTGTTCAGTTGGATGAAGAAGGCTGCTATGAAGTGACAGCCCAGGTAAAAGATAGTGAAGGCAATTTTACAGATATAACATTAAATGTTTACGTGGATGGCACAGCTCCAGAGCTGGCACAGAATGTGATCGATCTGGATGTGGATGCATCCGTGATCAGTATTGACGACATCAACACGGATGATGCGGAAAAGATTGCAGACATGCTGCATGAGCTTCCGGATTTTTCAAATGCGGAGTGGGCAGCAGCCAGTGATGCATTTTGCGGAGACAATGCGATCAGCTACGAATATGAGCAGAAATCTTTTAATCTGCAGAAAGAAAACCCGGTTGAAGTATTAAACGTACACTGCACAGTGCAGGATCAGGCTAGAAACGAAAAAAAGGCAGATTATGAAGTGACGGTAACATATACAGGTTTGGATGCAGCCGCTCTGATCGAAAAGACGGGTCTGATTTTACAGACAAGTGATGATACTGCCAATGAAAAAAAAACCAGAAGTAGTGATAATAAACCTGGAACAACAAATACTCAAAAAATTTCAAAGGCTGGTAAAAATCAGGATGTAGATGATTTTGGAATGACAGATGATGAATGGGTAGCTATGTTTGAAGCAATGACACCAGATGAAAGAGATGCTTACTTAAATTCTGTAGCTTATGGAAGTGCTACAGACAATAATGTTCAAGTATCTGGTTATTATGATAGCAATATGGCACAAGAAGTATTTAATTTGACAAATCAAGAAAGAGCAAATAATGGTTTGCCAGCATATTCATGGGATAGCAATATGGCTTCATATTCAGATAGACGCGCAAAGGAGATAGTTACAGATTATAGCCATAATTCTGCAGGTGGAAACTGGAGTGTAGGAGAAAATATTGCAGAAGGTGAGACAAGTGCAAGTGAAGTAGTTAATGACTGGATGAATTCCGCAGGACATAAAGCAAATATTTTGTCGGATGTGTCTACAAAAATATCAGTATCTTGTTATGTTGAAAAATTTACATATGCAGATGGATCTACACAGTATTTGCATCATTGGGTACAAAATTTTACACATTAAAAGCATTCCTTTAAAAATTTAATAAATTGCACTGATTTTATTGGTTTGGTATAATGAATGAGGTGCTACGAGAAAACGGTAGGCGGTTAAGCCCTCAACAGAGGGACTGGACCCTCTGATTACATAGAGATCTTCGAAAGAGGAAATTTGTTGACGGAGGGATGCAAGATGGTTACATATTCAGACTTGTTTGAATTTGTTATAATGCTGATTGCGTTTGCTACTTTTATTTATAAAATTAGCAAAAAAAATAACCGCCAACCTGGGAATTGGCGATTATTTAAGATAATTAATCAATAACCGGGCTAACCGTCTATCGGTAGCACCTTTACTATTATAATAGCAACGAGACATCTAAAAGTCAAGTTGAGAAAAATAAAAACATATAATCATTAACAGTCCGGTTATTCGCATTTTTTAGTGCGATGCCGGATTCTTTTTTTATGTTCAAAATAAGAAAATGAGCATTTTTATACTTTAATTGGTTAAAATTCACAAAAATTTGGACGAGATTTCGGGATTTATTACGTATAGAATAATACAATATTTTAGAATACAATAGAAATGCGAAAAAAAACGAAAACATGTGAAGAGGGGGATTGTTATAGAATCACATGTAAGTAGGGGAGAAAAAGGAGAAGGAAGAATGAGAAAGTTAACGAAAAGCTTTCAAAAGAGGCAAAGCATTGCAAGCAGAGTACTGTGTTTTCTGCTAGTGCTTGCAATGGTAGTAACAATGGTTCCGGCGCTTGGCGGCGGAAACAGTACGGTTCAGGCAGCGGAGAAAGAAAAGAATCTGACGATCCACTTTATGATGCCGTCAAATTGGGGTTGGACAACGCCGGCAATACAGTTTTGGGGTGGAATAGCAACAGTGACGGGAAATACGAATACGGAAAGTGTGGACGGTACAGAGATACCGGGCTGGGATGGAGCCAAAGCCTTTTTCATGACACAGGCAGGTGATACAACAGAGTATACACTGAGTGTCAAAGGCACTTTTACAGGTTTTCAATTCCTGGATTTTGATAATACCAGAAATAATATAAATCCCGGATATAATTCAAAATTATCACAGTATACAGAAGATAAACCGACCGATGTTTATTATATTCAGAAAGATGGAGCATGGGCATATTATCTGGATGCAGATGGAACAACAGTAGTTCCGGATTTACCGAAGACGGAAACAACTTTTCTTTTAGTAGGAAATATTCCGGGAATGGCATGGGATCCAAGTGCAAAGCCAAATTTTGTGAAATCAATTGAAAATGAAAATGTTTATAGTATTACATTGAATGCTGTTCCAGCAGGAAAGTATCAATATAAAATTTTAGAGGATGCGGCAACCGAAGGATGGAATAAATATTGGGCGCAAAATGATGGCAATTTGAGTTTGAACCTTAATGCACCGGCAGATGTCACATTATCTTTGGATAAAACAGATAAGACAAAGGAAACTAAGGTAAATATCGCATATATAAAAGATCTTGTGGTAGAAGTACCTGCGCAGATTCAAAAAGGTGTTACGATGGAACTTCCGGTAACAGGAACTTATTATGGTGACGATGGAAATGTTCAGAATGGAGTGAGTGTTACATATACAGCAAAAACAGAGGGAATTACTTTAAATGGTAACGAAATTTCAGTTCCTATATCTTACGAGGGAACGGAAGTTACGATTGCAGCTACTTATAATGGAATTGAAAAAGAGATAACTATTCCAGTGGTAGAGGTAGTTTATCATTACACCATTTACTATTACGATTTCGATGAAACACATATGTCAGAAAATGCATCTGATTTATGGATCTGGCAGAAATCCGGTGCGGGTGCAACAGCCGGAACTCTTTTCACTGCAAAGGAAAAACTTTCCGATGGAAATGAGTGGCTGCGTGCAGATGTGACACTCCCATATACCGACGTCCAGATAATTCCAAGATCTAAAGACGAGTGGAAATGGCAGGGAGATACGGTTTTATACAATAACAGCGCAACAGCCGAAAACGTCACACTCTATATTGTATCCAACAGCAATCAGGCGTACACAACACTTCCGGAACTGGTTAAGCCAAAATCACGCAGCATCATGATCGAGTACGACAGACCGGCAAAGGATTATGAGGGCTGGAACATTTTTACATGGAACAGTGGATTCGGCTCTGATGTATCTGTAGCATTTGCAGACATCAATGGAAAAATGGTTGCCAAAATTCCGGTAAAAGATTCGCAGGCAGATCTGATGTTATCTTTCTGTATGAGACAAAGTACTACTGACAATGAGTGGGCAAACAAAGACGGCGGGGATCATTATGTGACGATCCCGGCAGGACAGTCATTGGTCAAGGCAGTGTTTACGCAGGGAGAAGGAATCACAGAGGTATTGCCATACAACGCAGGTTACGAGATGGATGGAGCTAATGATACGATCCATTTTTACTACAGAAACGATACACTGGCAGCAGAAAACAATCTTGCTTCTTTAGACGGCAAAGTCAGTGTTGTTGTCAACGGACAGACCTGCCCGATGACTTATGATGCAGCAAATGACCGCTTTGGATACGATTTCACTGGCGTTTCCACTGGTGATTACTATTACTATTATGTGGTAGGTGGCATCGAGGAATTAGATGCGTTTAACAGTGAAAAAGCTGATTACAGCGGAAAAGAATGCAGCGTATGCCACTTCAAAAAAGCAAATGTGAGCGTAACGGCTTCTTTATCACAGTATGCAATGGATTACAATGACAACAATGTGTTATCCGTAGAATTGACTGCAAAAGACGGAGAAGGTCTTGAAACGTCTGAAATTGCTGCGATCACAGCCGATCTGAGTGAGCTGGGACTGGGAAAAGAGTTTGCGATCGAGCCGGAACTTATGGAAGGAACAATTTCCTGCCTGAATACAGTTGCAGCAGGCGTAAAAAATATTCCGGTCACAGTGAAAGATATTTATGGAAATGTATACACAACAGCGACAAATGTTACCGTCACAGAGCGCAAAAAAAGTGTCGGAGATTTTGACTGGGATGAGGCAGTGATTTATTTTGCAGTGACAGACCGTTTCTTTGACGGAGATGCAAGCAACAATGATGCTTACGGAGTAGGCGATTATAACGTTGGTGAAAAAGGCGGTTCCAGCTATCACGGTGGAGATTTTGCCGGATTAAACCAGAAACTGGATTATTTAAAAGATCTGGGTGTGAACACAATCTGGATCACTCCGATCGTAGAAAATATCACAGAAGATCAGCATGATAATAAGACAGATACCGCTACCTATGGCTATCATGGTTACTGGGCAAGCGATTTCACAAAGTTAAACAAACATCTTGGAACAGAGCAGCAGTTCAAAGCATTACTGGATGCCGCTCACAGCAAGGGAATGAAAATCATGGTGGACGTAGTATTAAACCATGCAGGATACGGTACAGAAGATGACTTCAACCGTATTTTAACAGATGCAGATGGAAACAGTATTTCCATGATCCGTGACTCCAGCAACACGATCAGCGGTGATGATAAATATGATTCATTGTCAGATCTGCCTGATTTTGTGACGGAAAACAAAGCAGTGACAGACCAGCTTGTCGCATGGCAGACCGAGTGGATGTCAAAATACAGCATTGATTATTATCGTGTGGATACTGTAAAACATGTAGAGACAACGACATGGGCAGCATTTAAAAATTCGCTGACCAAAGTAAATCCTGATTTTAAAATGATAGGAGAGTATTCCGGTGCAGGATATGCCAATAATGCAGGAGAATTAGGAACCGGAACGATGGATGCACTTCTTGATTTTGATTTCAACGATTTTGCACAGAACTTTGTGACAGGTAATATTTCCAGCGTGGAAAATTCACTGCAGAAGAGAAACAGTGCAATCAACAACACCGCTGTCATGGGAAGCTTTTTGAGCAGCCATGATGAGGACACACTGCAGTATAAACTTGTAAATGAGAGCAAAATCAGCGAAGAAGAAGCTTACAACCTGATGAAAGTGGCAGCAACACTTCAGATTACCGCAAAAGGTCAGCCGGTGCTCTATTATGGAGAGGAGATCGGACAGGGTGGAGCCAACAACTGGCCGCTCCAGACAAACCGCCGCGACTTTGACTGGACAGAGCTGGAAAAACAGAAAGCAGACAGCAACAGTATTTACAACCACTACAAGACAATGCTTGCAATCCGCAATGCGTACACAGATGTATTTGCAAGAGGAAACAGAAGCACAGTTGCAGTTTCCGACGCAGATGGCTATGAAGTGATCAGCAGAAGTTATGGAAACAGCACCTTATATGTAGGAATGAATGTGAAAGAGGCAGAGAAAGAAGTAGTGATTCCGGTAGCAGAGAGTGCCGGAACAGTTCTTAAAAACCTTTATGATGGAAAAACTTACACGGTTTCTGCTGACCGGAACGTTTCTGTTACCATTCCGGCAGCAAAAGATGGTGGAACGATTGTTTTGACAGCGGAGACAAAAACAGAACCGGCTCCGGATAATACAACAGATGATAAAAAGCCAGATGGAAAAACAACAGAGGATCATAACGGAAATCAGCAGACATCCGGAAACAATTCCAGTCAGGTCAATTCTGCAGTCCAGACAACTCCAAAACAGGAAGAACAGGCTGTAGCAGAAGTAACCGTGCAGGAGGAGAGTTTTGCAAATGTGATCGAGGCAGTGAATAAGGCAAAAACCGGAAGTAAAATCCGTGTAAACCTGTTAAAGACAACAAAAATTCCAGCAAATGTGTTCGAGAGTATCAAAGGAAAAGATATGAACGTAACCTTCAAGGTAAGTGATCAGGCCAGCTGGATCATCAATGGAAAAGATATCACCGGTAATGTGACAGCACCGATCGATCTTGGTCTGGTTGTGGGAACAAGTGATATTCCAAAACAGAAAGTGACAGCGCTGGCAGACGGAAATGAAACCATCCAGCTCTCCTTAAATTATGACGGAGTATTTGGTTTTGAGGGAATATTGAGACTTTCCGTTGGCACGGACCACAGTGGAAAAATAGCAAATCTTTATTACTATAACGAGACAACCGGTAAGTTTGAGTATTATCAGGCAGTACAGGTAAAAGAAGATGGTACTGTAGACTTTAAGTTCTCACATGCATCCGATTATGTCATCGTCTTAAATGACACAGATATGAGCCAGACAACAGGCAGTGTGATCGCAAGTCCGAAGACTTCGGATAACACACCGATCGCAGCAGCAGTGATATTATTACTGTTTGGCTGTGCGCTGATGGGAACCGCATACAGAAAAAATAAACACTTCTAAATGAAATTCATAAGATGGCACTAAAAAAAAATATGCCGCACGAAAAAATACCTTCTCGTGCGGCATATTTTGTGTATGTGAAGGAAAAATTAATTTTCTTCCACGATCACCACGCCCCATGGTTCCAGCGGAAGCGTTTCCTGTTCCATTATTTTTCTGCCGGACAATAATTCCGTGCCAGAGATCCCTTTGCAGATGGCGGTCTGTTTTTCACCGGAATAATTGAAGTAAAATCTTACCCGTTTTCCAAAATCATTGACACCTTCCCGGATGATCAATGGAAAGTGGCATTCCGGATGTGCTAAAAGTGTTTCCGGAAGCGAGGCAAAGTAATGGACCAGAACTTTTTCCAGAAGAGCACCGTCAAACATGCTGGAGAGATACAGTGCCGAACCTTTTCCAAACTGGTTGACTGTGGCAGCTGCATATTTTTTCCAGACCGGGTGATCGTAGAAAAAGAGCGGTGTGGCGGTATCGCAGGTCACAAGATCCATCCAGTGCAGACATTTGCTGCTGTTTGTGCAGGATTCATCGGAACATGACGAGCCGGCATCGGAAGCCGCATTTTCATGACCGGAGCAGGATGGATGAGTCATAAAATCAGGCAGTGTTACCGAAACATCTACAGGGTAGGTATATTGGCCATAGTGGATACCAAGACATTCCTGTAAAATGTGAGGCTGTGTGTCCGCATAAATTTTTAACTGTTCATCTGAAAAACCGGAACGGAACGTCGTGATCAGATTTCCGCCGTTTTTTACATAATCAGAAATTGCGGTGAGCAGATCTTCGGAAGCACTGTAAAGCGCAGGCACGATCAGGCACTCGTAGGAAGAAAAATCACGTTCCGCAGAGGAGATCATGTCGTACTCGATATTTAAATGGTACAGAGCATCACCAAGCCAGCGGGCAACGGTGTTATAGCTGTAATTGCCGAGGTCTTTCAATGGGAAAAGACGCAGTCCGGTCAGGGAGTTATTGTCAAGCAGGATGGCAGCACGGTTTTTCTTTTGCAGGTTACTAAGGTGGGTGCCGATCCGCTTCCAGTCTGCGCCGATGGATGCAGCTTCCCGGTAAGTCTCATTTTCGGAAAAATCGTGTGACAGGATGCCCTTCCAATAGCTCTCAATCGCATTGTGGATTGAGTGCCAGTGCCAGTACATGACACTGTTGGAGCCGTTTGCAATGTGGCTGTAGGCCTGAAGCCTGAGCTGCCCCGGATATGGAAGCCATGCGACATTTCCCTGAGCCTGTGTCTCTAAAACAAGATAATTGTCTTTCTTTAAGCTGCGCGAGATGTTGCCGCAGAAGGTGATCTCCTCTCCGGTAAGAAGTGACTGGGAAGGATGATAAATGTCACATCCGGCAACGGTCATGCATCTGGCAGCTTCGTACTGGTTGACCTCCGGCTGATAGCCGATGGAATGGTCTGTCCAGTCGTAGTCAAAGTTCTGCGTGATGAACTGATCCGGGCGCTTGTATCCGGAAACGATCGAAGCCTGCCATGTTAAAAATCTGGTTACAAGCAGACGCTGGAATTTGGCAAATTCAGCGGCAAGGCTTTCATTGATCGTGCCACGCACATCCGGGAAATCTTCCCATGTGTTGACGCGGTTGCTCCAGTAGTCCAGCCCGAACTCGCGATTGAATTCATTGATATCCGGGTATTTTTCCTTTAAATAATCGACAAACATTGCCTGGACACGCGGACCGGCAGTGCCGTAGCTTTTGGTCTCATTGTCCAGCTGAAACCCGATGATATGCGGAACATCTTTGATATGTTTCATCATTGCGCGGATAACCCGCTCGCAGTGGAACAGATAGCCTGCGTGTGTGATATCCATATTCTGTCTTGCACCATAAATGTTCTGACCGTTATTGGTCAAAGCCAGAATATCCGGGTATTTTTTTGCCAGCCATGCCGGGATGGCGTAGGTCGGTGTCCCGACAATGACAGAAATATGGTGGCGTGCAGCCGCCTCAAGCATTTTATCGAGATGTGTGAAATCAAAGATATCGTCTTTTGGCTCGATGGTGCTCCAGGTCGATTCTGCGATACGGATCGTGTTCATGCCTGCTTTTTCCATCATTTCCATGTCTTTTTCCACGCGGTCATATGGAAGGTATTCCGAGTAATAAGCTGCCCCGAAAAGTAAATGGTCTGTTTTCATATTGTCCCCCAAAAAATATTTTCATATTGACAATCAGTGTGATTTTATATATCATCATCTGATAACGCAACCGATTGCGCAAACATATTATAACATCAGGAAAAACAAATGTAAATCCGATGTTGATGCGAAAAACAGAATTGTTACCGGAACAAGGCATAAGTGAACAGAAACAAAAAGATTGTTTGGAAAATATGTAAAAATGTCATTGCTTTTTTTCGGGAATAGGATGATAATAATATTGTTGCGCAAAGGATGCGCAGCATATTAGGGCAGGACAAAGTAACATTGTGGCAGGAGCGCGAGCGATGCAGGATGCCACAACACAATTCAGGGGAAGTAACTGCTTTGAGGAAAGAAGGGGTTTTATGGGGAATGAAGAGAAGAAAAATATAACGATCGCAGATGTGGCAGAAGCACTTGGTGTTTCAAAAACCACTGTCTCAAGAGCCATTTCAGGGAAGGGACGGATCGGGCAGGAGACGAGAGACCGAGTATTAAAATATATTGAGGAGCATGATTATAAGCCAAACGTTATCGCCAAAGGGCTGGCGCAGTCAAAAACATATAATCTTTGTGTGGTCATGCCGGGAGATTATGATGTTGTGGATCTCACATTCTTTCAGGAATGCTTATTTGGGATTCAGGAGATCGCCGGAATTATGGAGTATGATATCCTGCTTTCCATCTGTAAAAATAACGATATCTCCTCGTTAGAGCGCATTATCTCAAACCGTAAAGTAGATGGTGTGATCCTGATGAGGACGTTTGTGGAGGATCGGCAGATTGAGTATCTTCAGGAAAAAAAAGTACCGTTTGTGACGATCGGTTCCTCCAATTATACAGGTGTGATCCAGATCGATCACAATCACAAAAGTGCGTGTAAAGAACTTACGTCCATTATTTTAATGAAAGGAATGAAGCGTATTGCACTGATCGGTGGAGATGAGAACCATGTGGTCACACAGAGCCGTCTGCGGGGATTCCGGGAAGCTTATGAAAAAATGGGTGAGGTCATTGATCCGACAATGCTTTTTTTAAATCTTGATAATCATGTGGTGATCGACAAGATCGTGGAAGAGGTACTCGAGCGAAAGGCAGAATGTATTTTGTGTATGGACGATGCGGTGTGCAGCCGGGTATTGAAAAAGCTGCGTGAAAAGCATGTAAAGGTTCCAAAAGACATCCGTGTGGCATCTTTTTATAACAGTTCCGTACTGGAAAATAATGTGCCGTCCATTACATCACTTTCTTTTGATGCGAAAGAGCTTGGCATGGTTGCATGTAAAACGGTATTGGATGTGATCGAGGGTGCGGAAGTGGAGACAAGAACATTGCTTCCATACGAAGTTGTCCTTAAGGAGTCTACAAAATAAAATAGGATGAGAGAAAGCAGGTTTATTTTGCGTGAAAGAAAGCGCAGATTCTGTAGTGTTTTTACAGGTTGCGAAGGGCAGATATCAGCGCCCTCTCACAAGTCGTGATTTTATAGGTTTATGAAAAGAAAAACGGTACAGACGAA
>ERZ773221.1700-NODE-1700-length-19758-cov-3.318124_pt1 | contig 19758 bp, 23 predicted proteins | sample MGYA00580994_ERZ773221 | MGnify/ENA primary metagenome ERZ773221 (study PRJEB29015, sample SAMEA2737758) | human gut metagenome | biome: human gut; feature: human-associated habitat; material: faeces | place: China | collected 2012 ... | reverse complement strand
AAAAAAAACGCCGCGATGAGCAGTTTGCTGCGTTTGACGATTATTGTCGGAAAGTGATGAGCAGAAATCTCGCAGAGTGTTTCAGTATTCATAATGATAATTTCAGTGACCTGGAATGGGAGTGTAACCGGCCATCCTTTGTTGTATCCGGTGATGCCGGGAAAATAACCATCACAGAAAATGGGAAACTAACACCTCCATCGCACCAGCACAGTGAGGAGCTCATTGAATTTGCCATTGATTACCTGAAGAACAATAAAAAGCAGGGGCTGATGAAGCGCGTTGGCCGTTGCATGGGATATCTGCAGATAGCTGCTGAGATTGAAGCGCTGGCCAGTGGTGCGGACAAGGATGCAGTTGTGCGGGAGGCTCTTCTTCGTGATTTTGATAATCCGCCCTTTAAAAAAGTGCCGGCTTACTGGTTTCATCCAGGACTGACTTATCTTAAAGGACGTATATAAGCTGGCTCGTTATCTGTTGCCGATAAATCCTGATAAATATCCATGAACACCAAAATCAAATACGGCCTGTCGGCTGCCGTTCTGGCGCTGATTGCCGCTGGTGCGCCTGCGCCTGACATTCTCGACCAGTTTCTGGATGAAAAGGAAGGTAACCACACCACGGCATACCGTGATGGCGCGGGTATCTGGACCATCTGCCGCGGTGCCATCCTGGTGGATGGCAAACCTGTCGTTCCGGGCATGAAGTTGTCGAAGGAAAAATGCGACCAGGTTAACGCCATTGAGCGTGATAAAGCGCTGGCGTGGGTGGAGAAAAACATCAGAGTGCCACTGACCGAACCCCAGAAAGCGGGGATCGCGTCATTCTGTCCGTACAACATTGGTCCCGGTAAGTGTTTCCCGTCGACGTTTTATAAACGAATTAATGCAGGCGATCGCAGGGGGGCGTGTGAGGCGATTCGCTGGTGGATTAAGGACGGTGGCAGAGACTGCCGTATTCGCTCAAACAACTGTTACGGTCAGGTATCCCGTCGCGACCAGGAGAGTGCGCTGGCGTGCTGGGGAATTGACAGATAAGCAGAATATTTTGCTGAAAAATGCGGTTTGCTCACACGGACGGATAACACGAAATCCTGCGAACTGACAAAAACTAAGTGAATAAAAGTAAAAACCCCGTTTGTTGGCTGCAAGCGGGGTTTTGTGTTTCCTGACTCTGGAAAAGTCAAAGGAGAAAGTGTGTTTGATTTTAGCAAACTGATTCGGGAGATTCGAGTGATGGCTGAAAAATTATCCACCTGGAAGTTCATTCTTATCTGGCTGGTGTTTGTGATTATGGCCTCCGGTTATTTCATCGGTCAGATACGCTGGTGGTGAAATGAACCGCGTACTGTGCGTGGTCATCATTGCCCTGCTGGTGGCCTGTGGTGCGCTTAGTCTGGGGCTGAATCATTACCGTGATAACGCCATAACCTACAAAGAGCAGCGCGATAAAAAAGTCAGTGAGCTGGAGCTGGCAAATGCAACCATTACTGATATGCAGCAGCGCCAGCGTGATGTTGCTGCACTTGATGCCAGATACTCGAGGGAATTAGCCGATGCGAGAGCTGAAAATGAAACTCTTCGCGCTGACGTTGCCGCTGGTCACCGCAGCCTGCGGATCAACGCCACCTGTCCAGGTCCCGTGCGTGAAGCCACCGGCACCGCCCGCGTGGATAATGCAACCGGCCCCCAACTGGCAGACACCGTTACACGGGATTATTTCACCCTCAGAGAGCGGCTGATGACGATGCAGAAGCAACTGGAAGGGGCACAGGACTATATCCGCACTCAGTGCCTGAAATAAGTTTTGCTGATGCGCGGTATTGTCGCCGTATCCCCGCATTAACAGAGACCGCAGCCCGACAGGGAGACTCCTCTGCGCGAGTGTGCGGGGATAATCAAAAACGATACACACCGGGGTTTACCGCGTTAACGGAGCGCGGCGTTGTCCCCTCATAGTCGCCAGTCCGGTGCGATGGTGGAAGAAACAGGACGATGTGTTACCTCGCAAGCCCTGTTATGTCATGTGTCTGATTTGTGATTTAAGTCGGATAATTGTCGTTGCCATTAAGCAGAGGATTGATGACCGACAGGGCGGCATTGTTAGAATAAGACTTATTCTTATCTGTGCGGGGAATGAAAATGAAAAGAAATCTTCCGTTAATTATTTTGTTGTCTTCTCTGGTTATGGGCTGTACGCAACATAAAACAGATATGCCCCGACAGTTGGTTAAGGCATTACCACAATATCCGGCCTATGCAGCGGCAAATTATATAAAGGGACGGGTTGATGTGAGGTTTGATATTGGTGCTGATGGTACTGTCACCCGAATTGAGTTTATTCGTTCAGAGCCGCACCATCTGTTTGATGAGCAGGTTGTAAAGGCGATGGCAAAATGGCGATTTGAGAAGGACAGGCCGTGTAAAGGCGTGAAGAAAACGTTTATCTTTAGTCCTTCTGCACCCTGATTATTTCATCAGAAATTAATTATCACTCTGTTGTTATTCTGTACATCCCGGCAGGGTAAGTCTTGTTCTGTCGGATATGAAGATGAAATATTGTTGGAGGACAGTGGGTACCTGCTCCTGTAACCGAACGTTCATTTCTCGTTATTTGTCATGCTGGCCGGGCGCAGATGCGTTGCATCTGTTGCCAGCCTTCTCCTGCAGGCTTCAATAACCCACGCTGAAAAGTTACCGGACCCTTTATGCTCAAGGGCGATGTTGATCTGTTCAATCATGTGATTGGGGAAACGGATATTGCGGGTTGTGGTTCTGCGGGTACGGTTTTTCGATGACATATTTATTTCCTTTACTGATTGCCATATGACGGGGATTTTACATGGCTGAGCTTCGTACACTCCAGAGCAGAATCAAAACACTGAATACCCGACGGGTGAATATTCTGAAGGGTGAACAGCGTCGTGTCAGTGGCAGTGCACGTGTTTCCCTCAAGCGTCATATCTGGCTCAGGGACGCCGGGCAGTGCCGTCTCTGTGGTTGACCTCTGTGACAGTGAACTCGATCACCGAATTGCACTTCAGTTCGGTGGTGGTAATGAGGAGACGAATCTCTGGACGCTCTGTACCGAATGCCATCGACAAAAGTCTGCTCGTGAAGCGGCGAGTGATATGCCGGACCCGACGCTGCCGGAGGTGTCCGGAGGTAGTGGCAGAGAGGACGACATCATCGGACTGTAACCCGACCCCGGGGGGTATCATCCGGCGTAAAAAACGATCGCTTTGGACACCGCGCCCCCTCTCACGCAGAGAAAAAATTCCTGTTTCAGGGCAGTTAACATGTTAACTGGCTGCCCGGGCATTTTTGCGGTTTTTATCTTTATTATTCAGTTTGTTGTGCGAAAAAAATGTTAACTGGCTTTTTCAGCAAATGTTAACCAGGCAGCAGTTAACATTTGCGGCATGAGACGCCGGGAAAAATGGGCTGAACCATACCCGGCTGAGTGCGTTCTGGACCCGGGAGGAGGCTGTGCTGACAACGCAAAAACGAAAATTTGCGCTGGCGCTCATGTCCGGGAAAAACAAAACAGCGTCAGCCATTGCCGCCGGTTATTCGGCGAAGACAGCCAGGGTTAAAGGCTCGCAGCTGGCAAAAGATCCGGAGGTGCTCGCGTTTATAGCCCGTAAACAGTGCGAGACGGTGGAGGTGGATGAGGTTCCTGTTTACCGGCAGAAAAAATCAGAGCAGGAGGATAAACCCCGTCGCCGTGAGGCGGCTGCAATACCACAGCCGGACGAAACAAATCCGGAGATGCCACCGTCCGCGGTGATGTCTCCTGGTATTGAATATATGGAGGATGGTCTTCCCGATCCGGTGAAAGCCATGGGGCGGATCCTGGTGGAAAACCTCTGCATTGATCCGAAACTGGCACTGGATGCGGCCTGGCGTCTGGCGCAGTTCACGCACCATAAAAAAGGGGATACCGGGAAAAAATCGGCAAAAGGTGACGCCGCGAAAAAAGCGGCTAACCGTTTTGCGGTGCCACCGCCACCCCGACTGGTGGTGAATAACGATAATGAGGGCAACGGATGATACCTGTGTGGAGCACGGCCTGCCCGGACTGGGCAGAGCGCCTGAAAAAGGGGCTGTCGATTATTCCGGCTCCGATTTATCCGGAGCAGGCCGCACATGCCCTGGCGATTTTTAAACAACTGCGGATTGTGGATGCACCGGGCAGCCCGACGTTCGGGGAGTCCTGCGCACATTGGGTGTTTGACCTGGTGGCGGCCCTGTTTGGCTCCTACGATGCGCAGACCGGTGTACGCCATATCAAGGAAGTTTTTATCCTTATCCCCAAGAAAAACAGCAAGTCCACGCTGGCTGCCGGGATCATGATGACGGCGCTGTTACTGAACTGGCGGCAGGCGGCGGGCTACACCATTCTGGCCCCGACCGTGGAGGTGGCGGCTAACGCCTTCAACCCTGCCAGGGATATGGTACGACGGGACGATGATCTGGATGACCTCTGTCAGGTGCAGACACATATCCGGACCATCACCCACAGGGTGACGGACACCACCCTTAAGGTGGTGGCTGCCGATCCGAATACGGTATCCGGTATCAAGTCCGTGGGGACGCTGATTGATGAACTGTGGTTATTTGGCAAGCAGTACAAAGCGGAGGACATGTTACGTGAAGCCATAGGCGGCCTTGCCTCCCGCCCGGAAGGGTTTGTGGTGTATACGACCACCCAGTCGAATGAGCCGCCAGCCGGGGTGTTCAGACAGAAACTGCAGTACGCCCGGGATGTCCGTGACGGCAAAATTCATGATCCGCACTTTCTGCCGGTGATATTTGAACACCCTCCTGAAATGGTGGAAAGCGGGGCTCACCTGCTGATGGAAAACCTCGCCATGGTCAATCCGAATCTCGGCTATTCAGTGGATGAGGCCTTTCTGTACCGGGAGTACCGTAAAGCCCGGGAAGCCGGTGAAGAGACATTCCGGGGGTTCATGTCAAAACACGCCAATGTGGAAATTGGTCTTGCCCTGCGCTCTGACCGCTGGGCGGGGGCTGATTTCTGGGAAGAGCAGGGCCGTTGTATCAGCCTGGACGATATCCTGCGTCGTGCTGATGTGGTGACGGTGGGGATTGACGGCGGAGGGCTGGATGATCTGCTGGGGATGTATGTGATTGGGCGTGACCGGGAGACCCGCGAATGGCTGGGCTGGGGCCATGCCTGGGCGCATGAAACCGCGGTGGTCCGACGGAAGAGCGAGGCGTCCCGGTTTCAGGATCTTGTTGCCTGTGGAGATATGACCATTGTCCGGCGTGTCGGGGATGACACGGCGGAAGTGGCGGAATATGTGCGTCGCATTCATGAGGCTGAGTTACTGGACCATATCGGTATTGACCCGTCAGGGGTGGGGCAGATTCTGGATTCACTGGCGGAAGCCGGGATCCCCGACGGAATTGTGGTGGGGATAAGCCAGGGCTGGAAACTGGGCGGGGCCATTAAAACCACCGAGCGCAAACTGGCTGAAGGGGTGCTGGTGCATGGTGACCAGCCCCTGATGGCCTGGTGTGTCGGCAATGCCCGGGTGGAGCCTAAAGGTAACGCCATTCTTATCACCAAACAGGCCAGCGGACGGGGAAAAATTGACCCGCTGATGGCGCTGTTCAATGCGGTCTCCCTGATGTCCCTTAACCCGGAACCGAAAAAGAAAGAATATGCGGTTTTTTTCATATAACCCTGTTCACACTGTAACCATCACGAACCGCTGCGGCGGTTTTTTTATTTTCAGGAGGCTGATGTGACTCTTAAACGGGCCTGTTCCCTGCTGACGGTGAAATCCTTCAGTGAGGATGAACGGGTGATCACCGGGATTGCGTCAACGCCTTCTCCGGATCGGGATGGTGACATCCTGGAGCCGGAGGGCGCGGAGTTTGGCAGTGCGATCCCGTTTCTCTGGCAGCATGACCATTCCCGCCCGGTGGGGCAGTGTACGGTACGCCGGGTCAGCGAAGGGCTGGAAATCACGGCAACACTGGTGAAGCCCGTACCGGATATGCCGTCGCAACTGGCTGCCCGGCTGGATGAGGTCTGGGCGGCCATTAAGACCGGGCTGGTCAGGGGGCTGTCCGTGGGCTTCCGTCCCCATGAATACACCTTTCTGGACGGAGGCGGACTGCATTTTCTGCGCTGGGAACTGATGGAGGTGTCTGCCGTCACCGTGCCCGCGAATGCGGAATGCACCATCCGGACCATTAAATCTTACGACCGCCCGTTTTCTGCCGCGTCCGGCAACCGGAAACCGGTGGTGAAAATCGCATCTTCTGCCGGCGCTGCGGCACAGTCAACAACCGTTTTTCATAAGGAAAAGACCATAATGAATATTGGCGAACAGATTAAAAGTTTTGAAAACAAGCGTGCAGCGCTGGCAGCCTCCCTTGAGGAGATCATGACCAAAGCCGCAGAGGAAGGGCGCACGCTGGATGTGGAGGAGGAAGAGCACTACGACAACACCGCAGCGGAAATCCGTCAGGTGGATGCGCACCTGAAGCGCCTGCGTGAACTGGAAACCAGTAAGGCCGCCACGGCACAGCCGGTGAAACAGGCCGGTAACGGGAATGTGGCCGCGGTGGCTTCTGCGCCGGTGATCCGTGTGGAGCAGAAACTGGATAAGGGGATTGGCTTCGCCCGCTTTGCCAAATCGCTGGCTGCGGCTAAAGGCGTCCGATCTGAAGCCCTGGAAGTGGCCCGTCGTCAGTATCCGGATGACAGTCGTCTGCATCATGTCCTGAAATCGGCAGTGGGCGCGGGGACCACCACGGATCCGCAGTGGGCAGGCAGCCTGTCTGAATATCAGGAATACGCACAGGACTTTATTGATTACCTGCGTCCGCAGACCATTATCGGGCGATTTGGTCAGGGCGGGATCCCTGCACTTCGTCAGGTGCCGTTCAATATCCGTGTGCACGCCCAGGTGTCCGGCGGTGCTGCCGGCTGGGTGGGTGAGGGTAAGGCCAGACCCCTGACGAAGTTTGATTTTGAATCCATCACCTTCAGTCATGCGAAAGTGTCGGCCATTGCGGTACTGACGGAAGAATTGATCCGTTTTTCCAGTCCGGCTGCTGATGCACTGGTCCGTAATGCGCTGGCGGAAGCGGTGGTGGCGCGTCTGGATACAGACTTTGTGGACCCGAAAAAAGCCGCAGTGGCAGATGTCTCCCCGGCGTCCATCACCCATGATGTGAAGGGCACGGCATCAACCGGTAACCCGGATGCGGATGCAGAGGCGGCGTTTGGCCAGTTTGTGGCAGCAAACCTGCAGTCCACCGGTGCGGTCTGGCTGATGTCCAGCACCAATGCCCTGGCACTGTCCATGCGTAAAAATGCGCTGGGTCAGAAGGAATACCCGGACATGACCCTGCTGGGTGGCTCCTTCCAGGGGCTGCCGGTGATTGTCTCCCAGTACGTGGGTGACCAGCTGGTGCTGGTGAATGCCCCGGATATTTATCTGGCGGATGACGGCGGCGTGGCAGTGGATATGTCCCGCGAGGCATCACTGGAAATGCAGTCTGAGCCGGGCGGCGACAGTACCACGCCGTCCCCGGTGGAGCTGGTTTCCATGTTCCAGACAGGCAGCGTGGCCATCCGTGCGGAGCGCTGGATCAACTGGCGTCGTCGCCGTACCGCGGCGGTGGCGGTGATCACCGGAGTGAACTACGGCAGTGCGTCCGGCGGCTGAGTCTGATGAGGAGGACGGGAGGCGTGCGCCTCCCGTAACAGGTTATGGCAAAGATCCGATATCTGCAGGGCACGCATGATGCCCGGGCCGGGGATATCCGTGATGTGGCACAGCCGTGTGCGGAGGTGCTGGTTCGCCTGGGGAAGGCGGAGTACATCACAGTGCGACGTCCGGCAGGTCAGAAAAAGAAACGTGATGCGGAGCATGGCGAATGTGGAACCTTTTGCGGCGAACCCGAAAAAACCAGAAATCAGGACGTGATGTAAAAGAGGTGGGCTGGACCAGCCTGTTTCAGGCGGTGGCTGAGCCCTTTGCTGGCGCCTGGCAGCAGGGTGTGAAAGCCGATCCGGAAAGTGTCCTCTCCTTTCATGCGGTGTTTTCTTGCATTTCGCTGATATCCCAGGATATCGCCAAAATGCGGCTGCGCCTGATGCAGACGGATACACAGGGGATCCGCTGTGAAAAACGGCAGGGGGATATTGCCCGTCTCTGTCGTCGTCCCAATGCACAGCAGAATCGTATCCAGTTTTTTGAACTGTGGCTGAACGCCAAACTGCGTCACGGCAATACGGTGGTGCTGAAAATCCGTAACTCCCGGGGGCAGATCAAAGAACTGCGTATTCTGGACTGGAGCCGGGTTGAACCTCTGGTGGCGGATGACGGCGAGGTGTTCTATCGCATCACGCCGGACCGGAACTGCGGGATCACGGAGGCGGTGACGGTGCCTGCCCGGGAAGTGATCCACGACCGGTTTAACTGTTTTTTTCATCCGCTTGTGGGGCTGCCGCCGGTGTATGCCGCCGGGCTGGCGGCCACGCAGGGGCATCATATTCAGGAAAATTCGACGTCTTTTTTCAGAAATGGCGGCAGGCCGTCCGGGGTGATTGAGATCCCCGGCAGTATTACGGAAGAAAATGCGAAAAAACTGAAGAGCAACTGGGACAGCGGGTATACAGGCGAAAATGCGGGGAAAACGGCCATTCTGAGCAACGGGGCAAAATACAACCCCACGACGTTTTCACCGGTGGATGCGCAGACGGTGGAACAACTGAAGATGACCGCTGAAATTGTCTGTTCGGTGTTCCGTGTCCCGGCCTACAAGATTGGCGTTGGCCAGCCACCTTCCAGTGACAACGTGGAGGCGCTGGAGCAGCAGTATTATTCCCAGTGCCTGCAGACGCTGATTGAGTCCATTGAACTGTTACTGGATGAGGCGCTGGAAACGGGGGAAAACGAGAGTACGGAGTTTGACGTCACCACGCTGCTGAGAATGGACAGCGAACGGCGCATGAAAACGCTGGGTGAGTCGGTGAAAAATACGCTTCTCACGCCCAATGAGGCCCGTAAACGTGAGAACCTGCCGCCCCTTGCGGGAGGTGATGCACTGTATCTTCAGCAGCAGAACTACAGTCTGGAGGCGCTGTCCCGTCGTGATGCCCGTGAAGATCCGTTCGCGTCGACCGGGAAAACGGCCTTAGCGCAACCGCCTGACGGCGCATCTGACGGTAATAAGGCAATCACTGAAACAGAGCATGGTGCGGTGAAGGCGATGTTCAGGGGGATTCTGAAAAAATGAATGAACGTGAACTGTCCATTATCCGTGCGCTGGGTGAAGAATTCGCCACGGTGCTGGCGGATTTACAGCGCACATTTGAGGGGAAGATGGCCTCGCAGGCACAAGCGTTTGAAGAGAAACTGACTTCCCTGTCGGCGGTATTACAGAAGCATGTGACGGTGGATGAGGTGCGTCCGGTTCTGCAGGCGATGGTGGATGACGCTGTGGGGGCCATTCCGGTACCGCGTGATGGTCGTGATTATGATCCGGATGTACTGCAGCAGGCGGTGAATGATGCGGTCGCAAATATTCCGCAGCCGGCGGACGGTAAAAGTCTCACCCCGGATGATGTGCGTCCGATGCTTGAACAGATGGTGAAGGAGGCGGTAAGCCATATTCATGTTCCGCGTGATGGTCGTGACTACGATCCGGATGTTCTGCAGAAGGCGGTTCTGGATGCGGTGAGTGCCCTGCCGGCTCCGCAGGACGGGCGTGATGCCACGGCTCTGGAAATACTCCCCGCCATTGACGATCAAAAATCCTTTCCCCGGGGCACGTATGCCACACACCAGGGCGGACTCTGGCGGGCGTATGAAAAAACGCACGGGATGCGGGGATGGGAATGCCTGGTTGACGGGGTGGCGGATATTGACGTCAGCATGACGGGTGAGCGGTTGTTCTCTGTGGTGGTCCGGCAGAGCAGTGGCCAGCGTACGGAAAAAACATTTTCCCTGCCGGTGATGCTCTACCGCGGTGTGTTCAGAGCCGGTGAAACCTACCACCCCGGCGATACGGTGACGTGGGGGGGCTCGCTGTGGCACTGCAACAGTATGACCGAAGATAAACCCGGAGAAGCTCATTCATCAGCCTGGACCCTGGCTGCAAAACGTGGGCGGGATGCAGGAGGCGGAAAATGACGGCATTACTGACACTGGAAGAGATCAAGGCACATCTGCGTGTCGACCATGACGCGGATGATGACATGCTGATGGACAAGGTTCGTCAGGCTACCGCCGTGCTGCTGGCCTACATTCAGGGCAGCCGGGATAAAGTGATCCGTGAGGACGGTGAACTGATCCCGGGCGAGGCATTAACCCGGATGAAGGGGGCTGCCATGCGACTGACCGGGATGCTGTACCGGAATCCGGATCTTGCGGAGCGGGAAGAACTGCTTCAGGGGGAGCTGCCGTTTTCTGTTTCCGTGCTGATTTACGATTTGCGTTGTCCGACGGTGTTATGAGGAGGGGGAATGGCAATATCTGCAGGTCGTCTGACACAGATGATAAGTGTTCTGAACCCGGTGTTAACCCGTAACGCTGCCGGAGAAATGACGGAAGAATGGGTGTCATGCGGGAAAATTCATGCGGATATCCGAGGCAGGAGCAGCCGGGAGCGGATGCAGTCCGGTGCGGAAATGGCGCAGGCGGAAATCCGCATCTGGGTGCGCGGTCAGTCCGGTCGGGAAATCACGGCAGCGTCACGACTTCATGTGCTGAGTGGTCCATGGCGTGACCGGATCCTGAACGTTGTCGGGCTGCCCGTGCCGGATGCGACCGGCGGGCGTCTGGAAATTCTCTGTCGGCTGGGAGGGGAAAAATGATCGAAACCCTGCTGGATTTTTCGGGGCTGGAGGACATCAGCCGCGATTTGCAGCTTCTGAGTGGTGCGGAAAATAACCGGGTGCTGCGTGAGGCAACCCGTGCGGGTGCGAATGTGCTGAAAGAAGAAGTGGTGTCACGGGCACCGGTACGCAGGGGAAAACTGCGCCGCAATGTGGTGATCCTTTCCCGGCGCTCCCGCGATGGCGGGATGGAATCCGGTGTCCATATCCGTGGTGTTAATCCAGACACCGGTAACAGCGATAACACCATGAAGGCGGATAACCCGCGCAATGCTTTCTACTGGCGGTTTGTGGAAATGGGGACCGTGAATATGCCACCGCACCCGTTTGTGCGCCCGGCGTTTGATGTGCGCAGTGAACAGGCAGCTCAGGTGGCGATTGCGCGGATGAACCGGGCCATTGATGAGGTACTGAGACGATGACGGAGGCGGATTTGTATCCTCATCTGGCACATCTTGCCGGCGGGCAGGTGTACCCGTATGTGGTCCCCCTGCTGGATGGCAGGCCGTCGGTGGCGCTTCCGTGGGTGGTTTTCAGTCTGATTTCATCGGTGTCGGCGGACGTGATGGGCGGGCAGGCGGAGTCCTCAGTGTCGGTGCAGATAGACGTTTATGCCGGGACTGTGACGCAGGCGCGTCAGATACGTCAGGACGCCCGTGAAGCCATAATGCTGCTGGCCCCGGGATCCGTCAGTGAAATGCAGGACTATATTCCGGAAAACCGCTGTTACCGTGCAACCCTGGAGTTTCAGGTCACGGTGTGACTTTTTCTTTTTTTCTACAAAACCCATACCCCGCCGCGTGCGGGTTTTTTATTATCAGGAGGCAGAATGTCTGCTTTGTATGAACGCTCACAGCTGACGCAGGTGATGATTTCATCTGCCCCGGCGGCTGCTGAAACTATGGATAAGGCGGAATATCTGCGCCTGGACTGCACCATCAAGGAGGTCCAGTTCACCGCCGGTCAGAAACAGGATATTGATGTGACCACGCTCTGCTCCACAGAGCAGGAGAACATCAACGGTCTGGGGGCGTCGTCTGAGATTTCCATGTCGGGTAATTTTTATCTGAATCAGGCCCAGAACGCCCTGCGTGATGCCTATGACAATGACGCGTTGTATGCGTTTAAGGTGCTGTTTCCGTCCGGTAAGGGCTTTAAGTTCCTGGCGGAAGTGCGTCAGCACACCTGGTCATCCGGTACCAACGGCGTGGTGGCAGCAACGTTTTCACTGCGTATGAAAGGCAAACCGGTGTCCTTTGTGGTACCGCTGGCGTTTGTGAAAAATCTGGATAAAACACTTACCGTGAATACAGGTGCGCTGCTGACAATGTCAGTCAGTGCCAACGGGGGAACGCCGCCGTATAAATACGCCTGGAAGAAGGATGGTCAGCCGGTTGACGGGCAGACGACAGACACCTTCAGTAAGCCAGGTGCGCAGTCCGCTGATGCGGGGAAATATACCTGCGTGGTGACCGATTCGGCAGAGAAAGCACAGAGTGTGACGTCTGTTGAATGCACCGTGACAGTGAGCGCAGCCGCCGGATAAGGGGATGGGTCATCATGAAAAAGGATCTGAAAACGCTGGCGCTGGCCAGACTGTCAGGGTTTCGTCATAAAACGGTGAAGGTGCCGGAATGGGGTAATGTCAGCGTGGTGCTGCGGGAGCCTTCGGCAGAGGCCTGGTATCTGTGGCAGGAAGTGCTCAATGGTGATGGAGAGGATGACGATACCCTGTCGGTGGTGGCGAAAACCCGCCGTAACCTGGAAGCGGATGTGACGCTGTTCTGCGATGTCCTGTGTGATACGGATCTGCAGCGGGTGTTCGCTCCGGACGACCGTGAGCAGGTGCTGGCCGTCTATGGTCCGGTACATGCCCGGTTGCTGCGTCAGGCACTGGAACTGATCGCTGATGCAGAGTCGGCCAGAAAAAAGTAGCCCGCCCGGAAATTCGCTTTCTGATGCGACTTGCGCTCCGTCTGGGGCGCACCTTATCCGAACTGCGGCACAGCCTGAGTGTGAGCGAGGCGATGATGTGGATGGAGTTCGACAGGGTATCCCCGCTGGGTGATGAGCGCGGGGATATCCGTAATGCACAGATCGTGAAAGCGGTTTTTGGGGCACAGGGGATGAATGTTGCACTGAAGGACGCCATGCTCTGCTGGGGCGAGGATGAGGATAAGCCGGAGGTGGATCCGTTTGCGGCGCTGGAAGACGCGCTGAGCTTTGCAGCACAGTCATGAATGATGAGAACCGCTGAGGCGGTTTTTTTACGCCCGGAGAAAGGTGAATGGCGACGTTACGTGAACTGATTATCAAAATTTCGGCAAATTCGCAGTCATTCCAGTCGGAGATCCAGCGGGCTTCCCGCATGGGCAGTGAATATTACCGGACCCTGCAGAATGGCGGGCGTCAGGCTGCCGCAGTCGCCCGGGAGCAGCGACGCGCCCTGGCTGAGCTGAACAGCCAGTTGACGGAAATCCGCGCTTCAGCTGCCGGAACGGCGGGGGCATTTGCAGGTGCCTTTGCCACCGGACACCTGATTTCTCTGGCCGATGAATGGAGTTCCGTGAATGCCCGACTGAAACAGGCGTCGCAGTCATCCGATGAATTTTCGTCATCACAGAAAGTGCTGATGGATATCAGCCAGCGGACGGGCACGGCATTTTCAGATAATGCGGCCCTGTTTGCCCGCTCGGCAGCCTCAATGCGTGAATATGGTTACAGTGCTGATGATGTGCTGAAGGTGACGGAGGCCATTTCCACGGGGCTGAAAATCTCCGGTGCCAGTACGGCAGAGGCGGGCTCGGTGATCACCCAGTTCAGCCAGGCGCTGGCACAGGGTGTGTTACGCGGTGAGGAATTTAATTCGGTCAATGAAAGCGGAGACCGGATCGTACGTGCACTGGCTGCGGGTATGGGCGTGGCCCGTAAAGACCTTAAGGCGATGGCGGACGACGGCAAACTGACGGCGGATAAAGTCGTTCCTGCGTTAATCAGCCAGCTGGGGGTATTGCGTGATGAATATGCCGCCATGCCGGAAACGGTCTCTGACGGGATCACAAAGGTGGAAAACGCCTTTATGGCCTGGGTGGGTGGCGCGAATGAAGCCAGCGGAGCGACGAAAACGCTCTCCGGCGTGCTGAACGGTGTTGCCGGTAATATTGATAATGTGGCAACAGCCGCGGGGGCGCTGGTTGCCGTCGGGGTTGCCCGGTACTTTGGCAATATGGCCTCCGGAGCGGTGTCTGCCACGGCAGGACTTGTGACGGCAGCACGTAATGAAGTGGCACTGGCGGAAGCACAGCTCAGGGGGACGCAGATTGCCACGGCGCGGGCAAGGGCAGCCGTGTACCGTGCACAGCAGGCTGTGGCGGCAGCCCGCGGGACGGAGATGCAGATTGCTGCAGAAGCCCGTCTGGCGGCCACACAGGAACGCCTGAACAGAAATATTGCTGCCAGAACCGCAGCCCAGAATGCGCTGAACAGTACAACGGCGGTGGGCTCACGTCTGATGACTGGTGCGTTGGGACTGGTTGGTGGCGTACCCGGACTGGTGATGCTGGGGGCAGCAGCATGGTATACGCTGTACCAGAATCAGGAGCAGGCCAGGGAGTCAGCGCGCCAGTATGCACTGACGATAGATGAAATCGCGCATAAAACGCCGTCAATGTCTTTGCCTGAAGCCTCAGATAATGAAGGACGAACACGGGCGGCGCTGGCAGAGCAGAACCGGCTGATTGATGAACAGGCCAGCCGGGTGAAATCCCTGCAGGAAAAAATCGCTGGATATCAGTATGTTCTGGCTAACCCTGGCTGGACAACCGGTGACGGATTCATGATAAACCATCTGACATCGGTGAAGACCGTGACGGAAGGGCTTTCTCAGGCAACAGAGCAGCTTGCCGTTGAGCAGTCCCGTCTGGCACAGATGCAGGAAAAAGCGCAGTCCATTCAGGATGTGCTTGCCGGGCTGGAAGACCGTCGTGTGGCGTTAATTCGTCAGCAGGCGGCAGAGCAGAATAAGGTGTACCAGTCCATGCTGGTTATGAACGGTCAGCATACGGAATTCAACCGTCTGCTGGGGCTGGGTAATGAACTGCTTCAGCAGCGGCAGGGACTGGTGAATGTGCCGTTACGGCTGCCACAGGCCACTCTGGATGATAAACAGCAGAGTGCCCTGACAAAAACAGAGCGTGAGCTGGCCCTGTCCAGACTGAAAGGGGAAGAAAAAGAGCGTGTCCGGCTGGGGTATGCGGCGGATGACCTCGGTTTTGTGGGTGAACCGTATCAGGAGGCGAGACAACGTTATATCAGTAATGCCCTGGAAGCCTGGCGCAATAACGAGGCGAATAAACCCAAATCCCGGGGTGGAAAATCAGAGACGGAAAAAGCGGAAGACAGTTTTTCCCGGCTGCTGAAGCAGCAGAAAGAGCAATTGGCACTTGCGGGGCAGAATACAGAGCTGGCGAAGCTGAAATACCAGACTGCGCAGGGCGAACTGAAAACCCTGACGGAGATGCAGAAGCAGGAACTGCTGCGCAATGCGGCCCTGATTGACCAGCAAAAAATCCGGGAGCAGTTGCGGTCCCGGGAAGAGACCCTGAAGAATGATAATGTGGCTGCGCGTGCATCAAATGAAGCGGAACTGCTGGGGTACGGGCAGGGAGAGCGGCTCCGTGAACGCATGCGGGAGTTGCAGCAGATCCGCGACAGTTTCCGCCAGAAGGATGCGGACCTTCAGTCTCAGTATCAGACCGGGGATATCAGTGAGGATTTTTACAGACAGGCTCTGGCACAGAACGCGCAGTATCTGAGTGAACGTCTGAAAGAGCAGGAAGCCTTTTATGCCGAATCGGATGTGCAGCGTGCGGACTGGCAGAAAGGGCTGCAGGAGGGATTCAGTAACTGGGTGGATAATGCGTCCGATTACGCCTCACAGGCAGCACAGCTGGCGACGGAGGGTATCTCAGGGATGGTGAATAACATCACGGAGATGCTGAACGGAAATAAAGTGGAATGGCGCAGCTGGGCCTCATCAGTGCTGCAGGAAATATCAAAAGTTCTTATGAATGCCGCGATTGTCAACGGGATCAAGACGGCGGCAAACAGTATGTCCGGAGTGGGAGGATTTATCGGCAGTATTGGTAGCTGGCTGGGCGGTGCGGTGGCCAATGCAAAAGGCGGGGTGTATACCTCGGCAAACCTGAGTGCGTACAGCAACAGTATTGTGGATACGCCCACGTACTTTGCCTTTGCAAAAGGGGCGGGACTGATGGGGGAGGCCGGTCCTGAAGCCATTATGCCCCTGACCCGGGCGGCGGATGGCTCGCTGGGTGTGCGAGCGGTGGGCAGTATGAACGGCAGTGCAGGTCTGGTGTATTCCCCGGTCTACCATATCGCCATTCAGAATGACGGGACTAATGGCCAGATAGGGCCGGAAGCTGCGGGCAGCCTTGTGCAACTGATTGACCAGCGGGTGCAGGCGGTGATGCTGTCCATGCGACGTGACGGAGGAATGCTGAGTGGCTGAGATAAAAACGCTGCATCTGGTCCCGCGTGAAGGGATGCAGGTGAGTGAGAAGCCGTCGGTGGTGAGGGTGCGGTTTGGTGACGGTTATGAACAGCGCCGCCCGACGGGACTTAATGCCCGACTGAAGACGTTTCAGGCGGTGTTCCGGGTGACGGATGAGGCGACCCGGCGATGGCTGGAAGAGTTTTTATCGTGGCATGGTGGTTACCGTGCCTTTTTGTGGCGACCGCCGAAACATAACCGGACGGTGAGGGTGGTATGCCGGGAGTGGAGCGTCACAGATAACGCCAGGTACAGTGATTTCAGTTGTACGATTGAGCAGGTGGTGAACTGATGCAGGATATTCACGAAGAAAGTCTGAACGAGTCGGTTAAATCAGAGCAGTCACCGCGGGTGGTACTCTGGGAAATCGACCTGATGGTACAGGGCGGTGAGCGGTATTTTTTCTGTAATGAGCTGAATGAAAAAGGGGAGCCGGTCACCTGGCAGGGGCGTAAGTATGAGGCATACCCGATTGACGGCAGCGGCTTTGAGATGAACGGCCGGGGCAGCAGTGCCCGCCCGTCGCTGACGGTGTCCAATCTGTTTGGCCTTGTCACCGGGATGGCGGAGGACCTGCAGAGTCTGGTGGGGGCCACGGTGGTCCGCCGCCGGGTGTATGCCCGTTTTCTGGATGCGGTGAATTTCGTTGCGGGCAATCCGTCGGCGGACCCGGAGCAGGAGCTGAGTGACCGCTGGGTGGTGGAGCAGATGTCGCAGCTGACAGCCATGACGGCCTCGTTTGTGCTGGCCACACCGACCGAGACGGACGGGGCGCTGTTTCCCGGTCGCATCATGCTGGCGAACACCTGTATGTGGGATTACCGGGGAGATGAATGCGGGTATAACGGTCCTGCGGTGGCGGATGAGTTCGACAACCCCACCACGGATATCCGTAAGGACAGATGCAGCAAGTGCATGCGCGGGTGTGAACTGCGCAGGAATGTCGGCAATTTTGGCGGTTTCCTTTCCATTAATAAACTTTCGCAGTAAATCCCGGTTTATGACACAGACTGAATCAGCGATTCTGGCACATGCCCGGCGGTGTGCGCCTGCGGAGTCGTGCGGCTTCGTGATAAGCACGCCGGAGGGGGAGCGGTATATCCCTTGTGTGAATATTTCCGCAGAGCCGGAGGCGTATTTTCGTATCGCACCGGAAGACTGGCTGCGGGCAGAGATGCAGGGGGAGATTGTGGCACTGGTCCACAGTCATCCCGGTGGGCTGCCCTGGCTGAGTGAGGCTGACCGGCGGCTGCAGATAAAAAGCGCACTGCCCTGGTGGCTGGTCTGCCGGGGTGACATTCACAAATTCCGCTGTGTGCCACATCTGACAGGACGGCGCTTTGAGCACGGGGTGACGGACTGTTACACGCTGTTCCGGGATGCTTATCATCTGGCGGGGACTGAAATGCCGGATTTTCATCGCGAGGATGACTGGTGGCGCAACGGTCAGAACCTTTACCTGGACAATATGGCGGTCACCGGCTTTTACCGGGTGCCCCTGTCCTCTGCACAGGCGGGCGATATTCTGCTGTGCTGCTTTGGTGCTTCGGTACCGAACCATGCCGCCATTTACTGCGGCAACGGTGAGCTGCTTCACCATCTGCCTGAACAACTGAGTAAACGGGAGAGGTATTCCGAAAAATGGCAACGACGAACGCATTCTGTCTGGCGTCACCGCCACTGGCACGCATCTGCCTTCACGGGGATTTGCAACGATTTGGCCGCCGCCTCAGCCTGTATGTGAACACGGCAGCGGAAGCCATTCGCGCCCTGTCGATGCAGATGCCGGGCTTTCGCCGTCAGATGAACGAAGGCTGGTACCAGATACGTATTGCCGGTGATGACACGGCACCGGAGGCGGTGTATGCCCGTCTTCACGAACAGCTGGGTGAGGGAACGGTCATCCACATTGTGCCGCGACTGGCCGGGGCCGGAAAGGGTGGACTGCAGATTGTACTGGGGGCGGCAGCCATCGTGGGCTCTTTCTTCACTGCCGGAGGCTCGATGGCGTTATGGGGTACAGCCCTGGCAGCCGGCGGTTTTTCTGCCACCACGATGCTGTTTTCACTGGGGGCCAGCATGATACTGGGCGGTGTGGCCCAGATGCTGGCCCCGAAGGCAAAAACACCGGAGTACAAAAGCACGGATAACGGTAAACAGAACACGTACTTTTCCTCGCTGGATAACATGATTGCCCAGGGGAACCCGATGCCGGTGCCTTACGGGGAAATGCTGGTTGGCTCCCGCCGTATATCCCAGGACATCAGCACCCGTGATGAAGGCGGGGGCGGAACGGTCGTGGTTATCGGGCGACAGGGATAAAACATAAAAAAATCCCGCAGTGATCGCGGAGCTGCGGGGACAGACAAATGAAGATCAATGTTAAGGAGTTGTTTTTGTTACTCGGGCAAAAAAACACTAACGCAGCGAAATTATAAGCGCCACAGTCAGTGTGTGAAAATGTGAAGATATTCAGAATTTTTATGCCATTACCGGTTTTAACCAACAGGATTATCGGTGGGCATGAAAGAAAACCCCGGTATCTGCTGATACCGGGGTTTCTCTTTAGCATGGCAGAAATGTGTTTCATGCTTTTCGGGCGAAGGATATCCGACTTCTGTACGGAATGGCAAGTGGCGGTTAATTTATTCAGGGGAAGGCTGTATGGGAAAAGGTGGCGGTAAGGCACACACGCCTCGTGAGGCGAAGGATAATCTCAAATCCACGCAGATGATGAGTGTGATTGATGCGATTGGTGAGGGACCGATAGAAGGTCCGGTGAAGGGACTGCAGAGTATTCTGGTGAACAAAACCCCACTGACGGACACGGACGGCAATCCCGTGATACACGGTGTGACGGCGGTCTGGCGCGCCGGGGAGCAGGAGCAGACACCACCGGAAGGCTTTGAGTCCTCCGGAGCTGAAACCGGACTGGGCGTGGAAGTGACGAAGGCAAAACCGGTGACGCGCACCATTACGTCCGCGAACATTGACCGCCTGCGGGTTACCTTCGGGGTGCAGTCACTGGTGCAGACCACGTCAAAGGGCGACCGTAATCCTTCCTCTGTCCGGATTCTGATTCAGTTACAGCGTAATGGCCGCTGGGTGACGGAAAAGGACGTCACCATTAACGGCAAGACCACCTCACAGTTCCTGGCCTCGGTGATTCTGGATAATCTGCCTCCCCGGCCCTTTAACATCCGGATGGTCCGGGAGACAGCGGACAACACCTCGGACCAGCTGCAGAATAAGACGCTCTGGTCGTCATACACCGAAATCATCGATGTGAAACAGTGCTA
>ERZ773221.1686-NODE-1686-length-19877-cov-8.431944_pt1 | contig 19877 bp, 18 predicted proteins | sample MGYA00580994_ERZ773221 | MGnify/ENA primary metagenome ERZ773221 (study PRJEB29015, sample SAMEA2737758) | human gut metagenome | biome: human gut; feature: human-associated habitat; material: faeces | place: China | collected 2012 ... | reverse complement strand
CACAGGATTGCGAATCAGCGACATCTTAAAATTGCGTTGGGAAGACTTCGAGATAGCTCCCGACCAAGGCTATTGTTTGAGTATTCGTACCCAGAAGACTCAGACCGAGGCAACCTTGCCTATCAGCAACGAGGCATACGAACTATGTGGTGAACCAAGCACGGGTATCGTGTTCAAGGGATTGAAGCGCAGCATGATTAACCATCCCCTTAAAGCATGGTTGAAGAAGGCAGGAATCACCAAGCCATTTTCATTCCATTGCTTCCGGCACTCGTATGCAACAATTCAAATCGCCTTAGGCACAGATATTTACACGGTTTCGAAGATGCTTACCCATAAGAATGTAAGCACAACACAGATATATGCCGACCTCGTGAACGCAAAGAAAAGAGAGACAGCAAATAAGATTTCTCTTAAATAAATTCATTGCATTCATTTCATGGTGCCCGATATTGAAAAAATGTTCAATATCGGGCTTTTTAGTTAAAGGCTCCTAAAAGTTTTACGTGAGTCACGCGTGACTCACGTGTCAGTTTCTGCAGTTTTTCCTATTTTTGCACCACAAATGATTAATAATACGCAATATGAAACAGTTTAAAAAAGAATTTTTGACACAGCATTTATTGGTTTTGTGTGCAATGTCTATCATTGGTGCACTTGTTCGCAACGAAGCTATGCAATATGGTGTAGACACCTTTAGCTGCAACTTGACGTTCGTTATCTCAACCACCATACTGATGGTTGTTTATCTCCATGCATTAGATAGTATCGTACGATTGCTTGCCCCATGGTTTAAGCATATCTTTTGTAATACAGTAAACAATACAGAAAGAAAGCGTCTGTCTTCTATTGTCATCAATGAAACAAATACATATGATGAGGGAGAAGAGCTAAATCTGGAAGATGTAACTTCCGTCTATGCAGACGAAGCCTCTTCTTGTATTACAAGCTATGAACAGTTGAGACAGGAAGCATTGGAAGACAAAGCCGAGAAGGAAAAGGTCTTGTTAAACTCAGCTATCGATTATACCAGAAGAACTTTTGCTGCCTACATGAAAGAGGAGCATTTGAACCAACTTTGTGACAACATCGCTATTTTCCAGTGTTGTGCCTCTACACACATGAGACATCATTCATTGATTGTTGATAAGGCTATTCGTACTATTGACTTAATGCATTATGCTTGGAATATAGGAAACCTTTTCAAGAAGAAAGGCATTGATACAGCAACCTTTATAAAACAAGTTTTTGCAGATGCATTGGTTGATGTGGAAATATCCACTATTTTAAGGAAGTTAAGAATGGAAGGTACCTGCATCATAGAATTACTACCAAGCTTAGATGTTCAAGGCGGAATCAAGACACATTATTGTTGCTGATAAGCATTGAGCAGTTATTCAGAGGTTATATCTCAGTGATATTTATCTCCATTACATAACTCATTTACTTTGTACCCGAATAATAAAAAATGAACAGATATGATAAATGAAAGTATCACCTTTGATAAGTTACCACAAGCGGTATCTTATTTAACACAACAAGTTATCGAGTTGAAGCAAATGGTATCAGCACTTCAACCTACATCATCAGCAAATAACCATATATTGGTTGAGATTGATGAGGCTGCTATTATTATTATGAAGTCGAAGCCAACCATTTATCGATTGGTTAACCAAGGCATTCTGTCATCCTATAAAAAAGGTAAGAAGCTATACTTCTATAAGGATGAGCTGCTTGCATGGATTGAGAATGGTCGTAAAGCTACCAAGGTGCAGAACCATTCTGAAATGCTAAAAGCCATGCAAGGTGGAATGAAGCGCAAACCCAAGTCAATGTATAATTTTTAACACTATGCCAAATGACAGCTTTAAACAACAATAAGGAAACTTCCATCAATCCAATGATTATCATGGATAAGGCTATTGATATGAGTACTCGCCTATCAGGAAGCCAGTTTCCCGTAAGCATCTTTCCTGCCAAGATTCAGAGAATCATCAAGGAGGTACACGAATGCCACAGTTTTCCTACCGACTATATATCAGCAGCCATACTCACTGCATTGGCTGTTGGTATCGGCAACACGCACTTGGTCCAGATGAAACAAGGTTGGCTTGAAAGTCCTATCTTATACATGGCTCTTATCGGAAGACCAGGAGCCAACAAGAGCCACCCACTTAGCTTCGCTATGAAGCCATTCCTCGATTACGACTATGAGCAAAACAAGTTGTTCGAGGAGCAATACAGTAAGTTTGAGGAAAAGATGTGCATGTCTCGCAAGGAACGCATTGAAAATGGAGAGGATGGATTTCCGCAAGAACCTGTACGCAAACGTTTCTTGGTCTCTGATGTCACACCAGAAGGCTTGAGCTATATTCATGCGCAGAACAAGAGGGGTTTGTGCCTATGGACAGACGAGCTATCTGCATGGTTCAAGAACTTCAACCGCTATAACAATGGTTCAGAGGAACAGTTCTGGCTATCAGTCTTTAGCGCCAAGACAACTATATCAGACAGAAGAAGTTCCAAGAGTTCCATCTTCATTAAACGCCCCTATATCTCAGTAATCGGAACCATCCAAAAGAAGATACTTAGTGAGTTGGCGAAAGGCAAACGCTCCAGCAACGGCTTCATCGATCGCATTTTGTTCGTCATGCCTAACCTTCAGCAGAAAGCGAGATGGAGTGACCGAGAGTTGCCCGATAATATAGAGCGAGATTGGCAAACCATCATTCAACACCTTATTGATATGGAGTGTCCAATAAATGAGCAACAGGAAATCGAGCCTCATGTCTTATCATTCACTGAAGAAGCTAAGGCAAGGCTCTATGAATGGCAGCATCATTTCTCCGAGCAATGCGACAATGAAACAAATGATACCATTGTCAGCATCTACTGCAAGTTGGAGATATACATCATCCGTTTCTGTCTGATCATTCAATTGGCACGATGGACGTGTGGAGAATGTGATAAGGAAGCCATCGACCTGTTGAGTGTAGAGCGAGCCATCCGATTGACAGAGTATTTCAAGAACTCTGCCATATCAGTGCAAAATATCCTCAACGAGAATATGCTTACAGCTCAACAACAAGCAATCGTCAACCATCTTCCTGCAACATTCACCACGGCGCAAGCTCATGATGTCGCCAAAGAGAACGACATGAAGTCAAGGACATTGGAAAGATTTCTGAATGATAACATCGGAGTTCTATTTCGCAAAGAGAAGCATGGAGAATATTCAAAGATTAACTCGTGACGGTATTGTCGGTTTTGTCGCTTTTGACGGTTTTAATACCAAAAGCGACAAAACCGACAGAACCGCCACATAAAAAAAGAAATGAAATGAGTACACATAGATTCATATTAGAGCCATACAAAGGCATCGCTACCCGACATACATGTCCAGAATGTCATAAGAAACGTAGCTTCGCCCGATACATTGACACAGAAGGGAAGATTGAGTTTCCTCCCTACGTAGGTCGTTGCAACCATGAGCAAAGTTGTGGTTATCACTTCACTCCCAAGGATTTTTTTGAGAAGAATCCTGAGAAGAATGAGACATTCACAAAGGATGAGACTATTTCATATAAGAAGAGAGAAATGCTGAAGCCATTACCCACTTCTTATATAGACGAGAACATCATGCGAAGTTCTCAGAAATGTTATGAGGCAAACAACCTTTTCTTGTTTCTATCTTCTCAATTCGGTGAAACAGCTACTCTTTCTTTGATGGAGAAATATCATGTCGGAACTTCCAAACACTGGACTGGTGCCACGGTATTTTGGCAAGGTGACAATCAAGGCAAGGTGAGAACTGGTAAGGTAATGCTCTATTATCCCGAGACAGGTAAGCGAGTAAAAGAACCATACAACCATATTTCATGGGTACACTCGCTTATCCCCCACAAGGATTTCAATCTCTGTCAATGCTTCTTTGGCGAACATCTTATCAATAAAGACAAGACCAGGCCCATAGCATTGGTTGAAAGTGAGAAGACAGCCTTGATAGCCTCCTACTATCTTCCTCAATTCTTATGGATAGCAAGTGGTGGTAAGAATGGTTGCTTTAACACGAAGTCGTTATCTGTTCTGAAAAACAGAGATGTGGTCTTATTCCCTGATTTGGGAGCGACAACAGTTTGGCAAGATAAGCTGCCAATGATGCAAGTTCTCGGCATCCGTGCAACGCTTTTCGACTTTTTAGAGCATCAAGCCTGCGAAGAAGATAAAGCTAAAGGCTTGGACATTGCTGATTATTTGCTCAAAATCAAGCCTGCAGAAGCAAAACTTCAAGCCCTCATCAAACAGAATCCTGCCATTCGGAAGTTGATAGATGTCTTCAAACTCGAAATTGTTGACGAGCCTCAACCACGTTTCCGCACTCCTAAAAGGCAACGTAGTTTCAGACTCTGAGATGATTTGAAAAATCGAGGTATCTGACGATAGCAAGTTATGTTTTGAGTTACTCAAAACCTTTCGAGTTACTCTCGAAAGCACTTGCCTATCGGTAGATACCTCTCCAAAGTCGAGTATCAAATCAACCTGTCGGTAAGCAGAGAATTGCATGGATGATTGATTGAGTTATTGTGTTAATGATTTACTGATTTATTGATGTAATGAATTTGGCGTATCCATGTATATATGCATGTCATATGGTAAAACGTTTTACATAAGTAGTGACTCCGAATATAAAACGAAAAGAACACATTTAGGGGATAGTCACGATATCCCCTAAATGTGTTAGTTGTCCAAATCTTTCAATTTTGCATTTACATCCTCCCGATCACCCATATGATGATATTCTGATGCAAGTTTTTCAAAAACTATAGTTATTCTATCATAAGTAAACCTGGTTTTCTCTGCATAAGATAAAAATTTCTTTTCTCTTTTGCGTTCTATAGTTCCACCTTCATTATAAGCTCTACATGTAAAACCATGTCTGTTAAAAAGTTGCCGACGATATTCATCGTCAATTTCATCTTTGTCAAGTTCTTCCAAAATTTCTCCGAGATAAGGAGGAGGATAATCTTCTCCCAAATTAATATTTCCCAATAATTTTCCTATAACATACATAGCTGGACGTTCTAAATACTCAGACTTTGCAGCTTCTAATAGCTCTTTGGCATATTTTTTCAAATCCTGACCATTTACTACTCCATTGTTATTTTCACAAGGCTGTGCCTCTAAACCGTGCAAAATTTCTAAAGCTATCTTTGCTATGCTTGAAAGATTCTTGTTTTTAGCAAACTCATTCTTTCTTATTTCTTTTGCTTGCTCGTTATCAGGAAGCCATGCTAATTTTATAAGTTCCAACATTGTAGAAGGATTGTGCAAAATTCCATAGAACAATTGAAAATGCCTTAAATTAACATCATGTCTAATGTAATTGTAAAATAGCAATTCTACCATCATAATATTTTCTTTAACTATAGGTGAATCGGACTTATCCAAATATGTCAGTATTTTAACAAATTCAAATGGTTCTGGCATACCATCTTTTGAACCATGAAGTAGCTGAATAACAGAATCTAACATTAACTCATCTGAAACTAACATTTTTGTACCATTCCCATATATTAGCTCAAAAGAATTACGAAACCTTCCAACAGAATTCAACTTTTTAACCACCATTTCCACCTCAGTATTCTCACAAGACCAAACATTTACATTAGACCAATATTTGTTCTGAAATTCAACAGCGAAAGAACTTATATATTTTGCTATTTGACCATTATACCCAACATTTGCAAGTAACAAAATTCTTTTATCAACATTTTCTATTTTTTCAATCAGTTGAATAAAAGATTTGTCTTGCTTGAAATTTAAAACCCTAAAATAACCATATATTACTTCTGGTGGAATTGCGCCATTAACTAAAGACTTACATAACCAATCATTAATCTCTAATGTTTTCATTTCACCTAATGTTTGTCCAACTTCTTTTGGACTTTCTACCATATTACATAGTTTACCTAATCCTTCCATTCCTTTTGCTTGATAAACATCCAATATACCTTTTTTTCTCAAATTCAAGATATGAGCATGTCTTTCTTCAAAAGAAATATGATAATCCATCTTGAAAGAACGATAATTATTTTCAAACAGCCAAAGATTTTTTAAGACAACATCAGTAGGTCTAATGTCCTCCAACAGTTGCTTTAATCTACCCAACTCAACATCATTTAAGAATCTATCTTTTCTTTTCTCTGCCTCATTAAAGTTAATCTCCTGGCGAAGTAAAGAACATATCTCTTCATTACTCTTAATGAAATTTTTCAAAGACTCAACTTTAGCAATGAGTAAATTTCTAAAATTTTTCATTTCAGGTTTTGCATAAAGTGATATTAATTCTTTTATATATTTAGGAGAAGACGGCATAACGCTCAATAATAATTCTACTATATGCTCTAAATAATAAAAATGAATTACAAATTCTTTATTGTTTTTTTGTGTCAAATCGCTAAATCTCCATTTAAAGTGGTAGGAATATTCAAAGACTCTATCTCCGAAATTATTTAATATTGCTAAACACAAATAAAAACCTTCAATAGGATACTTGGTAACAATAGCATCCAATATTTTCAACCTAATATTTTCATCAGCATAAGTTTGAGGTAATATTGCTCTAAAGATTCTCTCTAAACTTATAATTGGCTTATTGCCGACATTATCATCTATCTTATATATAGTCAATCCTAATAATATCATTGACACATCTTTAAGATATTTGTCATTCCAAGCTAAGCCTTCTAAGGCAAATAATAATTGGACAAAATTCATACATGGACCATAAAAACTATATTCTTTTTCTCCCTTTTTAAACAACGAAGATACGATAATTCCTCCTTGCTTCAAATCAGATTTTAAGAATGTAATGAAAGAGGCAGGATCGGCTTCTGCCAAAAGAGGCAATAGATTTCTTGTTGATAAAAATCTTTTAATTTGAATTGAAGCATAAAATTTTGATAAAATATCATGCACAAAATCAGAGTTTCCTTGTAAGGACAACAATATTAAAGTATGACAGATTCCTTCTTTAAGAGCAAAAGAATACTTTTGCTTAAAGTTCCAAAAGCAGAGATCTGTTGCTTCTATTTTATTTACAGCATCTGGGTCATCATCTGACAATACATCATTAACTATTTCTGCAAAAGTTTCTTTAAATGATATTGTCATAAATGACGCTGAATATCCTATGGCTTCATATGCAGATCGTAAACGCCAATTTCCCCCTGCTTCCAAAAATAAGCTCTCATTACTGAACAACTCATTTCTAATTATTTTTTCGAAATCATCATAAGAGTGCCCAGCTAATTTTTCCAATATTTTTTTATCCCCATCAACAGAATCATTCCATCTCCCAACAAAAATTGCTGGAAGTAAATTCTGTATGTTTTCAGAATGCAGCCATGCAGGTTTCAGTTGATCAATATGCAATAATCTCCTCAAAGCCAAAGGACTTCGTGCCGTAGATATTGCATATCTGTTTGCAACATCTTCTTCGATTCCGATTGTTTTTAGTTCATTAACAAAAGAACGGCGTTCTATTGTTTGCAACTCGATAACATCATTAATTTGCTCTTCTGGACTAACTGCACATATTATTGTATGCCCTTTATCTGTTGCATAGTTCCAACTTCCAACCGCATAAGTTATTATTACAAGATTTTCATAATTGTCAACTAATTCTTGCACATCTCGTTCTTCTTTTGCAATAATAATGTTTTGACAAGAATCCTCAGCTTTCGCTTGGCACTCTATAGCAACGGCGCAAATAAATGCTAAAGATTCTTCACGAGACACCGATTGAACATAAATAACCTTTGGTACTCGTAAGGATACTTTTATTGCATTAATAGCATCTTCGCGACCACCTAAAAGTAAAGAAGGGGGCAATACATACTTTTCTCCTTTAGCCCATTTATTCCAAAATAATTGAGGATAATCTAATGATGTGTTCTTTATTGTGCCAATCTTGTCAGCTAACCATATTGCAACAACAGGATATTGCGCTATCCAGTCTTCAAGTTCTATCGCCGTAAATACAACAATATCCTTCCATTTATTTTCACTTTTCTTTTCCTTAACCCAATTTCCTGCTTGTTCCCATATTCTTGGAGTTACAAAGACAAAGGTTGCTTTTGTTCTATCATACCCCAATGAATCATTCGTTCTTTTATTATAATCATTATTGGCCTTTGTTCTGACATCAGAATTCGTGCCAATCTCCCAGAGAGAAATGCCTGCACTTACATTAAATATAGGTGAATCACTACTCACTTGACCATCCCATCCTGGTATATACACGTTATCACCACTAGGAATTGACATTTTTCTTACCTTAGCTCCTGATGAAATTATCAATCTCTTTATCAGCTCTGGCAGTATTGATTGAGATTCTCTTTTTGAAGCCCACCCTTTGAGTAACGTTGCTGTAATTAACTTATTCTTCATATTTTACCTTATTAGAAAAGTACATTAATGAAACGGAATTTCATCTCCGTATGGCATTTCCCTAACCATATCAGAGCTTTCAAGAAAGTGTAAATCGTCGATATGCTCTATAAGTATATTTTGATTATTTAAATTTTCTATTTCTTCACGTCTTGCTTTGCTTAACTTGCAAAAGCCTTCTTCTTGTTCAAGTCCTGCAAATCTACGACCACAAAGATTAGCAGCTATACCTGTCGTGGAGCTACCACTAAAAGGGTCAAGAATCCAATCGCCTTGATTGGTGGAAGCAAGTATCATTCGTACAAGAAGGCGTAAAGGTTTTTGGGTTGGATGCTTTCCACAAGTTTTTTCCCAACGGCCAATGGCTGGCATACGCCATACATCGGTCATTTGCTTGCCCTCATTTAGTTCTTTCATCAATTCATAGTTGAATTTATGAGGAACTTTTTGCATCTTTCTTGCCCATATGACAAACTCGGTAGAATACTTGAAGTAGCGGCATGAAATATTGACAGGTGGATTGGTCTTTTCCCATGTTATCACATTCAGTATCTTATAACCAAGCTCTGTTAAGCAATTAGCCACAGAAAAGATGTTGTGATAAGTACCACTTATCCATATCGTACCGTTGTCTTTAAGCTTGTCACGACACAGGCGCAGCCATTCCATATTGAATGCCATCATGTCCTCTTGCGACTTGCCCTTATCCCATTCGCCTTTATTAACACACACAACCTTACCGCTCTGCAACGATATACCACCATTGGAGAGGAAATAAGGAGGGTCGGCAAATATCATGTCGAACTTGAAATCAAACTCATTGAGTAGTTTGAAACAATCACCATGAGCGATAGTAAAATCTTTATTTGGAGAGGTATAATATGCTTTTATCATCATTTTGGAACAGGAAGACCTAATTTTTGTAATGGGATATAATTGAAATAATATTGACAACCAACGCTAATGATATAATCAAGTACATCTTTATATTGTGGCTTTCTAAACCAATCATCCAAGATATAAATATACTGAACCTCCATATTTAATTGAGACAACAACTTCTGATATTGCTTTTTCTTGAAATCACAAGTTTGTAATTTTTCGTCAACGCTACCTGCTACATTTTGAGTTTTCACCTCCAAAATAAACATTGTATTATTAACTATGACATATATTGCATTATCTGGAAGCAATTGCTTTGAAATATGTTCTTTCCAGTTTATTCCTTTTGTCTTTAGGTAATCATAAAATGCGTGTTTCTTAAAAACATGCGCAACACATTTACCACAATAAAAGACATCATTGCCTTCAACAGCATAGTTTTTCTGTTCGGCAATAAATGTTGCCAAATCTACCTTGCCCTCGTATATTAAGCCTGTTATGGTGTTGCCACCACCTGTTCCACCTTTTTTCATACGTTTACTATTTTAAGAAAATCATCGATTGATGTTAGATTATACACACTTGGTATTATTCCATACGCCTCTTGCAACTTGTTCTTTGCAGACTTCCAGCCAATACCATCAGTTATCCAAACAAACTCGAAACCTTTCACGGAGTTAATCTTCGGTGCAATATCAGAATAAGAGCGTGCCACCTCATTAAGTTTTGAGCCACCGCCACTATAGAAGTTGACTTCTATCAGATAGACCTTTGATGGAGTCTCTACAACGAAGTCAAAACGCTTTTCGTCATCTCCCAACACTTCTGTAATAGCAGGCCATTCTCTCGAATATACTTCTTGTCTGAATGGTATGCCTGCGTTGGTAAAAATGTTAGCAACCGTATTTTCCATAACGTGGCCGCTTCTGTTCTTTCTTGCGTTTGTGTCCAATCCTGTTTCAATACCAAATACATAATCCACAAGATTCTTTACCTGTTGATTTTGAAGAACTGCACCAAGTCCTGTATCTGTCAGGAAAGTCATAACGGAGTCAACAGAAATGAACATGCTTTCAAGAGGAACGCAGTTACCTACTGAATCAAGTATCTTCTTTTTGTCACGAGTACGAACTGCAATAAGAATATCCATAACAGAAAAGGCATTCTTATCTCTGTTCCATATTGTTTCTACGCTTTTACGCAAATCAGATGCACCAATGAGGCTGTTGAGCATACATAAGCTCAACTTTATATCTTCAACGTTCTCTGAGATTTTATCAAAGTCACAGAAGAAGTCCAATGTTTGGTTTGTCTCTTTGAGTTGAGACATGAATTTATCGAAATCTTTAAGCATAAGCTTTCTGTTTTACAGCCACATATTGTGGCTTATGGTTGTTAATATCGTTCATTTGCCAATCTTTTGTATCGCGGTAACTATGAACCAACAGCTCGGAAATCTTTCCTCTCTTTGCTCCGTTCGCATTCACATTACGAGAAGCCATAACTCTGTCTATGTGGTAGTCTGCATACAAAACATCAAAGAAATTGTCGGCTTCATTTTTTCCTTTGCAATCAGAGTTGCTGAGCATAAAACTATGTCCCCCAGCAACCACTTGGTCGCAAAACTCCTTTAATCTAACTTGGGAATCATCATTAAATGCTTCTTTCGTATAGTCGTTAAAACTTGATGTATCACTCAGTGGCCGATATGGAGGGTCGAAATAGAACAATGTATTATCTTGTGCATAAAGCAGTGTCTTCTCAAAATCTCCTTCCAAAATTTCCACACGTTTCAACAACTCGCTATCTACTCTAAGCGTATCTTCGTCACATATTTGTGGCTGCAAATACTTTCCACAAGGCACATTGAATAGTCCTTTCTTATTTACACGATACAAGCCATTGAAGCAAGTACGATTCAAAAAGAAGAATTTTGTTGTATTCTCTATCGGATCAAGATTCTTTTCATTGTAACGTTGGCGTACAGTCATAAACATCTCACGTTTGGCTTCCATGTCTGGTAAAGCGTAATATTCAGCTTGTATGTCACGCAACGAAGGAATCAGTCGCTCTACATTGTCACGTACTGTTCGGTAACAAGTAATCAAGTCCGAATTGATGTCGTTGATTACTGCACGTTTGATATTAGGATGCTGTTGCAGCATGTAAAACAACATAGCACCACCTCCAACGAATGGTTCTATGTATGTCGCATTTTCCCAATTATCAAAGTCAGCCGGAAGCTTTTGCTCCAGTTGTTCAATGAGTTGTCCTTTACCACCAACCCATTTGACGAATGGTTTTGCTTTTGAATTCATTATTAGTCATTTTATGCTAATGATTTTCAATCATCAGCGTTATTACCTTTTGTTTTATTGATAAGCTGACGAACATCAACATCCAGTAAAGCTGCTACCTTTGTCAATGTTACTAAATCTGGTTGTGAGGTATTAGTACACCATTTGGAGATAGTTGCAGGATCTTTTCCCAACTGTTCCGACAACCATTTACTGGTTCGTTTCTTCTCTACCAACACGACTTTTATTCGATTTATATCTTTCATCGTTTATCTTTTTTATTGCGTTCAGCGCAAAGATAATGATAAATATTTAATAATAGGCAATCTTCATCGCAATTTTATTATTATTTAGCATATCTTTCCATCTATATTCCAACATAAAGTCGTATCTTTGCAACCAGATAAGCGTTCTGTAACACAAGAAACGGAAGAGGCTGAGAAACAATGCATTGCATTTGTTTCCAGAATCTTACAAAAAAGGCTAAAAGGAACGGTACAACTTTATCGCTAACAGACTGAGAATAAGCATATTACATTTGTTGTTCATTTTCTCTGCACTTGTAAAAAGGGTAGTTGTACCGTTTAAAAGATAAAAGCTTAACTATCAGCAACATCCACATGTTGCATCGGAAAATAAGTATAAATAGGGAACGCAGCGCGTTCCCTATCTGTTAGCCCCACTCCTTCTTCACATCAAAGCAGGGACAGGCTTTGTTAGCAAACTCATTGTGCCCATGAATCGTGGCTAATGGATATTCCTCCTTCAGCTGCTCAATGAGCGAGCGCATTGCCGCTTTCTGGTCTCGGGTTCTTGTATCCTTCGGCTTGCCTTTCTTCGATAAGCCGCCGATGTAGCAGACGCCTATACTGATGGAATTATGGCCCTTGCAATGGGCGCCAACCTCCTCTATCGCACGGCCTACATGAATGCTGCCGTCACGATAAATCACGAAATGATAACCTATGCAGCGCATTCCGCGCTCGCGGTGCCAGCGGTCAATATCCGCTACGGTGAAGTTGCGACCTTCCTTGGTCGCACTGCAATGAATGATGATTTCCTTTATCTTACGCATGATATTACTATTTTAAATGAATGAATGTTAGGGTGGAAATCCTAAAATGCTATCGAGATATCATCACTACCCCAATCTATGATACGTAACTTGATACACTCCATCTTTTTAGAAGCCTTCCTTAATCGTTCACAAAGTCGGTCGAAGTATTCCTGAGAATGAATTACCAGCCCAGAGGCTACAGCCTTACCCAGAATGATGCATCCATATTTCAGCGTCATCGGACCATTTCCGGGCTTGAGACAAGGAGAATTGATGCCCACTTCCCAAACAGCCTGTCCCTTCCTCAGGATAACAGGCATTTTCCTACTCTTATTAGCTATAGAAACAAAAGCTATCTCATAGTCTCCTGCAGGCAAATAACGCTCAGGATGTTCTATGGTATTACAAACTTTCGTACCCTTTATTACTAATGTGCCATCTACTCCCCATCGGGTAAAGCGACGGCGATAAATGATTATTTCCATAAATATCTAATAATAAAATTGATTTATTGATAGGGCCATTAAGGATTTCGTTACAGAAAATCCTTAATGACCGAAAATGACCGTGACCGTTAATGACCGGATGTATTAATAGTCACTTATTTTGAACCTCTATTATACAGTAGGTTGAACCTTCTGGTAACGCATATCGGGCAGCACACCTATCAAGCCCTGTCGCTTCCAGTTTTTCAACATCTGTCTAACAACCTCCCGAGTAACGTTTGCTCCTTTTACCGCAATACTTTGCTGCAATGCCTGCTCGAAGGAGAAAGTAACGTCAAGCCGCTCGAAGATGGAATCATTTCTGCCGCGTCGGGAACGATCATAAGTCGTCTGACCGCAATAACTCTTGGATGAGAATGCATCCTCTATGCGACTGCGGAAGAAGTAGAGTGCATTGTCCAACTGATAATCTGCCAGTATATTGAAGGCTTCGAGCATGGTTGGTGTCTGCGTCTTTACAATCATTTCCTTCCATAACAGCGGATTCTGTTTCAGCTGCTTCTCGGCACCCTGGAAACCATGTTTCTGAATCAGCGTCTCGGCCACCTTACAGAGCATGATGCAGGTCATCATTCTCATGGTCGTAGGACAGATACGGAAACGCTGGCGGGCTTTCACCTTGTCGTCATTTTTCATGGTCTCCAATCGTATCTGTTCCAGCCACTCCCTGCCCTTGTTCTCCAACTTAGGCAGAACCACCTCGCCCTCCATCAGGGGCAAGAGATGAGCTATCTGCCGTATGCGCTCACGTTGAGTTTCGGTCAGCACAAAGAGATTGTCTGTTAGCGGAGTGAACGTGTTGTCCGGCGTTCGCGCCACGACAATACGGCTTTGGAAACCATCCGTATAATTGTTCACTACTCGATAGAGTGCATCTGGCGTTCCGCACATCACAACATTCCACAAAAGATGTTCGATATGAACATTCACCGCATCTGCACTTCTTGCCTCGCGCTCATAGCTCGTTCCGTCGTAAGCCTGTCTTAACATGACGGAAAAGTCGCTCATTGCCGATTTCCACTTCTGTGCTACGGTGTCAGCTTCCGGAGTGAACGAGAAGGCGTGCTTGCCTTCAGTATTAGCCAGTCGTTCTGCAAGATTCGCCACCGTATTGTTCAGTGTCAGACATCTTACGGGCAGTTTCGGCTCTTCCGGTTGCTCCTTCTTGTTCTTAGCCGCACGCTTCTTGGCTCTCCATTCATCCTCCTGCTGCTGATACATTTTGTCCATCTGTTTCACTTCCGAAGTCCATGCATCAACCACGGGGTCGATGCTTCCCTTGCCTGATGCAAAATCACCGGCGATGTAGGAGATAAGGTTCAGCGAGTTCATCTTGCCGTGAACGGAAACCTTCACGCCAGTAGCAAGCATTCCGATGGTAGGACAGATGGCTGTAATCACTGGCATTGCCAGAGCCGGTCCAACAGCACTGATGGAATCACGCACGCCTTGTGGCATCTTGGGTAAAGCATCGTAATAGAACAGATCATCCTTGGCGTTAGCCTCGTCCAAGGCATTCACTAGTGCCTCGCTGTCTTCATCTGCATTCCCGTTTGAAGCCCCCTGTTTCAGTTTCTCCTGTCTCAGCGCAGCCAGCACATCCTTCAGTCGCTTAGGCATTTGCGTGATTTTCTCGTTCAATGCCGAGTTGATGCAAGCCATCTTTTCCTGTTCAGGAAACCCATCGTAGCAGGGAATGATCTGAGCCAGCAGATTGCGGTCAAAACCACAGATATGGCGCAGATTCACAGCCAGCTCAAAGGTCAGCGTATTGCGGTTGGAGCGCATCGGCTCCTGCCCATCATTATACAGTTGCCACCACTTCTTAATGATTTCCCCATAAGGAATCCCAAGATAATTGTCCTGAGCAGCAGAAGTAGTTGAAGTAGAAGAAGTTGACGCAGCAGAGGCAGACGCAGCAGAAGTAGAAATTCTCGAATTCTTTAATTCTTGACTCTTAAAGCTTCCCTGAGGATTCTTCTTGATTTCTTCCTTCCAAGGCTCATAATGCTTGTTCGCTTTGTGCGCTCCTTCCGGCAGTTCCTCCTGTCCGTATCTTTCACGCTCTTCTAGAACCTTCCCTTCAGCTGCCACGGCAGCCTCATCATATTCATCCTTGAAAAGCCGTGGCGAAAGGAAGAGCAAATCTTCGTCATCCGATGTAGTAGTGAAATAAACCCGGTTAATGTCGTGAGCCGAAGTATCCATTTCGCACTTGAGTATCGTAGCAATCCTAACCTGATTCTCCAAGATAGTCTTGCCCTTTTCGCGTTCAAAAACCGCATGTCCGCCCTGTCTTGCACTACGTTCCAGCATCAGCAGTCCGTACTTGTCCGGTTCTTTCAGCAGCAGCTTGGCAGCCTTGGCAAAAGCCTCCGGCTCATCCATATCAAATCCGAAAGCACCGCTTGGCAGTTTCATTCCCTTCACCACGCCTTGCGGATAATGGCCGGAATAATTAAACTGCACCAGTCTCCGTTTCGCAGCATCGTTTCCGGCACGAGCCAGACGAAGATTCGCCTTCTGCTCATTGCTTCCACGCAGCTGCTTATACTCCTCTTCCGAGGTGATGGAGCGGGCAACCTTGTGCCCATTCTCCACCTTAATTAAATAACAACTCATCTATCTTATTACTTATCGTTTTAATTGATAATCCACTAAAGCATCAGCCCCTTCTGCTGACTCAACAGCCAGCGTTTGGGCGATGTTGAGTCCCTCATGGAAGAACACCTTCAGCGTGAGCTGAATAGCCCCATCCTTGGTCTTGCTCAACCGACCATGCGCCAGTTTCTTAATCAGTTCCGACTGGCTTTTCGGCTTAGAAACTGCTACGAAATCAAATGTTCCGTCTTGCATTTGCTGAGCCACACCATGACGGCGAAAAGCTTCTACAACCCCCTGATTTACAGAATCAGGACTGAAGAGGAAATACTGCTTATCATCATAGTAAGCCATTCCACCGAGCTGCACATGCTGGCAGTCATTATTATTCACCTGCTGGTTCTGAACATTGTTCTGAACCTTATTATTTTTCTTTGCATTCATAAAATCTTAAATTAAAATTGAAGATGAACGAAAGAAGTGTCGTAAGTTTCAGTTTGCGCAAATTATCCCGGGACAATTCTCACGCCACCTATTTCAATTCAAGATTAATTACTTGCCAAGTTTCTCAATGTCTGTAACGAGGATGTCTTGGTAAACCTGACCATTATACTCACGAGTCGTGAATCGGAGCGTAACCGCCACCAATGTTCCCGGAGCGAACTTACACTGGGCAATATTGCCGAGCATTACCGCAGCATACTGGTTCTCATACTTGCCACCCATCTCCTGGAGAACGATGTTGCATTTCATCATCTGTCCGTTCTCACTTTTCTGACTCTGTACAGCGAAAGCCTCACCCTGCTGCACCACTCTCATAAACATTCCGTTCATAATCTATAAACCGCAAGGTCTAACCTTCCTTTAAGGTTTTCTTTAATCCGCCCAACCTTGCTAAAGCTGGTGCAAAGATAGCAACACTTTCGATGCGGCGGAATAGTTGGTGAAAGAATGCCCCCTCATCTTTTCACCACTTTTTATTTCAGCTCTGCTTCAAGGATGTTTTTCATCACGATAAGCAGGCTGACGGCTCCGTCGCCCCCACAGCCCATTCGCCGTTCATATTCCTTATTAATAAGGTCGAAGAAAAGTTTCAGATAGAACCGCTCCGTAGCTTTCTTCATCTCCTTCCCGTCTCTGATATTCCTCAGCGTAGGATAGTTGATGCTGCTGTCGAGCCTTGCCAGTTTGCTGTGCGTATAGCCCAGCTTGATGACGGCTTCATAGGCAATGCCCAGAGCCGTAAGCTGATGTTTTTTTTCTGCCATGATTCCTGATCGGTTTGCGAGAGAAGCCGTGGATTCCCGATGGCCATCTTCAATCACTTTGTGAGGTTCCCCGCCTCCGCTCAGGTTAAACAAAATGGGCTGAACATATAAAAATGAAAAAGCCCCCGAAACCAGCTTGCAACTGATTTCGAGGGCAAATTTACTTGTTTTCTTCTTAACGCTTGCTTTACTAAAGTAAGGCAAATGCTTTACTAAATAAAAAATTATTGATGAATTTCCATCAATTCCTGGGTCAAATCATGGATAAACAGCTCAATTTCCTTTCCATCGAGTAGTTTTTCCATGAGCGGTTTGAATTTATATTTTACTGTACCGTTAGAAGGATTCAGGGTTTGACTGATGGCAGTATCCTTATCTGTACCGAAAGCATTTCTCAGAATATCATTCAATGCCTCATCACGGTTCTTCAAAGGGTTGCCATCAACATCCGTAAACCATCCAGCTTTATACATGGCATTGAGGACAGTCAGCACAGAGGTTTTCTTTCTTGGGGCAATACGGATTGAGCTTGGTGCGACAGAAGGATTTTCCATGCCAGCATCTCCGTCCATTGAATCAAGCAGAGAATCAATTTCTTCGGAGATAAGGCGCTCACCCTGCAGATAATCGTACACAAGCCCAGCAAATCCGTCCTCATCAACATAGCAAAAACCGCGCCTGAACTCCTCATCCAGTCGCCGTGAGAATTCTTCACTAATATGATAGGCAATCTGCAATTTCAGATTAGAAACTATCCCCAGCCTGCTCATGTCGCGACTTCGCAGCAACCATTCTGCACATGTCTGAATAATCAGAGCAAGTGCAGAATGTCTCTCGTGATCCGAATCTCCGCCATAGATATCCCGCAGAACTTCATCATATTCATACCATGCCTCGTCCTTAGAATAGAATTCTGCTTGGCTGGTACTCTGACCTTTCATCCTATCGATAACGCAGAAAGCAAGATAGTATAGTTCTGTGGGATGCAACTTGATTTCTTTAGCATCGTTCATTACTCTCAGGCATGTACCGCGAATGGAGCGGAACATGCTATCGTCAGCAAGCTTTTCTTCTAGGGCCCTTCTTACGTCCTTTTTGAAGTATTCCAGTATTGGCATAATCTTTCAGTATTTCGTTCATTTTATCCATCCATTGTATCAGCGCAAAGGTCGGACTATTGCCATCAAAACAACTTAACAGTTCAACACCAAAGGAGCTGATAGCCTCTTCTTCGATACCGAATTGCGCCATGATATCAGCACCATAGCGATAGCAGCCAAAATGGGCAAAGTGGACGGTAAGGTCAAAAATGCCTTCATTAAGACAGATTGCAGCAATATGGGTCAGATCATCATGCAGTTCTTGTAAATTAATTTCTGGAGAACCGGGCTTGTGTGACAATTCTAAAAGAGCTGCACAGTCTCCCTTTCTGGCAAGTTGGGTAATCAATGCCATCAGACCATCGGCACTCTTATTCTCTCCTTCTCCACGAAAGTCGAGTTTTATAAAGCGTACACGGTCATTGAACTTTTTGCGGATGTCCCATACCACTGGCCAGAAATCTGTAGTTTTCTTATGTAGAGGCTGAATGACAATCTCCCTGCCATATACAGAAAGTTTCTGATTAAAGCCTTTCTGCAAAACTAAGGCAGCCTTGTCTGTATCTCCCGAAAAAGCTGCATTTTTCTCGATGGCGACAATCTGATAACCCTCTCTGTTGTCGATTATTACACGACAATATGGATGATTAGGATGTTTGACTCTCTTCTTGTTTTCAATCGTTGTCTTCGTACCATTACTCTCCAGTTCCAGCAATATTACATCTTGGCATGCAGAAACAACAACATCGCAGTTGTATAATTCATGATTATATGCTCCAGCACTACCATGTGATTTCATGATAGATAGCTGATGGCGTTGCTTGGAAGTAAAGAAACTTCCAAAACATTCTCTGGGAGATTGGTATTTCCCCTGATTAAATCTAGCCTCTGCCGCCTCTTCTGCAGCAAAAAAACTAGGTTCATTATCTACTTGCTTATTTTCAAAGCGGTAAAAATTAAAAATAGGCATAAGTTTGTTGTTTTTTATAAAATAATCTTATTGTTTAACTCTCATTTATTTTTACTGATGCCAAGATTTATCTTGCAATAGTATTCAGGAATGTTGCCTATTCTTCAATAACTACAGGATATCAGATGGTACAGACTTGACTTCAAAGGTACAAAATATTTATGAAAAAATGCATAAATTTTAGATTTTAACACTAAATAAGATTTCTCTCTTTCCGGTCATTAAGGTCAAGGTCATTAAGGTCATTAAGGGTTTCGGGGGGAACGGAATATATATATAATATAATATTAAAATTATTTAATATTATATTATAAGAAAAGAGAGCGAGCGAAAAGTGCTTAATGACCTTAATGACCTTGACCTTAATGACCGCTTTCACGTTTCTTCGGCTACCTTCAATGCGTATTTTCCTGTTTTGCTATGTTTCTGCAATAAACTTCTGATAGAAAATGATAGAAAGTATTATCTATCAGCTACTTACGTCATTTTCGGAATAGAAAGTTAGGGTAAAAGCTTGCATTCTGTCCGAAAATGTTGTATCTTTGCACCGGCAATCGAAAGAACAGCCTTTTGTGCCTTGCTCGGGTCTTCTCTTAAGACCTACGCGGGTCATAAATGATGGCAGGCGCCGGTCATCAATGAAGACCCCGAAAACGGCAGGAACGGGGCGTTCTGGGGAGTTGCAAAACAAAGGACTCTAAACATACTACAAACGACTATGATTAATTACAGCATCGTAATGCGT